>Ga0080006_1260426_pt1 | contig 163333 bp, 130 predicted proteins | sample RS3BMetagenome_FD_69209 | JGI IMG/M metagenome (GOLD analysis project Ga0080006, IMG submission 69209) | Ferric oxide microbial mat and aquatic microbial communities from Rainbow Spring, Yellowstone National Park, USA - RS3B (SPADES... ...
CCTTCCGCTCTGCCTCGTCGGCCTTTACCGCCTATACCACCCGCGTTTCACGTGACGACCGGGCGGTCGCGATCGCGCACGTCGGGCTGAAGGCCCGTACGGTTCAGCGCCTCGGGGCTGGCGCCACGGGAGCGTTCGCCTCAACTCTCAACGCCATTCTGCATGCGGTCGTGCGCAGTCGTGACGGTATGGGTACTGTAGGCGCCCTCTTCCCCCGGAGCAGTGATCTCTTCGCGTTTATGGCCCCTGAACACGTCTCCGAGGTCTTGGCCGCGGTCTGTAGCGCGGTCGTCGAATCCAAACCGAGCCACCCTGTGACAACCTTCGGATTGGGGCGCGATGATCTCCGGCTGACCTCGCTCACGGTTCCGCTACCCCTGCACGCCTCAGCCACCGACGCCTTCAACCTCGTGTGGCAGCACCTCACCGCCGCTCAAGACCGGCCAGACACAGACTGGAAGAGTGCATGGAGCCTAGAAGGACTCAGCGCACAGGGCGGGCTCGGGGTGGCCCTCCAACCGATCTTCTCTCTGGAAGAAAACGAGATCCTCGGTTATGAAGCCCTGATTCGAGGCCCTACGCGCTCCCCGTATTCGACGCCGGACGCCCTATTTGGCGCCGCCCTGGCCGCCGGGCAGTTGGATGCGCTGGAGGCGCTGTGTCGGGAAACGGTACTCTCCTCCGCGCCGGAAGCAATTCCAAAACACGCGTTGCTCTTCATCAACGTCCATCCGCGGCGGCATCTGCGCGAAATCGCACAGGCTGTCGGTCGGACCAACCTGCCTCCGTCAAGGCTCGTGCTCGAACTCAGCGAGCAGACCGTCTTCCGGGACCAACGCCGCGTCGTCGACATGCTTAATCACTGTCGCAACGCCGGATGCTCCGTGGCGCTGGATGACGTGGGGACCGGATTCACCGGCCTACCTGTGCTGACCATGTACACATGGGACTACCTCAAGTTGGACAGGAGCCTCATCGTGCGCGCCGCCCATAGCCAGCGCGACCGGGAACTGGTAGGTTGCCTGGTCGAGTACGCGCATCGTACGGGCTCCCAGGTCATCGCTGAGGGTATCGAAGACGACCGCCAATTGGCTGTGTGCCGTCGGATGGGGGTGCGCTGGGGGCAGGGCTTCTACCTTGGCGCACCCGCACTCCTGGCGGCGGACCAGTAGTGCCGCGGATCATCGACCCTCGCCATGCTCCCGTTGAGTAACACGGAGAGTCCGCAAGCAGTCACCGGGGGGATCCATAGATGCTTGCCTTTTGGAGCCGGACCCGCCGCAAGACCGGCCCCGCCCAGACACTACCTTCGGCATCGGATGCGCACGTAGAGCAAGAAGGGGACAAACACACCGATACCAATGTTCACAATGCCACCGCTGGTGTGGCAGACGGAGCGGTCTGGGTTGAGGGAGGCGTGCTGCATGTGCACAACCCCCAAGGACTCGGCCGCTGGCCCACTGTCGCCGTCCCTCCCGGTGGGGGGCTAGAATTATTGATAAACAGCGAACCCCGCAGCGGTGACGTGGTGCTGCGGGCCGAAGACCGGGTGGAACTGAGATGTCGGGTCATCGAGACACTCGGTCGCGCGGACGTGGACGTTACGGAGGACGGAATGGTGGCCCAGGTCACGGTCCAGCCGGGCCAGTGCGTCCGCTACAAAGCCGCCGATGTTCCTGCGACGAACCACCTGGATCTCCAGGCCATAGAGCTGCGGGAGAGTCAGCCGCGCAATGTCACCACAGCGGACGTGCGAGATGCGCTGCGTGAAGCCGGGGTGTCTAGCGGGATAACCGAGGACCGGATCCAACAGGCGTTGCAGACACCGGGAACGCCTGTCCTGGTTGCCCGAGGACGCCCGCCCGTCCCGGGCCGCGCCGCGGGTGTGTGGACCCACACGCAGACGGAAGTCGGACCCACTACCGCGGCTCGTACACCTTCGCCCCCCACCGATTCCGGGAATGCTCGCGCCTTCGTCGAGGCGGGCCAGCCGGTGGCGCAACTGACCCCCGGCGACCCGGCGGTGCCTGGGCAAACGGTACGGGGCGAGGAGGTCACGCCTAAGCAGCCGTGGCAGCCCGCACTGGTCGCGGGCCCGGGCACTTTGCTGAGCGCCGATGGCTGCACCATGATCGCTGCGCTATCAGGACACCCAGTGGTCAAGATCGATACCGAGGCCGAACGCATCTACGCGACCGTCGCGTCGGAGAGACAGATCCCAGGCGACGTGGATGGCGCGACGGGCGACATCGCCTACGACGGCGACGTCTGGGTCGCCGGTAACGTGCATCTCGGGCGGACGGTGCATGTCACGGGCAATGCGGAGGTGTCCGGCCATGTGCTCCAAGGGCGGATCACGGCCGGGGGCGGCATATGGATCCACGGCGGCGCGGCGAATGCGCTACTGATCGCCGGCGGACCCGGCCTGACCTACGCCCGCACGCTCCTGCTATGCGAAGAACTGCTCCGGACCATGGGCACCACGACTCCCCCTGCCGACGGCGTCCAGGGCCGCCGTCCCGCGGCCCTCGCTGCTCGAGTGCGTCAGGAGCTCGCGGGGACCGATATCCACTTGGATCCCGAAGTCAAAGCGCTCGCCGCGGTGCTTGAGCCCTTCTCCCACTCGGCGACTCTGAAGGACACTTGGCCGGGCAGCGGCGGGCAGGATCTGGCCAAACTCACGGAACTGGCGATCGAACGTATGCGCGAGGTCCTGAACCGTCCCGGGGACTGCACCGTCCGTCACCTGGACAACACGCGGATCGAAGCGACCGGCAACGTGGTCGTCGGGGAGACGGGGGCGGTACGCAGCCACATCACGACACTGGGCGCAGTGCGGGTAAGCGGTGCGTTCCGCGGTGGAACCATCTGGGCTTTGCGCGGCGCCCGCCTCACCTCGGTAGGAGGCGGCGACGAAACCCAGACCCGGGTTGAAATCGGTCCGCATGCACGGTTCCAGGCCACGGAAGTGCGGCCGGGCACAGTGGTGCTGCGAGGCGGCGCGGTCGTACGCCGGTTCGATGCACCGGCCCACGAAGTGGTCATCGCACCGGAGGCTGAACGCTGACGTCGATGGTGGCGCCGGTCATCTCTGCGGCGTCAGGGGGCGGGTGGACCCGCCCCCTGACGCATGGCCGTGGTGGCGTGGAGTGCCAGGGGCAACACGGCCCGTCTCGGGGTTGGGAGAGACCGGGAAGCTCAGTGGCTTGGCCCGCCATCCCCGCCACGCATCGCTTCGTCCTTGAATCCCCGCCACGCGCGCTTCAACTCTCCGATCAACCGGAGCCCGCCCTTGTCCCCCGTTCTCAGCAATGCAACTTCTAAATCCTGCAGCACATCCTGCACCCGAGCCGCTTTCTCGGCGAGCAATCGGATACGCTCCGTACCCGGGGCCTGACTTTCCATGTGCCAACGAATTCGACGTCTCACAGCGAAGCCCCGCGTCCATTTGCCTCCAGACGCCGACGCACGATAATATGGTCGCATCATCCAGAACGAGGTGTTCGACATGATCCGACCACTAAATGCTGTCCTCTTCTGCCGTTCCAACCGCGGCTCTGCTCGTGGCTTGCAGGTGCAGGAAGACAGGTGCCGGCGGAAGGCCACCGAAGTCGGCGCGACCGACGTGGTGACGATCATAGACGAGGACAGAGGCCCCGCCGATATCGGCCGACCTGCCATCGCGGAACTCCGGAACCTGATTGCCGGCGGCTCGATCGATCTCGTGGTGGTCGAATCGTCTGACCGCCTCACGCGACGGATCGCTGACCTTCGGGAACTGGTACGGGAAGTGAGCATCGCCGGTGCCAGGCTGATATTCGTGGCGCCCTGATCGAGAAGTTGGCTGCGCCATGCACGAGGCGCCGACAACGCCGTCGCGCCAGCCACTCTTCTCGTGAACTCGCCTGTAGACTGCGGTAGTGCATGCCAGCTTTCTCAGGCCTGCCGCATCTCCGTGCGGCGATAGTGCGCCAAGAGCCCTGCGCCGCATTCACGCCATGTGGCCGCGACTCAAGAACGACACGCGCGACAACGGCGGCGTCCGCCACGGCACCGGAGCACACGTCCTTCTGCGCTGGAAGAGACCGCATCATCCTGACAGGCCCACCGGGTGCCTCGCCATCCCGACAGCCTCCAGGATCTCGCCCAATGCCTGCCGAGACCGGAGGTTGTAGCGCCTGGCCTGCGCCGTCCAAGGCCCTCCGGGCTGCCTGATCAGTTGCAGTCCCACTACTGACGATTCTGCCGCCCACTGCGTCCGCGCTCTGCGCCACCCTGAGGTATCCTGCAGGACCACCCACCGCCCGGCCAACCGCTGCATGTGTTGGATGCAGACGCCCACCTGCACATCATCGTGAAAGATCAAGAGCCCAGCGTCTGCCTCCTCCGCCTCCTCCGGCACCTCTGGCAATGCCGGGGCCCACTGCACGCGCAAACCGAAGTCCATCACCGCTGCGGCAACCCAGGTCGAGCACGCTCCCACCATCCATATATCTGGCACTACATCTATCTCCCACCGTTGCTTGTATCTGTCTGTCCTTTTCCCGGTGCCGGACTCCGGTCCAGATCTCGTGTCTCCCGCCGCGCCGTCCGCGGCCCCCATGCAACAGCACCCAGTACCCATGCCAGCCGGGAGAGAGGGGCGAGCCCACTGCAGTCCCCGCTGGCCAGACGCATCGCATGGACAGGGACTGGCCCTTTGCGCTCGCCGGGCAATCCTGAGGCCGCCACCATGCCAGCCGTTGCGTCATCGTGCTGCCCACCTTTCGCCGCAACACGCCCATCTGGTCCATCCTTCGGAGGACGTCCAACCCCATTATCGAGGCCCGTTAGAAGGACTTTAGGTAAAAGGTAATGGGGAGTAAAAGATCAAGCCACGACTTCTCCCATGCCCACCCACATCCTTCCTGTTCGGGGCTTATCCTGGCTGCCAAACGGTCGCCGGCATAGCTATTATTGGGCTTGGTGGCATCCATTAGGATGTCTGCCCTTGCCGCCTCAAATGGCGGCGACAGAGGCTAGGCGGCCAGGGCCGGCGGCTCCCGCACCGTCACCGACGCACGTGGCCGTTGGCGAGGTCGGGACCTGCTGGCGAGGTTGACCCTCGGGTATGCTACTCGGCGCGACCCGCGTACCGCCGGGGTCGATCACCACAGCGCCGGTTCGACGTACCGGCCGACGGCGTGATCATCACACCCAAGGCTGAGCGCTGAAGGCAAGGGCGATCCGGTCTTACGTGACCAGACCGCCATCCGCCATCTGGTCACGGCCCGCAGCCTCACGTTCCGGCATCCGAATGCTGGCCGGACAGAAATCCTGTCCGACTACAGCGCGTGAAAAGCCAGGGGAGGGACGGCCGAATCGTTGCGGATCCCAGAGGGAAGCCTGGCCAGAAGGTTGGGTATCTGAAAGCGGTGTCAGCCCGCTGAGCACCTACGTACGGAGGTCGACGCTCATGTGCACCGGCGGACCTAGGGACCTAGGGACCTCTAGGGGGCCGGCAGGAGCCGTCTCAATCGTCTGTCTCGATAAGCAGCTTCTCATCGTTGATCTGCTCGAAGATGAGATGAGCGTAAGCACGCGCTGTGCCTAGAGCCATCTTCCGGCGTTCGGCAAGGTGGCGTGACGTAACGTCCTCCCTGCCTACCCAAAGTTTGACCAGCGACTTGCTCGCGGACTTCACCTGCGCGGCCTTCTCGCCGAACCCATCCCGCAAACTCCCACTCCGGCCGTTCCACATGGCGAAAGCGGATCGCTGCTTGGCCTGGTGGCAGCATCTCGGCCGGCACGCCCTGGTGCTCAACGGGGTCCAGGTCCGGTCTCACGAACTGGACCAGGTCGTCCGAGGCATCCAAGAGCCTGAGCAGCGGCGAGGAAACGTTCCGGGCCTCGTCCGCAGCACCACCGTCGAGGCATCGCTCCAAAGTCTTGCAAGCGTCCAGGATGATAGCCAGCGTACGGTAGACCGCAGAACTCGTGTCGGCCAAAATCTCCTCGTCTCCTCATCACGTCGCCCCTTGGCCGTCTTTTCGGCTTTGCCCGATGTACTCCCTCTCTCAGCGAATCCTTGCGATTGTGAGCCGATACCGCTCCGCTACCCAGCAAGCGTGTACCCGCGGCATAGCTGCCCGTCGGCACACCACCCGCAGCCAGTGCCGCCCCCTCCCCCGCGCGCGGCGCATCTTCAACCAGGCTCGCGGGCCTTGAAGAAGATGCTGCCAAGCACGGTCGCGGCGGACTCCGGGCCAAGTTCTGTGACCGCCTGCCGCAAACGGTCCTCGCACGCCTCCTGTAACGGCGGCAGGTCGGCCGGAGCGATGCCGTGCGCCATCAGCGCCACGACCCCGTCTACCGCTTCTCGTACCGCCTCGACACAGAACCCGTCTTGGATCGCCACGGCCCCTTACCCACCCCCATCCGCGCCGTTTCGGAGCGCCCCGACGCCTTCGATCTGATCCTCTCCTCCGAAGGCCGTCCCCGCTGCCTCCATGGCTTCCTGCACTCCCGTGGCCACTGCCGTCCCGGCGTCCGCCAGTTCCAGTGCCCTGCCACCAACGCCGTCCCCGCTGTCCCGGTCATCCCCGCACACCGACGTGCCCGACCAGGGTCCGGTGTCGACCATCGCCGATGTCGGCACGGATTCTCCTTCCCGTTACCCTCCGGTTGGCACGCGCTCGCCGCGGACGGCACACCGCTCCCGCTGAGTGCGGACATCCAACTCGTTCACACCGCTGTCCCAGTGGGTCCCCTGATCATCATTCGCGTCTGCCGCGGGGGCGGCGTGTGCCCTTCTGGGGTGGCGCCACTGCCGGTCGCCAAGACCACGAAAGCCCCCGCGGTCCTGGCGGGTGCACTGGGCACCCGATTCACCTGGGACTTCGCCACCAAGAGCGGGCGGGCACCGCCTCCGAAGTGCAGACCGTCGCGGACCACGGAGGCTTTACCTACGACCGTTTCGGTGACGGGGCTCTCCAGGCCGGATTTCGGTAATGTCCTACTGTTCACATGGTTTTCTTTTTAGCCGGTGCCCCGCTGACCGGGTAGGCGCACGGTGTCTGGAGCCCTTGTCCCTCATGCGCGCAGGCCAAACCAGAGCGACCGCCGTCGGCCGCTGCGGATGTCGTCGGGGCGGAACAGCCGTCAGCCGGCGAGGACCACAGCACTCTGTTCGCCAAGCTGTTCGGCGATCGCCCGGGCCAGAACCGTCATCGCTTCCGACTGGACCATGCCAAGAGCACCAACCTCGTTGCCGCTCTCCAACTTTTCTGGGATGTATCCGTGAGGGCCTTGCGGCACCATGCGGTTACCCCGGGGATGAGATCACCAAAGATCGACGAATACGGCGCACGCTGGGCAGGTTCTCGGCTGAAGAAGACGGCATCTCATTTGTGCGGGCGGTGAGGGAAGACCCCTAAAAGCAATACCGCTTAGATAGGGCGCTACGGCGGTCTCCGGCGGCGCGGTAGAAGGTCGCCATCATCGGCCCAAAGGCGTTGCCGCTGAACCCCTCGATCCCCCCCTGGCGCCAATCGCTGCTGTAGGGGCTCGACATCTGTAGCATATGACCATTTGTTTTTGCTCGACCTAAAGGTGATTTCATCGGCACCGCCCTACGTCCCTTGTCCCGCTTGGGCCATGAGACGTCAAGGCCGCGTAGCGGGCGTCAGCCCTTGGCCTTGACGCCTTGTGGTCCAAGGCCACCCTGTTCAGGGCGGTGCCGATGATGACACGCAGCACCTGACAAAGACGCGTCGCCGAAGGTGAGCGGCTACAGCCGCCTTTCGCGGCGGCCGCTCGGCAACGCCAAAGTGAGCGGTATCGCCCCTAAAAGCCCCTAAAAGACCCTAAAAGCCTCTAAAAGACCCAAGAAAGCACAGCCTCCGACCAAGAATGGCCGGAGGCTGTGCTTTCTTGGTACCCGGCCTCGAGATTCCGCCCAAGCGCGAAATTACGGGAGTGTGTTCCCCGCCGCGCGGTAAATCTCATACCATTCTTGGCGGGTCAGTTGCACGTCGCAGGCCTTGACGCAATCCTGCAGGCGGGACACATTCATGGTGCCGGTGATAGGTTGCATCTTCGCGGGGTGCCGCAGCAGCCATGCCATGGCGATGGTCGTGTTGCTCACATCGTATTTCGCGGCGATCTCATCGATTTTCTTGTTCAGTTCCGGGAACTTCTCGTTGCCGAGGAAGGCGCCTTTGAAGAAGCCGTATTGAAACGGCGACCACGGCTGAATGGTGATATCGTGCAGGCGGCAGAAGTCAAGGACGCTGCCGTCTCGGTTCACGGCGGCCGCATTTTCCATGTTGACGTTGATTCCGCTGGACATCACGGTAGCGTTCGTGATGCTCAACTGCAGTTGGTTGGCGACGATGGGCTGCTTCAACGACTTCTCGAGCAACTGGATCTGCATCGGGTTCTGATTGGAAACGCCGAAGTGCCGGACCTTCCCAGAGTTCTTGAGTTGGTCGAATGCCTCGGCCACCTCTTCCGGTTCGACCAGGGCGTCCGGACGATGCAGCAGCAGAACGTCCAGATAGTCTGTCCTGAGCCGCTTCAGGCTGCCGTGAACCGCTTCCAGGATGTGCTCCTTGGAAAAGTCGAACATGCCTTTACGAATGCCGCACTTGGATTGAAGGATGATCTTCTCGCGAACGGTATCGCTCATATGCACGGCGTCCGCGAAGATTTCCTCGCATCTGCCGCCGCCGTAAATATCCGCATGGTCGAAGAAATTGGCGCCGATCTCCAGGGATGTCTGCACGAAGCGCTCCGCGTCGGCCTTCTGCAGCGCGCTGACCCGCATGCAGCCGACTGCGACGACCGGCACATCCAGCGTACTGGTTCCCAGTTTCATGGTTCTCATGATGGAGTTCCTCCTGATAAGTTGAGTCCTGTGTATGCCTCCACAATTGTGGCACAACTGCGCAGGGCTCCACAAGGCAGATTGGATGCATGTGACCGGTCTTCCACGGATGACGGTGGAGGCGGCTGATTCGTCCGGGTGTAGCGGCAGCGGTCGAGGCGCTGCATGACGAGGATGTACCGCGCCTGCTCGCGCAGCCGGCCAACCAGACGTTCCCCGGTTTGGGACCGGTGGATGACTCCGGTGCTCTCGCTGCCTCTGGATGGGGTCACACAACCGGCTTCGCACGCCGTGCAAGCACCACATCCGGCGTCTCCCGCAGACGGGGCACCAGCAGTCGCTCCGCCCCCGCCGCGTCGATCAGGCGGAGCGTCGCATCGCCGATGGTGCCGTAACGGATCAGTCCGTGCCGCTGCAGCAGCGGCTCAAGCGCCGGATAGTCCCGCCTGCAGCCCGGATCGGCCGTATGGCGCTGCGACGGCACCGAAATCACCCGTCCGTCATCCAGCACCGTGTAGAGCGATTCCCACCGATCGAAGACCCATGGCACCGGGGCCCACTCCTCGAAGGCATGGACCAGCGTCCAGCTGGAGAGGTCGACTCCGAGCAGCAGGACGTGCCCACTCCATGCACACAGGCGTCCGTATGGCGTATCCCGCCCGGCGGGCGTGGCGCTGTACTCGTGGTCCGCGACGTATTCCACCGCGCGCCGCCCGATGGCGGCCACGCTGTGTGTGGGGTGCCGGCTGCGCAGCGCCTCCCGGCGGTGCCGGAGGGCCTCGGTGATCCGTCCGACGTGCGACGGGCTCAGCCCCACATGGAACACGGGTTGGCGCGCGTTGACGATGCCCCAGGTGTGGGTCGGCACCGAGGCCAGCCCCTCCGCGCCAACGACATCCCGCAGGGCGTCCACGACCGCCTCCGCGCCGTGCTCGACGTAGCCCATCGCAGACAGCGAGGAGTGCATCAGGACCACCGACCCGCGCGCCAATCCCACACTCCGCAGCCCCTCGGCGATGTCCCCCCGGGTCACCGTGGTCCGTCCGTAGCGAGTGCCGTCCACCACACCAAGACACCCCCGATGCCTGCGGTCCCCTGTCTCCACTGCAACGCAGCAACGCGGCCCCCCGCCGCCCTTTCGGACTCCCGGCCATCCGCCGGCGCATGCCGATCCATATCCGCGGGGCCCTCCGGGGGGGGCGCTTGGACCCGACCGAGGCGGTCGCCACCGGATGCTGGCTTCGGTGGCACGTTGCAAGGGGCGCCGAAGCCGTATCCGCTTTGGCCCCTGCGGCCCTTGCGGTGCCGGGCGCCTGAGCGTTGGGCCGCGGTGGATGCAGGCCGCCGGGGCCGCTGCGCCAAGCCTCCGCGAAAGGCCTGGGCACCGTCCCCGCCCCCTGCAACGCCCCTCAGCCCATCACCCGCCGCCGAGCCCACGCGGCCGCACCCAGGGCTCCCGCGTGGGCGCCGAGTTCGGCCGCCACGACGTCCACCGGCGCGTGGCGCAGATACCAGCCGATCCGTTCCGCCATGGTCCTCCGGATGCCCTCCAGTAGCCGTTCGCCCGCCAGGCTCAGGCCTCCCCCGATCACGACCCGTTCCGGGTTGAGCACGACCACCAGGTTGCCCGCGGCCGTCCCCAGGCGGTGCGCCAGTGCGTCCATGAGTTCGGCCGCCACGCGGTCCCCCGCCGCGGCGACCTCGGCCACGAGGCTCGGGGTGATGCGCCCCACGTCCCCGCCGCACGCGGCGCGCATGTCCGTGTCCATCCCCTGAGCGACCGCCCGCACGGCGGCCGCGACCAGGGCCGGGCCGGAAGCCAACGACTCGGCGCAGCCCCAGCCGCCGCAGGCGCAGCGCGGGCCGTGCAGGTCGATCACCTGATGGCCGACCTCACCGGCGTGGCCGCCGCTGCCGAGCAGGAGTTCGCCGTTGGCCACCACACCTCCGCCGATGCCCGTGCCCACCGCCATCAGCACGAAGTGGCGGCAGCCCCTTCCGGCACCCAGGGACAATTCGCCGAAGGTGGCCGCGCGCGCGTCGTTGAGGAGGAGGCAGGGCGCCCCCAGGCGCGCCCCCAGTTCGGCGGCGAGGGGGCGGCCGGCCCAGTCCCCGGGCACGTTGGGCACGAACTTGACCACCCCCCGCTCCATGTCCACCACGCCGGGGACCGCCACCCCGACGCCGGCGACCGGCGCGTCGCCGACCATGCGGGCGGCAAGTGCGTGCATCGCCGCGATGACCGCGGGCGTGCCGCTGCGCGGCGTTGGCGCGCGCCCTTCGGCCAAGACCGTGCCCGAGCCCGCCATCACCGCCGCCTTGATCTCGGTGCCCCCGAGATCGAGCCCGAGGTGACAGCCTGCGGCGGGTCCGCTGTCCGGCACGCCCACTCCCCCTTCCCGACCCACGCGCTCCCCCGGCAACGGGACCGGTGTCGGTCAGTCAGCGTTGATCCCGGCTTGGCGTGCCTCCGCCTCCGGCCCCGCCACCCCCACGCCAGGACGCAGGCGAACAGAGCCGCTTCGGCCGGAGGGTATCCCCCACGCCAACCGGATACCCTGGCACGGTGGCGTTGGGCACCGAGCCGCCACGATGCTCGGCCCCTCCCCTACTCCACCGGCTCCCATCGCTTCGAGCGCATCGACCGGTAGCAGGCATCCACCACGCGATTGACCACCAGCCCGTCGGCGTAGGTCTCGCGCGGCATCCGCCCTTCGGCGACACACTCGACGAAATGGCGCATCTCCTCGTGGTAGCCGTACACCCGGGCCTCGTCCGGCACCGGGAACACCCAACCGGTGTCCGCGTCCGCCTTCTCCAGCACATAACCCGTGCCGCCCTGGGTGAAGGCCCGCACCGGCGTGCCCCGGGTCACGTCCGTGAACGCCGCCCCGCGATCCCCGTACACCTCGTTGCGCAGATCGAGCCCGCCCAGGGCGGCCCAGGACACCTCCGCCACCCCCACCGCGCCCGAAGCGAAGCGGACCATGGCCACGGCGTTGTCCTCCGCCGACGTCCGCTCGCGGTGCACGAGCAGGTCGCCCCAGGCGATGCACTCGACGGGCCGATCCTCCTTGCCGAGGAAGTAGCGGAAGGCCTCGATCATGTGGCAGCCCATGTCCATCAGGGCCCCGCCGCCCGATTGCTCCGGGAGCCAGAAGTGCGCTGCGTGCGGCCCGGAATGCGCCTCGCGCGAACGCATGGTGCAGACGCGCCCCACCGCCCCCGCTTCGATCAACTGCCGCACACGCATCACCGCCGGCGAAAAGACCTCCGTCTCGGCATAACCGTGGAGCACGCCCGCCTCTTCGACCAGGCGCAGCATCTCCGCCGCCTCGACGCCGGTGCGCGCCAAGGGCTTGGCGCAAACGACCGCCTTGCCGGCGGCGACCGCCGCGCGCGTGGCCTCCAGGTGCAGGAAGTTGGGCAGGCCGATGAGCACAAGATCCACGTCTGGCCGCCTGACGGCGTCCTCCATATCGGTCGTCGCGTGCGGAACGCCCCACTTCTCGGCGAACGAGCGGGCTCGCTCGGACGAACGGGAGTAGTTGGCGACGACCCGCTGACCCGGCACCTCCCGGAGCCCCTGCAGGTAAAACTCGGACACGAATCCCGACCCAAGGACGGCAACCCCTACCGCCACGCGCTGCTACCCCCTTCGGCGATCTCTGCGCCGCCTCCCTGAAGCGGCTGTGCCGGCCCCGGTTCCCCGGTCGGACGCGCGCGGACACCGTCGCGCTGGGCTTGGACGCGGCCGTCCCTTCGGCCCTTCCGCCGACCGCGCGGCCGCCTGCCGGCGGTGGCCGGCGCCGTCCACAAGCACCCCCACCCGCGGACGCCGGGGGGCCCGATGGCCCCGGGCCGCCGGCGACGACCCGGGGCTACTGCGCCGTCCACCCACCGTCGACCGGCAGCACCGCCCCCGTGATGCCCGAGGCTGCGTCGGAGGCGAGGAACAGGGCCGCCGCCGCCACCTGCTCCGCGGTGACCGGACCACCGGCCAGCGGCTGCATGGCCGCCACATGCGCGGCCGTCGGGGGATCGTCCAAGGCCCGGGCGGCCATCGGCGTGTCGACCAGGCCCGGACAGAGCGCGTTGATGCGCACGCGCTGCGGGGCGTAGTAGGTGGCCATGGCACGCGTCAGGCCGACGATCCCCGCCTTGCTTGCCGCATAGGCGTGCGTGGCGAAGAACTCCCCGCCACCCACCAGGCCCAGCACCGAGGCCAGGTTGATCACCGACCCGCCTCCGGCGTCGATCAGGGCGGGCAGGGCCGCGCGGCACATCCGGAACACGGTGCCAAGATTGACGTCCAGCACCGTCTCCCATCCCTGGTCGGTGCAGGCGTGTACCGGCCCGTCCCCGAAGCGCCGGCCGCTGATCCCCGCGACATTGAAGACGATGTGCAGCGCCCCGAAGCGTTCGACCGCCGCCGCCACAGCCGCGGCACAGACGGCCGCCTCCGTGAGGTCCCCGGTGAAGGGCTGCACCCGGTGGCCGCCCACCGGCAGGCGCGCGGCATCCCGGTCCACCGCGAGCACCCGCACACCCGCGGCGGTGAAGAGGGCTACGGCGGCCCGGCCGATGCCCCCGCCCGCCCCGGTGATCACGGCCACCCGGTCCGCCAATGCCGCGCTCACAGGCGCCGCACCCGCCGGCGGTGGTCGTCGTAGGCCGCGTCGAAGAGCCGCTGGGCCTCCTCGTCGCCGACGTGGTAGCCGCTGGTCAGCACCAGCGGGGGTTGCCCGCGCGCCGTCAGGAGTTCGGCCACCCGGCACTTGAGGGCGTTGGCGATCACCGTGTTGCCGATGGTCGACCCGGGGCCCACCGGCCAGGGCAGCCCCGGCACGCGCACCATCGCGTCGCCGGGCGGGGCGGCGTTGTCCAGGACGAGGTCGGCCACGTCCAGGAGTTTCCTGCCGTCCGGCTGCTTCGCGCGCGCCCACCGGCAGTGCTCGACCGAGGTCACGCCGATGGTGTACAGCCCCTGCTCGTGCGCCAGCGTGGCCATCTCGACCGGGACCACGCTGGTCCCGGAGGTGGAGAACACGATCATCACATCGCGCGGCTGCAGTTCGAAGTTGCGCAGGATGGCGCGCGCCAGCCCCGGGGTGTTCTCGATGAACATCGCCTGGCGCTGGCCGTTGGCCCCCACCACCTGGTTGTGAAAGGTCAGCGACAGCTCGACGATGGGGTGGAACCCCGGAAAGCTGCCGTAGCGCGGCCAGACCTCCTCCACCGCCATCCGGGAGTGGCCGCTGCCGAACAGATGGACCAACCCGCCGCCGGCGATGGCGCCGGCGCACCGCTGTGCCGCGGTTTCGATGGCCTCCCCCCCGGTGGCGGCGATCCGCGCGATCACCGCCTGAGCCGCCGCGATATACCCGTCCGCGCCGTCCTGCAACACTCCGTCCCCCCCGCTGCCCATCGGCATGGGCTCGGCCCCTACCGTTCGAGTGCCTGCGCGTCCCACCGCTCCCCGCAGCGCAGCACGGCATGCGGCTGGCCGAGGCGCCGGCACTCCACGAGAAACGCGTCCGGCGAGGCCGTGTTGAACTCGAACATCTCATAGTGGCAGGGGATCACCAGCCGCGCCCCGATCGCGTGCGCCAGCCGCGCGGCCTGGGGCCCGTCAAGATTTCCCGCCACGCGGCGCTCGGGCGCCCGGCCGTTGATGGGCAAAAGCGCCACATCCACCCGCCAGGGCCGCAGGCGATCCGCCAGTCCCTCGTACAGCAGGGTGTCTCCGCTGTGATAGACGGTCCACGGGCCCAGGCGCACCACGTAGCCGAGGAAGCGGCAGCGCCCCTGCGCATCCCGCTCCACGTCCTCGTGCGCCGCGGCGATGCCGGTGAAGGTCAGCCCCCCCACCTCCACCGTGGCCCCGTCGTCGACCCCGACCGGCATGGTGGGCGGTATTCCCAGGCGCTCGGCCACGAAGTCCCGGTTGGCCTCGGGGATGACGAGTCCGGCGCGCGGGTTGGCGCGCAGGACGGGCACCAGGGTCTCCCCGTCGAGGTGGTCGGTGTGGTTGTGGCTGGAGGTGACGACATCGATGAACGACAACCGCTCCGGCGCCACCAGCCGCGCCGTCATCCGCACGTGCGGCCGGTCCGTCCCCGCGTACTTGCGGGTCAGGGAATCGGAGAGGTATGGGTCGAGCAGGGCGTGTCCCCCCGACCACTGCAGGAGGAACCCGCTCTGACCGAGCCACCAGAGGCGCAGGCCCGCTTGCCCGCGCGCCTGCGCCACATCGCGCAGCCATGCGTCATCAGTGAGCGCCGACGCGATCACAGCCTGAGTTCCTCCCGCACGCTCCGCACTCCGCGGACCATGTTGGTCAGCTTCTGGCGCGCGGCCCAGCGGGCCGTCTGGCTCAGGCCGCAGTCCGGGGCGAAGGAGAGGCGGTCCGCCGGCGCATGCCGCAGGCAGAGGCGCACGCGCTCCGCGACGTCCTCGGGGGTCTCGATGTAGTAGCTCTTCACGTCGATCACGCCCACGGCCACGTCCATCCGCTCCGCGATCGGTCCGATCGTCTCGATCTCGGCGAACTCGCGGCTGGCCATCTCCAGGTGCATCTCGTCGACCCGCAGGTCGAGAAAGGCCGGAAAGAGCGGCGCGTACCGGCGGGGCCCGACGGCCCGAGCCTTGTAGTTGCCGAAGCAGAGGTGGGTCGCCAGCCGGCAGCGACCGACCACCGGCGCCACGGTGCGATTGAAGATGTCCACCAGGCGCTGCGGGTCTTCGCGGTGGGCGTAGCAACTCATCGACGGCTCATCGACCGTGATCTCCCGGCAACCGGCGCCGACCAGCGCCTCGAGTTCGCGGCCCACGATCGGCAGCAGGGCCTCGGTCAGGGCGTAGCGGTCGGGGTGGCGGGCGCCCGGCAGCAGGCGTCCGCTGAGCGTGTACGGACCCGGTACGCTGGCCTTGAGGGCCGGGCCGGGCGGGGCCAGGGCCACCAGGCGCTCGTACTCGGCCACTGCCCCCAGGCCCCGCGGGGCCCGGATCTCGCCGGACACGGCGTGGCGTCCGCGCTGGTCGTGGGCCGGCGGACCAAAGCGCCGCGCGGGGGCGGTCTCCAGTTCCAGTCCCTCCAGGTACCCGTAGAAGGACAGGTTGAAGTCGAGGCGCGTCTGCTCGCCGTCGGTGATGACGTCGAGCCCCGCCGTCACCTGATCGTGGATGGCGGCGACCACGGCGTCCGACTGCAGTTCGGCCACATCCGCGGGACCGAAGCGGTCCAGGTGTGCCGCGGCGAACTCCAGCCAGCCGGGGAAGGGGTAGCTGCCGACGACGGTGGTCCGGAGCGGTTGGGCCTTCATCCCCGCACCCCCCGGCGGGAACGTTGCGCCGCGTCGGGCACGCCTCCTGCCGCGCCCGGTCCTGGAGGGGAGGATGCGGGGTTTTTGGGGACGCTCCGCGGGGGCCGTGCCGGAGCGGCCGGCCCCCCGCCCGGACGCCGTGCGATCAGTCGGCCGCGGCCGCGGTCTGGGTGGACGGCCCGATCGGCGCGGCGGCGCGGTGGTCCCGAGCCGGACGTGTCAGCAGAATCAGGGCACACCCGGCCAGGATTTCGGCCGCCGGCACGAGGAAGGCGTGCGGCAGACCCCAGGTGCGCTGCGCGATGGCGATCGCCGGCCCGCCGATCATCTGTCCCAGGCCCTGGGCCGCAAAGAACATGCCGCCGGCGAGGCCGGCGTGCGCAGGGTCCAGGTCCTGGGCGTAGCCGATGCCCACGCCCAGGAGCGCCGCGATCAGCAGCGAGATGGCCGGGAAGGCGACGACCACCGCCGCGGACCCCGGAACGAGCGCGATCGCCGCGAAGAACACCGTCCCGCCCAGCGTGCCGAGGGCGACGACCCCGCGGCGGGACATGCGGTCGGCGAGGCGGCCGACCGGGGGCATGAGGATCATCTCGATCAGCGCCATCCATCCGTACGTCAGGCCGACCACCGCGGCCGGCAGTCCCAAGCGGGACAGATAGAGCGGCACGGCCTGCATCTTGACCGTGTTGCCCGCCACGGCCAGCATCGTCGCCAACCCGAAGAGCAGGAGTTGCCCCCAGCGGGTGGGCGCATCTGCGCCGCCCGGGGCGCTTCCCCGTACGGCGACGCGCCGGGCCTCCGCCTCACGGCACCAAACGAGCACGGCGATGAGGGCGGTCGCGTTCAGTGCGGAGGCGATTCCGAACAGCCACGGCGCGCCGAAGGCGCCGATCACGACCCCGCCGAGAGGGGCGCCGACCGCCCAGGCGGCGGAGATCATCGCCCGCAGGCTGGCCATCGACAGGGCCCGTGGGCGTTCGGCGCTGCCCGCACCGATGTGGTCGTTGGCCAGGGCGAACAGCGGCGGCTGGACCTGAGCCGACAAGAGTCCCATGGCCGCGACCAGGACGAGCGGGAACGGGGGATGGAGGGCCAGGGCGAGCAGGCCGAGGCTTTGGAGGAGTGTGGTCAGGACGGCCGTACGCCGACGGTGACCGCTGGCGTCCGACCAGCGGCCCAGCAGCGGATTGAGGACCAGCCCGCCCAGGGCGGTGCAGGTGAAGTACGCGGCGATCGCCCCCGGCCCGGCGTGATATCCGCGCACCAGCCATAAGGCCACGATGGGCACGGTCATGCCCTGCCCGGACCCGTGCAGGAACAGCGCGGCGGCGATGGGAGCGAGGTCGCGATCGCGCAGGATCCGCGCGACCTGGGACAGGAGGCGGCTTTGCATGTCCTGCAGTGTACCGGACCCCGGCTCGGCCGGGCAGGTCTGCCGGACCGGAAAAACAGGGCCCGATGCGGCGAGCCGCGTGTCCTTGGCCAGCAGTTTCTTGTTCTGCGGCAGGGATACGAAATCGCCGACATACCGCCACTCGATGGTGGTCCTCGTGGCGGGTACCCGTCCCCGGCCGAAACGGAAGTCGATCATCACGGGGTGGTCCGGGTTCGGAACGCCGCCCTCCTCCGCGGCGAGGGGCACACGTGCCCCCGGGGGCAGAGCCGCGAAGTAGCCGTCCAGGTCGTGCAGGAGGCCGACATCGATGATGTGGCCTCCGTTGGTCCCGCCGTAGCGTCCGGTGATCACGGGTTGGGCCGGGCGACGATGGCGTTGTTACTCGCAAAGCTGTTTGTCTTGCGGATTCCGTTCAGGAAGACGCGGCCGTCCCAGTTGCCCCCGGCGCCCGCGTGCACCGGTCGATACCAACAACCGATCCAGCCCGCAACGGGCGGCAGCCTGGTCAGGCACCCGGTCGGCCGCGGGCCCCCCGGTTTCCCTATCGCCTTCCCATGCAGAATTCCAGTCCATTAAAAGGACAGGCGCGGCCAGGGCAGAATGGAGCCAGGCGCCGGTATGTCCCGGCCCGTGCACCCACCGGGCCCTTTGCCGACCGTGGGGCCCGGAGCGGACGGTAGCCGCGTTGCGTGATGGGTTGTCCCTTCGAGGCGAAAAACAGGCGAACCGGAGCGCACCTGGGAACGGAGGGCTCGTGATGCGCGGCGTGCGCGCCGGGGGTGCCGCGGATGTCGGTCTGCTGATGGTGCCTGTGGGGTTGGGCCGCGCCCACGGCGTCGCCCGTGGCGGAACCGCTGCCTCCGGCATCCTCGCCCAGGCGGGTCGGTCCTGGAGGTCGTTGCCGACGACGGGAATGGACGGCTGCTCGCCCAGGTCAGCGGCGTCGCGGTCAGCGGCGGTCTGTTGGTGACGACCAGCGCCGTCGCGGGCGACGCGGCGGATGCCCACGAGGCCCGCGAATTGAGCCGCGCCTACAACGAGTCCACCCGCCTGGCCCTGGCCCGCCTCACCGCCGAGGCGACCGCGGTCGGGGCCCACGGCGTGGTCAGTGTGCGCGCCACCTTCGGTCGGCCCGCCTGGGCGCAGGGCGCCATCGAGGTCCGTGTCATCGGTACGGCCGTCCGCGAGCCCGACGCGCCCGGGGCGCTCTGGCTCTGCGACCTGTCGGGCCAGGATTGGTGGGCCCTCCGCCGCGGCGGCTGGAGGCTGGTCGCCTTCGTCTACGGGCACTGCGCCTGGGTGGCCGTCACGGGCCCCGACGATCGCCGGATCGTGCGCGGGGCGATCTCCGCCGAGTTCGAGCACTTCGGCGACGCCCTGCGCCAATGCCGGCAGAGGGCGGCGGGCCAAATGGCGGAGATGTCGGCCGCCGCCGGCGGCCAGGGGATCGTCGGTGTCCACCTTCAGCGGCGCCTGGAGGATGTCCGCGTCGTGCGGCATCACCCCGGCCGGACGGGAGTCGCCGACCCGCGGGAGGGGGATGAGGTGGCGGAGGCCATCCCCTTCCAATGGAGCGACAACCTGCTGGTGCTCAGCGCCACCGGCACCGCCGTGCGCGCGGCTCCGGCACCGGCCGCGACGGCGCGCCTTCGCTTGGTCGTACCCCTGACACCCAGGCGCGAAAGGCAGGTGCCCGTCACCGCCGAGGCGACCTTCGAGTAGCCGGTCCCTCCCCCACCCCGCGGGTCGCACCGTGCATGCGGTTCTCCCGCACACGGCGCACCGACGCACTGTCATGCCCTCACTGTCGCCGTAGCCGGCTGCGCGGGAGCACCAAGGAAGGCTCGACTCCCCCACTTCTGTGACGACGCGGCAGGCTTCACTTCGCGTTGCGCACTGGTTGGTTGTCGCGGACCCTCCCCTGCCTCGTGGTGTGGGACCCTTGCGCCACCTGCGGATCCGAAGGGCGGCTCGCCTCCCTGCTGGCCACGCGCTTCCTTGAGAGCCCTCCCTCCCGCTCCGACCGGGCCGTCGCCAGGGCACGCCGGGGGAGGGGACTACGCGGCCTCGACTTTACCGCGACCGGGTGGTCTGATGGTCTCGGATGGCGGCGCTCCGGCCCCCCCAGTCCCCCGGCCCTCTCCATCACCGCCGCCGCGGGGCCGTCCGGCCGGGGCACGCCTACCGGCGCACGCTCCGGCCGTCCTCGGCGTAGCGCCGGAGCAGGGCCCGCAGGTCGCCCACCACCTCCGGGCGCTCCAGGTACAGGTTTCTGGCCTCCGCGGGATCATCCGCGAGGTCGAAGAGCTCGCCCGGATGGTCGTGGGCCGCGTAACCGCGCTCCCGCTTGAACCACTCCGGCTCCCGGTTGCCGTCGCCGCTCGGGGCGTCGACGTAGACCCAGTCCCCCCTGCGGATGGCCAGGGCGCCGTCGGCCCCGTGATAGACGATCGCCTCGCGGCGGGCCGTGTCGAGCGGCCGCCCCAGGAGCGCCGGCAGCGCCGACAGGCTGTCCTCTCCGGCCCCGTCGGGGATTACCAGGCCCGCGGCATCCGCGGTCGTGGCCAGGAAGTCCACCAGGCTGATGATCTGGTCGCTCTGGCCGCCCGGCGGGATGCGCCGCGGCCAGCGGGCCAGGAAGGGCACGCGGTGCCCGCCTTCCCAGAGGTCCCGCTTCAGGCCGCGCAGCGGCCCCATGCTGTAGTGGCGGTACCGGAGGATGCGGTCGTAGGCGTTGCGCTCCGGCCCGTTGTCGCTGGTAAAGAGGAGCAGCGTGTTCTCCGCGGCCCCGGACTCCCCGAGCGCCCGCACCACCTGCCCGACGACGTCGTCGACCTGCACGCAGAAGTCGCCGTAGTCCCCGGCCCCGCTCCTGCCGCGGAAGGGCTCCAGTGGCAGGATGGGCGTGTGGGGCGCCGGCAACGCGAGGTACAGGAAGAAGGGGCGGGCAGCCTCGCGGGCACGGGCGTGGATATGGGCGACGGCCGCCGCCGTCAGATGCGGCAGGACGTCATCGTGCCGGAAGTCCTCGGCGATTACGCCCCGGCGCCAGAACGCGTCCCAAGGACTGGCCTCGACGATCTGCCGGGGCACGGCGGTCACCCGGTCGCCGTCCACGTAGCAGTAGGGCGGCATGTCCAGGGACGCCGGGATGCCGTGGAAGGCGTGAAAGCCCACCGTGGTCGGGCCGTGGCGGATCGCCCCGGTGAAATCGACGCCGTGGGTCGGATCGTCTTCCGCGGGCGCGGCGGCGCCCTCGCGCATCCGCCAGTCCCAGCCGAGATGCCACTTGCCGAGGCAGGCTGTATGGTAGCCGGCGGCCGCCAGCATCGAGGCGGTGGTCGGGCGCCCGTCTTCGAGCAGGTGTGTGCTGAAGCCGCCCAGCACCCCCCGCGGGAGGCGGGAGCGCCAGCAGTAGCGCCCCGTCAACACGGCATACCGCGTCGGCGTACAGACCGCCGACGGCGCATGCGCATCCGTGAGCCGCATCCCTTCGGCGGCCAGCCGGTCGAGGTTGGGCGTGGGGATCTTGGACGCGGGGTTGTAGCAACCCAGGTCACCGTATCCCATGTCGTCGGCGAGAATCAGGACGATGTTGGGCTGCTCCGCCATTGGTCGCACCCTCTCGGCGCCGCTTTTCGTGGGCCGGTGGTCCGGCCGTCCCTCGTCCCCGTCCGGGGCTGCCGCTCCGTCTCCCGGCGGCGGACACCGCGGCGCGCCGGGGGACCCCGCGCCGGTCCGCCGAAGGGGCGAATGTCCAGGGTGCGCCGGTCTGGCCGCCGCCTGGCCCGGCCGCTCCCGGGCCCCCCGCTCAGCCGGAGGCGCGGCCGCTCCGGCCGGCCGGCCCGGCCGCGGCCCGGGGCCGTCCCGGCCCCTCCTTCCGCGCGCTTCCGGTCCGCCTCCACCTGCTGGCGGGTGAGCGTGAGTTCCAGATCCTGGCGGTGCTCAGGGCCACGTTCTCCTGGACGGACAGGCCGAGACGGTCCGCGTGCGGGATGCCGGCATACGGTCGCACGATACACCACTCCCCCGTCGGGAAGGCCGCCATCTCCAGGTGGCGCCGGCAGACTTCCGGCACGCGGCGCGCCCTGTCCGGTTCCGCGCCGGCCCGGGGACGGATAGCGCGGAAAACGGCGGCGAAGCCGCATCGGCGAGGATGGCCACGCCGGTCATTCGCCCGGCGGGAAGGCGCTCCTGGTGCCGGAGTGTCAGCTTTATGTGCGGTCCGGTTCGCGGTAGCCTCGCCCGTGCAGGGCAGTCGGCGAACCGGCCGCAGATCTTGCATCCACCCGTAACCGGACAGAATTACCGGCGTTTTTCGTCTCCCCTCCAGTGCCTCCGCCACGGCCTCCGCCTCCTGGTTCCGGCGACGGCGAGGATGGCCACACGCGCCGCAGATTCCGTGCGGCGTATGCCGCGCCCCTTCCGCATCTCCCTGCGGCACCGAACGCTGCCTCGCCGTCGGGAGGTCGGGATTGGCATACGCGGAGGGCCTCGGCGCATTCGTTCCCGAGGCCTTGCGTGCCCACGCCGGCCGTGCGCGCAGGGGCGACTGGCCGTCGACCACGGCTGCGTAGCCGTCCCGTGCCCGCTCCAAGGCGACGTGCCTGGTGCGGGCGTAGGTCCGGCTGCCCTAGTCGCCCAGGCCCGCGACCGCCGCGTGTACGTGTTCTTCGGCCAGATCCGTGCGTCCACGGCAGCCGGGGACACGGGCAGCCCCGTAGGCACCGGCGCCTTCTCCCAAAGATGGTCGGCATCATGGGTGAGGGAAACCGCCAACTCCGCGTGCGCCTCGGCGGCGTCCCAGGCGGTGGTATTCCCCGTCCGCCGGCTGGGCCGCAGCGCGCCGCAGCAAGGCGCGGCGCCGGTTGGAGAGGCGTCGCCGGAGCGCGTGAATGCTACCCGTGCAGCCCCATCCCGCTGCAACGGCGGTGCGAGAAGCCGCCACGACAAACCGGCTCGCCCTTGACCATGATCTTAGTTGAGGCTAATATCGAACTCGGATTTCCGATCATAGCGATCGGATTTGCGGCCGGTGGCCGGGTACTGTGCTGCCATAGCGCTGCGTGCGCCATCGGCCGCGCGCGACGGCACGGTCATCCAGACGTGGGAGGGGCCTTCGTGCTGCCGACCCTGGTCATCTTTTTTCGCGAGTCCCTCGAAGCCAGCCTGATCGTCGGCATCATCCTCGCCTACCTCCACCGCATCGGGCGCGCGGACCAGGCGCGCGCGGTGTGGCTCGGCGTGGGCGCCAGCGTGGCCCTGGACGTGGCCCTCGGGCTGGTGACCTATCACCTCATCCGCCGCTACGACGGCTCACGGGCGCAGGCCGTGCTGGAGGGCAGCACCTATCTCGTCGCGACGGGCATGCTCACGTACATGAGCTTCTGGATGAAGGAGCAGAGCCGCGAACTCAAGGGGGCGCTCGAGGCGCGCGTCCAGGCCGCGTTGACGCGCGGCTCCGTCGTGGCGCTGGTCTTGCTGTCCGCGGTGACGGTGGGCCGCGAGGGCCTGGAGACCGTGTTCTTTACGCTGGCGATCGCGTTTCGCGCCAGGACCTGGGCGCTGGCCGCCGGTGCGGCGGTCGGCCTGACGGCGGGCGTCGCCGTCACGTACTGGATCTACCGCCTCGGCCGGCGGGTGCCCCTCGGCCTCTTCTTCAACGTGCTGGGTGTCCTGCTGCTCCTCTTCGCCGCCGGCTTGTTGGCGGATGGGGTGCAGGACTTTCAGGGTCTGGGTTGGCTGCCGTTTTGGACCCGTGCCCTCTGGCACAGCGGCCGGTTGCTCAGCGAGAACAGCGCCCTGGGCGACATCCTGCACAGCTTCTTCGGGTATGCCGAAGCGCCCACGGCGCTCCAGATCGGCGCCTACGCCGTCTTCTTGGTCGGTGCGGTCACGGCCTACCTGCGCATGGGCCGCCGAGGGGACCGGTGCCGACCGCAGGTTCGACCCCGGTGACCGTCCGCCGGGTACTGTTGGGGCGCCCGGCCGGCACGGCGGCGAGCAGGAGCCAGGACGCGGCGCCGAAGCCAGCCCGGCACCGGCGGCGTTCCGCCGGTGCCGGGCTGGTGCAGCCGATCCACCACCGCGAGGATCCGGCGGAGCCCGAGCAGGGTGAGCACCGCACGCAGCATGCGACATGTTCACGGCCGTGAGGCACACCTGCACGACGCCCGACCTTACGCCGTGGTTGGCGCGCCAGTGCGCGTCGTGCAACTCAGGGCTGCTCGAATCGCTCCACCGGGACGCGCCGGGGCTTGGCCGGCGCGCACGTCCACACGCGCCGGGACCACAGGGCGCACTTTCTGCGGCAGGACCCGGCCAAAACCCGTTGACCTAATGGACGGCATGGACGCCGCCGACGGTGCCCCGGCGCGGGCGGGACCGGTACGGCGCGTTCGACGGGAGGCGGTGCCGAGTGGCCGGGCAGCGCGAGGACAGGCCGAACGTGGTGGTGTTCTTCACCGACCAGCAGCGGTGGGACACCACGGGCCTTGGGGGCAACCCGCTGGAACTGACGCCGAACTTCGATCGCATGGCGATAGAAGGGACCCACCTGCCGCACTTCTTCACCTGCCAGCCGGTGTGCGCACCGGCCCGGTCGTGCCTGCAGACGGGCCAGTACGCGACGACCACGGGCGTCTTCCACAACGGGGTGGGCCTGCGGCCGGACGCGGTGACGCTCCCCGAGTGCTTCGGCCGCGCGGGCTACCACACCGGGTACATCGGCAAGTGGCATCTGGCCCGCTCGCGCGGCGCCGGGCCGGTGGCCCCCGATGAACGCGGCGGCTATGCGTACTGGCTCGCCGCCAATGCGTTGGAGCACACCTCGGACGCCTATCACACCACGCTGTACGATAACGAGGGCCAAGCGGTCGAACTCCCCGGCTACCGGGTCGACGCCCTCACCGACGCGGCCATCCGGTACATCGACGGGCACCGGCAGGAGCCGTTCTACCTGATGGTCTCCTACCTGGAGCCCCACCACCAGAACCACCTCGACGACTATCCGCCGCCGGACGGCTACCGCGAGCGGTATACCGGGCGCTGGGTCCCGCCCGACCTGGCCGCCCTGGGCGGCTCGACCCACCAGCACCTCGGCGGGTACTACGGTATGGTCAAGCGCCTCGACGAGGCCTTCGGGCGGATCCTCGACGCCCTGAAGAGCACCGGGCTCGACCGCGACACCATCGTGCTCTTCACCTCGGACCACGGTAACCACTTCAAGACGCGCAACGGCGAGTACAAGCGATCCTGCCACGAGAGTTCCATCCACGTCCCCTGCGCGTTCCGGGGTCCCGGCTTCACGGGCGGGGGCAGCGTGCGGGAAGTGGTGAGCCTGGTCGATCTCCCGCCGACGCTGCTCGCCGCGTGCGGCCTGCCCGTGCCGGAGACGATGCAGGGCCGGTCCCTCCTGCCGTTGCTGCGCGGTGAGCGCGCGGGCTGGCCGGAGGAGGTCCTCGTCCAGATCAGCGAGTCACAGGTCGGCCGGGCGGTGCGCACCCTGCGCTGGAAATACGGGGTCGACGCCCCCGACCGGCGGGGCGGCGAGCACCCGGGCGCCGAACGCTACGTCGAGCAGTACCTGTACGACCTGGAGGCCGATCCGTACGAACTGACCAACCTGGTCGGGCTGGAGTCCCATCGCGCCGTGGCCGACGTGATGCGCGAGCGCCTCGTGCGACGGATGGTCGAGGCCGGAGAGGCAGCCCCGGAGGTCGTCCCCGCCCCCGCGCGGAGGTCTGGGCAACGGCACGTGTCGGCCGCGGAGGCCCGGGCCTGACACCCCCGGCCCCGGCCGTCGCGGCGGGTCCGTTGGGGAGTACCGATGCCGGGTACCCAGGCGCGGCGGAGCTTGGTGGCCGGTCTGCTGTTCCATCCCGTAGCCGCCGAGCAAAAGGGGCGGTTCCCGTGGCGAATGCCTCGGGAACCGCCCGCTGGGCCAGTTGCGCGGCCTCTGTCAGGCGGACGCGGGAGACTTTCGCGAACGCGTAGTTGGGCTGGAGCATGGCCACGTCGAAGCCCAACTGCCGCCAGAGCGGGATGCCGGCGGCGCCGAAGAAGGGAATCCAGTAGAACCGCTGGCCCTGCTGGTGCACCACACCCGCCGTGTGACGCACCAGGGCGACTTCGCCCACCTTGTACGGCGAGACGGATTGGCCCGTCCAGGAGGACCCGGCCAGGCTGAGGTTCTGGAAGCGGCCCTGCCCCGCGGTGGTGCGGGCCGGGGATGTCTCCGGCTGGGGGGCGGTACCGCACTGTTCGTGCTCAGGGCCCCCGGCGTCAGGGGCGCCACTCGGGGGCGACGGGCAGACGGGGCGCGACTGGCATCGCCAGGGGCGAGGGCCAGCCGCCGGACGCGCCCCGCCGCCGCCAATCCCTCCTGGGGGTGGGAGCAGGCACGCCGCCGAGCGGGCGGCCGTTTATGGAGTGGGCACACCGGCCGGAAGGCCCGGCCGCAGGGGCAGGACGGCGGCCAGACGGTTGCGGTGGGGACGGGTATGCTCGTGGCGGGGGGTGGCACGGGAGACCACGATACAATCCTCGCCACCCTCAAAGAGGACCGGGTCGCCGGGGATGAGCCCGAGGGCGATGCGCGCCCCCTCCGGTAGCGCGACGGATCCGTCGCGAACGCGCTCGATTGCCAGCTGCCGTCACTCCATCCTCTGCGCCCCACCGAGGCGGGCGCCGTGTTCCGTCCGGCGCGTCCAGTATGGACCGCGGCCCATACGGCGTCATGCGCTGCCACCCGACCGTCTTTGACGCCAGACGACACGAGCCGACGGAAATCTCGCGGTCGAGGGGGAGGTGCCGTCGAGGTACAACGTCGGATGTGGGCGAAACCATCGCAGCCATCGCGGATACTCGTCCAAATCATTCCAGTCGAACGATGGTGTTGTGCATGGCCCGGGGGAGGTAGAGCGGCGGCAGGATCGGCGGCCCGGCCGCCACCCTCGGCCGCAGGGCTGGAAGGCGGCGCACCGCCCTGGCGCCCCCGCCCGCCCAGGGTCAGCCTACGCCCGCGGCGGACCGGGCCAGACCTGGATAGAGGAGGCGATACACGGCATAGGAGGCCAGCACCCTCTGCACGAAGACGCGCGTCTCCGGGAAGGGAATGGCGTCCGCCCCGGCCCCGGTCCCGTTCCAGGTGCCGGTCTTCAGCCACTCCGCCACAGGGGTCGGCCCCGCGTTGTAGGCGGCGACGGCCGGCGGGAGGCGCCCCCCGAAGAGCCGGCGGAGATAGGCGAAATACCAGGCGCCGCTTCCGATATTGTACCCCGGGTCGAGGAGGTCGCTCCGCCGGAACGGGCCGGGCAGGCCGCGCCGCTGCGCCACCCAGGCCCCCGTCGCCGGGGTGAGTTGCAGGAGGCCGGTCGCCCCCTTGGCGGAGACGGCGGACGCACGGAAGCGGCTCTCGGTGCGCATGACCGCCAGCAGAAGGAGGGGCTGCACACCGTTGGCCTGCGCCGCCGCGGCCACCTCGGCCAGATATGGCGCGGGATAGAGGGCATAGACGCCCCGGTGCGCGCCCACGACGGCAGCCACAAGCGCCAGTAAGGCGAGTGGGCGCCACGGGCGCCACCGGCGCCTCCGGCCGCTCCCCCTAGCCGCCACGCGGCCATCCCCCGGCGGCCTCGGCCAGCAGTGCGGCCCAGGCCCGCCGCGCCGAGGCGGCGAGGTCCTCGGGGGAAGCATCGTTGGGTAGGACCAGGTGGGCGCGGCGGGTCTTCTCCGCAAGCGGCCGCTGCGCGGCGAGCCGCGCCAGGGCCGCCGCCCGGTCCAGGCCGTCGCGGGCCATCAGGCGGCGGAGCTGCGTCTCGGGGGAGACCGACACCACCCAGATCCGGTCGATGAAGCTTCCGGGCTCGCCCAGGCCCACCTCGAAGAGGAGGGGGATGTCGCAGACGGCCGCGGGTGCGCCCTGGCCCGCCCGTTCGCCGAGCCACTCCAGCGTGCGGCGGCGGATGGGCGGGTGTGTGATGGCCTCCAGGCGCCGCCGCATGGCCGCATCGCCGAAGACGACGGCGGCCAGCGCGGCCCGGTCGAGGGCACCGTCCCGGTGCAGCACCCCGGACCCGAAGACCCGCGCGATCTCCGCCAGGGCCGGGCTCCCCGGTGCGACCACCTCGCGCGCCAGGGCGTCCGAACGGACCACCGGGGCGCCCGCCGCCTCCAGCGCCGCCGCCGCGGTGCTCTTGCCCGAAGCGATACCGCCCGTCAGGCCGACCACCAGCACGCGCGCCGCCCCCCGTCGCTGCCACCTGGGCCCCGGCCGCACGCGCCCACGTGTTGGGGCTATGCGCCGGCCCGCCGGCCGATGCGCACGGGCCGCGTCACGCGGGCAGGGGAAAGCGGCCGGCCAACTCCGCGACCCGGACTGCCGCGTCCGCCGCCACCGCCGCGAGGGTCTCGCGGCCGGCCTCCACCGCGCGGAGCACCGTGGTCGCGATAGCCGCGATCTCCCGCATCTCGGGCTCGTCCATCCCGCGGGAGGTCACCACCGGTGTACCCAGCCGTATCCCGCTGCTGCGCAGGGGCGGATGGGGATCGAAGGGGACCGGCTGCCGGTTGCAGAGGATGCCCGCGGCCTCCAGCGCGCGTTCCGCCTGCCGGCCGGAGAGCCCCTGGGCCCTGAGGTCGAGCACCAGGAGGTGGGTGTCGGTCCCACCGGTCACGGGTCGGATCCCGGAGTCGGCGAATGCCCGCGCCAGCATGGCCGCGTTGCGCACCACCCGCCGCTGGTAGGCCGCGAATTCCGGCAGGGCGGCCTGAAGGAGGCACACCGCCTTGGCGGCGACCGCGTGCAGTTGCGCCCCCGCCTGCACCCCGGGGAACACGGCGCGGTCGACGGCCCGCGCGAGGTCGCCGCGGCAGAGGATCATGCCGCCGTGCGGTCCGCACAGGGTCTTGTGGGTCGCGGTCACCACGACGTCGGCGAACGGCACGGGGTTTTCGTGCAGGCCCGCCGCGACCAGCCCCGCGATGTGCGCCATGTCGACCAGGAGCCTTCCCCCGACGGCGGCGGCGATGTCCGCGAACGCGGAGAAGTCGATCGCGCGCGGGTAGGCCGAGGCGCCCGCGACGATCACGGCGGGGCGCTCCCTGCGGGCCAGACCCCGGACCTCGTCCATGTCGACGCGTTCGGTATCGCGGTGAACCCCGTAGTGGACGAAGCGGTAGATGCGCCCGGCAAGGCTCGCCGGGCTGCCGTGCGCCGAATGGCCCCCGCATCCCGGGTCGAGGGCTAGGACCGTGTCCCCCGGCCGGCACAGGGCCTGGTAGGCCGCCAGCAACGCCTGGGTGCCCGAGTGCGGCTGCACGTTCACGTGCTCGGCGCAAAAGAGCGCAGCGGCGCGCGTGCGGGCCAGTTCCTCCACGGCATCGAGGTGGGCGCAACCGCCCGAGAGCCGGGCGCCCGGCAACCCCTCGGCGTAGCGGCGGGCGAGTGTGGCGTCCTGCGCCTCGCGGGCGGCCCGACCGGGGATGCTCTCGGAGGCCAGGAGGCTCAGTTGGACCTGTGCACGGCGCTGCTCGTCCGCCAGGACGGCGGCGAGTTCAGGGTCCACCTGATGCAGGAACGAATCGGCCGATCGCCGGTCCAAGGACGGGACGCCGCTCCATACCGCGGCCTGCGCCAAGGGCACCTGCCCTCCCCACTGCTGGGACCCCACCGGGACCACCGGCACCGCGGCCCGCGCGGCAGGCGGGAGCGGCCGGCCGCCCCTCGTCCCCGCGCGGGTGTCACTCCTGCACGAGCCGGCCCCCGAGCTTCTCCAGGGTGTTGGCCCGCAGAGGCTTCTCGGACACGATCTCCAGCCGCAGGCGCCCTTCGGGGAGCTTCTGGGTGGACAGTTCCCCGGTGGCGCCGAGCCGGTCCCAGATGTGGGCGATGGCCTCGTCGAGCGCGCGTGGGTCGTCGAATTCGAGGACGATGCTCTGCATGGGCGCCATTATACAGGATGGGCCCGGGGGCCGGGCCTACGGGTGTTGGCACCGCGGGCAGAAGGCGGTCGTGCGGCCGCCCACGCGGATGGTGTCGATCGGCGTGTCGCAGGCGCGGCAGGGCCGTCCGCCCCGCCCGTACACCCGCAGATACTGGGCGAAGGCGCCGCGCTCCCCGTCGCCGCTGCGGTAGTCGAGGAGGGTCGTACCGCGGAAGGCGAGCGCCTCGTGCAGCACCGAGACGATCCCCTCGGCCAGCCGCGAGAAGTCGGCCGCGTCGAGGTCGGCCGCGCTCCGCCCCGGGTAGAGGCCGCCCCGGTGCAACGCCTCGTCGGCGTAGATGTTACCGAGGCCGCAGAGCAGGTCCTGGCGGAGCAGGAGCGCCTTCAGCCTGCCGCGGCGGCCCTGCAGGATGCCCTGCAGTTCCTCCCCGCCCAGCCCCTCCACGACCGGATCGCGCCCGGAGGGCAGCAGCCCCGGGAGGTCGTCTGCGGCGACGAGCAGGAGCCGGCCGAACTTGCGCACGTCATGGAACACGAGCCGCCCGCCGCCCCGCAGGCGGAACACGGCGTGCGTATGGGCCGGACTCTCCTCCCAGCGGGTGTGCGGCTCCAGGTAGCGCAGCCGGCCGGTCATCCGCAGGTGGCACACCATGTGCCGGGGCCCGGCGTCGTCGCCACCCTCCAGGTCGAAGACCATGTACTTGCCCCGGCGCCACAGCCGGACCACCCGGCGATCCGCCAGGGCGGCGGCGAACGCCCGCGGGGGGAGGCCCCCGGTCACATGGGCGTGGTGGACCTGCGCCGCGGCGATGGTCCGTCCGAGGAGGTGCGGCTCCAGACTTCGGCGGATGGTTTCCACTTCAGGCAGTTCCGGCAAGGGCAGGCGGCCTCCAGACGAACAGGCTGTCGTGGTACCGGTGCGGCCCGGTCCCCCTCTCCGGCAGCCGGCCGCCGCGCGTGGTGTGGCCGCCGCACCGCCGGGGCACGCCGCGCGTGTGGGGGCGCGATGGAGCGCCCGCTACGCCTATGAGCACCCTACAAAAGACGCCTTCCTCACCGGCACCGAGCCCGAAAGGCTTGGGGCCCAAGGGAGCCATGGCCTCGCCAGAGAGGACTGTCGCAGGGGCCACCTACGCTTCCAGGTCCCGCAGCTCCATCCAGTTCGGTCCGGCGCTCACATCGGCGCGCAGCGGCACGGACAGTTCCCCCGCGCCCTCCATGCAGCGGCGCAGCAGCCGCGCCACATCCCCGACCTCGCCCTCGGGCGCCTCGGCGATCAGTTCGTCGTGCACCTGGAGGATCAGATGCGCGCGCAGGCCCGCCGCCGCGATCTCCGCGTGGACGGCGATCATCGCCCGCTTGATGATGTCGGCGGCGGTCCCCTGGATGGGCGTGTTCATCGCCATCCGCTCCGCGAAGGAGCGCCGCGCGAAGTTGCGCCCGGTGATGTCCGGCAGCCGGCGCAGGCGCCCGTAGTGCGTACGCACCATCCCCCGCTCGCGCGCCTCCGCCACCGCCCCGTCCATGTAGCGCTTCACGCCCGGGTAGCGCTGGAAGTAGCGGGTGATCACGGCCTTGGCCTCCGGCACGGGGCAGTTCAACTGGCGGGCGAGGCCGAAGTCGCTGATCCCGTAGACGATGCCGAAGTTCACCGCCTTGGCGGCGCTCCGCTGCGCGTCGGTCACATCCCCGGGCGGCACGCCCCAGACCTCGGCGGCCGTGGCGCGATGGATGTCCCGGCCCTCGCGGAAGGCGTCGATCAGCCCCGCGTCCCCGGAGAAGTGCGCGAGGATCCGCAGTTCCACCTGCGAGTAGTCCGCGGCGACCAATGCGCACCCCGGGGGGGCGACGAAGACGCGCCGGATGCGGCGGCCGACATCCTCGCGCACCGGGATGTTCTGCAGGTTGGGGTTGTTGGATGCCAGCCGCCCGGTGGCGGCCGCGGTCTGGCGGAAGTCGGTGTGGATGCGGCCGTCTCCGGCGATGAAGCCGGGCAGGGCCGTGACGTAGGTGGACTGGAGCTTCTGCAGCGAGCGGTAGGTCAGGACCTTGCCCGGCAGTTCGTGCTCGGCCGCCAGTTGTTCCAGGACGTCGGCGTCGGTCGAGTAGCCCGTCTTGGTCTTGCGCGGCGGCTTGAGCCCGATCTTCTCGAAGAGGATGCGGGCCAACTGCTGCGTCGAGTTCGGGTTGAAGACCTCGCCCGCGGCCGCGTGGATGTCGGCCTCGGCGGCGACCAGGCGGGCGGCGAATTCGCCCTCCAGGGCCGCGAGGGCCGCGCGGTCTACCGAGACGCCCGCCCGTTCCATCGCCGCCAGCACGCCCACCAGCGGGAGTTCGATCTCCGTGTACACGCCCTCCAGCCCGTGGCTGCGCAATGCGGCGAGGGCGGGGGCCCGCAGCGCCTCGATGGCGGCCGCCGCGGCAGGCAGGTCGCGGGGCGGTGGGGCCGCCAGGCCGAACTGGCGGCAGAGGTCGGCCAGCGGATACGTGCTCCGGTCGGATTCGAGCAGGTAGCCGGCGAGGGCGGCGTCGAAGGCCGGCGTCTCCCAGCGGCCGCCCGCCGCCAGGACGAGGTGGCAGACGCGCTTGCTGTCCGCTGCCAGGAGTTCGGGCAGCGGTGGGACGACCGGGGCCGGGCCCCCGCCCTCGGCGGTGCGCTCCCAGAGGATGGGCGCGACCCCGGAGCCGGACAGGGTGGCGGCCAGGGCCGAGGGGGCGGGCGGACCCCAGCCGGCGTCCCCGGCGGCCGGCGGGCCATCCCATGCTGCGGCGAGCGCGACCGCCCCGACGTGCCCGACGAGCGCCGCCCCGAAGGCGGCGGCGGACACGGGGGTGTGGGGGACGGGTTCGGCGGGCGGCTCGTCCCCCGCGCCCGGTCGGGCCGGGGCGGCCTCCCCCGGCTCCGCCTCGGGGGCCGCGCTCGGGGGCTCCTCGCCCGGCAGGCCCAGCCCGAAGCGCGGGGCGAGGGAACGGAATCCGAGTTCGTCGAAGACCGCCAAGGCCTCGCCCGCCTCCGGCGCGGCCCGGCGGAGGTCAGCCGGTTCGAAGGGGACGGGGACGTCGCGCAGGATGGTGGCGAGCCGCTTGTTGCGCCGCACCGTCTCGGCGTGCTCCCCCAAGGCCTTCTGCACACGCGGCGGACCGACCTCGCCCAGCCGTTGCAGCAGGTCATCCACAGTCCCGAAGGCGGCCACCAGTTTGGAGGCGGTCTTCTCGCCGATCGTCGGCACGCCGGGGTAGTTGTCGGAGGTGTCCCCCACCAGCGCCTTGACGTCGACGAGGCGCTCGGGGCCGACCCCGTACCGCTCCGTCACCGCGGCCGGGTCCATGCGGTCGATTTCGGTGATCCCCCGCCGCGTGTACAGGACGGTGACGAGCGGCGAGACGAGTTGGAGGGCGTCGCGGTCGCCGGTGACGATCACGACCTCGAAGCCCAGCGCGGCGGCGGAGGTGGCGAGCGTACCGATGACGTCGTCGGCCTCCGCTCCCGCATGCTCCGCGGTGGGCACCGCCAGGGCCTGGAGGACCCGGCGCAGGAGCGGGAGTTGGCTGCGCAGGTCGGAGGGCATCTCGGCCCGCTGGGCCTTGTACTCTCGAAACTCGGTGTGGCGGAAGGTCGGCTCGGGCCGGTCCATCGCCACCGCGAGGTGGGTCGGCCGCTCGTCCTCCAGCAGGCGCAGGAGCATCGTCAGGAACCCATACACCGCGCCGGTCGGCTGGCCCTGCGGCGTGGCGAGCGGCGGTAGGGCGAAGAAGGCGCGGTGGAACAGGCTGTGGCCGTCGATGAGGGCGATCTTGCCGGGCTTGGCCGGATCCGGCGCGATGGCGGCGATGGCCGTGCTCCCCCTTGAGGGGCGCGGGCTTTTACAGGACCAGCCGTCGCGCCCGGCTACCAGATTACACGAAAACGTCAGGGCAGCGGGGCCCGCCGCAGCCGTGCCAGCGAAGACCACGCGCCAAGGCAGATGAGCAGCGCGCCGCCGGCCCAGGGGGCCGCGCGGCCGGTGCGCTCCAGCACGGCGTCCAGGCGCGTCGGGCGGGAGTGGACCGCCGGCTGCCGCCCCGCCGCGCCCGATCCGGCGGGTGTGGCCGAGGACGGCGGGGCCGCCGACGCCAGCACGGTCACCAGGACGCGCACGGTCTCTCCGGCGGAGGCGGCCGCGGGGACCTCGCCGGCGCGGGCGAGCACCGTACCGAATCGGGCGGCGGTATCGACAAAGGCCCCGGCCGCCGCCACGGGGACGACGGCGTCCATGGTCGCCACGTTCGGGGCGGCGGTCCCCGGGGAGATCGCCGGACCGGACGGGAGGGCGCTGACGCTGCCGCCGGCCTGCGCCGCCGCCGCGGTGAGCCGCTCGACCGCCTGGGGCGGGGATGCCGCGACGAGGGTGAGGGCCACCGCCGGCGACCCTGAGGCCCGGGACACGGTACCGATCCCCGTGACCGCGGTGTTCGCGGCCGTGGTGGCGGTGGTCCGCGCGGGTGCGGCGGCGAACGCCGACATGGCGGATCCCGACGTGGCGGATCCCGACGTGCGGGAGACGGCCCGGTCCGGCGCCAAGTCCGGTGCGGCACTGGGCGGGTGCAGCTGCGTCTGGAAGACCGCACCGGCCACGCAGCAGGGGCCGCCCCCGGCCGCCGACGGAGCCGCGGGTGCCGTCAGCAGCGGCGCCGCCAGCGCTGCGGCCGCCAAAAAGCCCAACACCCCGGTTGCGGCCGGCGTCACGAGGCGCCCCCACACCCTGGGCCGCGTCGCGGGCAGGGCGGCCTCGGCGACCGCCAGCCGCCGGTGCAGGCGCAGTTCGAACCCGTCCGGTAGCGGCTCCGGCGGCAGGTCGCGCAGGGACCGGCGCAGGTCGCGCCGCACCTGCCACTCGGCCCCACACTGGGCGCAGCCCGCCAGGTGCGCCGACAGCCGCCCCGCGCGCGCACCATGGAGGCGCTCGTCGAGGAGGTCGTCCAGTTCCGCCCGCACGACCTCGCAACGCAGGCCCGCCATCAGCGCACCCCCCTCTCGCGCCCCGCGCCGGGCCCACCCTCGCGCCGGGCTTCAGCCATTTTGACGCCGTCGGGCCGCAAATGTTCCGCGCCCGGCGGCGGACCGTCCAGCGCCGCCCTCAGCGCCGCGCGCGCCCGATGGAGCCGGGACTTGACCGTACCGACGTTCTGCCGTGTGACCGCCGAGATTTCCTCATAGGATAGCCCCTGAACCTCCCGCAACAACACCACGGCACGGTGATCGGCAGGCAGACCGGCCACCGCGTCGAGGATGGCCTGCCGCCCGACGCGCTCCACGGCGACGTCCTCCGGACCCGGGGCGGGATCCGCCGGGTCGCGCGGGCCCGATTCGTCCTCCGCGGGTTCCAGTCCGAAAGGCGCCGGCACCGAGGGCCGCCTGGCCCGGTGCCGCAGCGCGTCGGTGCAGGCGTTGTGCACGATCCGGAAGATCCACGTCCCGAAGCGCGCGTCGCCGCGGAAGTGGCGCATGCCGAGATACGCCTTGGTAAAGGCGTCCTGTGCGACGTCCTCGGCCAACTGCCGGTCGCCCAGCAACCGGACGGCCAATTGGTACGCCGGCTGCATCAGCGGGCCGAGGAGCCGCTCGAAGGCGGCGACATCCCCCTGGCGGGCGCGGTGCACCAACTCGTGCTCCACAGCCGATGCCTCGGGTAGCCGTGCCTCCGTCGGCGGCTCCGGTCCGCCGGGGTCAGATGCAGGCTGGGCGCCCGCCGCGGGGACGCACCCGCCGGGCGAGCCGCCGTCCCCGGCGGTCAGCCCCGGCCGCGGGCCGTCGATGGCCCGCACCGTACCCGCCGGGGAGTCGCCGCACCCGGGGGTGGTGCGCCACTGGTCGCCGGCCGTCCGCAGCCCTCCCGCGCCAATGGGTGAAGCCGCCTGGGCGGACGGCACCGCCGTCGGGATCGCGGCCGCCGGGCCCCGTGGAGGGGCCGCAGGGTGCGGCCGTCCGGGGAGACGGGACGGCTCAGCGGGCGATTCGACCCATTTCCCGCGTCCACCGAACACCCCGAACCCTCCCCGCGCGTGACGGCAGATACCGTCAAAGGGTTTCATTCTCTCGCCGCATACCCGCCTCCTCTCAGGCCTCCCCGACTCGACCGCCTGAGGTCCGAGAAACCGCGCGTGCCGTCCACCGGGTGGGTCTGCCGTCGAAGAATCGCGTCGTGACGCGGATTTGCGGGCACGATTCCGCGGCGGCGGGCGGAGGGTTGTCCCCGGTTCGGGCTGAACGCTGGCGCGGCGTGACGCTCGAACAGGGGGTGGATGCGTGGATCGAGAGGTGGCCTTTTCCAGCGCCGGGGAGCGCGTTTCGGCGGTCCTCTCCCTCGCCTCGGCGCCGGATGACGCGCCGCAGCCGGCCGTGGTGCTGTGTTCCGACTTCGGTTTGACCCGAGAGGTGGGGTTGCCCGCGGTTGCCGCCCGTCTGGAGGAGGCCGGGTACGCGTGCCTGCGACTCGACTACCTCGGCTGGGGCGCGAGCGGCGGGGAGCCTCGGGGGGAGGTGCAGCCGCTCCGCCAGGTGGAGGACGTGCGCGCCGCGGTCGGCTTCCTGCAGCAGACCGCGGGGATCGATCCGCGGCGCATCGCCGCGTGGGGCGCGGGGCTCGGCGGTGGGGTCGCCCTATATGCGGCAGCGGTCGATCCGCGGCTGCGCGGGGTCGTCGGCGTCTCCCCCGTCGGGGACGGCGGCCGCTGGCTGCGCCAGGCGCACGGGGCCGCGGCGTGGCACGCGTGGCAGGTGCGGCTGGCCCAGGACCGGCTCAACCGGACGCGCACGGGGTACTCCGAGTACGTTCCGGCGGTCGGTCTCGGCGAGGAGTCCCTGGTCCCGGTGCGCAGGGAGATGCAGGAGTGGATGGAGGGAGCCCTTGCGGCGGCCTCCGCACACCAGCGATACGTCACCCTCGCCTCGGCCGAGCACATCGGCGAGTTCCGGCCGGAGCGCCTGCTCGACGGGCTGCGCGCCCGCGGATGCTGCATCGTCGCCTCGGCCGAGGATGTGGTCGTGACGGCGGAGGAGGCCGTCGCCTGCTGGCGCGCGGCCGGCCCGGCCGCTTCCTTTCGGGTGTTCCCTCCCGATCTGATTTCGGATCACCACGGCATCTGGGCCGGCGGGGGGCTCGATTGGATCACCGGGACGACGGTCGAGTGGTTGCAGAGGGTCCTGGCGCCGTCGGGGCGCCGCATGCGGCAGGCCGGGGCGGCGCGCGAGACCGCCCGGGGCGGCGACGAGGTCCGGCGGCAGGGCCTGGAGGGGACCGCTGCGGTCCACGCTGCGCCTGTGGGGGCGATGATGACGGCCGCGGACACGGCCCTGGCCGACGGAGAACCGGCCGGCGCGGCGCCGGCAGGGGTGCGGCCGGCGGCCGCCGGTGACGCCGAGCCCGCGGTGGCGGAGGCGGGCGGGGCGGCGGAGGTCGAAGGAGCCGCTGAAGCCGTCGGTGCGATGGATGGGGTGGAGGCCGCCGGGGCCGCCGGGATGGCGGACGCTGTGCGGGCGAAGGCGTCGGGCGAGGCAGCCGCGGCGTCCTCGGTGCTGGATGCGACTGAGGCGACTGAGGCGGCGGAGGCGGTCGAGGCAGTCGAGGCAGTCGAGGCGGTCGGGACCGGTGAGGCCGGCGGAACGGTTGAGGGCATCGGGGCTATCGAGGCGACTGAGGCGGTCGGGGCCGCCGGGACCGCTGATGTGGCGGAGGCCGGCGGGGCGGTGGCGGCGGCCGAGGTCATCGGTGCGGCGGGTGCTGTCCGGATGGCGGGGGAGGCGGAGGCGCTCCAGGCCGCGGAGGCACTCCAGGCCGCGGTGGCACTCCAGGCCGCGGAGGCGCTCCAGGCCGCGGAGGCACTCCAGGCCGCGGTGGCACTCCAGACCGCGGAGGCACTCCAGGCCGCGGAGGCGCTCCAGGCCGCGGAGGCACTCCAGGCCGCGGAGGCACTCCAGGCTGCGGAGGCGCTCCAGGCCGCGGAGGCACTCCAGGCCGCGGAGGCACTCCAGGCCGCGGAGGCACTCCAGGCCGCGGAGGCACTCCAGGCCGCGGAGGCACTCCAGGCCGCGGAGGCACTCCAGACCGCGGAGGCACTCCAGGCCGCGGAGGCGCTCGGTGCCGTCCAGATGGCGGCGGTGGTAGAGGCGGTAGAGGCGGTAGAGGCGATAGATGTCGGCGAGGCGGTTGCGGCCATCGGGGCTGTCGAGGCGGTCGGGGCAGCCGAGATGGCCGAATCCGTCCTAGCGGCACAGGGCGAGGCATCCGTTGAGGCCGCGGACGCGGTCCAGGCGGCGAAGGCGGTCAAGGTCAGCGAGACCGTTGAAGGCGTTGAGGCTGTCGGTGCGGCCGAGGCGGCGGAACCGGTCGTCGCGACACAAGGCGAGGCATCCGTCGAGGCCGCGGACGCGGTCGGTGCCGTCCGGATGGCGGCGGTGGCCGAGGCGGTAGAGGTCGGCGAGGCGGTTGAGGCGGTCGGGACAGCGGAGATGGTGGAATCCGTCGTAGCGGCACAGGGCGAGGCATCCGTCGAGGCGGCGGACGCGGTCGAGGCGGTCGAGGCGGTCGAGGCGGTCGAGGCGGTCGAGGTCAGCGAGGCAGTTGCGGCCGTTGAGGCTGTCGGTGCGGTTGAGGCGGTGGAACTGGTCGTAGCGGCACAAGGCGAGGCATCCGTCGAGGCCGCGAATGCGGTCGGTACCGTCCGGATGGCAGCGGTGGCCGAGGCGGTAGAGGTCGGCGAGGCGGTTGAGGCCATCGGGGCTGTCGAGACGGTCGGAACAGCCGAGATGGCGGAATCCGTCCTAGCAGCACAGGGCGAGGCATCCGTCGAGGCCGCGAATGCGGTCCAGGTGGTCCGGGCGGTAGGGGTCGGCGAGGCGGTTGAGGCTGTCGGTGCGGTCGAGGCGGCGGAACCGGTCGTAGCGGCAAAAGGCGAGGCATCCGTTGAGGCGGCGCACGCGGTCGGTGCCGTCCGGATGGCGGCGGTGGCCGAGGCGGTAGAGGCGGTAGAGGCGGTAGAGGCGGTAGAGGCGGTAGCGGTCGGCGAGGCGGTTGAGGCCATCGGGACTGTCGTGGCGGTCGGGACAGCCGAGATGGCGGAATCCGTCCCAGCGGCACAGGGCGAGGCATCCATCGAGTCCGCGAATGCGGTCCAGGCGGTAGGGGTCGGCGAGGCGGTTGAAGCCGTTGAGGCTGTCGGTGCGGTCGAGGCGGCGGAACCGGTCGTAGCGGCACAAGGCGAGGCATCCGTTGAGCTGGCCGACGCGATCGGTGCAGTCCGGATGGCGGCGGTGGCCGAGGCGGTAGAGGCGGTAGAGGCGGTAGAGGCGGTAGAGGTCGGCGAGGCGGTTGAGGCCATCGGGACTGTCGTGGCGGTCGGGACAGCGGAGATGGTGGAACCGGTCGTAGCGACACAAGGCGAGGCATCCGTTGAGGCGGTGGACGCGGTCGGTGCCGTCCGGATGGTGGCGGTGGTCGAGACGGTCGAGGTCAGCGAGGCGGTTGCGGCCGTTGAGGCTGTCGGTGCGGTCGAGGCGGCGGAACCGGTCGTAGCGGCACAAGGCGAGGCATCCGTTGAGGCGGCGGACGCGGTCGGTACCGTCCCGATGGCGGCGGTGGCCGAGGCGGTAGAAGCGGTAGAGGTCGGCGAGGCGGTAGAGGTCAGCGAGGCGGTTGCGGCCGGCGAGGCGGTTGCGGCCGGCGAGGCGGTAGAGGTCGGCGAGGCGGTTACGGCCGTTGAGGCCGTTGAGGCTGTCGGTGCGGTCGAGGCGGCGGAACCGGTCGTAGCGGCACAGGGCGAGGCATCCGTTGAGGTGGCCGACGCGATCGGTGCCGTCCGGATGGCGGCGGTGGCCGAGGCGGCGGAACCGGACGTGGCGGCACAGGGCGAGGCATCCGTTGAGGTGGCCGAGGTCGATGCCGTCCGGATGGTGGCGGTGGTCGAGGCGGTCGAGGTCAGCGAGGCGGTTGCGGCCGTTGAGGCTGTCGGTGCGGTCGAGGCGGCGGAACTGGTCGTAGCGGCAGAAGGCGAGGCATCCGTTGAGGCGGCGGACGCGGTCGGTGCCGTCCGGCTGGCGGCGGTGGCCGAGGCGCTCGAGGCGGTTGAGGCCATCGGGACTGTCGAGGCGGTCGGGGTAGCGGAGATGGTGGAATCCGTCGTAGCGGCACAAGGCGAGGCATCCGTTGAGGTGCCCGACGCGATCGGTGCCGTCCGGATGGCGGCGGTGGTCGAGGCGGTCGAGGTCAGCGAGGCGGTTGAGGCTGTCGCTGCGGTCGAGGCGGCGGAACCGGTCCTAGCGGCAGAGGTCGAGGTAGCTGTTGGGGCCGTGGGTACAGTCGATGTGGCGGAGGTCGTCGAGGCGGTCGGGACAGCCGAGATGGTGGAATCCGTCGTAGCGGCACAGGGCGATGCGCCCGTCGAGGCAGTCGGATCGGTCGATGCGGCGGGGGTCGAGGAAGCTGTTGGGGCCGTGCGCACAGTCGATGTGGCGGCTGTCGCTGATGTCATCGAGACGATTGAGACAATTGAGACCACCGAGACGGGCCGGATGGCGGAGCGGGTCGGTGCCGTCGGGTTGGTGCCCGACGTTGTTGAGATCGTTGAGGCCACCGGGGTAGTGGTGGTCGTCGAGAGCGTGGGGGCCGTTGACACGGTGGCCGCGGCGGCAGGGGCCGACCTGAACCAGGAATCCCCGATCGTGTCCGATGTCTCAGTACAAACGATCGTGGCGCAGCCCGCGCCGGTCTCCATGGAAGCCCCGGCCGAGTCCCAGGTCGTGGATGCGGAACTGGCTGAGGCCGAGGAAGTCTCGGCGGAAGGGGCGCCGGATGAAGGTGGCGCCGAACGCATCGCCGCTGTCGTGAGCGGAGCCGCCGAGTCGGTGCAAGCCGCGAAGGAGCCGGCCGCCGATGTGTCGGCGCAGGCCGCGCCCGCCGATGCGGCGGCCGGGGAAGTGGCGGCGGCGGAAGAGCGGCCGGCGGCTTCACCGGCGGGACCCCGGAGCCCTGAGGCGGCTGCAGCTCCCACACCCGGCGACGCCGGCATCCCCGTCGCGGCAGAGCCGGAGCCCCCGCAACCCGCGCGCCACCCGTGGTGGATGGAGTAGTCGGCCAACCGGCATCGGCACGCATCGATGCCCTGCCCCGCCGTTCCGGACCCGCGGCCGATTGGGGGGTCGAGAGCGAAGCCCGACCGAACAGTGCGTCGACCGCGTGGCGGGCGGCTCCCCCGGAGCCGCCCCTTCTTTATGGCCGGCATGGGCTCTGCGGTACCCGGTCGCCGCGAGGGAAGTCGTGGGGTCGTCGGTCGCCTCCCCAGGGCGACCCCGGGCCGGAACTACGTGTGAACACGCCCGGCGGGTGCCATCTTGGGTGTGTCGCGCAACCAACGGATCCCACGTGGCAGCAGGAGTGGTTCCGGGGGGGCGTGCCGCGGCCGGTCTGGACCAGCCCACACCGATGGGCGCCGAAGGCCGCGCGGACCGCCGCAGCCCCCCGCGGCCGCCACAGGCCCGGTGCAGACGGGCCGCCGGGCGCGGGGAGTACCGGCATCCCCGGCGGGCGGCAGTGGATCTGTCGATGGCACGGGGGGACATGGGCCCGGCGACGCCTGGCGCCGCGCCGCTCCGCCGTCCCCGTGCCACCTGCGCCCGGTGCCAGAGTAATTACTCGGCACCGCTCAAGGGTCTCAAGAGTGGGGCTGGACCGTTTGGTGGGCTTGGTCGGGAACCCCGCCGGCTGGCGGATGAAGGTACGTACGTCCGCGCATGGCAGCGGCCAACCTGGGCAGGGCTCGCCTGCGTGTGCCGGCGGCGGGGCCGGGCGGGTCGCGGCGCCCGTCAGGTGGCCTGACGCCAACCGGTGGCGGAGGTGTGGAAACGGATCCGAGAACGGCTGGGACGCCGGAAGAGTAACGACTCAGCACCCCGGGGCTGGACGGCTTGGAGCGGGTCTCGTCGAGAACGCCGTCGGCTGACGGATGCAGGAACGTACCGCACCCACGACCACGACGCGCTCAGGCTGGGAAGGGGGACCTCAGTGCGTGTGACGGTGCGGCCGAGCGGGGTCACGGCGCCCGTCAGGTGGCCTCACCCCAACCGGTGGCGAAGGTGCGGAAACGGATCCGAGAACGACGGCGACGGGTGAACCGGAACAGTAACCACTCAACACCCCAGGACTGGGGCTGCTGAGTGGTTGCGTACCAGAAGTGCGCTGCAAAACCCGCTCCGGACGCCGGCCACGTCCCCGAGGACCTTGAGGGACAAGGGGTCAGGAGGACGAGCGGAGGGCGCAACGCGCCTGGAGCGACCTGGGGGCCGGATGCCGGGAGCGAAGGGCGCAAAGCGCCCGCAGCGACCTGGGGGCCGGATGCCGGGAGCGGAGGGCGCGAAGCGCCCGCAGCGACCTGGGGGCCGGATGCCGGGAGCGAAGGGCGCAAAGCGCCCGCAGCGACCTGGGGGCCGGATGCCGGGAGCGAAGGGCGCAAAGCGCCCGCAGCGACCTGGGGCCTGAGGCGCCTGGATGGATCAAGCCGAAGGCCTGAGGCGCCTGGATGGATCAAGCCGAAGGCCTGAGGCGCCTGGAAGGAGGAAGCCGATGGCCTGAGGCGCCTGGATGGATCAAGCCGATGGCCTCAGGCGCCTGGAGGGAGCGAGCCGAGGTGCAGCCTGAGAGTGCGGCGAAACAGGACTCTCGCGGCACTCTCCCAGCTAGCCCGCGTATCCCATCCCCTGAAGCCACGCCGCGCAGTGCTGCGTCCACGTCCCCACGCGGGGGTCCCCGGCCGCCAAACCCAGGCCGTGGCGGCCGCTTTCGTAGATATGCAATTCGTACGGCACCCCGTGCCGCGCCAGGGCAGCGCAGAAGAGGATGCTGTTCAGGGCCGGTACGCCGGCGTCGTCGGCGGTGTGCCAGACGAAGGCAGGAGGTGTGTCGGCCCTGACATGTTCCTCGCCCGACAGGGACCGTCGGGCGTCCTCCGACGCGTCCGCTCCGATCAGATTCACCATCGAGCCGTTGTGCCGGTGGGCGCCGAAGCTGACCACCGCGTAACAGGGCACGATCGCGTCCGGCCGGCAGCCCTGGCGCTCCACCTCGTCCGCCGCGTGCGGGTTCCCCGCGTCGTGGTGCGTCCCGGCCGTCACCGTCAGGTGGCCGCCGGCCGAAAAGCCGAGAATGGCCACCTTCCCCGCAGCGATGCCCCATTCCGACGCGCGGTGGCGCACCGTGCGGATCGCCCGCTGAGCGTCGAGCAGCGGGTACGGGTGGCGGTACGGGGCTACCCTATAGCGTAGGACGAAGGCGGAGACGCCCACGCCGTTGAGCCACCGCGCCACCGGTTCCCCCTCGTGCGGGGCCAGGTTCGCGTATCCCCCGCCCGGACAGACGACCACCGCGCCCCGCGGGCGCTCCGCCGGGGGAAGCACGTACGGCGTCAGGGTCGGTATGTGCGCGGCGGTATCACCCATGGCGCCAGGAACGTCGCCGGGGGCCCAGAGCGGAATCGGCAGGGGTTCCGGAACGGAGATGTGACCCTTCAAGACGCTCACCCCCGCCGCAGGGTTCGGCCGCCGGGCCCGCCCACCTGCCGCGGGATACCGGGGCAGATCCCCGCTTCACCGAGCCGTATCCGCTGGCGCCACCCTTGGCCACCCCACGGGGGGGCCGGGAACCGCAGCGGCGTCGACGGACAGGAACCGGAGAGGGATGCGAAGGAGGACTTTCGCATCCCTCTCTCCTACACCCGGCCGGCCGAGTTCCGCGGCCCGAGCCCGCCGCGGAGCAGGGCGCGTACCGCCAGGGCGACGGCGATCAGCACGGCGCCGGCCGCCACCGACAGAGCGGTCGCCTGCCCGAAGTGGGAGAGGTCGAAGAGCCGGTTAATCTCCACCGCCAGCGGCGGGTGGCCGGGCGGATAGAGGAACTGGGAGTTGGCCAGTTCGAAGACCGTTCCCACCAGCAGGAACAGCCAAAGCGACACCCATCCCTCGCCGAGCAGGGGCGCCACGATGCGGACGAAGAGCCGTGCACCGCCCGCGCCGAGCACGCGCCCGGCCGCCACCAGCCGGCGGTCGAGTTGGCCCATGGCAGCGCTCTGCACGCGGAGGACGTAGGGGACGCCCCATGCCACGTAGCTGAGGCCGAGCGCCCAGAGAGTGCCGTAGAGGTCGACGTGGGCGTGAGCGAGCCACGGCTGGTTCCAGAAGAAGACGTAGCCGGAGGCGAGGATGATCCCCGGCACGCTGATTGTCCACAGGGACAAGCCCTGTAACAGGTGCTCCACCCGCCCGCCGCTCTCCGTCGCCAGGTAGGCCAGCAGGGTGCCGAAGAGCACCGTGGCGGTCGCCGTCGCGGCGGCGAGCCGGAGCGAGTACAGGAACGCGCCCCATGCCTCCCTGCCGGCGGTCCCGGCCAGGGCGACGTAATGCGCCAGGGTCAGGCCGCCCCCGCCCACGGTGTAGCCCGCGGCCTGCTTGAAGAAGGATTCCGCGACGACGGAGACGGCCGGAAAGCCGAGGGCCACGGCGAAAAACAACATGACGCCGAGGAGCATCGGCAGGCGGGCGCGCCCGAGGCGGATCGGCTCCGCCGGCCGGAAGCCGGCGTGGATGGTCGCGTATCGCCGACCCCGTAGCAGCAGCGTCTGAGCCGCGAGCGCCGCGGCCACCGCCAGCGTGAGGAGCAGCGACATCGCGCCGGCCCCGCCGAAATCGGTGGGCAGTTCGTACAGCGCCGAGTAGATGCCGTAGGTGAGCAGCGGGAAGTGCTGGCTCTCGGCGACCGTGATCGCGACCCCGAAGTCGCTCAGCACCTCGGCGAACACGATGGCGGCTGCGCTCAGCAGGAACGGCAGGAGCAACGGCAGGTACACCCGGCGCCAAACGGCGAGCCGCCCCGCACCCAGTGTGCGGGCGACGGCCTCCTGCTCGCCGCCGATCCAGGGCAGGGCAGTACCGACCGTCAAGAAAGCGAAGGGGTAGAATTTCAGGACGAAGATCGCTCCCACGCCCCAAGGCGAACTGAAGGCGTTCTGCAGCCAAGCCGGTTCGTGGACGACCCTGGACAACAGCCCCTCGGGCTGGAGGAAGAACATCCATCCTTCGGCGACGAGGAAGGATGGCATCAGGAGGTTGCCCCAGGTGAGGGCGGTCCAGAGGCCGCGTCCCGGAAGGTCGGTGCGGCCCGCGAGGACGGCGAGCGTGCCGCCGACGGCGGTGGCCGCCACCGCGGCGCCAGCGCCGAGCAGTGCCGAGTCGGCGAGCATGTGGAAGTAGAAGTGGGTGGTGAGCACCCGCCGCAACGCCGAGGCGTCGAAGGCAATGCTCGGGTGCCGCCCGAAGAGGTGCGGCAGCACCGCCTGGGCGACGACGGCCAGGAGGGGTAGCGCGACCAGGACGGCCAGCACCACAAGGCCCAGGGCCACCGCCGCCCGTGGGCCGTTCGGCGCCATCCGGCTCCGCGCCGGGGTCGCGGCCGGGACGCGGGCCGCCGGCGGCGCTTGCGGCGTGAACGTCACCCTGAGATCCACCCCCAGAACGATACGGGCAGGCAGAGACCGCCGCAGCCGGTCGGCTTCGCTCGGACCCAGACTAGTCGAGCCGGCGACGGCGGGGTGTGAAGGACTGGTTATCGTTTGGAGGGGGTTGGCGGGCTGTCGGGCCCCCGTAGACCACCGCCGAGGCCGTGGCGCTACGGGCGGGCCTCGGCCGCCCATAGCTGGGCCAGTTCCACCACCACCGCCACGGCCTTCTCCATCCATTGGACGGAGATCCACTCGGTACGGCTGTGGAAGTCCATACCGCCGGCGAAGAGGTTGGGTGTGGGCAGCCCCCGCTCAGAGAGGCGCGCCCCGTCCGTCCCGCCGCGGATGAGGGCGGGCCGGGGCTCGACCCCTGCCCGGCGCATGGCCTCCAGGGCCAGGTCCGCCACCTCCGGCCGGCGCTGCACCGCCTCGCGCATGTTGCGGTAGCCCCCGGTCCGGGTGATGTCGATGCGGCAGGCGGGGTGCAGCAACCGCAGCGCCGCGCACTGGGCCTCCAGCCAGCGCTGCTTGGCCTGCAGCCCGGCGGCGTCGAAGTCCCGCAGCAGGACGGTGAGCGCGACGCGCTCGACGTTCCCGGCGCATTGATCGAAGTGGATGAAGCCCTCGCCGTCCGCACTCGTCTCCGGGCGCACGCCGGCCGGAACAGCCGCGACGAGTGTCGCGGCCAACTGCACGGCGTTGCACATGTGCCCGCGCGCGGAGCCCGTGTGCGCGCTACGGCCCTGGATCACCACGCGCAGGTTCTCGGCGTTGAAGTTCTCCCAGGAGATGTCCCCCAGGGCGCCCCCGTCCAACGTGTACGCCACGTCGGCGCCGAAGGCCGCCGGATCGAGGAATTCGATCCCCCGCCCCGTCTCCTCGTCGGTCGTGAAGCCCAGACGGACCGGGCCGTGGGCGATGTCCGGGTGCAGGAGCAGGTGCGCCGCGGCGGCCATGATCTCCGCCACGCCGGCCTTGTCGTCGGCGCCCAGCAGCGTCGTGCCGTCGGAGGTGACGATGTCGTGGCCGACCACCTCGCGCAGTTGCGGGTGTTCGGTGGGGTCGAGGACCGGCCCTCCCGGCAGGACGATGGGCCCGCCGGCATACCCGCGGTGGACGATCGGGCGCACGCCGCGGCCACTGACCGCGGGCGAGGTGTCCACGTGGGCCAGGAAGCCTGCGGTGGGACGGGTGGTGTGCGGCGGGAGGTTGCCGGGAAGCGTGGCCGTGACGATGCCGTGTTCGTCGCAATGGACGTCCGCGAGCCCCATCGCCTCCGCCTCGGCGGCCAGGAGGCGGCTGAGGTCCCACTGACCGGGCGTGGTGGGCACGCCGGTGCCGGCGGGGTCGGATTCGGTGTCGATCTGCACGTAGCGCAGGAACTTGGCGAGGACACCTTCGTGCAGGAGGGTGTCGCGGGTTGGTGCGCCGGGGTCCGAGGGCGGCATGGACGGCACCTCCACGGGAGTGGTTTTGTCTCACCATGAGGTCTGGGCGACCGGCGCGTGGCCCGTGGGGTCCAGACGGGCGGCGCCATCCGGGCCTCTCGGCGGGGGGCCTCCATCCGGGGGGTGCCGGGCGCAAATATACCCAGTATACCCGATAGATCCGGAATCGCTGTCGGTGGGTGCGTGGACGGCGGTATGTCCGCCCCGGCGACCGGTCGCCAAGGTCATCGAGCGGACGAAGACCGGGATGACGCCAGGCCCGGAGTGGCAGGCGGCGGCTCAGGCCAGGCAGGGCGGCAATCCGTTCCCGTGCGCTCGTCGGCTCGGGAACTTCTGGCACCTCACCGTACTACCCCCGAGAATCGCCGGTCCAGCGTTGCCGGTCGCGGCGTTCAGCGGGAACACGTTCACCAACGAGGGCGCGCCGGGGTCCGGACGGCGGAATCCGCATACACCGATGGCTACACCCCGCGTTCCCAGATCTCGGCGCTGATTTCCTGCCCCACGGTCAGAGGTGGTGCAGTTTCCGCATGGCGCAACCGGCTATGGGCGTTCGCGACCGGAAGGCATGGCCGTCCACGCGCGGTGGTCGAGGCGCGCGCCGTTACACGCCGGCGCCGCGAGAGGCCTCCGGGCCGCCTCCCGGACGACGCGGCGCGTGCCGGCGGAACCTGCAGCCCGCCGGGCACGCCACCGGTGCGGGACCCGGAGCGGATCAACGGAGACGGGTCGGCGGGGTGGGCGCGAGTACCCCTTGTGCCGCTCCTCCCCTACCCCAACGGCCAGGTGCAGTGCGGGCCCCCGAGGCTGTCCTCGTAAGGCACCCGTTCCGCCTGTCCCGAGGCGGACGAGCGATCCGCCAGTTCGAGTACGGCGATGACGCGCCGCGCCGACTCCGGTGCCACCGGTACGGGGGCGCCGCCCGTCAGGTGCGCGTGCACCCGGGCATAGAAGCTGGAGGCGTCCCGGTCGCCGTAAGGCACCTGGAATTCCGCGGCATGGCCCGCCACGGGTACACGCACCGTGAAGGCGCCCCGGTCGCCCCCGCGCGCCCGCACGCGGTCGCCCCGGTCGAGGATCGCGCCCTTGGTACCGAGGATGCGCCAGCGCGGCTTGGGGCCAAGGGAGATGCTGGACTGCTGCACGTCGGCGATGCGCCCGCCCGAAAAGCGGATGACGCCCTGCACCTGGTCCTCATTGGTGACGTCGTGCCAGAGGCGCTTGTGGAAGAAGCCCGTCACGGACTCCATCCGCGCCGCAGTCGCGCCGTCGCGCATCAGGCCGAGGGTCCAGTCGACGATGTGCGCCCCCCAGTCGTAGAACGCCCCGCCGGACACCGCCTTGTCCGCGCGCCACGCCCCACCGGGCAGGCCGTAGCCGCCGGAGTAGTACTCGATGTGGAAGACAAGGCCGATGAGGCCCTGCCGTACGATGAGGTCGTACAGGGTGAGGAAGTCCCCGTCGGCGCGGCGGTTGTGGTAGACCGTCAGCATGCGGCCGCCCTCGCGCGCGGCCTCGATCATCGCGGTGCACTCGGCGACGGTGAGGGCCATGGGCTTCTCCACCACCACGTGCAGGCCGCCGCGCAGGCACGCCAGGGACACCGGCGCGTGGAAGCGGTGCGGCACCACCACCGCGGCCAGGTCGGCGGCGCCCTCGGCGATCATGGCCTGCACGTCGGTGTACCCGGCGATACCCGGGAACTCGGCCTGCGCCGCCGCCACCCGGGCGGGGTCCATGTCGCAGACGGCGGTCAGGCGCAGCCCTGGCGTGTCGGTGATCTGGCGGGCGTGGCTGCGCCCCTGGTTGTAGGCCGCCCCATAGCCCACCACGGCACAGCGGATCTCGCCTGTACCCGAGGGACTCGTCAACGACGACACACCCCTTCTGCCCCGACAGGCGGGCGGGCGGAATGGCGCCGGCTGCCCCCGCGCCCACCCCGCTGTGCGGCATCGGGCCCTACTCGGCCAGGCGGCTGCGACGCCGCACGTCCGCACCGCACCCTCGGCAGCGCGCCGCGAGCCCCGCCCCCGGCGTCCGCCGCCTTGACGGAGGCTTTGCGGAACAGGGGACCGCAGCCGGAGGGCGGGGAAAGGTCCTCCTCCGCCCCGCCCTCCCTCAGACCGCGGCCGCCGCGAACTCCCGCATCCCCGGCCATTCCAGCCACATGTCCGTCATGGACTCCCACTTCACCGCGTCGTGGTCCGCGTGCGTCAGCCGGAAGAAGATCGCGTAGCGGACGTGCGGCGAGGCGTTGCCTGCCACCCCGTGGCCGAGCAGGTAGTGGCAGAGCACGGCATCCCCGGCGCGCGCCGTGATCTGTCGCGGTTCCGGCATCGCCACCTTCGGCATGCCCTGCAGCAGCGACTGCGGCCCCTGCTCCCGAAAGTACGCCTCATGCAGGCGGTGCGAGCCGGGCCAGACGGTGAAGTTGCCGGCGTCGGCTCCGGGGACGTCGCTGAGAAACACGCCGGCCAGCGCGGTGAAGTTGGCGATGGTGCCCTGCGGGACACCGTTGGTCGGGGAGTACATGCCGTCGATGTGCGCCCCCGGCGCCCGCGGCGCCTCGCTATTCGGGAAGCGCAGCGCGATCTGCCCGCCGCGGACCGGGCGGACCTTGCCCGCACCGATCAGCGACTCGGAGACAGAGCGCAGGGGCGTATCGTTGAACAGCCCGCTGATCGCCGGGCTCCCCTGCGCCTCCGGGCAGTACGACTGCGAGCGGAACTGCGTGAGTTTCTCCGGTGCCATGCCCTGGTCACCGAGCGAGCGGTTGATGGTGTGCAGCGCGGCGTCGACCGCCGCCCGCGGCACGACGCCGGGCAGGACGACGTATCCCTCCTGGAACAGTGCGCGCTTTTGCGCCTGCGTCAGTTCCACCGAGCGTTCCCCCTCCGGACGGCGGCACGGCCGTCCGCCGCGGCGCTTCTGCGGCGACGCGGGAGCACCTTCCGGCCCGGAGCGGGTTCGCCGGGCGGAAGCGGCGATTCCGACCGCGGAACTGGGAACATCCGGCGCAGCTCCGGCGTCCCCTCCCCCCGAACACCTGAGGCGGGGGCGGGATGTACCGCGTGGGCCCCGATGCCCCGTACCACGGACAAAATGCGGCGCGGCGGCGGGATGGCACCGCCGGCACCCGGGCCGTGGAACGGCGCCAGAGGCCCGGCGCGATCCGCCGCCCTCGACTTCACCGCGAGCGGTCTCTCACCGGCACGGTAGTTACGGTTTCGGTTCGTTCGCTGCAGCGGTTCTCGGGCATGTCCCCCCGGGTGCCGTTGTCTGGTGGTGTGACGCCAGGGCAGGATCGGCGCGTCTGCGCGCCGGCACACGCCGATGAGACCCATGCGCGCCCGGATCGATGTTCTCCGCCTTGATCCGCCCGGCGACGGGGGTGGCTTCCCGGCCGCGCCCAGCCCAGGTGTCCGGCTTGGGTCCTGGGGGTGCTGAGCAGCGAAGAATGATCGCTCTTCCGCGCCGGAGGCGCCGCCCCCGACGCGCCCCGGCTAACCGGACCGCCCTCCGAAAGGTGATTTCGACTCATCCGGCGAAGTCCGAATCTACGGACAAAGGCGGACGGATTCGGACAAACCCCGGTGCCTGCGCGGCAGGTGCCGGCCGGAGGGATGGAGCCGCGTGAATCGGCAGCCGCCCGAGTTGGGTGAGGTGCGCCGCACCCGCATTCTGGAGATGGCGGGCCAGGATGGCAGCGTTCGCGTCTCGGATCTGAGCACCCGCTTCGGGGTGACTCCGGAGACCATCCGGCGGGAGATCAACCGCCTGGTGCGCCAGGGCCGGCTCACCCGCGTGCACGGCGGCGCCGTCCTCCCGCCGACCGCGGCCCAGTACGAGGTCCCCTTCCACTCCCGCGTGGAGCGGCAGCACGCCGAGAAGGGCGCCATCGCCTCGATGGCGGCGCGGCTGGTCGAGGAGGCGGACGTCATCGCCCTGGACGCCTCGACGACGGCGCTGGCGCTCGCCCTGGAGCTGCGGGCGCGCCGGCCGCGGTCGCTCGTCATCCTGACCAACGGCGCGCAATTGCCGCTGCGTCTGGCCGACGCCGATGGCATCACCGTGGTCTGCACGGGCGGCACGCTCCGCGCGCGATCCCTCTCCTACGTCGGCCCCCAGACCCTGCGGGCCATCGACGGCTACCGGGTGCGCAAGGTCTTCATGTCCTGCAAGGGCTTCACGGTCGGCGACGGCCCCACCGAGGGCAACGAGGCCGACGCGGAGGTCAAGCAGTCGTTCGCCCGCTCCGCAGAAACCGTTGTGCTGCTAGTCGACCACAGCAAATGGGGCCGCAACTCGCTGGTCCCCATCTGCACGGTCGACGCCCTCACCCACGTCGTCACCGACCGCATCGTGACCGAGGAGGAGCGCGTCCGGCTGGAGCGGCGCGGGGTGACCCTGCACGTGGAGGACGCGGCCATGGTGCCGGAGATGGCCGCGGCGGCGCGGCCCGGGAGGGAACGGCCGTGAGCGGACCGGAGCGGAAGACGGATGAGGTTCCGAACCAGCCGGCGGAGGACGCGGGCGGCGGCACGGCTGGTGGAAGCGTGTCCGCCCCGCCGCGACCGGCCCTCGGCCTGGGGGCGCTGCAGCCCCACACGGTCACGCGGCAGGCGGCCGCGCCGCGGCAGTCTCATAAGCGCGGATCCGGGACCGGGTGCCTGCTGGGGGTCGACATCGGCACCACCGGCACCAAGGCCATCGCCTTTACCCCCGATGGCCGGGCCGTGGCCCGCGGCTACGCCGACTATCCCTTGATCACCGGGGAGGACGGCCGCGCCGAACTGGACTCGGCCGCCGTGGTCGATGCCCTGCGCACCGCCATCCGCGACGCCGTCGCCCTGGCGGCCGCGGCGGGGGCCGGCCCGGTGCTGGCGGTGGCGGCAGCGGCGCAGGGCGAGGCGGTCACCCCGGTGGACGACCGGCTACGGCCGCTACGGCACGGCATCCTCACCTTCGACCGCCGCGGGCGTACGGGCTGCGACCGGCTGAAGGCGGCCGGCTGGGGGGAGAGGACCGAGAGCACCGGGCTACCCCTCTCCTGGATCGTCACCGCGGCGAAACTCGCCCACCTCGACGAGGCCGAACCGGACATGTACGGGCAGGCGGCGTATTTCCTCTGTTACGAGGACCTGCTGGTCGCCCACCTGACGGGCTCCCCGGCGACCAGCGACAGCCTCGCGCAGCGCACCTGGCTCCTCGACCGCAATCGCCGGCAGTGGGACCCGGCGGCGCTCCGGCAGATGCGGCTTCTCGGGCGCCTCGCCGAGGTGGTGCCGATGGGCCGGAGGATCGGCCTCGTGACGCCCGAGGCCCAGCGGGCCTTCGACCTGCCCGCGGGCTGCCCGGTGGTGGCCGGCGCGCACGACCAGACCGCGGCCCTGATCGGCGCGGGCGCCATCCTTCCCGGAATGGCGGCGCACAGCACCGGCACGGTGGACTGCCTCAGCCTCACCCTGCGCGACGGCCCGGCCGGGCCGTTGGCTGCCCGGGGCTACGGGGTGGGGCTGCATCCGCTGCCCGGGTTGGCGGTGACGCTGGCCTTTGGCTTCGGCGGCGGGTCGCTTCTGGCATGGGCGCGGCAGGTCATGGGTGCGCCGGATGTCGGGACCCTGCTGCAGGAGGTGACAGCCGCGCCCGGCGGCGCCTTCGCCGTCCCCTTCTGGGCGGGTTCGGGCACGCCCGACCTCGACGCGGAGGACAGGGGTGCCTTCTTCGGGTTGACCCTGGACACCAGCCGCGCCGACATGGTGGCGGCGCTGCTCCGCGGCATGGCGTTTGAATCGCGGCGCAACCTGCAGGTGCTCGCCGAACTCGGGGTGTCCGTCCGCGAGGCCCGCATGGTCGGGGGCGGGACGCAGAGCGCCGTGTGGAACCAGATCCGGGCCGACGTCACCGGCTGCCACTACACCGAGATGCAGAGCCGCGACGCCGGCTGCCTCGGGGCCGCAATCCTGGCGGCCGTCGGCATCGGCATGTATCGGGACGTCTCCGCCGCCTGCGACGCGATGGTGCGCACCGGTCGCCGGTACGATCCCGAGCCGGGCCACCACGCCGCATACACGCGCATGTTCCCCGGTTACCTGGCCGCCGTCGAGGGAACCCGCGCGGCCGGCGGAGGTGAGGCGCACAGCGCCACGTAGTGGCGCGTGGGGCGCTGACCCTCCCGGCCCGCGGAGGTGAGGCGGACGCGGCGCACGCCGCCAGCCGCTGACCCTCTCGGCCGGCGGAGGTGAGGCGCACAGCGCCACGTAGTGGCGCGTGGGGCGCTGACCCTCCGCACGCACCGGCGTGGCGGCCAGACCGCAGCACGGCGCGAAAAGGCGAAGTCGAAGACCCGAGGCCTCAGGATGGAGCCAAGCCGAGGGCCCAAGCGTCGTGGAAACCGTGGCCGCCGCAAAAGAGAACCTTCGCAACGACCACCTGACCTCTGGAGGTGCTTCCTTGCCTATCGCGTGGACCCCGCTCGATCCGGGAGCCGGAAGCGGCGCTCTCCCCGATCTTGTGCACCGTTCCCGCCTCCTCGGCGCCGACCGCAGCGTCTGCAACTGGGGCGGCGGCAACACCTCTTCCAAGGGCACGGCTCCCGACTTCCGCGGCCGCGACACCTCCGTCATGCACGTCAAGGGCAGCGGCAGCGACCTCGCGGGCTGCGTCCAGGGCAGCTTCGCGACCCTGCTCCTCGAACCGATCCTCGCCCTCCTAGAGCGCGCCGAGATGACCGACCAGGAGATGGTCGACTACCTCGCGCACTGCACGCTCCATCCCGGCGGGCCGCGCCCGTCGATCGAAACGCTGCTCCACGCCTTCCTGCCCGCCCGCCACGTCGATCACACCCACCCCGACGCCATCGTCGCGCTCTGCACGGCGGCGGAGGGCGAGGCGTGGGCCAAGGAGATCTACGGCGAACGGGCCATCTGGATCCCCTACCGCCGCCCCGGCTTCTCCCTCGCCCGCCAGTGCGCGCTGGCCCTGCACGACCGCCCCGAGGCCAACGTCGTGCTGATGGGCAAGCACGGGCTCCTCACCTGGGGGGAGACCTCCGAGGAATGCTACCGCGGCACGATGGAGGCCATCGCCAAGGCGGAGGGCTGGCTGCGGGCACGGGGCCGCGGGGCGCAGGCCGCGACAGGGGTCGCGGCTTCCATGGATCCCGCCGCCCTCGCCGACACCCTGCCCTGGTTGCGCGGGCGGCTCTCCCAGGCGGCGCGGGTCATCCTGACCGTGGACGACTCGCCCGCCACCCTGGCCTTTCTAGCGGATGCGCGCCGCATGGCCATGGCCGCCAACGGGGCGGCGTGCCCGGACCACCTGGTGCACACCGGGCGCCTGCCGCTGATCCTGCCGGAGGGGGCCGACCGGGAGGGCATCCTGCGCGCGCTGGATGCCTACGCGGAGGCGACGACCGTCGAGTTCAAGGCCTGCGCGGCGCACGGGGAGGCGGAGTTCCCGCAGGACCCGCCGATCCCGCGGGTGATCCTCTGGCCGGGTGTGGGCCTGATCAGCAGCGGCAAGAGCAAGGCGGCGTCCCTGGTCAGCCGCGACCTCGCCCACCGGGCGATGGCGGTGATCGACCTGCTGGCCGTGGCCGGCGCGACCTACTCCCCGCTGCAGGCGGCCGACGCGCACGACGTGCAGTATTGGCCGCTGGAGCGGTACAAGCTCTCCCTCCAGCCCCTGGAGCGGGAGTTCTCGCGGCAGGTGGCGTTCATCACCGGCGGGGCTGGGGGCATCGGCCGTGCCACCGCCCGGGCCTTCTGCCGGGAGGGCGGCCACGTGGTGCTGGCGGACCTGGACGCGGCCGGGGCCGAGGCGGCGGCGGCAGAACTGTGCCGGGAGTTCGGCGCCGGCTGCGCGGTTGCCGCGGCGATGAACGTCACCGACGAGGCCCAGGTCGCCTCCGCCTTCGCCTTCGCCGCCGCCGCCTTCGGTGGGGTCGACGTCGTGATCGCCAACGCGGGTATCGCCTCGTCGGCGCGCATCGAGGAGACCACGCTGCAGGAATGGAACCGCAACCTCGCCATCCTCGGCACGGGATACTTCCTCACGGCGCGCGAGGGCGCACGGCTCCTGCGGATCCAGGGCGCCGCGGGCTGCATCCTGTTCGTGGCCAGCAAGAACGCGGTGGCCGCCGGCAAGAACATCAGCGCCTACGGCGCGGCCAAGGCCGCCGAACTGCACCTGGCCCGCTGCCTCGCCGAGGAACTAGGGCCCGACGGCATCCGGGTGAACGTGGTCAACCCCGACGCCGTGCTCTCGGGGTCGCGGATCTGGTCGAGCGACTGGAAGAAGGCGCGCGCGAGCAACTACGGCATCTCCGAGGACGACCTGCCGGCGTTCTACCGCAAGCGCACCATCCTCGGCGTCAACATCGAACCGGACGACGTCGCGGAGGCCCTGCTCTATCTGGCATCGCGCAGGGCGGCCAAGACCACCGGGGCGATGCTGCCGGTGGACGGGGGCGTCGGCCCGGCGTTCCCGAGGTAGGAAGGGCCGGTCCCCTGTCCCTGCACGGGTCGGCCGGGTGGGGGATGGCGCCCGCGCGTGGGCGCCATCCCCCACCCGCGGGTTCGGCCCGCGATCTTGTCCGTTCCCGGCGTAAGGGGGAGGAGGGGCGGCCGGGCGCCGCCCCTCCTCCCCCTTACGCCTTCGCCGTCTGGAAGCCGGAGACCCATGTCAGGCTCCCGCCGCCCAGGCCGTCGCCGTTGAAGGCGTATGCCGTGCCGAGCGGCTTGTAACCGGTCAGGGACACCGTCTGGGATCCGCCCATCCAGGTCGCATGGGCGGTGACCGTGCTGCCCTGGATGTCGATGACCACGTTGATCCAGGTGTTGGAGGGGGCGGTGAAGCCGGACGCGGGCGCCGCCCAACTCGTCCAGGATGACGTGGCGGCGAAGCCGCTCAAGTCACCGCTGCCGCGCGTATCGATGCGGAACATCGTCCCCTTGCCGGCGCTGCTACATCCGAAGAAGAAATCGGCCAGGCCCTGGCTCATCATCTTGAAGGAATACTGCTGATACGCGATGTGGTCGTCACGCCACATGGAGGCCACATCCCCAGGCAACTGCCAGGAGGGCGCCGGTAGGCCGAGGGTGCTGTCGATGCTCGGGTTCTTGGCCACGGTCCAGCCCGCGATGGCCGGAGCCGCCGCCTGGCTGCCGGAGGTGGCGGTCGGGGTCGCCGGGCTCTTGGACGTCGAGGCACTCGACCCCGTGGCCGTGCTGTGGGCGGCCCCGGTGCCCCCGCCCGGGCTCTGACTGCAGCCGGCCGTCAACAGAAGTGCGACGGCCGCGACGGAAAGCGCCTGTCTCGCACTCACCCATGTCACCCGCTTCCGTCCAGATCCGGCCCCGGCTGCCGGGGCCGGGGTGCCGCCGTGAAGGGGCGCGATCAGTCTTGCGGAGGGCCGTCCCCCGACCGTCACGGCAGGCCCACTTGGACGAACTGGTCGGGCTTCATGCCCTGCAGGCCGGTGAAGGCGGCCGAGACCGCCTGCCCCTTGTCCCCGAACGAGATGTTGTTGGCGGTGGCGAAGGGCCCGACCCAGACGCCGGGCATGACCACCTGCACGGGCTTGCCGGCCGGGGTCCAGGTCTGCCCGTCGGTCGAGGTCGAGAGCGTCCACGTCGTCTGGGAGCGTTGGATGCGGACCCAGAGCGGGGCATTGAGCACGTTGCCGGAGGTGGTGGCGGCACCCGCTTTGGTCAACTGTGCCGCCGTCGGCAGGCCGGCCGTACCCAACTGGACCTGCACGGGCGTCTCCGGGGAGGGGCGCGTGGCGACCACCACCCCGTTGCCTGCGGTGATCCCGATGAAGACCATGGGCGCGTCGTTGGTGAGGAAGCCCCGGACCATCAGGCCGGCGGCGGCCCACTGGCTGAGGTACGGGCAGGTGCCGCGACTGAGGGCCGACACCTGGCAGACATAGGTCGCCGTGGCCGCCGTCTCCGCCGCCGCGGCGAACGTCCCGGCGTCCGCATTGCCGCCCTGGACCCCCAGCCCGGCCCCGGTGCCCCGCAGGGTGATCCCCGCGGCCGATGTGGCGACCAGGTTCGGCGCCGCCGTGGCCGGTTGACCCACCAGGCCCTTGGCACTCGGGGCGGGGTAGCTGCCGGTCGCCGGGACCTGCGTCGCGGAGGACAGCGCGGCGTTCTCCTTCGCGGTGGCCTCCGCCACCGCCTCGAAGGCCGTGATCTGCTGGGCGATGGACCGGAAGCCCTGGGTCACGCCGATCTGATGGTTCCAGATCTGCGGCCAGATGCTGTTCAGGATGTTGTTCGCCTGGGTCGGCTGGTACAGGAAGTACTCGTTGTCGTAGATGCCGTAGCCGTTGAGGGTCGGGTCCCCCCAGTACTCCAGGTGCTTGTTCTTCAGCACCGGGGCCGTGTTGCGCAGCACGGTGTACCACTGGTCCATCATGTCCGCGCGCCCGGGCGGGGCGAGGGACAACTGCATGTAGAACTCGTACCACTGCTTGTCGACGGCGATGAACTTGAGCACTTCCCACGCCAGGTCCTTGTTCTCCACCGACGAGAGCATCCCGTAGAAGTTGTCGTGGAGCTTGCCGGCCGGGCGGGTGGGGAACGTCGGCCAAGGGATGAAGTCCCACTTGGCCCCCTGCATCTGCGTCACGGCGTAGTAGACCGTGGGGTCCGCCGAGGTGTTGAAGACGAGCCCCCCGGTGGCGATGGCCGTGTTGGGCGAGCCGTCACCGTTGGTGGCGACCTTGTTCCAGACCATGTGGAACCAGTAGTCTCCCGCGGCGATGGCCCCCGGCTGGTCGAGGAGGCAGCGGGTCTGGGTGGCGTCCATGAAGGCGCCGCCGTATCCCGCCACCACGGTGGGCAATCCCTCGGTGGTGCCGGGCCCGAACGGGCAGTTGGTACCGTAGCGCCACTTCCCGTTCACGTCCTTGCTGCACTGCTCCCAGAGCGTCAGCGCCTCGGCGGCCGTCCAGTTCGGATCGGGATAGGCCAGCCCCAGTTCGTCGAGGATGTCCTGGCGATAGAGGTAGACGTCCGAGGCCGCGTCCTCCGGCAGCCCGTAGAGGCCGCCGTCGGGGGCGCGGAAGCGGGCCAACTGTCCCTTGCCCCAGGTGGTCGTCTGGTCGACGTTGTCCCGCTGCAGATAGGGGTCGAGCTTCTCCAGAAAGGGCTGGATCACCGGCCAATCCCCGCAGCAACTCGCGACGATCCACGGGGTGGTCTTGCTGCCGCCGAGGATCTGCGACACGACCCCGCCCATGTTGCCCTGGCCACCCGTATAGACGACGCGCACACCCTTGGTCTGGGCGTTGAAGGTCCGGTCCAAGAACTGTTGGATGAGGGCGTTGACCGTCTTCCCCGGCGATACGCCTTCGATATAGAGCTGGACGGGAACCTCCAGTACCGTGGTGTGCACGGTCGGGGCCGCCACGGTCGACGGGCCGCACGCATCCAGCACTGCCCCGGCGGCCAGGGTCCCCGCCGCCGCCGCCGCATACCCCAGGGCTCGCCTCCGCGTCCAACGGGACGGTTGTGGCTGCCTCTCCACCGTTTTCCACCACACCCTTGTGGGGCCGTCTGGGTCCGGGCCGGTCGCACATCGCGTGCTGATCGGTTTTGTTGGATCGGACGGGTGAAACCCGTCCGATCGGCGGACACCTCCTCGTATCTACACCGACGAGCCAGTGCATCACGCCATGGTTTGCGCGATGGGGGTCTCGCAGGGCGGTGCAGAGTAATACTTATGGACGCCCAATTTGGTGGATGGCGGCGATTTCCTGCCGGAACGGCGCAAGAACAGATCCAAAACAATCGGACAGACACCGTGCACATCCGGGCACGCCCGTAAGGCCGGGCGCCACCGAGATACGTGCGGAAAAGGGGCGGCGGTCAGGGGGCGGCGGCCGGCGGGGGGCTGTCAGGGGCGGTGCGCCACCGCTGGGCCGTGGAGGCGAACCGCTGGCGGCCCGGGCGCCGCGGGGGAACCGCTGGGCGGTCGGCAGCCGCAGGGTCGGCGGCGGCGAACGGTAGGACGGGCGCGGGGAGCCGCCCGGGCGCCACGGGGGGACCGCGGTCCGGCCCGGCTCCCGGCCAGGGGCCGTCAGTCCCCGTATTCCCGCCGGTAGGCGGCCAGGGCCTCGCTGTGCGCATTGCGCTTCAGGGTGCGCACCGCCTCGCGGTGCCCCGGCAGGGCCTCCGCCTCTACGAAGTCCGCCAGGCTGTCGACGACCTCGTCCAGCAGCATGGCCCGGCAGTAGAGCGGAACGCGCTCCGCCGCCCCCGGGTCCCCGGCCAGCCGGGCGTAGGCGGCGAACAGGTCCTCCCCGCCGCCGCGGAGGAGCAGGGGCCGGAGCAGGTTGGCGGCGTCGAGCGCGCCGTCGCCGCCCGCGTGCAGGTCGTCCCAGTCCAGCAGCCAGAGGCGCCCGTCCTCGCCGAGCAGCAGGTTGCCGGTATGCAGGTCCCCGTGGACCACGGCGGCGGCCGGGGCCGCGAAGGCCGGTGTGTCGCGGGCGGCGGCCTCCAGGGCGTCGATCTCGCGCCGGGCCCACGCGGCGAAGCCGTCGGGCAGGAAGTCCAAGACCGCCGGCACGACGACCTCCATGTCGGCACGGAGGCGGTCCACGTAGGTCTCGATCAGGTCGTCGGCACAGGTCCGCCCCTCCCCCGGGCCCCCCAGCGCCGCCTCGAGGCCGCGGTCCCCGTGCAGCGCGGCCGCCGCGGCCAGGGCCTCTACCAGCGCGGCGCGGTCGCGGAGCGGGTTCGGCGCCCGGCCGGGGACGTGCTCGAAGATCAGCGCCAAGGCCTCGCCCGCCATGTCGGTCCCCTCGATCGCACCGAGGAGCCGCGGGGCTCGGTGGTCCGTCTCCAGCCGGCGGTGGAGGGTCGCCCAACGCCGGAGTCCCGGGGCGTTCTCCGCCGACGCCAGCTTGACGTGGAGAAGCCGGCGCCCGTCGGCCACGGTGAAAGATCGATTCACGAACCCGCCCAGGTTCAGCACCGCGCGGCAGAGGACGGGGTGGCCCAGCAGCCCGAAGCGGGCACCGTGGATCTCAAACCACCGGCCGACTCGCCGCTCGTCCTCCATCGTGCGCCTCCGTTCGGACCATCTGCGGCGGCCACGGTCCCGCGTCCCCCCGCTACGCATCCGCACCCGCCGATTCCCCGCCGCGCCCGGCAGGCCTGCGCCGCGCCGCCGCCGAAGTGGCCCCGCCGCCCACTCCGGCCCCCACCGGGAGGTATCCATCCGTTCATGGCACTCCAACCGGCCGTCGCCGACGCGCTCTCCCGCTTCACCGTCGCCATCCCGTCCTGGGGGTTCTCCCCCATGGGCACCCGCTTCGGCACGTTCCTCACGGGCGACGAGGCCAAGGATGTCTACGGGCGCATCGATTGCGCCGCCCAGGTGCAGGCGTTCACCGGCATCACCCCCGGCCTGGCGCTCCATTTCCCCTGGGACCGGACCGACGACCTGCGGGCCCTGGGGCGGTACATCCGGGACCGGGGCATGCACGCGGAGGCCGTCAACCCCAACACCTTTCAGGATGCGGTCTACCGACTGGGGAGCGTGGCCCATCCGGATCCCGCGGTGCGCCGCCAGGCGCTTGAACATTTGCTCTGGTGCGTCGAGGCCCAGAAGGCGCTGGACGCCCCGTACCTCTCCCTGTGGTTCGCCGACGGCACCAACTACCCCGGCCAGGGCGACTTCCGGCGGCGGCACGCCGCGCTGGTGGAGACCCTGCAGCCCGTACACGCGGCGCTGGCGCCCGGTCACACCATGCTCGTGGAGTACAAGCCCTTCGAGCCGGCCTTCTACCATACCGACATCGCCGACTGGGGCACGGCCCTGCTGATCTGCCAGCAACTCGGCGATCAGGCCAAGGTGATCGTGGACCTCGGCCACCACTTCCAGGGGCAGAACGTCGAGTACACCGTCGCCCTGTTGCAGCACGCCGGCCGCCTCGGCGGGTTCCACCTCAACAACCGCAAGTACGCCGACGACGACCTGATGACGGGCAGCATCGACCCGTACGGGCTGTTCCTCATCATGCGCGAACTGGTCAAGGGCGAGCGGCTCTTCGGGCGCCGGCTGGAGACGGTGTCCTACTGCCTCGACCAGTCCGCGAACGTCGAGGAGAAGATCCCGGCGATGATCCTCTCGGTCGTCAACACCCAGGAGGCCTTCGCCAAGGCCCTGCTGATCGACGAGCGGGACCTGGAGGAGGCCGGACGCAACGGCGACGTGATCGGCGCCCAGGAGATCCTGCGCGACGCCTTCCTCACCGACGTCCGCCCCCTGCTGGCGGAGTTTCGACGCAGCCGCGGGGTGCCGGAGAACCCGATGGCGCACTACCGGGCGCAAACCGGCCGCAAGGCCGCCGGGGCGTAGGCGGCCCGGCCGGGATCCCGCGCGCGGCCGTCGCGCCCCTGCCCGGGGTGGAGTCGATGTGCCGACCGGCGTCGCGGCCCGGACCCGCTCCCGGTCCCATCCGGGTACCCGCCCGCTCCGAGGGCCGGCCGCGTGAAAGCGGCCGGCCCGTGCCCAGGGAGCCGGTGGGGGTGTGGGCGGGGCGGCCCACACCCCCATCCCTCAGTCCGCGGCCTCCTCCCCCAGGGCCGGTGCCGGCGCGGTGCCCACGTGGGAAGGCCACCAACCCCGCCGCCCCAGGAGCACCACGGAGGCTGGCACGAGGCAGGTGCGCACGATCCAGGTGTCAAGCAGGATCGCCGCACTCATACCGAAGGCCAGCGTGCGCATGATCTGCAGCGACGACAGCAGCATGGCCGCGAAGACGACGACCATGATCAGCCCGGCCCCCGTGATCATCCCGCCGGTCTCGCCGAGACCGCGCCGCGCCGCGTCCCGTGGACCGGCCCCGGCGGCCGCGTACTCGCGCATGCGGTGGATCAGGATGACCTCGTAGTCCATGGACAGGCCGAAGAGGATGACGAAGATCAGGGGTGTGATGCTGGAATCCAGTGGGCTGGCCTCGAAGCCAAGGCGCCCGTGCTGCACCACCGCCACCAGCAGCCCGGCCGTGGCCACGGCCACCAGGGCGTCGAAGAGGACGGCGAGCACGGACACCCAGAGCGAGCCGCTGGCCAGAAAGAGGACCACCAGGGCCACTGCGGCCACGGCCCCGACCACTGCCGGCAGCGTGCGGGCCACCAGATCGTTGAAGGATGCCAGTAGCGCCACCGGTCCCCCGACACCCCCGCGCCACCCGGCGGGCAGGGCCGCGACCGTATTCTGCACCTGCCGCAGCAGGGCCGTCGTCTGCGGGGCGTCGGGCCCGTAGCGCGATGTTACCGAGAGGGCGATCACGTCGGGTGCGGCCGTCGCCGCCCGCAGCGCCGCCGGCGGCCCGCCGGGGGCCGAGAACGCCGCCGCCAGGGCCTGGGGCGGCACGCCGCCGGCGGTCGGCGAGGCGACGGAGGCGGCAGCCGGCAGCGCCCGCAGGGCGGCGGTGACCTTGGCGACCTCCGCCCAGGTCGCGGCGTCGCTGAAGGCTGTCGGAGTGCGCAGGACCACCGGCAGCGGCGCGATGGAGCCCGGTCCGTAGTCCTGCTGCTGCCGGGTGACGGCCAGCCGGACGACCGAGGTCCGCGGCAGCATGCGGGCCACGTTGGCGGGCGAGCGCACCACGAGACCCGCGGCCGCGAGGGCCGGCACGGCGAGGACCACCAGGCCGGCCACCAGGACCGGTACCGGCCGCGCGGTGAGCGTGCGGGCCAGGGCAGGCCACACCCGGCCGGACCAGGCCGGCCGCGGGATGCGGCCCCGCTCGCTCTGGGTGCCGAGGACCGAGAGCAGGGCGGGGAGGAGCGTCAGCGTCGCGACCAGCACGGCAAACACCGCGATGCAGCCGCCGATGGCCAGCCCGCTCCAGTACGCGGTGCGCGGGATGAGCAGGGTCAGCATGGAGACGCCGACGGCGAGCGCGGAGAAGAAGACCGAGCGGCCGGCGGTGCGCATCGCCAGATCCACCGCGCGGCCCACTGGCAGTCCGTCGCGCAACCCGGCCCGGAATCGGGCGCTCAGGAACAGGGAGTAGTCGATGCCGACGCCCAGGGCGAGGAAGCTGACGATGTTGGTCAGGTAGACGGAGAGTTGCAAGTAGGGCTCCAGGAGGTCGACGACCGCCAGGGCGACCACCGCGGCGGCAAGGGCGACGACGAGGGGCAGCAACGCGGCGACCGCCGAGTCGTATACCAGTAGAAGGAGGACGAGGAGGGCGGGTAGCGCGACGTACCCCGCGACCTGGAGCGTCTGCATCGCCGCCCCCACGACCCCGTCCCCGGCGGAGCCGAGGCCCACCGACCCGGCGACGGCGCCGGGGATGGCCGCCACGGCCGCGCGCAGCGTGCGGGCGGCGGTCTCCCCCGACTGTGCCTGCAGGCCCGGCAGGACATCCACCATCACGGCGTCCGGGTGCCCGGGCAGCGCGGCGACGTGCGCGGTGGCCGCCGGCACACCGGCCGTGGCCACCGCTTGGTCCCACAGCGCCTGGACGCGCGCCGCGGATAAACCCTGCACCAGGGTGGACGTGTCGCCCGCGGGTGACGCCGGGAGTCGCCGGAGGAGCGCGTCGGCCCACGCGGCACGCCCGCGCGGATTCTCGAACCCGGAGGAGGTGAGCGCGTGGCCCACGTGCAGGGCCAGCGGCGCCGCGAAGAGCACCACCAGGGCCCAGAGCGCGACGATGGGCAGACGGAAGCGGTGCCATGTCATGCGGTTACCCCCGGGCGCCGCGGAGGGCGGCAGCACACGCCACAGCCTACCGCCGCGCATTGCGCCGAACAAGGTCGCCGACCCCGCGCCCGCGCCGCACTCCCGGCCACGGCGCAGCCGGCCGGGAGACCCCACGCCCAGGCGATCGATCCCGCCGGGCTCGACGGACCCGAGTGGCAGCGACTCCCGGCGCATCCCGGCCCGTACCGGGACTTGTCGCCGGTGCGGGCCGCGGCGGGGGGTGCCCGCCGCGGTCCGCACCCGCCCCGCCGGCCGGATGGGGCGTCCGCCACCGGCCCGCGGCCCGGCGGTTCCCGCGCCGCCCGGTTCGGCCGCGCCGCGCTGCGCGGCAGGCGGCATTGCCGTCGGCGCCGAAAGCCGATGGGCGCGCCCCGGCGCTCGTCCCTGCGTCCCAATCCCGCCTGCACGGAGGCGACGACCCCGTATGCCGATCGCCCTCTTCGTCACCTGCCTCGCCGAGGCGTTCGCCCCCGAGGTCGCCGAGGTCGCCGCCGAACTCGTCGGCCGCTGCACCGACGGCGCCCTTGTCGTCCTGGTGGGCGACGGCTGCTGCGGCCAGCCCGCCTGGAACGCCGGGTATCCGGCCGAGGCACGCGCCTTGGCGCGCCGGTTGATCCCCCGCCTGCTGGAATACGAGCGGGTCATCGTACCGTCCGGCTCGTGCGCCACCATGTTGTTGCGCTACTACCCGCACCTCTTCAAGCCCGACGACCCGATGGCGGCGAAGGCCGAAGCCCTGGCGGCGCGGACCGAGGAACTCTCGGCCTACCTGGCGGCCCGGCTGGCCCCGGCGCGCGATGCGGCCGGGGGCGAGGCAGGGGCGGCCGGGCCCGGGGATTCCGAGCCGCGACACGTCGCGGCACAGGATCCGGCGAGCCAGGCGGCCATCCCGCTGGCCTTCCACCCATCGTGCCACTCGCTGCGGGGGGCATTCGTCGGCGATGCCGGTCAGCGGTGCCTCGCGGCCGCGGGCTGCACCGTCCGGCCCCATGCCGATGCGGAGGAGTGCTGCGGGTTCGGCGGCCTGTTCTCGGTCAAGGAACAGGCCCTGTCCACCGCCATGGCCGACCGCAAGATCGACGCCGTCGTCGCCTCGGGCGCGGGGACGCTGGTCGCCGGCGAACTCGGGTGCCTGCTGCACCTGGAGGGACGCGCCCGGCGCCGTGGGGTCATGCTGGAGTTCCGCCACCTGGCAGAGGTCCTGGCGGAGGCGGGGGGCACCGCCGGAGCCGCCGCGTCGCGCCCGGACCCTGCGGACGCGGACGCGGAGGTGGAAGGCGCCGACGCCCCCGCGGCGCCGCGCGACCGAGACCGGCACGCGGACCGGTCGCGCCTGGGGCGTGGCGCCCGTGACTGAGTTCGTCCCGGCGGAGTGGGACCTGGCCCAGGCGGTGCGCGGCACCACGAACAAGCTCGCCGGCGGGCGCCTCTCGGCGCTGGCGGGCATGGACGACCCCGCCGCGGCGCGCGCCCGCGCCCGGGCGGCGCGGGAACAGGCCGTCTCTGCCCTGCCCGAATCCCTGGCCCGCTTCGAGGCGGCCGCCCGGGCCAACGGCACGACGGTGCACCGCGCCGAGGACGCCGCGGCGGCCGTGCGCGTGATCGAGCGCATCCTGACGCGCGCCGGGGCCAGGCACATCGTCAAGTCCAAGTCGATGGCCACCGAGGAGGTCCACCTGCGCGACCACCTCGAGCACCGGGGCCGCGAGGTCGTGGAGACCGACCTCGGGGAATGGATCGTCCAACTCGCGGGCCAGATGCCGTCGCACATCATCGTGCCGGCGGTGCACCTGCCCCGGCAGCGGATCCGCGCGCTCCTCTCCGAGGTCGCCGGCACCGACCTCGGCGGGGAGACCGAGGGGCTCGCGGCCTTCGCGCGGGCGCACCTGCGCCGCAAATTTCTGGAGGCGGAGGCCGGGATCAGCGGCGGCAACGTGCTGATCGCCGAGACGGGGTCGCTGATGATCGTGAGTAACGAGGGCAACGCGCGCATGTGCACCACCCTGCCGCGGCTGCACATCGCCCTTGTCGGCGTGGAAAAGGTGGTCCGCAGTTGGCGCGACGCCCTGTCGGTCCTGGCGGTGCTGCCCCGCTCCGCCACCGGCCAGGTGATCACCCAGTACGTCTCCTTCATCAGCGGGCCGCGGCGTGCGGGCGATCCCGCCGGGGACGGGCCGGACGCGGTGCACGTGGTCCTCCTGGACAACGGGCGGAGCCGCCTGGTGGGCACCCCGGCCGAGGAACTGCTGTACTGCATCCGCTGCGGCGCCTGCCTCAACGTCTGCCCTGTCTACCGGACGATGGGCGGCCACGCCTACGGTTCGGTCTACCCCGGGCCGATCGGCGCCGCGCTGACGCCCCGGCTGACGCGCGGGCGAGTGGGGGCGGACCTGCCCTGGGCGTCGTCGCTCTGTGGCGCGTGCCGCGAGGCCTGCCCCGTGGGCATCCAACTCGACGACCAGCTCATCGCGCTACGCGCGGAGCAGCGCAAGGCCCTCGGGGAGCGCGCCGCCATGGCGGCCTTCGGCGCGGCCGCCGGGCGGCCGGGCGCCTTCCGCGCCGGCCTGCGGCTGGCCCGCGCGGTCCTCGGGGGGGAGCCGGTGCAGCACCTGCCGGGCCCGCTGCAGGGCTGGACGCGCAGCCGCCAACTGCGGCCCATGGTGCGGCTCGCGCGGCACTACCCGTCCCCGGTCGGAGGGGGACCGGCCCCGGGCGAGCCCGCCGGCAGGCAGGTCGGCGCCGTGATCCCGACGGCCGCGATCCCCGAGGCGCCGGTTCGGGGACCGCAGGGGACCGCGCGGGGGGACGGTCCCGCCGGGACCGCGGCGGTACAGGGGGTACAGGGGGTACAGGGGGTACAGGGGACAGGTGGACGTTCGCTGGAGGAGACGGCGGCCGGGCATGGCGGCCGGACGACGGGGCCCGTCGATGCGGTGGACGGGCACGGGGCGACCGCCGTGGGCTCGGCGCCTGTCGATCTCGTCGGCGCCTTCGTGGATCGCTGGCGCCTTCAGGGGGGCACGGCGGTGGTGGTGCCGCGGGCCGGGCTGGAGAAGGCCGTGCGCACGGCCGTGGGGCAGGGACCGGTCAGCGCCGACGCCGTGCTCGCGGGTATGGTCGACGGCCTGGCGGAGGCCGGGCCGCTGGAGGCCGCCGTCGGCCTCATCTGGGCGGAGGCCGCATCCGCCCAGACCGGGTCGCTCGTCCTGCAGAGCGGGGATCACACGCAACGGCGCCGGTCGCTCGTGCCGCCGCGGGCGGTGTTCGTGGTGGACGCCGGCATGATCCACGCGGATCTCCCGGGGGCCTTCGGCATGCTCGATCTACTGGACGGCGGCGCGCGGCCGGCCGCGGTGACGCTGGTCTCCGGCCCGAGCCGATCGGCCGACATCGAGAACGACCTGGTCATCGGGGTGCACGGTCCGGGGGATGTGTGGGCGGTGGTGGTGATGGAGGCGGAGGGATAGGGGGCGGAGGGATAGGGGGCGTGCGCAGGAGTCCCCATCCCTCCGCTTCCTGCCCTGTCCCTCGTACTGGCCGGCTGCTCGGCGGATGGCGAGGATCGTGCCGCAGCCGCGAGCAACGCCCCCAACGCCCAGCGGAGGAATGACCGGTGCCTACGCGCCCGCTCCGTCGGACATTCCTCGCCGGCACTCTCCTGCCTCTCGCCGCGATGGCGGCGGGCGGGTGTTCTTTCCCGCCGACGCCCTCCGTCCGGCCCGGAGACGTGACACTGGCCGCGACCCTCCACCGGCCGGGCACGGGCGCACAGCCCCTCCCCGGCGCATCGCCGACCTGGTGGACCTTGGTGGTGTCCTTCAGCCGCCGCATCGAAGCGGGTGCCGCCCCGGGGAGGGCCTGGGCGGATGAGGTCCTGCCGGTGGTGCCCGGTACCCACATCACGGCGAGAACCAGGCGCAACGGGCGACGGGCTCTGCTCCTGTATCGACATGGTACACGCCGAACCGGGAAAGGCCCGCGCGTCCGGGCGCCGGCGGGGTAATGAAACGGGAGGGGGGCCGGGTGCCCGCCGGCTCCCCTCCCCCTCACACCGGTACGTAGCGGTGCTCCACCGGGTCGAAACGCTGCCCCTCGAAGGCGCGGATCAGGGTGGTGTACACCCGCACGGAGATACGGTTGGAACCGGAATGAACGTCCCCGGGCCCAAGCGGGACGAGCCGGGGCGACCACAGCGCGGCGCGCCACGCCCCACCGTTGATCGACACCTCGCACGCGTCCTCGAAGGGGCCCGGCAGGCGGAGTTCGCCCAGGGCCCGCCCTTCCGCCGCGCGCGCCGCATCACCCTCCGTCAGGTCGAAGCCCCAGCGGTACTCGACCACGCCGGCGTAATGGGGCAGGCCGTTGGCCTCCCAGGCCTCGAAACCGGCGGCAGCGGGGCGGGGCACCAGCCGCGGCGGGCAAAGCTTCACCCCGAAGGCCCCCGCGAGATAGAGCGGGTTGACCAGGCCGCCGTCGAGCCGTCCGGTCTCGACCCGCACCACGAGCCGGTTGCAGCCCCGCCGCAGGTGCGGCGTGATGTCCGTGGCGAGGCTGCCGCGCACGTGGGCGTCGGTCGGCCGAAGGGACTCGGGACCGATGCACTCCGTACCGTTCACCACGATGCGCCACCGCCCCGCGATCGAGCCGGGTTCCACCAGGAGGGCCACCGGCCCGTCGTAGTCCAGGTCGAACTCGGCCGCGTATTGCAGGGTCAGGGCGGGTAGGCGTATGTCGGGATCGAGCCCGAAGCGCTCGGTGACGGCGGGCCGGATCCTGAAGCCGCCCTCTGCCAGTTGGTTGGGGGCCGGTGCCGCGTGCACCGTGCGGGGGCCGTCCGCGACGCCCGAGCCGTCCTCGACGGTCAGTTCCCACTCCCCCAGGCGCAGGAGGTTGTCGCGGTCCGCGTGGAGTTCGAGCGGACCGCCCGGGACGATCGGCACGATGGCCGCCGGCCGCTCCGCGGTCGCGGGGGCCGCGCCGGCGGACTCCACCATCAGGGATTCGAACGGCTGCAGGTACCGCCGGTAGGAGGCGTCCTCCGTGTGCAGTCGCGGGGGTAGCGCCGGGTCGAGGGGGATCTCCCGCAGAGGCCCACCCGCCTTCAAGTGGATGTCGACCGCTTCCCCGCCGGTGTTGAGGAGAAGCCACACCCGCCGATCCCCGTCCCGCCGGGCCACCATCCAGACGCCGCGGGTGTCCCCGGTCGCCGCGGAGAGACGCAGCGCGGGCGCCGCCTCCCGCGCGAGCCGGGCGGCCAAGGCCGCCTCGTCGAAATCCGCCTCGGGACGCAGGACCACCACGCCGGCCCGCGCCGCCCGATCACACCAGGCGGCGAGTTCGGGCTCCACCACGCGCATCGGCGGGACCACCACGACCGCGGCCCGCACGTCGCGGACGCAGACCCGCGTCCCTGCCGGCTCCGACGCGAAGACGGCGGACTCCAGGATGTCGGTGTCCACCACATGGAACTCGATGTGCGCCTCGGCGAGCAGGTGGAGCACCCGCCGGTAGGTTGCGAGGTCTTGCCGTTCGGGTAGCCCACCCGCCGGGTCCAGCACCAGGACGGCCGCGTCGATGTGCGTGCCCGCGAAGGCGGCGGCGATGCGGTCGACGCGGGCGGAGAGGTGCCCGAACATCGCCCAGTGAGGCATCTGCAGGAAGAACGAGGGCGGCGCGTCGTGCTTTTTGAGGGCGTGGGTGCTGTAGAAGAAGGCATGGGGCACGAGGTGGTCCACGCCCAGCAGGAGGAGGCCTTCCGCGATCAGTTTGGCGTCCTGTAGGGTCGCGCTCCAGCCGAGGCTGTGGTAGCACTCGCAGAGGGCCCCGGGCTTGTCGTAGAAGTAGGCGGCCGAGGCCACGGCCCGCGCGTTCTTGCGAATGCTGGGCTCCAGCAGGTCGAGCGCGCGGCCGGCCTTGGTATGTCCCGGGTCGCATCCGGGGACGTCGCTGAAGCGCAACTGCGCCAAGCGCAGGACCGGCTTCTCCCCCGCGTAGCGGATGCCGTGCTCACGGCACCATGCCGACAGCGGGGCCTCGAATCCGGTGCAGAAGAGCTCGTAGCGCAGGCGGTGAAGGTCGGCCGCGACGCGCAGATGCTCGGGATGGCTCCAGTCCTGCAGCGCGGGCAGGAGGGGCAGGAGATCATAGCCGAACCGCTCGGCGAATGCGGCGGGCAGGAGCTCGGACCAGCCGGGGGCGGTCTCGTCGGTGAAGATCGAGCGGATCGCGCCGCCGAAATGGCGCCCAAGGTGGGCGGCGTACCGCTCGTGCGTCAGCCGCATGAATTCCCGCACCGCCGCCTCGTTGAGGACGTCGACGAACTGCCCCCAGTACTTGTGGCCCTCCACCACCGCCTGGACCGAGACGTAGATGCGGTGGGGGGCGAGGGGCAGGTCCGCCTCCAGCACAGGGGAGGGCTCGCCGGCGAAGTATCGCTTGCGGTTGTACTGCGTCAGGCCCGTCTCGGAGTATGACTCGGTGCCGAGCACCATGCCGACGTGGGCCCGCAGGTCCAGCGGGGCGTCCCAGCGCACCGTCTCCCCCGCAACCGGGTGGGCGACGCACGTCAGCACCCGCCCGTGGGGAAGGGACAGCCGCACCGGCCCGCCGTCGACGTCGTAGGTGCGCTGGACCAGCCGCGTGGCCTGGAAGTGGGGATTGCCGAGGATGACCTCGCCCCCGGCGACGCCGCTCGGGTAGGGGTACTCGTCGTACAGGTGGACGGCCAGGCCGTGCCGCTCCGCCTCGTCCACGGCCGCCTCGACCATGGCGAAGAAGGCAAGGGACATGTACGGCTGCCCCAGACCCTGGCGGGGGTGGATGTAGAAGCCGCGGACCCCCTGCGCAGCCATCTCGCGGATCTGATGGCGCACCTCGTCCTCGCGGAGCCGGTCGTTCCAGAACCAGAAGGGATGGAAGCCGTGCAGGGGACGCGATGCCGCCGGCGCGCTGCTCGTGGATATCCTCTCCCGTCCGTCGGGGTGCGCTGTGGCGTCCGGGGGCGCGGCGCCAGCTGCCGGGGCCCCGGGCTCCCTTTACCGTCCGGGCCGCACGACACCTGCCGCCGCCGGGGCACGGCAGGGCCTCCGCCGCCGGAGCCACGGTCCCGACGGACTAAGCGGGTCACGCCATGGTCGTCCTTGCCGCCGAAGACTTCGTCGACTTCCCGCCGGGCCCGTTCCCCTGCGACTACTCGCCCCTGGGCGAGTATCACGCACCGCCGCTGCCCGGCTACCGGGGCCGCCGGCGCGAGGGCTCGACCCACAGCCGTTGGCGCGCGACGCCGAACTGGCCGGTCATCCCCTTCGTGGAGGGGCCGGCCAAAGTGCTGACCGTGGACGGCGACGGTCGCGACGACGTGTTCGTCGGGGACGGCCTGCTCGGCCCGGACGGCGCGGTGAGCTGGCGCCGGCCGCTGCGGGACCACGCCGCCGGGGTGGCCGTGGGGCCCGTACGGACCGGACGGCGCCCTCCGGGTGATCGTGGCCGCCGGGGACGCCGGCATTGTGTGGTACGACGTCCTGGCCACGGACAACACCGGGCACACGCAGGGGGTGACCATCGCCCGCCTGCGGCCCGCCCTGCCGGGGCTGCAGTTCGCCACGACCACCTTCTGGCGCGAGCCGGGCTGGTCACGCTGTACGCCGAGTCCTGCCGTCGCCTGGAGTACCAGCGCAACCATCTGGCGAGCCACCTGGCGAGCCACCTGCAGCCGGTTAACTGGGCCGGCGACGGCCCTGCTGCTGAATGCGGACGCCGTCGAGGAGGGTAGGGCCTGGTGGATGGCTGGGGGCGGCATCTGCCTCTGCTGCCCCGCGATGGGCATCCCACCCACTGCGCCGAGACGGTGGACCTCACCGGGGATGCGCGGGACGAGACCGCCGTCTGGGACCACGAGCGGCTGTGGATCTACACGCGGGACCGGCCGGGGCGGAGCGGGGACCCGGGCGTTCCGGCCGCAGCGGCCGCCGCATCGCAACACGTCGAACCACCGGGCGCAGGTCTCGCTGCCGCGATGGGAGGCCGTCTGAGGGGGAGGTGGGCTACGGTAGGCGTGGGAGGGGCGACGGAGCGGCGGGAGTCGGCGGCGGGGATGGCGGGCCGGGTCTAACGGCAATACCGCTTCCTTTGGCGTTGCCGAGCGGCCGCCGCGACAGGCGGCGGTTGGCACCAGGGGGGGGCTCGATGGGTTCAGCGGCAACGCCTTTGGGCCGATGACGGCAACCTTCCGCCGCGCCGCTGGAGACCGCCGTGGCGCCCTATCTAAGCGGTATTGGGTCTAACGGCGGTGCGCGAGGACCGGAGGCGGGCGCCGATGACCCGATTCGGCAGACCCTGCCTCAGGGGGGGAGTATGTGTGCGCCAACTGCTCGCATGGGTGTGGTTCGTCTGTCTGCTCGGGGTTCTGGTCGCCTCGAATCCCCCGCTGCCGACCTATCAGACGTGGCTCGGCGGGCAGATCCAGCGGCAGGTGGGCACGTCCCTCCTGGGGCGGCTGTTCGCGGACGTCGCGGGCGCCGCCGTCGGTCGCGCCCCGCGGACGACGCGCCGCGACCTCTGGGTGGCCACGCTGTATACGACGCAGGTCTCGGGGCGGAGTCTGACCGTGCTGGGGGTCGCCGGCCGGTTCATTCCACTGCGCGAGAATGGCACGGTATAAGGCCCGCCCCGGGCGCGGATGTGTTGCAGGACAAGGGATTGGAGTCTGATCGCCGCCCCTTGCCAGCACCGGGCACCCGCCGCGGGCGGGACGACCCGGCATCCGGAGAGGGGGTGCGGCCGACGATGACCTTCCCCACGGCGTCGGCAGCCTGCCCGAGGCGGCCCAGCATGAACGCGACCCCTCTTCCTGTATCGTGGGCGCGTACCACATCCTACACGGGGGGCCGTGGGGCTCAAGGGCGGGGGGGGCCGGCCCGCCGCGTCCCCGACGCTACTGTCAGGCAACCTTACACCCGTACTCGGCACCGATCGACGCATGGTAGAGTCGTCTCGGTCGAGCGGGACAGGGACGGCGGGCAGTGCCCTATGGGGAGGTCGCAGCCATGGTGTCGCTCATCTTTCTCGCCCTCGCCGCGACCCTGTGGATCGCGCTGCCTCGCGTGCCGTACGCGCGCCAGCAGATGAATCGGGTGTGCAACGGCGACACGGCGTGCGTCCGGCGCCGGGCCCTGTTCCTGCAGGTGTCCGGCGGGCTCTGTGCCATGCTCTTCGTGGTGCGCGTCGCCACCCTGGCGCTTCACCGGCCGTAGCACAATGCGGGGCGGCCGATGTCGGTGTGTTCCGCCCTCGTGGCCGCTCCCGCTTCCGGCGGGTACGGCTTCGCGGCCTCGCAGGGCAAGGCCGACTCGGACTGCCAGCGGTGGTCGCCGGGTGAGTCGCTCGAGGTGCGTCGCCGTGAACTTGCCGTACGCAGACCACACGTCGTCGAGGAAGTGGCGGTCATCCGCAGAAAGGGTCTCTGGGTCGAACGTACGGTCCACCGGGATCGGCTGCCAACTGTACTCCCGGAGCTCCTCCCAGATGTCACGGCAAACCGGGCCATGCGGCCACGCTTCGAATGCGGCATCGAACAGACGCGTGCCGATCAGCGCTACATGCCACGCCTGGGCGTAGTAGCACAGCTTCTGCAGCCTCAGGTGGGTGATGACGTCCCCTGCGTCGCGGTCCGGCTTCGCGAGGAAGTACCGCCCGCAGTCGAGTGGGGACATCGGAGCACCCGCCCTTCGAAAGCCGGCGACGCTCGGCATAGCCGTCGACGGATATCCACGCGCTATCCTATTGGGATATCCCTACGGCGTCTTCGCGTCATGCTCCAGTCCCAAGCGTATTCCTGCTGCGTCTGGAGCGATGTGGCGAATTCCGGTCGCGGTGGGCCTCGGACGCGTAAGAGCGCCGTTGGGGTCCGGGCGTGGCTCCCGCAGACGCGCGGCGCCTCGCACGCACCCCCGGTCCCTTGGCATGGCGGGGCTCAATCCTACCCGCCCGCGTCACCGGCCTAGCCGTCTTCGCCTTGCGGCTCAACCGCTTCCAGTCCGCCTAATCGACCCGGCGGCGACCTTCCCATACCCGAATCCTACCCCAACCCCGCCAGAGGAGCCCCGATTTCCGCCGACTCCGACAGACGAACACCGAACATGCGGACCACAGGCAAAAGCCCTGGGCTCCTACTGTCCCAGGGCTTCAAGCGTTCTCGCAGTGGGAGTTCCAACCGGGGAACGTCTACTCCCCCGCATACTTGACGATTTCCCAGTACATCTTCAACCGCGCCACGAACCCGCGGAGAAGCCCCAGCTTCTCCTCCTTCGTCCGATGCGTCAGGTTCTCCATGGACACGGTGCACACCTCGACGCGATGCTTCTTCAAGTGCCGGTTGATCGCCACCTCGATGCCGTAGCGCGACGTCTCCATACCCGAGAGCCCCTGTAGTACCTGGCGCGTCACGGCGCGCTGCCCGGAGAGGTAGGGGGCGACGGCGTGGGCCAGGTCGGTGGCGACCCGCCCCTTCTCCAGGATCCCTAGGCTCATCTGGGCGTGCCCCTGCAGTACCGGCTGCAGCAGCGCCCGGACATGGGTGGCGGTGAGGCCGATCAGGTCGGCGTCGAGGAAGAGGTAGACGTCGGCGTCCGCCTGATCGATGCCGGCCTTCAGCGCGCCGCCCTTCCCGACGTTCTCCACGAGTTCGATGCACGTGGCGCCCCGCTCCCGGGCGATCGCGGCCGTGCGGTCGGTCGAGCCGTCACTGATCACGAAGATGCGGTCGACGGCCGGGACGTCGCGCACCACCGCGATGACGTCGCCCAGGGTCTTCTCCTCGTTGAAGGCGGGAATCACCGCGACCGTGCGCAGCGGTCGCCGGGCCTGCGCCTCGGCCTCGCCTACCCCCGCCGTCACCGCCAGAGCGTCGCCGGCACCGCCCCGCCCCCGCACGTGCGCTCCCCCTCGTCCGGCCCGCTCGGGCTGCCCGAACATACGCGGGCCGATCCAGCCGCAGTCGATGCATCGGACCACCATCCGCCAGTCTGCCTGATCACCACGTCGTTCCATTCGCACGTATCCCGGGCGCGCGGCGCCCCCCTTCGGCCCGTCCGCCGCGCGCCGAAGGCCCGTCAACCGTGGAGGGCCGCCTGCACCGCCCGCGCCGCCTCCGCCAGCGGCACCAGTTCCGCGGCGCCCGCCGCGCGGATCTTCATCTCCACCCTACCCTCGGCCAGCGCCCGCCCCAGGGTCACCCGGACGGGGATGCCGAGCAGGTCAGCGTCGTTGAACTTCACACCGGGGCGCCCGTCTCGGTCGTCGAGCAGCACCTCGACGCCAATCCGGGAGAGATCCGCGGCGAGGGCTTCCGCCGCCGCCGCCGCGCGCCGCCCGTCGTCCCCCGCCCCGACGGGTACCAGCACGACGTGGTAGGGCGCGACCGCCTTCGGCCAGATGATGCCAAGGTCGTCGTGGTGCTGCTCGATGATCGCCGCCATCGTCCGGGTAACGCCGATCCCGTAGCAGCCCATCATCATCGGCTGCTCCCGGCCGGCGGCATCCAAAAACGTGGCCTTCAACACCGTACTGTACTTCGTGCCGAGCCCGAACACCTGCCCGACCTCGATACCCCGGCGCGTGGTCAGCGCGGCACCGCAGGAGGGGCAGGGGTCCCCGGCCCGGACAATCGAGAGGGCAGCCTGCGTTCCGGGCTCGAAGTCGCGGCCGGCCACGACCCCCGTAACGTGATACCCCTCTACATTGGCGCCGACCACCCAGGCGCCACCGGCCGCGATCTGCCGGTCGGTGAACAGGCGCGCCCCGGAGAGCCCGACCGGCCCGGCGTAACCGAGGGGGGCCGAGACCTCCTCCGCCGTCGCCGGACGCAGTTCCAGCGCGCCGGTGGCGTTGATCAGTTTGATCTCGTTGAGTTCGCGGTCCCCGGGGATCAGGGCGGCCACCGTCTCGGCACGGCCGTCGCCATACGCGGCGCGGTAGAAGAGGATCTTGGCCGTCTCCTCGGGGCGGACGCCGAGAAACGCGGCCACCTCGGCGATCGTGCGCGCGCCGGGCGTCGCCACCCGGACCGGCGCCGCAGCCCCCGCCGCGCCCGGTCGGACCGCCACCTCCCCCTGCTCCACATCGGCGGCGTAGTCGCACTGCGGGCAGGAGACGATCTCGGCCTCGCCCGCGTCGGCGAGCGCCATGAACTCGTGCGTGGCGCTGCCACCGATCGCGCCGGAGTCGGCCAGCACCGGCCGGCACTCCAGGCCGCAGCGGTGGAAGATGCGCGCATAGGCCCCGTAGACGTCCCGGTAGCAGCGGTCGAGATCCGCCTGGTCGGCATGGAACGAGTAGGCGTCCTTCATGACGAACTCCCGCGCCCGCAGCAGGCCGAAGCGGGGCCGGCGCTCGTCCCGGTACTTGTTCTGGATCTGGTAGAGGAGCAGCGGCAGTTGCCGCCACGAGCGGACCTCGTGGCGCGCCAGATCGGTGATGACCTCCTCGTGCGTCGGCCCCAAGCAGTACAGGCGCCCGTGGCGGTCCTTGAGGCGCCACATCTCCTCGCCGTAGACGCTCCAGCGGCCCGTCTCCTGCCACAGTTCGGCCGGCTGGACGATGGGCATGGCGAGTTCCTGCCCGCCGACGCCGTCCATCTCCTCGCGAATGACGGCCTCGATCTTGGCCTTGACCCGCAGGCCCAACGGCAACAGCGCGTAAATCCCGGCGCTCTCCCCCACGCGGCGGATGAGGCCCGCCCGCAGCATCAGCCGGTGGCTGGGCAGTTCGGCGTCCGCGGGCGCTTCGCGGAGTGTGGGCAGAAGCAGGCGCGACATGCGGGCGATCATCGTCGGCGTACCCCCCGTCGGTTCAGCCAAACCAGACAAAAGCGCCGCCCCATCCCCCGCGACGGGGAGAAGGGACGGCGTGGTGCCGTGGTACCACCCTTGTGGAAGCTCGTGGCGCGCGTAACGGGCGCGTTCCGGCCCGCTCGGCGCGGGCGCGCTCCGGGGCGGGATCGCGGACGGAACGGCACGGCCTCACACCCGCGGGCCGCGCTCGCTGGGGCGTTCCGTTCCGGGGGCTCCCCGTCGTGGCGCTCGTCTGCATCCTAGGGCCGCTGGGAGAGGGCAGTCAAGTCAGCGCCGGCCCCGGGCGGCGTGCCGGCCGGCGGGGTGGGGGCGGCCCCGGCCCGCCCACCCCGCCGCGGCGCCGACCAGCCGCCATCCGGCCCCAGATCCCGTGACCCTCCGGCAGGAACCGGACGGGCACCCCTCCAACAGGGTACCGCGGATACCGCCGCGGGCACGCCGGAACCCGCCGGGGTCTCCCGGGTAGGCCTGTGCGCCGCGCGGCCGCCCCCGCCCAGGACCCGGCGCACGCCGCGGCCACGGCGCGCGGGATCCCCGTGCGGGCCGTCGGAGTTAGAGAGGAGCCTGCCGATGTTTCCCCTCTGTCTCAACACCAGCACCATCCGCCCGAGGTCCCTGCGGGAGAAGATCGAGGCCGCCGCGCGGGCCGGCTACGACATGGTGGAACCGTGGTGCGCCGACGTCGAGGCCTTCGTGCGGGAAGGCGGCACCCTGACGGCAATCCGCGCCCAGTTGCACGACGCCGGCCTGCGCGTCCCGTCGATGATCGCGCTCACCGAGTGGGCCGATCTCGACCCGCCCGCCTTCGACCGCTACCTGGACCTGGCGCGGGAGCGTATGGAGACCGCGGCGGCCCTGGACAGCCCGGCCATCGTCGCCAGCCCGCCCTTCCGCACCACCGTCGACCTCGCCGTGGTCGGCGCGCGCTATGCCGAACTGCTGGCGCTCGGCCGGCGCGTCGGCGTCCTGCCGGCGATGGAGTTCTTGGGCTTCGTCCCCCAGATCAACAACATCCGGACGGCGATGGAGGTCATGGCCCGGGCCGACGACCGGGATGCCGCGATCGTGCTCGACCCCTTCCACATCTTCCGCGGGGGCGGCACGTTCGACGACGTCCGCCTGGTCCCGGGGCACGCCGTGGCCATCTGCCACTTCAACGACGCGCCCGGGCATCCGCCGCGCGAGGCCCAGGGCGACGGCGACCGCGTCCTGCCTGGGGACGGTGTGCTGCCGCTGGTCGACATGGTGCGCTCCCTGCGCGCCGTGAACTACCACGGCCCCATCTCGCTCGAACTCTTCAACAAGGCGCTCTGGGAGCGGGACGCGGTGGAGGTGGCGGCGGAGGGGCTGGCCAAGATGCGCGCGGTAATCGCCCAGGCATAGGCGGGGCGTAGGCGCGGGCAAGGAGGGCCCAGGAGAAGGGCCGCGACGTGGTCGCGGCTCATCCCGTGCCCCCCTGCCCCACGCCCCCCCGCGTCCATCCTGGCGCCCCGGCGCGGCAGGCTACCCTGCGCTCCGGTCCGCGGCGCAGCTGCGGCACTCCTCCACCAGCGCCTCGATCATCTCGGACTCCTCCACCCGCCGGACGATCTTGCCGTCCCGGAAGAGGATGCCGAGGCCGTTGCCGCCGGCGAGGCCCACGTCCGCTTCCATGGACTCCCCGGGGCCGTTGACGACACAACCCATGATGGCGACCTTCATGGGCGGCAGGTCGAGGGCGAGCAGGCGCTTCTCGGCCTCGCGCACCACCGTGAAGAGGTCGATCTCACAGCGGCCGCAGGAGGGGCAGGAGACGATCTCGAGCCTCTTCTCGCGCAGGCCGAGCGCGTAGAGGATCTCGAATCCGACCTTGACCTCCTCCCCGCCGTCCCCCGTGAGCGACACGCGGAGCGTGTCCCCGATCCCCTGAGCGAGGAGATGCCCGATGCCCACCGTCGATTTGACCGTGCCCTGGAACGACGGACCCGCCTCGGTGACGCCGAGGTGCAGCGGGTAGTCCACCCGGTCCGCGATCCCTTCGTAGGCGGCGATCATGGTGCGCACGTCGGACGACTTCATGGAGATGATGATGTCGTAAAAGTCGCAATCCTCCAGGATCTGCACGTGCCGTAGCGCCGATTCGACCAGCGCGTCGGGCACGCGGCCGGAGCGCTCCAGCAGGTCCTTCTCCAGGGACCCGGCGTTGACACCGATGCGGATGGGCACGCCTCGTTCTTTGGCGGCGCGCACAACCTCCTCCACCTTGGCGCGGCTGCCGATGTTGCCCGGGTTGAGCCGGAGCTTGTCGACGCCGGCCTCAAGGGCGGCCAGCGCCAGCCGGTAGTCGAAGTGGATGTCGGCGACCAGGGCCAGTTCCGTCTGCCGCCGGATCTCCGCCAGCGCGCGGGCGGCGTCCATGTCCGGTACGGCCAGACGGACGATCTCGCAGCCGGCGACGTGCAGCCGGTAGATCTCGTCCATCGTCGCCTGGACGTCGCGCGTGTCGGTCTTGGTCATCGACTGCACCGCGATCGGGGCGTCCCCGCCGACATGGATCTTGCCGACCTTCACCTGGCGGCTGTGGCGTCGCGCATGCATCGGCTGCATCGAAGCATCCCCCTCGCGACCGGATCCGGCATGCCGCCGGACACGGCCGGCAATCGCATCGCGGGAGCACCGGGCCCCGCCCGCCCCCGGCGGCGCGCCGAGACGGCAGAGGCGCACCGCCCCGGCCGATCGTAGCCCTTCGGGCGCGCGACGGGAAGGGGCGGGTGCAGCGGCGCGGGCGCGCCCCCGCCGCGCCCCGCCATCACCCGAGTTGCGCGAGGTCGTGCACCGAGACGAGGACGATGAAGGCCATCAGCACGGCCAGGCCAATGAAGTGGACCATGCCCTCCTTGGCCGGGTCGACGGGGCGCCCCCCGCGGAGCCACTCGACGCCGAGGAAGGCAAGCCGCCCCCCGTCGAGCGCGGGAACCGGCAGGAGGTTCAAGAGGCCGAGATTGGCCGAGAGGATGGCCGCCAGCAGCATCAACGCCGCCGCCCCGGCCTGGCTGGCCTGGTCGATCGCGCTGCCGATGCCGATGGGGCCCATCACCTGCGCCTGGGGGTTGCGGTGGGCGATGGCCGCGGCCAGCAGCGCCACCAGCCCGGCGAGGCTCTGGTACACCGCGGAGACGGTGGCCACGGCGCCCCGGCCGATGGCTTGCAGAACCGGCAGGCGCGAGGTCACCAGGACCGGGACGATCCCGATCAGCGGCCCGCTGGAGGTCCGCTCGGGCTTGATCACGACGCTCTGGTCCACGCCGTGGCGGCGCACGGTGACCTTCATCGTCTGGTCCCCCGCGGCTCCGGCGGCCGCGACGATGGCGTTGTGCAGAGCATCCCAGGACTGCACCGGGGCGCCGTTGATGGCCACTACTGTGTCGCCCGCCCGGATCCCGGCCGCCGCCGCCGGCATCGCCGACTCGACGGCCCGGATGCGCAGCGTGGGTGATACCGGGAGGCCCACCGCGCCGAGGACGAGGGCGTAGAGGAGAAAGGCCACCAGGAAGTTGACCAACGGGCCTGCCGCGATCATCAGCGCCCGCTGGGCCAGCGGCCGGCTGGCGAAGCCCACGCCGCGCACGTTGGCGGACCGGCTACGTTCGGCATCCGCGGTCCCGTCGCCTTCCGCCGGGTACATCCCCGCCATGCGGACATAACCGATCACTGGAACGAGGCGCAGTGCGTACAGGGTCCCGCCGGAACGGAAGCCCGCGAGGCGCGGCCCAAAGCCGAGCGAGAACTCCTCGACCTCGACGCCGCAGGCCCGCGCGGCCAGAAAGTGCCCCAACTCGTGGACGAAGATGAGGCCGCCCAGAACCAGCACCGCCGGCAGCCAGCTCAATGGACCGCCTCCCCCCGCGCCCGGGGATCGGGCCGCGCCGCGGACGCCCAGCCCCGGGCGCGGCGATCCGGGCGCCAACGCGCCGCCCGCGCCTGGGACTCCGTATCCGCCGCCAGCACCGCCTCCAGGTCGCCGTCATCGCCGTCGCTATGGTGGCCCAGGGCGTCCTCCAAAACTCGCGGAATGTCGTCGAAGCCGATCTCACCGCCGAGGAACCGGCGCACCGCCACCTCGTCGGCGGCGTTCAGCGCGGCCGGCGCCAGCCCGCCCGCGGCAGCCGCCGCGTAGGCCAGCCCCAGACACGGGAAACGTCCCTCGTCGGGCGGCTCGAAGTCGAGCCTCCCGAGCCGCATGGGATCGAGCACCGGGACCTCCGGCCGCGCCCACCGTTCGGGGTGGCTCAGCGCGTAGGCGATCGGCAGGCGCATGTCGGGGCGGGCGCACTGCGCGAGGAAGGACCCGTCCACGAACTCCACCAGCGCGTGGACGACGCTCTGCGGGTGGACCACGACCCGCACGGCGTCCACCGGCAGGCCGAACAGCCGCGCCGCCTCGATGACCTCCAGGCCCTTATTGAACAGCGTGGCCGAGTCCACCGTCACGCGCGGGCCCATGCGCCATGTCGGGTGCCGCAGGGCGTCCATCGGGGTCGCCGCCCGGATCCGTTCCGGGCTCCAGTCGCGAAACGGCCCGCCGGACGCCGTCAGCCAGAGCCGCGCCGCCCCGGCGCCGTCCCGGCCGCCCAGGCACTGGAACAGCCCCGAGTGCTCGCTGTCGACGGGCAGCAACCGCCCCCCGTGGCGCGCGGCCAAACCGGTGACCAGACGCCCCCCCGCGACAAGGCTCTCCTTGTTCGCCAGGGCGACATCCTTGCCGGCCCGGAGGGCCGCGACGACCGGGCGCAGGCCCGCGATGCCCGTGGGGGCGGCCAGCATGACGTCGGCCGAGGGCCAGGCGGCGACGGCATCCACCCCGTCCGGACCTTCCAGCACCTGCACCCCGCTCCCGGAGAGGCACGCCCGGGCGCGCCGCGCGGCCCCCGCGTCGGCCAGGGCGACCGCGTCCGCCCCCATGCGGACGGCCGCGGCGCAGACGGCTTCCCAGCCCGTCGAGGCGGCCAGGGTAACCACACGCAGCCGATCGGGGTGTGCGGCGATGACCTGCAGGGCCTGCGTACCGATGGAACCGGTGGCGCCCACCAGCGCCACGGCCCTGGGCCGCTGCGAAACGGGCGCGGGCGGCGGGTTGGTGCCCACCTTCTCGTCGTTCGTGGATGTCGCCGGCGTCGCGCGCACCTCCGTTCCCGGGCGAGGCTCCCCGGGGACACTGCGCGGTCCGGGCTCCGCCGTCTGACGGATCCCTGCCCGGCCGGGCGGGGCGGAAACGGCCGACCCGCACCGCGAACGGCCCGAGCCCGCCGATACCGTCCCCGCGGCGGGTCCGCGTCGCGGCCAGACCCCGTGGGCCGTGGGCCGATTGTATCACGGCGGGCCGGGCCGCGCCCCCGGGCCGTTCGGCACCGCGTTCGCCACCGGATCCACCGCCGCCCGCAGCAGCACGGCGCAGAGCGGCCCGAGCAGGAGCCCGGTCACGCCGGCCAGTTTGACGCCCACATACATGGAGGCGAGGGCCACGAACGGGTGCAGCCCCACCTGGCTGCCAAAGAGGTGCGGTGTGAGGCTCCAACGGAGGACGGCGATCGCCGCCAGCACGCCGGTGAGGGCAATGGCGGCTCCGGGGAGGTGCGCGAGGGCCATGCCGGCCGCCCAGGGGACGTAGAGCATGGCGGGACCGATCACGGGGAGAAAGTCGAAGACGGCGGCGGCCAGCGACGCCAGGAACACGTAGGGCGCCCCGATGACCCACAGGCCGAAGAGGCTGACCGTGAACGTGGCGAGGGAGAGCAACAGTTGGGCCCGCAGCATCCCCCACACCGAGTGCCGCAGGGCGGAGAGGAGGGAGTGGAAGCGGCGCGCCGCCGCGGGCGACAGGCGCGAGGCGAGGGCCGCCGCCAGCCGCTCCCGGTCCCGGCAGGCGAAATAGGCGGTCGCGAAGGCGACGAAGAAGGCGAAGACGGTGTCCGGCAGCCCGACGACGGCCCGCTGCACACCCGCGATCACATGCTGCAGCAGAGGGCCGAGCGCGTCGTAGGCGCGCATCGCGCCTTGGGCCAGTAGCGCCTGCAGACCCGGCGGCAGGGAGTCCTGCGCCTGGCCGGCCCCGCGGCCGACGCGCTCCAGCGCCGCGGACGCCCCGGCGAGCAGGGCCGGGAGGTGGCGCCGCAACCCCCACAACTCGCTCCAGGCGGCGGCGGTCGCCCAGGCCGTGCCGAGCCCGCCGGCGGCCAGTCCGGCCGCCAGGCATGAAACCCCGGCGGCCGCTCGGCCGACGCCGCGCGCGGTCAGCCACTGGACCGGCCCCTCCACGACCAGCGCGAAGAGGGCGCCCGCGGCGAAGGGCCAGATCAGCGCCCACAGGAGCGGCCAGACCCGTCCGAACAGCCAGATCCCCGCCGCGCCGAGCAGGGCGAGGTAGACCCAGCGGCGGAGCGGCGCCAGTCGCACGGCTATCCCGCCCCCTCTCCGCGGCGCGGGGGGCCTGGGGGGGGCGCCGCATCCCTCCGCCGGGCGCAGGGGGCGGGCGCCGGGGTCCCCACCGATCCCCGCCGGCCGCCGGGCGCCCTCAGGCCGGCGAAGGGAGGGTGGGGGCCACCCGTTGCGGGGTCGCTGGCGGTCGGGGGGTTGCCCGCGGCGGGAAGCCGCCGCGCCCGGGAGGACGTCCGCGCCGGCGGACTACCACAGGGTGTGCAGGAGTTGGGCCCAGGGCACCCGATCCAGCAGCCAATAGGCCACGGGAGCGGCGAGCAGGAGGCTGTCGAAGCGATCGAGCACACCCCCGTGCCCGGGCACTCCGCCGCCCGAGTCCTTCACGTCCGCCGCGCGCTTGAGCACCGATTCCCAGAGGTCGCCGGCCATCCCCGCCGCCGCCAGCGCGGCGCCGACCACCGCCGCCGCCACGGGCGGCAGGAGCGCCCACCCGGCGGCCGCCGCCCCGACCGCGGCCGCGGCGGCCATCGCCACCACGGCACCCTCGACGCTCTTACCCGGGCTCACGGAGGCGGCCAACCGATGCCGCCCCGCCACGCCGCCGACCAGATAGGCGGCACCATCCCCCACCCAGACCAGGCCCACGGCAAGCAGCGTCAGATGCAGCCCGACGGGGCGGGCGTCGGCGCCCCGCAGGAGCAGCAGGTGTCCCAGAAGCCACGGTATGTACAGGAGGGCCAGGATAGACCAGACGGTGGTCCAGAGTTCCGTGCGCAGCACCGCGCCGCCCGGGGTGGCCACGGCACGGACCACGCCCGCGATCAGGACCAAGAGGACGGCCCCGGCCAGGGCGCCCGAGAAGACCGGCACGCCCACGCTCGCGCCGGCCAGGAGTAGGGCGGAACCCGCGCAGACCTCCCAACGGAGGGATCCGGAGACGCCGAGGGACCGGCCCAGCATCCAGAACTCCAGCAGGGCGGCCGCGGTGAGCACCGCGGCCGCGGCCGCCAGGAACCAGCCGCCGATCCAGACGCACCCGGCGACGAGGGGCACGCCCCAGAGAATGGTCACCACGCGGCGCAGTAGCGCAGGCCGATCCATTGCGCGGCCGGCGACGGCGCCGGCGCGGATGGCCGGCTCCTGCCTCATTCGCTCTCGCCCGACCCGCCGAAGCGACGCTGGCGGCGGCGGTAGTCCTGCAGCGCGGCGAGCAGGTCCTCGCGCCCGAACTCAGGCCAGCACAGCGGCGTGACGAAGATTTCGCTGTAGGCGATCTGCCAGAGAAGGAAGTTACTTACCCGGAATTCCCCGCTGGTGCGGATGAGGAGGTCCGGATCCGGCAAGTCGGTGGTCCACAGATGCGCCTCGAAGGCGGCCTCATCGACGTCCTCGGGCCGGAGGTGCCCGGAGGCGGCCTCGGCGCACAGGGCACGGGCGGCATGGAGGATCTCCTGCCTGGCGCCGTAGTTCATGGCGATGATCAGGCGCATCCCCCGGTTCCTGCCGGTGGCCGCCTCGGCCGTGTTCACCGCCTGCCGGACCAGCAGCGGCAGTCCCCGCCGGTCGCCGATGACCCGGACGCGCACCGAGCGCGCCACGAGCTCAGGCAACTCCGTGCGGAGGAACTCGAGGGCCAGGGACCACAGCCCCTCGACCTCGTCCGCGCTCCGCTTCCAGTTCTCTGTGGAAAAGGCGTAGCAGGTGAGGTATTCGATGCCGAGGTCGGAGCAGGTGCGGACGGCCATTCGCAGGTTTTCCACACCCGCACGGTGGCCGGCGTGGGCCGGGCGCCCCATGCGCCGCGCCCATCTCCGATTGCCGTCCATGATGATGGCGACGTGGCGGGGCAGGCCGCCCTCGCCGCCGGATGCGGCGAGCGACCCCGCATCCGTGGCCTCGCCCAACGCCCTCACCCACCCTCGCCCCCGCCGGCATCAGGGTCTGGGGCCGGTCCGCCGCCGGAGAAGGCGGCCAACACCAGTTCCACGACGCGCCCGTCGTCGCCGGGCCGGACCGCCAGGACCCGGTAGACCGCCGGCCGCGGCGGCGCACCGCCGCCCGGCACACCCCCGCGCCAGACCGTCAGACGCCGGACGCAGTGGCGGCCATCCGCCGCCAGAGCCGCCTCGGCGTCCTCGAGGACCCATCCGACGACGTCGGGACAACCCCCCTGCGGAGAAGCGGACATGCCCGTCCCCCATCCGCATGCCGACCCGACCCAGCGCGCCCGCCGCCCACTCCTCGGGTACGGGCCGGCGGGCGCAACGGCGGCGCCGCCCTAGGCCCCGCCCCGGCCGGATCAGACCGCTGTGATCTCGCGCTCCTTGGCCTCGATCAACTGCGCGACCTGCTCCATCGCCCGGTCGGTCACCTTCTGGAGTTCGTCCCCGCCCCGCTTCACCTCGTCGGTGGAGACGGCGCCGGCCTTCTCCTGGCGATCCAACTGCTCCCGGGCGTCGCGCCGAAGGTTGCGCACGACCACTCGCTGGTCCTCGCCCAGTTTGCGCACGTGCCGCACCAGTTCGGTGCGGCGCTCCGCCGTCAACTGGGGCAGATTGAGCCGGATCGAGGCGCCGTCCACCTGCGGTGTCAGGCCAAGGTCCGACTTCAGGATCGCCTTTTCGACGGCCGACACCGCACTCTTGTCCCATACCTGCAGCACGATCGTCCGCGCATCGGGCGCGGTGACGCTGGCCACCTGCTGCAGCGGCGTGGCCGTGCCGTAGTAGTCGACGCGAATCCGCTCCAACAGCGCGGGGTGCGCACGGCCCGCGCGCACCCCCGCCAGGTCCTGCCCCAGGGCGCCGATCGCCTTATCCATCTTCTCCCGGGCTTGCCGGAGAATCTCTGCCGTCAACGGTAACCTCACTCCCCGTCGCGCACCCGGTACCGCGCGGCCCACGACGCCACACGCCGCCCGGCACCCCGGCGAAATCCCCTGACGGCCCCGCGCGCACGGAACGCCTGAACCGGCGCCGGCCATTCCCGCGTACCCCTGGGCGCCCGAAGACGGCGGACGCGCGCCGCACACCACCAGAGCCAAAGCGTGGCGGCCGCTCGTCCGTCCGGCCGCCGGCGGTTGGACCCGGTCCCTCGGGCCAGCCGCCCGGCGCCTCGGATTCGTGGCGCACCCGCGCCCGGGCGTGCGGCCCGGCCCCTCGCGCCGGCGGCCGGCCGCAGCGGATCGCGCTCGCGACACCCCCACTTGCCCCCAAGCGCGGGGCCAGGGCACCCGAGGGAGGGGACCGGCGGCGCAGGGGAGCCATCCCGGAGCCCGGGGTACGGCGCGAGGGGGACTCGCGCCGTACCCCCCTAGTCGGCGACCACGGTACCGATCTCCTCTCCGCTCACCGCGCGGACGATCGCCCCGGGCGTCCGGAGGTCGAACACGATGATCGGCAGGTGGTTTTCCATGCAGAGCGAGACCGCGGTCGCGTCCATCACCCGGAGCCCGCGCTGCAACACATCGAGGTAGGAGAGGCGCCGTATCACCCGCGCCTCCGGATGGGTGCGCGGATCGGCGTCGTAGACGCCCTCCTCCTTCGTCGCCTTGAACATGACCTCGGCCTCGACCTCCGCCGCCCGTAGCGCCGCGGTGGTGTCCGTCGAAAAAAACGGGTTGCCGGTGCCGGCGGCGAAGATGACGAGGCGGCCCTGCTCCAGGTGCCGGATCGCCCGCCGACGGATGTACGGCTCGGCGACCGCCCGCATCTCGATCGCGGTCTGGACGCGGGTGTCCAGATGGTAGCGCTGCTCGAGCACGTCCTGCAGGGCCAGCGCGTTGATCACAGTCGCCAGCATACCCATGTAGTCCGCCGTGGCGCGATCCATCCCCCGCGCCTCGCCGGCCGCGCCCCGCCAGATGTTGCCCCCGCCCACGACCACGGCCACCTGCACCCCGAGCCGGCAGAGCGCGGCCAGTTCATCACAGACGCGCTCCACGACCTGCGGATCGATGCCCGTACCGCTGCCGGCGAGGGCCTCGCCGCTCAGTTTGACGACGACCCGTCGGTAGCGCAGATCGGACGGGGAACCGCTCAAGCCTGCGCCTCCCCGTCCGAGGAGCCCGCCGACGCCGAGGCCTCACCGAGCACGAACCGGGAGAACCGGCGCGGCACGATGTTCTCGCCGAACTTGGCGATGGCTTCCTGCACCAGTTGGCCCACGGTCTTGCTGTCGTCCTTGATGTAGGCCTGATCGAGAAGGCAGTTCTCGGCATAGAACTTCTTGATCCGGCCTTCGACCATCTGCTGCACGATACGCTCTGGTTTGCCCTCCGCGAGTGCCTGGCGCGTCAGGACCAGACGCTCGTGCTCCACGGCCTCCGCGGGTACGTCCTCGCGCCGCACCCAGCGGGGATTGCTCGCGGCCACCTGCATGGCAAGGTCCCGCCCCAGCGCCTGGTATTCGGCCGTCCGGGCGACGAAGTCGGTCTCGCAGTTGAGTTCAAGCAGCACGCCCATCCGGCCGCCGCCGTGCACGTACGCCACGACCGTACCCTCGCTCGCGACCCGACCCGCCTTCTTGGCTGCGGACGCGAGCCCCTTCTCCCGGAGCCAGTCCACCGCCTTGTCCAGATCGCCGCCCGTCGCCGTCAGCGCGCGCTTACAATCCATGATGCCCGCGCTCGATCTCTCCCGCAACTGGCGAACCGCCTCGGCCCCGATCTCCGCCAACACCGCCAACCCCCGGACCGCGGGACTTCCGGCGTACGCCGACCCCCGCGGGATATTGACCGCCACACGGCAACCGACTTCGGACGGGACGCGCCGCCCGCAGGGACCCACGCGGTCCGATGTAGACCCGGTGCCGGGCCGATGGGCGCGCCGCGTCCACGCCCGGCACCTTGCGACAACGCCCCTGTTCGGCCACCTACACCATGGCGGGCACCCCGGCCTCGCTCGGGGCCTCGGCCTCCACCTTCGGTGCCACGGCCACTACCGGGTCCGGTGCCAGTTGGACACCCTGCCGCCCCTCGATGATGGCGTCGGCGATGCGCGCGGTGATCAGTTTCACCGCCCGGATGGCGTCGTCGTTGCCCGGAATGAGGTGGTCGATCTCGTCCGGGTCGCAGTTGGTGTCCACGATGCCGATGATGGGGATGCGCAGACGCCGGGCTTCGGTCACCGCGATGTGCTCCTTGCGCGGGTCCACGACCCACATCGCGATGGGCAGTTCCTTCATCGTGCGGATACCGCCCACGAACTTGTCTAGCTTCTGCTTCTCGGCCTGACGGGCCGCAACTTCTTTCTTCGGCAGGCGCTCGAAGATCCCGGCCCGCTCCATCTGCTCGAGTTCCTCCAAGCGGCGGATGCGCGAGCGGATGGTCGAGAAGTTGGTGAGCATGCCACCCAGCCAACGCTGGTTCACGTACGGCATCCCGCAGCGGACGGCCTCTTCGGCGATCGTGTCCTGGGCCTGCTTCTTGGTGCCGACGAATAGGACCTTACCGCCGGGGGCGGCCGCCGCGATCTCCCGGGTGGCCTTGTAGGCCTCTTCGACCATGCGCAGGGTCTTCTGGAGATCAATGATGTAGATGCCGTTGCGCTGTGTGAAGATGTAGGGCTTCATCTTGGGATTCCAACGCCGTGTGTGGTGCCCGAAGTGGACACCGGCCTCCAGGAGCTGCTTCATGCTGACGACGGACAGAACGATCCCTCCCGGTTTTACCTCCGCGGCTTCCTCCGCCCGCAGAGCCGCACCCGAAGGTCCGGCACCCTGCGACGCGTCCGACCGCGTGCGAAATCGTGCAGCCGGGCGAAGCCCCGGCGGCACCGTGCGACAGTATACCACGGGCGCGGCACGGGCGACGTGGCGGAAGATCCATGCGGGGCATGCGCCAGAGGGGCGGGCGGCGTGCCATCCCCCGGCGCCGCGGCCGCCGGGGTGGAACGGCGCCGGGCGGCACGGCCGAGCGCGGTGCGCCCGCTCCTCCAAGCCGCACCGCGGCAACGACCTCGCCCGTGCGTCCGTGCCCCGGATCGGAGAGGGCCGCGCGCCACCGCAGGGCCCCGTGGACTCGACGGCGGATCGGAGGGCATCACGCGGCCGTCCACGCCCGTTTGCTGCAACTCCAGGCCGCTGACAGGGCGGGACAGTGCCCGCGGCTCTCCGCCGATGCGCGCGCCGCGCGCACCGGGCCGCGGCGGGGGCGGGACGGTATGGCGCGGCGGCGCAGGGCATACCAGTGACACGGCCAACGCGGGCGGGCGCTCGCGACGCACACCGGGGGTCCTTGGGACACGGGGAGCATCGCAACCGCGGCCTGGCGACACGACGGTTGCAAAGGCCACAGCGCACATCGACGCGCGGGCGAAGCTGCCGGCCAGCACCGACCACCAAGTCGGAGTGCCCGTTCGACTCGGGCCGCCCGCTCCAACACCCGCGCGGTGGCGGGGACACCGCCGTGGGAAGGCCATCATTAGAGAAGATCGCCGTCACGGGCATGTTTCACCTGGCGCCCGAAACCGCTTGCCGCACTGGCGTTCGCACGCCAACTGCTACAATCCGTGAGCGCCGGTATGGGGCTGTGACGCCACGACTGAGGATTTTGGAGGGCTTTGTAGCCCTCGATCTTCCTCAGACGCCTTCTGGCGCCGTCGGCCGTTTTCCGGAAGGTACGCGGGAACCAGGTGCTGCTTGGTCATCGCCCGGCCTCCGCCGAGCGGTTTGTGAAACACGCCCCCTCACGGCCACGTTTTGCCGCGAAAATCCGTTCCTTGCCCGGGGGTCCCGGGGCGGCACAAGTCCTCGGCCGCCACGTCAACGACATCGCGGGCCGTGGGTCCTGCCGGACATGGGTCTGCAGAGGTCGGAGCCTGCGGACGAGGTGGCCGACCTGCCCCTCGGTGCCCTCGACGCCGCGCGGATTCCGGACGCGCCGGACCGGTGGGCCGGGCGGGCCCGATGCAGGAGACCATAAGAAGAAGAAGGGCGAGGGGCGTCCCTACAGGGACGCCCCTCGCGATACCGATCCGGTCGTCGGGATAGGTCCTACTGCGTCTGAGCGATCACGGCGTAGTACGTCTGCCCGCTCGCCTGCGCCGAGTACAGGGTCACCCAGTCGCCACCGGTCGAGCTGCTGTTGAGGGAGGTAAAGGCGATGTTGTCGCCCGTGCTGCCCTCGAAGGCCGTACCCGCCACAACGCTGATGTACGGGTTGCCGTTGGAGTTGGCGGTGTCGAGCGACCACGTCGGGCTGCTGCTCGTGCAGGTGCTGCCACACGTGAAGAGGCCGAGCACCACGCTGTTGCTGCTCGTCGAGACGACACCCATCATGTCGGTGCTCGGGGCGTTCGGGAAGAAGCCCGCGGTCCCGGGCATCACCTGGCTCATCTGGACGGGGCTGGCCTGGCCGGACGCGTTCGTCTGGAAGAGGACCGCGCCGTTGTTGCCGTTGCTGCCGCCATCCTTGTAGGTGGTGCTGTACACCTGGCCCATGTACGCCGAGGACACGTCAAAGGTCTGCGCGCCACTCGGGTCCTGGACGGAGATGGTGTCGACCGTGGTCGCACCCAGCGTCTGCACCTCGCCGCTGCCGTTGACAAGGCCCACGGTCGGCGTCGTGGTGGCCGTCGTGCTGACGACGGCACGGGCCTCGCCGGCCGAGTCGAGGGCGATGGTCACCTGGGAGCCCACGGCCAGGTTGCTGCTGGCGAAGTTGCCGTCAGCCGTGTAGTTCTGGCTGGAGCCGTTGCTCAGGTCCAGCGTGAACGAGGTGACCTGCTGCGTGTTGCCGCCGCTGATGTTCGGCGCCGAACTGCTGGTGTTGATCGCGGTGACGGTACCGGTCACCTGGTTCTGGTAGAGGGCGATCACCGCGGCGTTGCCGTCACCCGTGCCCGGGTTGGACGCGCCGCTGGTGTTGGTGCCGTAGCCGCCCACGGTGTTGATGTAGGCCACCGTGTTGTCCAGCGACTTGCTGAGCGTCGCGGAGGCGCCGTTCAGGGTCAGCTGGGTGTAGGGCTGCACGTTCACCGTGTGCGACTGGCCGTTGATGCTGACGGTGATCTGCGGCGTGGCCCCGGTGCTGATCGAGTTGTCACACCCGGAGGCGCACGAGGTGCTGGTCACCAAGCCGATGGAGTCGTTGGCGTCCTTCTCGACGAGGGCGGCGACCATGTTGCTGCTGTTGAGCGTATAGCTCACCGCGGCGTCCTCGGAGAGATAGGTCACGTCGGAGACGTTGCCGGCGTCGGAGCCGTCGCTCGCCGGGTTGACCTCAAAGGTCGTACCGGTCGACGAGTTGTTGTACGTGGAGAGCTGCACGGTCGTCGGCGTGGAGCCGCCGAGCAGCAGGTAGTACGTGCTGCCGCAGTCGGTGCCGTTCACCGTGGTGCCCAGGCTGCCCTGGGGGACGTTGGCGCTCCCGTCGCTGCAGGCGTAGCTGTTGGTGACCAGCCACGGCCAGTTGCTGTTGACGTCGAAGAAGCCGCTCGGCACGGCCGTGCTGGTGTCGGCCAGCGTGGCGGTGCTGGTCGTGGCGGACTGGTTCTGCGCCAACGTCAGGAAGTTGACGTTGCCGTTGCTGTCCACGTTCACCACGATGCCCTCGCCGATGAGGCTCGAAAGCGAGGTGACACCGGCCAACTGGTAGCTGGACTCCCAGTTCTTGGTGGTCGTGACCGTGCTGGTGCCGCCGGTGCTGCTCGTCACGGTGTTGGACCACGTGATGCTGGAGTTGCTCACCCCGGTGACCGTGCCGGTGAAGACCTGGTTACCGTTCACCTCACCGGACTCGTACAGGGGCATGCCCTTGGCGTAGCTCGTGATGCTGTTGACCGTCGTCGCGGTGTACACCGGGGCGTAGACCGCCGCGTTATACGACATCTGCGCCACGTCGCCGCGCGTCGCGGGCAGGTTGGCCACGAAGTTCACGCCGTCGGTGATGCCGAGCTCGAAGGCGGCCGCGACGTAGTTGCCCGGCCACGTGCCCAGCACCTGGTTCTGGTTGCCGATGGCGCGGACCAGCATGGCCACGGCCTGGACGTCCGTCACCGGGGCGTTGGGCTGGAAGCTCCCGTCGGGGAAGCCGTTGACGATCCCCATGTCGGCGGCCACGTTGACGTAGCCCCACGCCCACGTGGGGATCGACGCGGCGTCGGTGAAGGCGGGCGTCTCGTTCTGCAGGGCGGCGGCGACGTTGCCCTTGCCCGCGAGGTTGACGACCACCTTGGCCATCTCCGCCCGCGTGATCGGCGCGCTCGGGTCGAAGAGGCCCCCACCCACGCCGCCCACGGCGCCGATACTGGACAGAAACGTGATGGCCGGCGCCTCGCTGTTCCCGGCGATGTCCGAGAACGGCGCGGACCCGGCGCTCGCGGCGCTCGCGGGCAGCCCGGTGGCGACCGAGCCGAGTACCAGTGCCGCGGCGCTCAGGGCGACCAAAGCCTTCGCGTTACGCAATGCGCGATTCTCCCCCTTTCGCACGTGTGAGTCCATTGATTCCAAGTGGCATGCATCCCCCCTTCAGCAGTACAAGCCACGACTGCCACGGTGATTCTGCCGCCATGCACCGCACAAAGCAACACAAAACTGGCAGGAAGCCAGCGATCAAGGTCACATTTCCGTCACAAATCTATCAAGGGATGATGAAGACCCAATCCCACATCGCGGGGGTGCCGGCAGGCCCGCGCGGGGCCGGCGGGGCCCCTCGGAGCCCGCCGCGACGGGCTCGGCGGGGCGGTGGCACCCCGCCCCCTCGATGCTGGTCCGCGCCGCCAGGGAAGGGCCGCGTCCCGGCGAAGCGTGGCGGCGACAGGGGGGCGAAGGACTGTGGGAGACCCGATCCGTGTGGTCGTGTTCGGTGCCCATCCCGATGACGACGACATCAAGGTGGGCGGCACGGCGGCCGCGTGGTCCGACCGCGGCGACGAGGTGCTGTTCGTCTCTCTGACCAACGGCGATGCCGGTCACCAGTCCCTGGCGGGCGGGGAGTTGGCCCGCCGGAGGAAGGCGGAGGCGGAGGCCGCGGCCGCCGAACTGGGCTCGGTGCGCTACCGGGTGCTGGACCACCACGACGGCATGCTGGCGCCGACGCTCGACCTGCGCACCGAGATCATCAGCATCATCCGTACGGTGCGCGCCGATCTGGTGCTCCTGCCCCGTCCGTGGGACTACCATCCGGATCACCGGGCGGCGGCCCAGGCCGTCCAGGACGCGGCCTACATGGTGACCGTCCCGAACGTCGCCCCCCTGGTGCGCCACCTCGACCGCAATCCGGTGTTCGCATACGTGGGCGACGACTTCACGCGGCCGTGTCCCCTGGCGCCCGACGTGGCGGTGGACACGACGGCCCGCGCCGAGCGCAAGCTCCGCGCCCTCCACCGCCACACGTCCCAGGTCTACGAGTGGCTACCGTACAACTCGGGCCGGCTCGCCGAGGTCCCGGCGGACGAGGCGGGGCGCCGGGTCTGGCTGCGCCACTGGTTGGAAGCGGACGGCCGCCGCGCGGAGGGCCACCGGGACCTCCTCGCGCACTGGTACGGCCCCCAGCGGGCCGCAGCCGCCCGCTACGCCGAGGTCTTCGAAATCTGTGAACTCGGCCGGCGGCCGCACGCCGATGAGATCCGGCACCTGTTCCCGCTGACGTGACCTGCGGGCGGAGCGGACCGGCGGCTGCGGCGCACCAGGGTGGCCGCGCGGGGGGTGCCGGTCCGTGCCCGGCTCGATGACCCCCTGGTCTCGGGCCGGCCGGGCCGGCCCCGGTTCCCCCGTGCCGCCCCGCTTCCGCCCTCGGCCTCCCCGCCCCTTGTCCACGGCCTCCGAACCGGTGGATAATCGCCGGGCCGGCCCTGCGGGAGGCGCGTCGACTGGATGCCCTGGTGCTGGACGCCCGATACGTCGCGGCCCTGACGGTGGTGCGCTCCCTCGGCCGGCGGGGCGTGCGCGTGGCTGCGGCCGAGCGGCGAGACCGCCGCGACCGCGGCGTGATGGGCTTCGCCTCGCGATACGCCCGCGCGCGCCTCCAGATGCCCGCCCCCTGGGCGGACCCGCCGGCTTTTGCCGCCTGGCTGAAACGGACGGCCGCCGATCGCCCGGTGTTTCCGGTCGGGATGGATACGCTGCGCTGGTTTGCGCATCACCGCCCGCTGTGGGCCGGAAGCGTGCGGGCCCTGGTGCCGGCGCCGGAGGCGCTGGCGGCCGCCGAAGACAAGCAGCGCGTGCACGAGGTGGCCGTGGACCTAGGCCTGCCCACCCCCCGCCAGTACAGCCCGGGTGCACCGGTGCCCCTGCCGGCGGTGGTCAAGTACCGTGCCGGGGAGGCCCTGGGGCTCGCCCCGGCGCAGCGATACCGCATCGTGCGCGACAGGGCCGCACTGGAGGCCGCTTGGGCGGAATTCGCCGCCCGCCAGCCCCAGCCGTTGATCCAGGAGTACCTCCCCGGCCCGGGTTTCGGGTACTCGACGGTCCTGGCCGCACCCGGACGGCCCGTGGCGCACTTCGTCCACCGGCGGCTGCGCGAGTATCCCCCCGGCGGCGGCCCGAGTTCCTACGCCGTGAGCACCCGCGAGCCGGAGCTGGTGGAGATGAGCGTCCGGCTGCTTGCCGCCCTGGGGCTGGTCGGGCCCGCGATGGTGGAGTGGAAGCAGGACGCCGCGGGCGGCTTCCGCCTCCTGGAGGTCAACCCGCGCTTCTGGGGGACCCTGCCTCTGGCGGTGGCCGCGGGGGCGGACTTCCCCTGGCTGGCCTACCAGGTGCTGACCGGCGCCGAGCCGGACGGCTCCCCCTACCGCGCCGGGGTCCGCCTGCGGTACCTGCTGAAGGATTTCCTCGCCGCGCGCGCCGCCGGTGCCGGGGTGGCCGGCTATCTGCGCGAATGCCGCGCCGAGCCGGGGACGGAGGCCGTCTGGGCGCGGGACGACCCGCTGCCGGCCGCGACCTACCTCACCGGGCAACTCCGGCGTCGCGCCCGGCACCAGGGGGCGCAGATCTGAGATGCGCTGGCTGGACCTGCACACCCACACGCACCTCTCGGCGGATGGCGCCACGACCCCGCAGGCGTTGGTGACCGCGGCACGCCGGGCCGGCCTGGACGGCGTGGCCGTCACCGACCACGGCACGGTGGAGGGCGCGCTGCGCGTCCGGGAGGCGGCGGCCGGCACGGGCCTGGAGGTCATCGTCGGGGCGGAGTATTCGACGGACGTCGGGCACGTGCTCGGCCTCTTCGTGGAGCGCGAGATCCACCTCGGGACGGCCGCGCGCTGGCCGTGGCGCGAGGTGCTGGCCGCCGTCCGCGCGCAGGGCGGCCTGGCGGTGCTGGCGCACCCCACCAAGACCTTTCGCCCCCTGGACCCGGAGGTGCTGGCCGCGATGGACGGCGTGGAGGTCTTCAACTCCCGGGCGGAATGGAGCCGGTTTCCGCAGGCCAACGCCCGCGCGCGGCAGGCCTGGGAGGATGCCCGCCGACTGCGCGGCGGGCTGCTTTTGGCCACCGCCGGGAGCGACGCCCACTTCCCCGGTGAGATCGGGCACGCCCGCTGCGCGGTGGATTGCACCGGCGACCTGCGCCGAGCGCTGGGGGCGGGCACCCGCGCGGTGCTCGGCCGGGGGACGGCCCCCCTCTACGAGGCCACCAGCCAGGCCCTGAAGGCGGCCCGCGCCCGGACCTGGCGGGCCGCGCCCCGCGCCGCGGCGCGTCTCGCCTGGGGCGGGCTGCGCACGCTCCCCCACCTGGCCGCCGGGCCAGGCGACACCCGCTGGGAGGTGCCTGAGTGACCCTGTACGGTTTGCGCCCGTTGCTGCGCTGGGCCCGCACCCTCGTCGGCGGCCGGCGACCCGTCCCGAGCCGCGTGCGCCGCATCTCCCGGGTGGCCCCGCCGGCCGAACGCCTGGTGGCGATCACCTTCGACGACGGCCCCACGCTGGGCCTCACCGAACAGGTGCTGGAGACGCTGGAGCGCTTCGGCGCCCGCGGCACGTTCGACATCATCGGCTCCACGGCCGACAACTACCCGGACACCGCCGGCCGGCCGGGCGGGCCGCTGTGGAGCGGCCGGCGGTACGACCACTACGCGGCCTTCGGGCGCGACGGGGAGGCCGGTCTCGACGCACAGCCGGATCTGGTGCGCCGGATCGCATCCGGCGGGCACGAGATCAGTAACCACTCCTACCGCCACCTGGCCTTCGGCCCGGAGCGCCTGGTCTACCGGGGCCGGCACGCCTTCAGCGGCGCCGCGGCGGCCCTGGAGGACCAGCGGCGCCTGCACGCCGCCTGCCGGGATCTGGTGGGCCGGGCCCCGCGGCTCGGCCGCCCGCCGCATTACATCGATCGCACCGTCGACGGTTGGAACGCCTACGACCTGTATGACGCCATGGGCTACCAGTACCTGGCGGCGAGCCTGGACCTGGGCGGCTGGCAGCCGAGCCGGGGCAGCCGCGAGGCGACCGTGGAGGAAGCGGTGGCGCCCCTGCGCACGCAGTTGAACGCCGAGCACGCCTCCCTGTCGGGCCAGGTGCTGTTCGCCAAGGACGGCTTCAACATGTCGCTGCAGCCGGTCGTCTGCTGGGCGCTGCCGCGCCAGCTCGAACTGCTCGCGGCGGCCGGCTACCGAGTGGTGACCGTGTCCGAACTGCTGGAGGCCAGCCCCTTTGCGGACTTGGCCCCCACCGATCCCGCCGCCGCCGACGCCAGGCGCCTGCTGGCGGCCGGGGTGCCCTGCGCCTTCCGCGACAACACCCTGCGGGTGGACGGGACCCTGACGCGGGGGGAACTCGCCGCCTGGCTGGTCGGCCCGGTGTCTCCCCCGGCCCTGCTCGGCGGCGGAATCGCGCCGCCCGTCCGCCCGGACCCCGTCGGGGTGGCGGCCGCTCGCGGCTGGCTCGAGCCGGGCCGGGCGGATGCTCCGGTGGCGCGGGCGGAACTGGAGCGGGCCCTGGAACGGTGGGAGTGGATCGGCACGCGCACCGGCGTCGCCGCGGAGCCGATCGTGCCTCGCGCGCCGGACGGCGCCCCCACCCGCCGCCTGGCCATGGCTCGCCTGGTGGCGGCCCTCGGCACGCGGCACGGGCCGGAGTGGAGCCGGGCGGAGGCGTAGGCGGGGGAGGGCCTCCGCGGCGGCGCGGGCACCACCACGGTGCAGGCCCTTGCCCGCGGGGCCCTTGCCCGTGGGGCCGGCACCGGCACTCGAGTCCGGCGGACGACCGGCACGTCGTCGAGGTGACGGCCGTGCGACCCGCCGCTGGCACCCCGCCGGGAGACCCCGGTCACCGCGGACGCCCCGTGCCGGGCACCCGCCCCGTTCTCCATCTGTGCGCCGCGCCGCCCGAAGGAGCCAAGGGGGGGGCCGGAGGACCGGCCCTCCCCCCCTTCACCGGGTCTCCAGCCGCTTCTCCCCCACCTCCGCCCGCAGCGCCGCCACGAACCCGTCCACGCCCTGCGGCCCCAGGTCGCCGCCCTTTCGGGCGCGCACCGCGACCTGGCCGAGGTCCGCCTCGCGATCGCCCACAACCAGCATGTACGGCACCTTTTGCACCTGCGCGGCCCGGATGCGGTAGCCGATCTTCTCCGCCCGCGCATCCACCTCCACGCGCAGGCCCGAGGCTCGGAGGTCCCCCGCCACGCGCTCCGCATACGCCGCATGCCGGTCGGCGATGGGCAGCACCACCGCCTGCACCGGCGCCAGCCACGCCGGGAACGCCCCGGCGAAGTGCTCGATCAGCACCCCCATGAACCGCTCCAGCGAGCCGAAGATCGCGCGGTGGATCATCACCGGCCGGTGGCGCGCCCCGTCGGCGCCCACATACGAAAGGTCGAAGCGCTCCGGGAAGTTGTAGTCGAGTTGCGCCGTGGCGCACTGCCACCTCCGCCCCAGGGCGTCGGTCACGTGGAACTCCAGCTTGGGGCCGTAGAACGCCCCCTCCTTGGGGGCGAGGACGAACGCCTTGCCGGCCGCCTCGACCGCCGCGCCGAGGGACGCCTCGGCGCGCTCCCACAGCGCCGGGTCGCCGATGAAGTCGTCCGGCCGCGTCGCCAGACGGATCTCGTAGGGCATGCCCAGCGTCCCGTAGACCCGTTCCACCAGGCGCAGGACTCCGGCGATCTCCCCCTGGATCTGCTCGGGGGTGACAAAGAGGTGCGCGTCGTCCTGGTGCAGCGAGCGGACGCGCAGGAGCCCGTGCAGGGTCCCCGAGCGCTCGTAGCGCGCGAGTTGCCCGTACTCCGCCAGCCGAAGCGGCAGGTCGCGGTACGACCGGGTCTCGCTGCCGTAGACCAGGCAGTGCGCCGGGCAGTTCATCGGCTTGACCGCGAACTGCTCCTCGTCACGCTGCAGCGTGAACATGTTCTCCTGGTAGTGGCCCCAGTGCCCCGAGCGTTCCCACAGTTCGGAGCGCATGATGATCGGGGTGCGGACCTCCCGGTAGCCCTCCGCCTCCTGCAATTCCCGCGACCAGTTCTCCAGGACCCGCCAGAGGGTGTAACCCTTGGGCAGCCAGAAGGGGAAGCCTGGCGCCTCCTCCCGCAGCAGGAACAGCCCGAGTTCCGGGCCGACCCGCCGGTGGTCGCGCTTTTTGGCCTCCTCCTGCACCCACAGGTGGTGCTCCAGCTGCTCCCTGTCGGCGAAGGCGGTCCCGTAGAGACGTTGCAGCATGGGCCGCTTCTCGTCGCCCCGCCAGTAGGCCCCCGCCACGGACAGGAGCTTGAAGGCCCGGATGCGCCCGGTGGAGGGCAGATGCGGGCCGCGGCAGAGGTCGAAGAACTCCCCCTGACGGTACACGGTCACCTCGGCGCCTTCGGGGAGGTCGTCCACGATCTCGACCTTGAAGGCCTCCCCGTCGCGCCGGAACGCCGCGCGGGCCTCCTCCCGGCTCCACACCTCGCGGGAGATCGGGTGGTCCTCGGCGATCACCTTCGCCATCTCGGCCTCGATGGCCGGCAGGTCCTCCGCGGCCAGCCGCACGGGTTGCCCGGCGGCGTCCCGCACGTCCATGTCGTAGTAGAAGCCGTCCTCGATCACCGGGCCGATGGCCAGGCGGGTTTGCGGGTAGAGGCGCCGCACCGCCTGCGCCATCACGTGGGTGGTGGTGTGGCGGTAGACCTCCAGACCGGCGGGATCCTTCACGGTCAGGATCGAGAAGGGCACGCGCGGCTCCCCGGACACATCGTCGACCGGCCGCGCGAGGTCCACCACCCGCTCGCCGACGCGGGCCGCGAGCGCATCCCTCAAGAGCCGGGGGCCGATGGAGGCGGCCACATCCCGGCCCGTCGTGCCGGCCGCCACCTCCCGGACCGCGCCGTCGGGTAGGACCAGTGCTACCGACACGCCGAACGCCTCCCCTTCACCGTCTGCATCGGCAAACAAAAAAGCCCGCCCCCACGTAGGGGCGAGCGTTTGCCCGCGGTTCCACCCAAGCCGTCGCCGAAGGCAGGATTCCAAAGGCCGCGACACGGTCGCGGCTCAACGGGCATCCCGGCCCACGGCCTCTGCGCCCTTAACGCGGGCCTCCACGGATGCGCTGGCGGCACCCCCCCGCACGGGCGGGCGCCCTCGCCGCATCGGCTCCGGAGCCGTCCCGTGCGCGGAGGCCGGTCGCCCCCTGGGCGCCCTGCCCCGCATCGGCCGCGGCCGCGGGGATTCCACCGTCCCCCGCTCTCTCTCGCGCCGCCCGGCCGTCGGGTCTCCATCCTCGCCTGTGCTCGACGATAGCATCCCGGCGGAGGCACGGTCAATGCGCGGCCCGATCAGGGCCCGTTCCGCCAGATGCGCCCGCACGGTCTCGGCCGCGCCGCCCGCACCGCCCAGGTGGCCGCTGCAAAAGTCCTCCTTTTGCGAGGCCACTGCTCGGATGTCCCTTGTGCCCCAAGGGCCCCGGTTTATGTGCGGTGCACCGACCGATTTTTGCGGCGCCGCCCAGGCCGGCGTAGGCCGTGGCGAAGACCCAATACCGCTTAGATAGGGCGCCACGGCGGTCTCCGGCGGCGCGGCGGAAGGTCGCCATCATCGGCCCAAAGGCGTTGCCGCTAAACCCCTCGAGCCCCCTTGGCGCCAACCGCCGCCTTTCGCGGCGGCCGCTCGGCAACGCCAAAGTAAGCGGTATTGGGCGAAGACCCTGTCCTGAAAGCGGCGGACGATCTCGGCGAAGGCCCACTCGGGGCCCCCGGCACCGTCCCCGGCGCGCAGCACCGACACGAGATCCGCCACCGCTTACACGGGGCACCCCCCGGCCCGTCCGGCCTGCCCGGTAAGAAGAGCCCGCGCGGCGCCGATCGGTCTAAATCCAACCGAGGGTGCATCTATGGAAGGTCCACTCCTGCCGCCTGTTCGGCATCCCGGGGGATGGCGGCCAACGGCGGCGCGGTCCACCTCTGATCGCCGTCGCGCGTGTGCAACGGCAATTCTGGCAGGTCAGAAGCCAGCGGCGCGCATGGCCCGCCCGGCGCGCCCCCACGCGGGTCCCTGCCTCGCCGCACCCGCGCCACCGGCGCCGGACCGCCGCGGGCCAAGGGCGGCTGAAGGCGCACGGCGCTCCGCTGCCGCGGCGCCCTCTACGCCTTCAGCCGCCCCGGGTCGCAGGCCGCGGGCAGGGCCGCCCCCTCCAGGATCGCCTCGGCCATCAGAAGGCCCGTGAGCGGCGCGAGCAGGATCCCGTTCCGGTGGTGGCCGGTGGCCAGCCAGGTCCGTTCGTGGCCGGGCAGGCGGCCGAGCAGCGGCAGGCGGTCCGGCGCGGCGGGACGGAACCCCGCCCATGCCTCCTCCAGTTCGGCCCCGGCGAGCGCCGGCAGCGTCGCGGCCGCCGCCGCCGCCAACCCGGCCACGCCGGCCACGGTCGGGCGGCGGTCGAAACCCGCCTCCGGTTCCTCGGTGGCACCCACCAGCACCCGCCCGCCGGCCTTGGGCACCAGGTAGCAGCGGTCGCTCCACAGCGTCAGCGGCAAAGGCGTGCCGGTGTGGCGCAGCATGAGCCGCTGACCCTTGACGGGAACGACCGGAACGCCGCAGACCAGACCGCTCCAGGCACCCGCCGCCACCACCACCGCCCCGGCCTCCCACCGGACCCCGGCGGTCTCCACGGCCCCGTCCAGCACGCGCGAGACCGGCACGCCCTCGCGGATCTCCGCGCCTGCGCACAGGGCAGCCTGGGCCACGGCGAGCGTGAACCTGTGGGCATCAACCCGCCCGTCGGGCACCCACAGCCCGAGGACCGCGGGCGCCGCGCCCGGCACCAGCGCCGCGCACTCCACCGGGTCGCAGAGGCGGGCCTCCAAGCCCAGGGCGTTCTGCCAGCGCGCGCGCTCCCGCAGCGGCTCCGCCCCCGCAAGGGTGGCCGCCACGCGCAGTATGCCGCCCATGTCCAGCCCGGCCGCGCCCTCCAGAGCCGCGCACCACCCGGGAAACATCCCGCGGGCGCGCAGCCCCAGTTGCAGGGGCGGTCCCGGCCGGTCCGCCTCCACCTGGGGCGCCAGCATTCCCCCCGCCCCGTACGAGGCACCCGCGGCGATGCGGTCGCGTTCCAGCAGCACGACCGACGCCCCGCGCCGGGCGGCCTCCAGGGCCACCGCACAGCCGACGACGCCTCCGCCGACCACCAGGACGTCCGGCCTACTCAATGCGCGGCACCCCCGTCGTCGATGTGGAGGGACTCGCCTCGGTCCGGCGTGGGATGCGGCCCGCGCGCCACCCCAGCCGGCCGGCGCGCACGGCGAGGGCCATGGCGGCCGCCATGGTCACCGGATCCTCGGCCCGGGCGATGGCGGTGTTCACCAGGACCGCGTCCGCCCCCGCCTCCATGGCCAGGGCGGCGTCCGCCGGCGAGCCGATGCCCGCGTCCACGACGACCGGGACGCGCACCCGCTGCGTGATGCGCCGGATCGCGGCGACGTCGAGCACGCCCTGACCGCTGCCGATGGGTGAGCCCAGAGGCATCACCGTCGCGGCACCCGCCGCCTCCAGGTGCACCGCCGCCACCGGGTCGGGCGCGGTGTAGGGCAGGACGACGAAGCCCCGCCGCACCAGTTCGCGCGTGGCCTCCACCGTCGCGGCGACATCCGGCCAGAGGCTGTCGCGATCGCCGATGACCTCGAGCTTGACCCAGTTGGTACCCGTCGCGGCGCGCCCGAGTTCCGCCATGTGCACCGCGTCCTCTGCGGTGTGGGCCCCCGCCGTGTTGGGGAGCAGCCGGAGGCGCACCGTGTCCAACTCCTGCAGGAGCGGACGGCCCCCGAGATCGAGGTCGAAGTAGCGGACGGCCACCGTCACCAACTCCGCGCCGGCGGCCCGCAGCGCCTCCGCCATCACGGCCGCGGACGGGAACTTCCCGGTGCCACAGATCAGCCGGCTGCGGAACGGCACCCCGGCGATCACCAGCGGATCATCGTCCAAGACCGTCCCGGAACTCCCCCCCGCCACCACGTGCACCACCTCGATGCGGTCGCCCTCGCGCGGCACGAGGGAGGACCAGGTTTCTTTGGCGGCGATCTCGCGGTTGACCGCGACGACCACGCGCCCCGGATCGACGCCGCGGTCCCGCAGATGCGCAAGGAGGCTCCGGCCGGCGGGCAACTCCGCGGGACGGCCGTTGAAGGTCACAGAAACGCTCCCCCCCACCTCCGGCACCCCTATCCCCCCTTACCCCTGTGCACCAACGGATGGCGCGGCCGCGCGCGCGCCTTTTCCATGGCCCCGCGCAGCGCCGCCGCGGCCCGTTCGGGATCGCCGGCGCCGAGGATCGCCCGGATGACGGCCACCCCGGCGCAGCCGGTCTCGAGCACCGCGCCCACGTTGGCCGGATCGATGCCCCCGATCGCCAGGACAGGGGCATCCACGTTCGCCACCACCTCGGCCAGCGCGGCCAGGCCGCGCGAGGCGAGCCCCGGCTTGCTGCCGGTGGGAAAGACGTGGCCGTAGGTGACGTAGTCCGCCCCGGCCGCCACCGCGGCGCGCGCCTCGGCGAGGGAGTGCACGGACACGCCGAGCAGCCAGCCCCCGGCCCGCGGCAGCAGGGCGCGCGCGCCGCCCGGGGGCAGCGAACGGCCGGGCAGGTGCACCCCCCCGGCGCCGGCGATGAGCGCCACGTCGGCACGGTCGTTGACCAGGACCGCGGCGCGCCCGGCCACCGCCTCCAGGGCCTCGCGCGTCGCCTCCAGCACAAGGTCGGCCGGCTGCCCCTTCTCGCGCACCTGGATGCCGTCCACCCCGCCGCGCACCGCGGCCGCCAGGGCGCCCCCCAGTGGCCGGCGGCTCTCCAGCCGGTCCGTGACCAGGTGCAGCGCCACCCCCTCGCCCATGTGCCCCCCCCTGTCCGACGCCGAAAAAAGAAAGCCGCCAACCCGCACGGGGTTGACGGCGACAGCGCTAATCCTCGCTGCCGGAACGCGTCTGCCGGCCCTGCCGGCCACCGATGACGGAAACGTAGCAGGGACGGCGGGTGGCGTCAAGGCACGGCGCGGCCGTCCGGAGCGCCGCCGGGGGCCGGGGGGCGCCATCCACGCGGCTGCGGTAGGATAGCCGGGGCGCGGGCGCCGCCGCTCCCCGGGCGAGCCGTGGAAAGGGGGCCCCCGAGATTCGCTTGGCCATCCTCTCCGATCTGCACTCCGCCGCACGCCTGCCGGCCGTGGTGCGCGCCGTGGCCGCCGGGGCGGAGGCGGCGCATGCCCGGTGGGTGCTCTGCGCAGGCGACGTGGGGGCGGGCGGGGCGGAGGATGCCCTGCGCTGCCTGCGGGAACTCGACGCCGCCTGCGGCGGGCGCCTCCTCTACGTCCCGGGCAACCACGACATCTGGTGCGCGCCCTCCGATCCGGGAGACTCCTGGGACCAGTGGCGCCGCCTGCTCTCCTTTCGCGGGAACCTGGAGCGGGGGAACCGCGATCTCGGCGAGGGGCTGTGCGCCGCCGGCACCGGCGGCTGGTACGACTATTCCTTCGCCCCGCCCGGCCCCTGGAACCAGGACGACCTGCGGCGCGGGGCGTGGGAAAGCGCGCGGTGGCGCGATGCGGACTTCGCGCGCTGGGGCGCCCCGGATCCGGAGGTGTGCACCGGCTTCGTGCGGCTCCTGGAGGAACGGTTGGCCGAGGGCGCGGCGGCCGGGTTGCGGCCGGTGGTGCTGACCCATGTCGTCCCGTTCGCCGCCGCGGTGGACCGGCGGCCCGAGGACCCCGTGTGGTCGTTTTGCAACGCCTTCATGGGCAGCGGCCGGTACGGCGAACTCGCCGCCCGCTTCGATGCGGCCCTCGCCGTCTTCGGGCACACGCACACCCGGCGGCGCGGCGCCGGGGAGGGGTTGCCGTACGTCTGCGCCCCCTTGGGCTACGTCCGGCAGTGGGTGCACGCCAAACACCCGGTGGCCGAGGTGGCCGCGGCCATGGTGACCGTCGAGGTGGGGGCGGATCCGGCCGCCCCCACCCCGGCGGGCACCCCGACCGTCGGCTACCCCTCGAAGGCCGACGGCCCGGAAAGCATGTAGCGCCGGATGGAGACGAGCGCGTCCTGACTGGCCCGCGACCGGATGACCGCGCGGTCCCCGCCCAGGCTGAGGCGCCGGCACCACGTCCCCTCTGCGGCGGCCAGGGCGACAAAGACCGTGCCCACCGGCTTCTCCGCGCTACCGCCCTCGGGACCGGCGATGCCCGTCACGCCGACGCCCAAAGAGGCGCCCGCCCGGCGGCGGACCCCTTCGGCCATCGCCCGCGCCACCGCCTCGCTGACGGCGCCGTGGTCGGCGAGCAGGCCGTCCGGGACGCCCAGCACCGCCCCCTTGGCGGCATTGGCGTAGGTCACCGCCCCCAGCAGAAAGGCCGCGGAGGCGCCCGGCGCCTCGGTCAGCCGTTCGCTGAGCAGCCCCCCGGTGCACGACTCCGCCACGGCGAGGGTCATGCCGCGCTGGGCCAGTTCTCGAACAACCGCCCCCCCCAGCGCGTCGCCGTCCACTCCATAGATCCACGGACCGAGGCGCCCGCGCACGGCCGCCTCCACCGGCTGCAAGAGCCCCGTCGCGGCCACGGGCGAGACGGCGCGCGCCGTCAGGCGCACCTCGACCTCCCCAGGCTTGGCGTAGGTCGCGATGGTCGGATTCTCCGCCGCGTCGATGAGGTCGCGGAGTTCGTGCTCGACCTGCGACTCGCCCATGCCGGCGATGCGCAGCGATCTGGACTGCAGCACGGTGCGGACCCCGTCGGGTCCGGCGGCCCAACGTTCGAGGTAGTCGGCGAGGAACCCGGCGGCCATGGGCCGGAACTCGTTGGGCGGACCGGGGAGGCAGACGACGACCCGCGGCACGGCCTGCGAGGCGCCCGGGGCGAGGTACTCGGCCTCCAGCAGCACGCCGGGGGCGGTGCCGTGGGCGTTGGGCACGGCCAGTGCGCCCTCGGGGATCTCCGCTTGGCGGCGGTTGTTCGGCGTCGGGCGGCCACGCCCGCGGAAGCGCGCCTCGATGCGCTCCCAGGAGGGTTCGTCCACGACGATGCGCCGCCCGAACACAAGGGCGACGGCCTCCTTGGTGAGGTCGTCCTGGGTCGGTCCAAGCCCGCCGATGGTCACCACCATGTCGCAGCGGCCCAGGGCCTGCCGCAGGGTGTCCACCAACCGCCCCCGGTTGTCGCCTACGGTCGACTGGTGGTAGTGCAGGGCGCCGTGTTCCGCCAGGACCTGCGCCAGATACTGGCCGTTGGTGTTCGCGATCTGTCCGAGAAGGAGTTCGGTACCGACGGCGATGGCCTCGACGCTTCGGGCCAAGGCGGCATTCCTCCAGGGGCCCGGGACGGGCCGTCGGGGCGCGCCCCGGACTCAGCATGATGGGCGAGCGACTCCGGGAAGCCGGCAGGGACAGGGCCGAGGGGGCGCGACACCGCATCGGGGCGAGCCGGCGGGCATGGCCATGCCCACGGGCGGTCCGCCGCACCGCTGCGGCCGGGCGACACCCGCCCGGGAGTCCGCCGCACCGCCCGGAACCACCGCCTGCCCGGTACGGCGCGGGCCCCTTCCCCACCTGCCAGGTCCGGTCCGACCCGAGCGGGGCGGCTTCACACTTTGTTCACTTGTTGCCGCGATCCGCCTCCGTTAGGTTGTGGCGGGATGGGGTGACGGACGCACATGCGCTACACGTGGGCGGCGGTCCCCGCCGCGCTGCTGGTCGCCGCGGGCATCTATTGGGTACGGCAGCGGGACGCCACGACGGCCGCACCCGCCATCTCCGCCCTGCAGACGGCGGCGGTGAAGCGGGGCACCGTCCGGGCGACGATGACCGCCACGGGCACCGTCCAGGCGTGGAACGAAACGGTCGTGCGGGTAGGCGTGGGCGTCTCGGGGACGCTGCAGCCCTTCCAGTGGACGGTCTCGCAGACGGTGCACCAGGACCAAACCCTCTTCGCCCTGGTCAACCCGGATCAGCAGCAGCAGACGGCAACCGACGAAGCCAATCTGCGGGAGGCCGAACTGCAGTTGCAGCAGATGCAGGCCAGCGCCGCGGATACGCAGGTGGCGCAGGCCGACGAGGCGAAGGCGCGACTCGCCGTCAACCAGGCGCAGTGGGCCTACGGCCAGGCCCAGACGGCCCTCGCCGCCGCGGGGCACGTGGTGGCACCGGCGGCGGGTGTGATCGCCTCCGTGGACGCCTCCCCCGGCGCCGGCGTCGGCTCGGGGACCACCATCGCCTCCATCGTTCAGACCGCACAACTCCTCTGCACCGTGGACGCCTCCACCGCTCAACTCGCCTCCATTGTGGCCGGCGCGCAGGCGACCGTCTTTGCCGACGGCGGGCAGCAGGGCGGCCGGGTCGTCTCCGTAGCCCCGACCCCCGACGTGCTCGACAAGGGCATTCCCTTCTATCCGGTCACGATCTCGCTGGCCAATCCGGGCACGTGGCTGCCCGGCATGCCGGCGCAGGCGACCGTCGCGACGGGCAGCGCCGCCGATCCGACCTGGATCACGGACCTCGCGGGGCAGTTGGCGGCGCCGCCACCCGTCAACGCCGTCGCGGCGGCCGCCGGCACCGTGGGCTCCGTCGCCGTGGCGGTGGGGCAGTCGGTGACGGCGGGCCAGGTCCTCGCGACGCTCCAGACCCCCGACCTGGGCGACGCGGCAACCGTGGCGGAGCAGAGCCTGCAGCAGGCAGAGGCATCCCTCGCCGCCACCATGGCGCAGAACCGGCAGAGCGCGATCACCCAGCCGTACGCCCTGCAGCAGCAGGAGATCAAGGTGCAGCAACTGCAGGAAGCCGTGGCGCGCGACCGGACGCTGGACGCGGGTCTGACCGTCCGGAGCCCCGTGACCGGCGTCATCAGCGGCGTCCAGGCGGTCGCCGGCCAGCCCGTGGGCGCTGGCACCCCCTTGATGACGATCGGCGACTACAGCAGGCTCCTGGTGTCTTTCCCGCTCGACCAACTGTATGTCGACCGGGTGAAGGTCGGCGAGCCTGCCGCCGTGACGGCCACCGCGGCACCCGGCAAGACCTTTTCCGGGTCCCTGTATCTCGTGGCGCCCGAAGGGACCGATGTGAACGGCCAGGCGACGTTTCAGGCCGAGGTCCTGATACCGAAGCCGGAAGCGGCGCTACGACCCGGCATGGCAGCCGACGTGACCATCGACCTCGGGACGGCCCGCGGCGTGCTGGAGGTCCCCCTCCAGGCCCTGCACCTCGGATCCAACGGCCGCGAGTTCGTCGTCGTCGTCGGACCCGGCGCCACCACGACGACGACGCCGGTCGCGGTCGGCCTCTCGGACAGCCTGGACGCCCAGGTGTCCGCGTCGGGCCTGCGAGCGGGCGACCGTGTGCTGACATCCAGCCTGAACGCCTTGAAGAGCGCCCAGGGCCTCAACCTGCGCGGCCGGACGATCAGCGCGCGGCGGACGGTCACGCACCGCGCCCCGCCGACCAAGGGTTGAGCCGGCGGGCATGTCGCCGCCGCCCGTCGGCAGCCCCGTCGAGGGGACCGCGGGGCACCGGCCCGGCCCGGACACTGTGGCGGGCTTGCTGGCTTGCCCCCTTCGTCTCAGACCTGCCGGGATGGTGATACCATCCGGCACGGCATGCCGTCCCCGTGTCCGGGTGCTCTGGCGATGTGCGGCGACGGGGCACCCCCCGGCCGCCGTCGCCGCAAGTTCCGCGGAGTGGCCGCGCCGCCTGCGGGGCGAGGGGCTCGGGGCGGGAAACGGCCCGACGAAACCGGCCGCGATGCGGCAGGCATCTTGGAGTAGGGTACCGGCCGCCGCGGTCGGCAACGACATACCGGCATGAAGAGAGGGGGTGGTGTTCTGTGCGCAAGGCCCTGCACATCCTGGCGATGGCCTGGCAGAGCATCACCGCGCATCTGGCGCGCTCGCTGCTGATGATGCTCGGCGTGACGATCGGAGTGGCCGCGGTCATCGCCCTGGTGTCGGCGGGAAACGGGGCCAGTGCGCAGGTCACGCAGCGCATCGAGAGCCTCGGCGCGAACCTGCTCTTCATCAACCCGGGCCCGGGCGTGCAGTTGACCATCGCCGACGCGGCACTGGTACCGCGCGTCACGCCGCTGGTGACCGCCGCGATGCCGGTCATCAACTCCTCTGGCCAGTTGGTGTACGGCGGGACCGCGCAGGGCGCGCCGATCACCGGCGTCGACCAACTCTGGCCCACCCTCCGCAACGCCTCCGTCGCCCGGGGACGGTTCATCTCGTCCCGGGACGTCGCCCAGGACGCCTTTGTCACGGATATCGGCGCCAACGTGGCCGCCACCGTGTTCGGCGGACTGGATCCGCTGGGGCAGCGCGTCCGGTTGGCCGGCTCGACGTTCACGGTCATCGGGGTGATGGCACCCAAGGGCGCGGCATACGGACAGAACCAGGACAACGTGGTCTTCATCCCCGTGACCACGGCCGAAATCCTCCTGCAGACCGACCAGATCAGCGCCATCGACGCCCGGGTACGGGCGCCCCAGGACGCGTCCTACGTCGCGGACACGCTGACCCGCTACTACACGGTGCTGTATCAGGGCGATGCGCAGGCCGTGCAGGTCTCCTCCGAGGACGCCCTGCTGCAGACCGTGCAGAGCAACCGCCGCACGTTCACGTATCTGCTCGGGGGCACCGCGACGATCTCCCTCATCGTCGGCGGCATCGGCATCATGAACATCATGCTGGTGTCGGTGAGCGAACGCACGCGGGAGATCGGACTGCGCAAGGCGGTCGGGGCCAAGGTCGGCGACGTACTGGGCCAGTTCCTCGCCGAAGCCGTCGCCCTTTCGGCCACGGGAGGCCTCCTCGGGGTCGCCCTCGGCCTCTCCGGCGCCGGATCGGTCGCACGCCTCGCCGGCTGGCACGACGTCGTGCTGCCGAGCACGGTGCTGATCGCCCTCGGCTTCTCCCTGCTCGTCGGTGTGGTCTTCGGGGCCTACCCCGCCGCGCGCGCCGCGCACCTGGATCCCATCGACGCCCTCCGCCGGGACTGACGCGCGGAGGACGTCCCAGAGGACCCGGCGGTGCAGTCCGCGCGATCCGGCCCCCTCGATCCCACCGGCCCCGGACGGCGAGCCGGCCGACCGCTCCGAGAGCGATCGGCCCGTCGGCGTGTCCGTTTATCGGATCTTACGCCTCGATCACACCGCCGGGGATCCCCGACGGCCCGCGGCCCTGCGGGGGCGGCACCGGCTTTCTCGACCCGCCTTCGCGGGCCGCCGCCACGGAGTCCACCGGAGCCGAGGGTGTGCCCGACCCGACGGGTGCCGCCGCCGTGCCCTCGCCGGTGGCGGCCACCTCCCCGGCACCCGTCCCGTGGGCGGGGGTCTGTCCGGCGAGCAAATCACGTATGCGGTCGCCCGAGAGGCTCTCCGCTTCGAGCAGGACGTCGGCCATGGCCAGGAGGACGCCCCGCCGCTCCTCCAGGGCCCGTCGGACCTGGTCCTCCAGAACGGCGATGATGGCGGACTGCTCGCGGTGCAGCACCCCCTCCGGCAGGCCCTGTACGTCCACCACGCCGAGCGGGGACATGCCGCTACTCACCATCGTCGTGATGAGCCGGAGGACCTGCTCGAAGTCGTTGCCCGCACCGGTGCTCCGCTCGCCGAACACGACGTCCTCGGCCAGGGAGCCGGCCAGGAAGCGCTGGATCTCCGTCTCCAGCTTGTCCTTGCTGTAGAGATAGGTATCCTCTCGCGGCGCCTGCCGCACATACCCCAGCGCCTGGCCCCGGGAGGTGATCGTCACCCGTGCGACAGAACCCGGATCGAGCAGTTCGCCGACGAGGGCGTGGCCGGCCTCGTGCACGGCGATCCGCCGCCGCTCGTCGCGGGATGGCCGCCGGTCGAGCTTCTCGCCCAGCATGACCTTGTCCACGGCCTCGTGGAAGCAGCGCTCGGGGATCAGTTCAAGCCCCTCGCGCATGGCCAGGATGGCCGCTTCGTTGCTCAGGCTCTCGAGGTGCGCGCCCGAGAAGCCGAAGGTGTCCCGCGCCACGCCGTCCAGGTCGACCCCGCCGGCGAGCGGCTTGTTCTTGGTATGCAGGCCCAGGATCTGGCGCCGGCCCTCGCGGTCCGGCAGATCGACGCGCACGATCCGGTCGAAGCGGCCCGGCCGCAGCAGCGCGTCGTCCAGGAGGTCCGCGCGGTTGGTCGCCGCGATGACCAGGACGCGCACGGTGTCGTCGACCGCCATGCCGTCCATCTCCACCAGGAGCTGGTTGAGCGTCTGGTCATATTCCAGATGACTCTGGTGCCGGCCGCGCCGGCCCCCGACAACCTCCAACTCGTCGATGAAGACGATCGCGGGGCAGTCGTTCTGGCGCCCCTCGTCGCGGGCGCGCCGGAAGACCTCGCGGACGCGCTGCGCACCCACCCCGGCATAGACCTCGATGAATTCGGATCCGGAGGTCGCGATGAACACCGCACCGGTGTGGTTGGCCGCGGCCTTCGCGAGCAACGTCTTCCCCGTGCCCGGCGGCCCGGTGAGCAGGATGCCCTTGAGCGGCCGGATGCCCATCTGGCGGACCCGGTCCGCCTGGGAGAGGAAGTCGAGCGCCTCCAGCAACTCCTGCTTCGCGACGGTCTGCCCGCCGATGTCCTCGAACGTGACGCCGGGCGACTGCGTGACCCGGTGCGCGTTCACCGACGAAAACCGGGGGCGCAGCCCGGGGATGCCGCCCATGGTGCGCAGGAGCACGACGGCCAGCGCGCCCATCAACAGAACGGGGATCAGGTTCGGAAAGTGCGCCACCAGGAAGATGACGACGGCGGCGCCCGCGCCGAGGAGCACGTCGCGCGCCAAGCCGGGCCCCCCTCTCTCCTGCGCCCGCCGGGGCGTACGCGGCCTCATGCGGCACCACCCGCCCCGGCGGCCAGCGTGAGCGGCATGATCGCGTATAGGTAGTTCTTTCCGGAGATCAACTCCACGTACATCTGCGTGCTGTCGACGGTCACCTGTGCCCGTGCCAGCCCCATGCCGCCGCTGGCCGCGGCGAACTGCTTCTCCATGGCGACGAACTGGCCGGTGGCGCGCCCCTGGTCCAGGATCGCGCTGAGCGTCATGTAGTCTTCAGTCAACTGCCGGTTGCGGTTGTCCTGGATCTGGATCGTGACGTGGCGCCCGGCGGCGCCGCCCTCGGCGATGTGCAGCAACCGATGGTAGGTGCTCTGGAGGTCGTCGATCAGGCCGAGGCGGACCTCGACCGCCAGCCCGAGGGCGTCGCTCGTCACGGTCGGCTGGCCGACCACGCCGGGCGTCGCCTCCAAGCGGGTATTGAGCGGCAGGGCGAGCGCCTGGCGGGCGTAGAGGAACTGGGCGCCGAAGAGGATGGCCAGCACGGCGGCCATCGACGCCAGGACGACCGGCAGCCGGAAACCGTAGGCCCGCACACTCCTCACCCCCGGGCGTACGACGATGTGATATGGGTCATTATATCGGCCGCCTTCGCGATGCAGGGTGGTAAAATCCTGCCCCGCCTCCCTGCCGCTTGTCGGGAACGGGGCCCGCGGTCTCAGACGGGGAGGCCGAAGTGGTCGCAGAACCAGTCGTCGTCCCGCCGTCGCCGCGCCAGCAGCCGCCTCCGCCGGGGCTCCGCGGCGGCCCGCACCTCGCCCGTGAGCCGCAGGTCCGCGTGCAGGTACGCCGCCAGGCGCCGCAGGCGCGGCGGGCCGAAATGCAGCACGCCCACGCGCAGCAGGTTGCGCTCGACTTCGCCCTGGAGCACGAAATACGGGTGGCGGTGGCGGAAATGGTGCGCCACGACTGCCGCGGGCTCCACACCGCAGCGCGCCCCGGTGAGCCACAGGGCCAGCGAGATCTCGACGTCCTCATACCCCCACGGTACGAGCAGGCCGTCGAAGCCGCCGACACGGGCGAACGTCTCGCGCGCCAGGCACAGGCATGCGCCCGGCAGGAAGGGCACCTCCTGGGGGGCGGGCGGGCGCGGCAGCCACTGCACGTCGTAGCGCGGCCCCCAGGTGAAGCCGTAGCCGCAGGACGCCGGCCGGTCCATGGCGGCGATGCCGGGGCAGACGGCGTCGAAGGCGCCGAGGGCGGGGACGAGCCGGCCGAGCCAGCCCGGCGTGAAGCCCATGTGGGCGTCGCAGAAGCAAAGGATCGGGGCGGATCCCGCCGCCGCGCCGCGATTGCGAGCCGCAGCCGCCCCCTCGCCCGAGGTGCGGATCACCCGGAGGGGCAGGTTGCGAACCCTGGTCGGCGCGACCGGGGGCAGGCTGCCGTCGTCGACGACGATGACGCCGAAATCGACTCCGGCGGGGGTGACGGCCAGCGATCGTAGCGTCGCCTCGAGCAGGGCGCCCTCGTTGCGCGCCGGCATCACGATGTCGACCTGTGGCATGGGGGCAGGGTATGGGCGAACCCGCGGGGCGGCCACCGCGGCCCGGCCAACACCGGCCCCGCCCCGGCGCCCCCACCTATCCCGAGTTCACCCGCGCGCGGCGGCCCTCCCGGGCGGCGCGTACCATCTCCGGGGAGAGCGCGTCGGCCGCGCCGCTCGGGGCCCCGCCGTCCCCGTCGGCGGCCGGGACGTCCACCCGGCCGAAGAGGTCGAAGCCGTCGCAGCCCTCGATGCGGACCTGCACCAGGTCGCCGGCCCTCAATCCCGCGCCCGCGACGACGCAGGCGCCGTCCACGTCGGGGGCCTGCCCCCACCAGCGCCCCTCGAAGTACCCGGGGGAACCCGGCAGCGGGCGCTCGATCAGGGTCGCCAGTGTGCGGCCGACCCGTCCGGCGTTGCGGCGCGCGGCGATTTCACCCTGGGCCTCCATCGCGCGCTGGTATCGCTCGTGGCGGAGTTCCTCCGGCACCTGGTCGGGCATGTCCGCCGCCGGGGTGCCGTCCTCGTTGCTGTAAACGAAGAAGCCGGCGTGATCGAACTCCACCTCCGCGAGGAGGTCGAGCAACTCCCGGAAGTGCGCCTCGGTCTCGCCCGGGTAGCCGACGATGAACGACGTGCGGAGCACCGCCCCCGGCAACCGCCGCCGGATCCGCCCGCAGAGCCGGACGATGCTCTGCCGCCGGTCCGGGCGCGCCATCGCGGCCAGGATCTCGTCGCTGCCGTGCTGCAACGGCATGTCGAAGTACGGGAGCGCACCCGGACTCCCGGCCCAGGCGTCCAGGATGCGATCGTCGAGGAGGTAGGGATACAGGTAGAGGCAGCGGACCCAGGCGGGCCCGTGCGGCGCCGCGGCGGTGCCGACCGCACGCAGCAGGTGCCCGAGGTGGAGCCGCGCGCCGCCCTCGGCCGCGGGCAGGTCCCGCCCCCAAAACGTGGTGTCCTGGGACACGAGGATCAGTTCGCGCGCGCCCTGGGCCGCCAGCCCCGCGCACTCCTCCAGGACCACCGCCGCCGGGCGGCTGCGGAAGCGCCCGCGAAAGCTCGGTATCGCGCAGAAGCGGCAGTCGTGGTCGCAGCCCTCGGCGATCTTGACGTAAGCGGACGGCCCGGTCTCGATGCGCCGGCGCGGGAAGACACGCTCGTAGCGCGCGGCCTGGTGCCCGACCGCACACACCCGCTCGCCGGCGAGGACCCGGCGGGCCACGTCCACAATCTCCGAGAAATCCCCCGTGCCGACGACGGCAGAGATCTCCGGCATCTCGGCGAGCAACTGGTCCGGATAGCGCTGCGCCAGGCAGCCGGCGACGATGACCGGGCGGCCGTCGGCCACGCTGAGGATCGCATCGATGGACTCCTGCTTGGCCTCGTCGATGAACGCGCACGTGTTGACGACGACCACGTCGGCGCGCCCGGGGTCGCCCGTGACGCGGAAGCCGGCCTGGTCGAGGAGCCCCAGCATGATCTCCGAATCGACCAGGTTCTTGGCGCAACCGAGCGGCACCAGGGCGACCCGTGGGCCGCGCGTGCGCGGCGCGGCGGATGCGGCGGCGCGGTCCGGGCGGAGCGACCCCGCCTCGGTCCCGGCGCCCTGCGCCGGAGCGGACCCGGTCAGGGCCTGCAGCGGCACGAAGGCCTCGGCCAGCATCCCCACCCCCACGGCCCTCCATTATGGAGGAACCACGCCGGAAAGGACAGCACGTTGCGGCCGCCCCGGCCGCCCCAACCGCCCCCGGGGAACGCCGGTGGTGCACCCAGGATGGCCCACGGGGGTGCCCAGACAGGGTGCCCGCCGCCCCGGCCGCGCCCGCTTCGAGGCGTGTATGATGGGGAAGGTGGCCGCGTCGGGTGTCGATCGGATCCGGGCGGGCGGCGCCCGGGGAGACGCGGCGAGACGCGGCGGCCCGCCCCCCATCGCAGATCGGCGACCGCACGGAGAGGGTCCGCGGGAGGCGGATGGGACGTGGTCCTCGTACTCGTCCTGGCCCTGGGCGCGACGGGCGCGATGCTGGCCGCCAACGACCGCGGGCGGCTGGCCGCTCGGGGGGTTCCGCCCGGGCTCCGCCTCCTGTACGGCGGCGCCGCCGGCGCGTTCGTCGGGCTTGTGCTCGTCCCGGTGCTCGGCCTGGTGGCCGCCCTGCTCTTGTTCGCGGTCGGTCTCGCCGCCCTAGGGGCCGTCGCGCTCGGGGTGGCGATGCTGGCTCGGGCCCTCCGCGGCCGCTGGGGATAGGTGGCCACGGCCAAAGTCCTCTTTGGCGAGACCACCGCCTCCCAGGCTCGTGTCGGCACGGAAACCCACTTTTGCGGCGCAGAGCCCGACCCGCCCCGATCCCCTGTGCCCGGCTGACCCGCCTCCGGGCGCGCGACCGCGCGCTCCGGCCCTGCCCGGCACTCGCGGCGGGATTGGTCGCGCTCCGCTTGCGCCCGAGCGCCCCCCGCCTGCGCCGCCCCTCACCTGCGGGCCCCTTCCGACCCGGCGACGCGGCGCCGTCGCGCGAGACAGGGAAAGCGGGATGCCGGGTGCAATCCATCCTTCGGTGGCGTGCCGAGCCTCGGCCGTCCCGACGGCACCGACCGTCGGTGGCCCCGGCAGGCCACCGCCCCATGCGGCGACCGCCTGGTCCTTGCGGCCGCCGCGGCCACTCCGGGCACGCAAAGCACGGAGCGTAAGGAAGGAAGGGCGACCATGGCCGCGCCGAAGACGCCCCCGCCCGACTTCTCCGCCATCGTCGGCGGCCCGCAGGCGGCCGACTTCGCCCGCACCGTGGCCACCACCGCCGCCGGACCCGCCGGCTCCCTGCCGCTGACCGAGGACTGGCTGCGCACGGCCCCATCGGGCGACCTCTTCGGGTGGAGCCAGAACGTCGGCATGGGCTGGAACCCGGCCGACCTCGGCAAGAAGCAGTTCCTCCTCCTCTCCACCCACGGCGGGGTCCGCCGGCCGGACGGCACCCCGGTGGCGCTCGGCTACCACACCGGACACTGGGAGGTCGGCCTGCTGGTCGAGGCCGCGGCGGAGGAACTCCGTGCCCAGGGCGCCGTCCCCTTCGCCGGGCACTGCTCCGACCCGTGCGACGGCCGCACCCAGGGGACGCCGGGCATGATGGACAGCCTGCCCTTCCGCAACGACGCCGCCATCGTCTTCCGGCGGCTGATCCGCTCCCTCCCGACCCGCCGCGGCGTCATCGGGGTCGCCACCTGCGACAAGGGCCTGCCGGCGATGATGCTCGCGCTCGCGGGCATGCGCGACCTCCCGTGCGTCCTCGTCCCAGGTGGCGTCACCCTGCCCCCCGAGCGCGGGGAGGACGCCGGAGCCATCCAGACGATCGGTGCGCGCTTCGCGCACGGCGAGATCACCCTGGAGGCGGCCGCCGACCTCGGCTGCCGCGCCTGCGCCTCGCCGGGGGGCGGCTGCCAGTTCCTCGGCACCGCGGCAACGGCCCAGGTGGTCGGCGAAGCGCTCGGCCTCTCGCTCCCCCACTCCGCGCTCGCCCCCTCCGGGCAGCCCGTGTGGCTGGACGCCGCCCGCCGCTCGGCGCGCGCGGCGGTGGCCCTGGAGGCGATGGGCGTCACCACCGCCGACATCCTGACCGACGGCGCCGTGCGCAACGCCATGGCCGTGCATGCCGCCTTCGGCGGTTCGACCAACCTGCTGCTGCACGTGCCGGCCGTCGCCCACGCCGCCGGCCTCCGCCGCCCCACCCGCGAGGACTGGGCCGAGGTCAACCGCCGGGTGCCCCGGCTCGTCGACGTCCTTCCCAACGGCCCGCAGAGCCACCCCACCGTGCGCGTCTTCCTGGCCGGGGGCGTCCCGGAGGTGATGCTGCACCTCCGCCGCCAGGGCCTCCTCGACCTGGGCTGCCGCACGGTCTCCGGCCGCACACTGGGCGAAGTGCTCGACTGGTGGGCCGACTCGCCGCGCCGGGCCGCCATGCGCCGGCGGCTGCTCCAGGCCGACGGGGTCGACCCCGACTCCGTGATCATGGATCCGGACACGGCGCGCACCCGCGGCCTGACCTCCACCGTGACCTTCCCCGCAGGCAACCTCTGCCCGGAGGGGTCCGTCATCAAGAGCACCGCCATCGACCCGGGCGTGGTCGACGCCGACGGCGTGTACCGGCACACCGGGCCGGCGCGCGTCTTCACCAGCGAGCGGGCGGCGGTCGCGGCGATCAAGGACATCGGGACGGGCGGCATCCGGCCGGGCGATGTGATGGTGCTGATGGGCCGGGGGCCCCTCGGCTCGGGCATGGAGGAGACCTACCAGGTCACCTCCGCCCTGAAATTCCTTTCCTTCGGCAAGCACGTCGCCCTCCTCACGGACGCGCGGTTCTCGGGGGTTTCCACAGGCGCGTGCATCGGCCACATCGGACCGGAGGCGCTGGCCGGCGGCCCCATCGGGCACGTGGTCGACGGCGACATCATCGAGATCGTCGTCGACAGAAACCACCTTACGGGCACGGTCAACCTCATCGGGCACGGCGACCAGCGCTACGGCCCCGAGGAGGCGGAGGCGGTGCTGGCCGCGCGCGGCCCACATCCGGACCTCGCCCCCGCCCCCGGGCTCCCGGACGACACGCGCCTCTGGGCGGCGCTGCAGGCCGTCGGCGGCGGCACATGGGGCGGCTGCGTCTTCGACGTGGACGAGATCGTGCGTACGTTGGAAGCAGGCCGGCGCGCCCTGCAGGAGGAAGCGCGGCGGGAGGTGGCCGCCACGACTGTGGCGGCTGAGGGAGCCCCTTTGGCGTGACCCTCTACCAAACCGGGAAGAGATCGCGGCCGCGCGTGCCGCCGCCCCCGAGCGGATGGCGGATCGGGTCACGGCGTTGCACCAATAGGTAGAGGAGTTGCAGGCACGGGTCCGACTGCTGCGACGGGTGAACTGAAACAGTAGCTACTCAGCACACCCAGGACCGGGCTGCTGAGTAGTTGCCGGAGGTGGCCATGGATCCTCTCTTGACCGACATCCTCGACCAGCCCCGAGCCCTTTCTGCGGCCCTGCAGGGGGCCCGGGCGTCGACCGCGCTGCTCCGCGCGCGGGAACTCTGCCGCAACGCCCGCCGCATCCTGCTGTCGGGAATGGGCGCGTCGTATTTCGCCGCCTACCCCGCCTACCTCCGCCTCCTCGCGATGGGCGCACCGGTCTCCTGGGTCGAGGCCGGCGAACTGCTGCATCAGGCGCCGGCTGCACTCCGCGAGGGCACGGTGCTCGTGCTCATCTCCCAGTCCGGTCGCAGCGCGGAGGTGGTCCGCCTCCTGGAGGCGCGCGGCGGCGCCGCGGTCGTGGGCGTGACCAACGACACGGACAGCCCGCTGGCGGGCGGGTGCGATGTCTGCCTCCCGCTCTCTGCGGGGCCCGAACTGGCGGGCGTCGCCACCAAGACATTGACCTGCAGCCTTCTCCTCCTGGACCTGCTGTCGGCGGAAGGGAACGGTGGCCCCTGGCCGGAGTCGGTCGCCGCCATCGAGCAGGCGCTCCAGACGTCCGGGCAGTGGCTGCCCGGCCTGCTCTCGGCCCTGGGGACGACAGAGCACGTCTGGGTGCTGGGGCGGGGTCCGCTACTGGCGGCCGCCTCCGTCGGGGGCCTGATGCTCAAGGAAGCCGGGGGCGTGCACGGGGAGGGCCTCAGCGCGCCGCAGTTCCGCCACGGCCCGTTGGAAATGGCGGGACCCGGGCGCTCCGCCCTCGTGCTGGTCAGCCCGGGGCGCCTCGGGGCCTTGGACCTCGACCTGGCCGGCGAGATGGCGGCCACGGGGATGGGCGTGGCGGCGGTATGCCCCGCCGGGGCGCCGTCGGAAGTGCCCGCAGGCGTCCACGCGCTCCGCTGGTCGGACTGCCCGCCCGAACCCGCCGCCGTCATCGTCGCGGCCCAGTGTCTGGCCCACGCCTGCGCCCTCCGGCAGCACCGGGAGCCGGGCACTTTTTCGCGCATCGGCAAGGTGACCACGCGGGAATAGAGAAAATCATTCCTGAACCCGCGTCGGCGCCCGGGAGGGCGCCGACCGGGGCAGGTTCCCGCCAAGGGAGCGACACGCGCATGGCGCTCGACGGACAACATCTGCGTCAGGTGATGCGCCGCTGGACTACCGGCGTGACCGTCGTCACGACCGCGGAGAGCGGCCAGAAGCACGGGATCACGGTCAACTCGTTCACGTCGCTCTCATTGGAACCGACGCTGGTCGTGGTGTGCATCGACAAGCGGGCCAGGGCCCACGCGGCGATCCCGGCCGCGGGCCGGTTCGTCGTCAACCTGCTGGCGGCCGCGCAGGAGGATGTCTCCCAGCGGTTCGCCGGCCGCCGCCCAGACCTGGCCGATCCCTTCGACGGCCTGGAACTAGACGCGGCGCCCTCGGGCGTACCGGTCTTCCGGGGGGTCCTCGGCTACCTCGACTGCGCACTCCACGCCGAACTCCCGGGGGGCGACCACACGATCTTCGTGGGCCGCGTGGAACACGCCTGGGCGGACGCGGCGGACCGGCCGCCGCTGGTCTTCTTCGGCGGGCGCTACCGGAGCCTCGGCGCGCTCCCGGAATGAACGACGGAGGTGTGGGGCGGGGCCGTCACTCCGCCCCGCCCCACACCTCCGTCGCGGCCCGGACCCCGGAGGGCCGCAGGGTCCGCATGGCGCGCTTGACCCAGACGTGGCCGCCCCAGTAGGCCGGCTCCACCACGTTCCAGACCCGGTAGAGCGTGGGCTGCAGCGGCAGGTCGCGCTCGCCGAGAAACTCGCTCACCTCGGGCCAGAAGCCGCGCTTGAAGCGATAGAGGCCGTATCCGGGCTCACCCTCGACACGGTGTGCGGGCACCCCGGTCATGTCGTAGCTCCGGCAGCCGCCGGCGATGGCGCGCCGGATCATCGCCCACTGTAGCGCGTAGGGCGCCATCAGGTCGCGGTGCTCGTCGGAGGAGGCGCCGTAGGCATAGACGGCCTTGTCGCCATAAAGGAAGAGGATGGCCGCGGCGAGGTCCCGGCCGCCCAGCGCCGCGAAATAGAGTTCTATATGCCCCTCCGGCGCCAGGGCGTCCCAGACCTGCTCGAAGTAGGGCAGTTGCCGTTCGGAGAAGCCGTTGCGCGCACAGGTGATCAACAGCAGCCTCCAGAAGGCCGCGAGGTCGGCCCGGCCGCCCCGGCGCACCTCCACCCCGCGCTTGGCCGCGAGCCGGACGTTGTAGCGCGTCTTGCTGTGGAGGCGCGCCAGCACCGCCTCCTCCCCGCCCTCCAAGGGGACGATGACGTTGAAGCGGGGCTGCATCCCCTCGAACCGCCCCCGGCGGTGCCCGACCACGAAGCCGCGCAGCGCCAGGGCCCGCGCCACGCGCGGATCCGGGGGACTGACGTAGGGGTCGATCTTGCAGAGGACCGCGTGCCGGCGGTCGCCGCACCGCCGCAGCGCGCCGACCATGGCGTCCAGGACGCGGTGGTCGTGGAAGTCGAGCACCGGGCCCCGCGGCAGGTAGAGGATCGTGCCCCCCACGGGCAGGTCGCGGCAGAGGATCGAGGCCGCGCCGCAGACGCGTCCCGAGCGGTCTCGGGCGAGGAGCCGGGTCGGCCGCCAGTGCTGCCGGGCGCGCATCTCCCCCCACACCCACGACTGCAGCACGCTGCCCGCCGGATGGCCGGAGACGAACGCTTCGTACACCGCCCGCTCCTCCACAGCGGCCTCCCGTACAACGATCGGGCCGACGGTCGGGGCCGGGACCGGGGACGTGGCGGGCATCACGGGCGCCGCCCCCCTTGTCAGGTTTGCAGCGCCCCATGCTATCCCCGCCCCCTGCACCCGGTGCCTGACCCCCTCGGTGGCCGATGCGAAATTCCTTTTGGGCCAGGCCGCGGTTACCATGCCCCTTGGGCCTTCGGCTTCGGCTTGATCCCTCCAGGCCCGCCAGGCCCCTGGTCTCTACGGACGCCTTGCGTCCTCCACTCCCGGCATCCCGCCCCTCCGGACGCCATGTCGCTGCGGCGCCGGAGCCCGCGCCACCTCCGAAAACGGGCTTTCGCCGCTCCCGCCTAAGTCCGCGCCAACTCCAGCAGCTGGCTCACCGTCACCATCTGATAACCCTGGGCCTTGAGTTGCGGCAGGATCAGTTTGATCGCGTCCACCGTGTGCTGCTGGTTGCCGCCCCCGTCGTGGAAGATGACGATGCTGCCGGGTTTGACTTCCTTCAAGACCTGGGCGGCGATGTTGGCCGGCGGGCGTGTCAGGTAGTCGTGGGTGTCGATGCTCCAGTACACCGTCGTATATCCCATGTCGGCGAGCGTGCGCAGAGCCCGGGGATCCCCCACGCCTCGCGGCAGGCGGTACAGGGTCGGCCGATTGCCGGAGATGGCGGTGATGGCCCGCTCGACCGGCAGGACGTCGGACTCGATGGCGGTCGGGTCGAGCCCCTGCAGTGTGAGATGGTTCAGGCCGTGGTTGCCCACCTCCATCCCGGCCTGCACCTCCTGGCGCACGATGTCGGGATAGCGCAGCACCTCCCGGCCGATCACGAAGAAGGTCGCCTTGGCCCCGTACTCCTTCAGCAGGCTGAGGACGGCCGGGGTGTACGTCGGATCTGGACCGTCGTCGAAGGTCAGCGCCACCGCCTTGACCTGCACCGGGACCGACCGCACCTGCCGGACCGGCTGGGGCGCCGCGCCCTTGGCCATCGCGCCGCCGATGCCGACGCCGACCAGCAATAGCACTGCCGCCACCCCGGCCAGGGCACCGCGGGCCGACCAGCCGCCGAACACCTGGACTCCGCGCAAAGGATTCCACCCCCCTGCAGTCGTCGTCCCGCCGCCCCGCACCCCCTAGAACCGCGGCCAGGCCGGAAGGTCCAGCCGGCGGCGGCACAGGAGGAAGAGGGCGGCGAAGATCGTGACATACGCCGCGCCGGCGGCGCCGCCGGCCGCTACGATGCGCACCGCCAGGCCGGCGGCGGCGAACGCCGTCCAACCGAGTTGCGCGGCCAAGACCTGCCCTGCCACCGCCGGCAGCGCGACGGCGGCGAGGGCCGACCAGGGCGGCCGGCACCCGGTGGCACCGGAGACCGCCCGCACGTTGAGGCCGGCGCTGAGGGCCTGACCGGCCAGGATGCCGAGCGCGGCGCCCCGGATCCCCAGCCCGTAACTGCCGGTGAGGGCCAGCACCAGGGCCGACTTCAGCGCCGCGCCGCACATCGCGCCCGGCAGTAGCGCCGCGGGCCGCCCGACGGCGTTCGCCACCGCGCTGGCGACATAGCCGAGTCCCAGGGGGATTCCGGTGAAGGCCAGCACCGCGAGCGGCAGCGACGCACCCGGATTGCGCGGGAAGATGAGGCGGCAGATGGGCTCTGCCATCTGCCACAGGACCGCGGCGCACGGGGCGGCGACCGCCAGGGCCCAGAAGTAGGCCGAGGCGCACCGCCGGCGCAGGGAGTCTGTACGGCCGCGCGCCCAGTCGGCCGCCAGGTTCGGTACCAGGGCGCTGCCCAGGGCGCCGAAGAGGACGGACGGACCCGCCGCCAGCGGCATGGCCATCCCGTTGAGTTCCCCGAGCCAGGCCGTGGCGGTGTAGTCGCCGAGGCCGGCGGCGCGCAGTCGCCAGACGACGAAGGCCGCATCCAGCGCCGTCGTCAGCGAGGACACCACGCCGGCCGCCCAGTTCGGCAGGCCGACGCGCAGCAGGTCGCGGCCCTCCGCGCCCGGGGCGGCCCGGCCGACCTCCGTCCCCCCACCGATCCCGGGAGCGGGAGCGAGCCGGTCGGTGGCGGCACAGGCCACGATCCCGCCGGCCGCTCCGATCCCCGGCGCCCAGGCCACCGCGGAGGCCGCCGCAGCCGCAGTGCCGCCACCGGGCGTCCGGCCGGCGAAGGCGGCGGCGGCGGCGAGCGCGGCTCCGACCCGCACCACCTGCTCGGCGGTGACCGCCGCCGCAGAGGCGGCCACCCGCCCGCTGCCCTGGAGCCAGGCCTTCTCGCCGGCGAGCAGGGTGGCCAGGAGGATGGCCGGGGCGATCGCCCGCATCGGGCCGGCGGCGGCCGGGTTGCCCACGGCGGCCGCCAGGCGGGGGGCGAAGGCGAAGACCGCGGCGGTGCCGACGGCGCCGGTGAGCAGCAGGAGGAGCCGTGTGGCGCGCAGCAGGCGGCGGGCGCCGCTCGGGTCGCCCCGGCCCAGGACGGTCGCCACCAAAGCCGAGGTAGCGACCGGCAGTCCCATGCCGCAGACGCTGATGCCCATCGCCAAAACGGGGGCGGCCATCTCATAGAGGCCGACCGCCTCGGCGCCGAGCCACTGGGCAACCAGTACCCGGTACACGGCCGAGAGCACCTTCGCCAACAGGCCGGCCGCGGCCAGCGCGGCCGCTCCACCCAGAACGCCGCGCCGGAGGTCCTGCCGCCCGTGCCACTCCCGCATCCCCCGCCTCCCCCCGCGCGCGCCCGCCGGACCGGGGTCTCCCGCCCGCCCCCGCTCGGACATTGGTACGGGCGGGGGCAGAAGGATATCCCCGCCCGCCGTCCGGGGGGCAGGAACGGATTCCCTGGACTTGTCTGGGTCTGGATGTGACGGAACTGTAACCCAAGCGTGGCAGGATGGGCTGTCGAACTGCGCAAGAGTGCGTCGACGACACCAACTACGATGCCAGTGGTATTCCTATAGGTCCCATGACCATTCAGGGGGGAAGCGTCATCTTGAGGCTCGAACTTCGAGGTCCGCGCCGCCGTATGCACCGGGCCGTCTGCGCGCTGGCCACGGCCCTGGTCCTTCTACCCGCGGGGGCGCCGGCAGCGGCAGCGGCCGCCACCGTCCCGAACGCCGCCGCCCCCGGTGCGCCCCCGGCGACGCCGGGCGGCACGGCCCGCTTCACCGACATCACCGGCAACTGGGCGGCCGGCTACATCGAGACCCTCCGCGAGGCGGGGGTGCTCACCGTACCCTCAAACGGGCTCTTTCGCCCGGGCGACCCGGTGACACGGCTCTCCTTCGCCGTGTGGGTGAGCCGCGCCCTGGAACTGCCGGCGTCCAGCACGCCCCTGGCGTTTACGGATGTGTCGCAGATCCCGCAGGCCGATCGCGGCGCGGTCGCCGCCGCCGTGGCCGCCGGCCTGCTCAAGGGGTTCCCGGACGGTTCCTTCCAGCCGCAGGCGCCCATCACCCGTGCCCAACTGACCACCATCCTCGGACGCAACCTCCAGAGCCGGGGCGAGCAGCCGGACGCGCGCTTCACCCAGATCTTCCTGGACGGCGCCAGCATCCCCCCGTGGGCGCTGCCGGCCACCATCATGATCAAGGACCAACTGATCTACGGGGAACCGTGCACCCCGGAGGCCTGCTTCGCGCCGTCGGCCGAAACCACCCGCGCCGAGGCGACCGCACTCATCGTGCGCTTCATGGAGTACCTTTCGACCCACTACCATCAGGCGCCGCTGGCCCGGGCGGCGCCCCCGGCACCGTTCACGCTCGGCATGTGGTATAGCAACACGGGTCAGGCCTACACCAACCTCCAGGAGTACGGCACATCCCTGAACGAAGTGATCTACGGCGGGTACGACATCACATCCGGGGGCGTCCTGCAGGGCTTTGACAGCCCACGCACGCTGTCCTGGGCGTCTCAGCACGCCGACATCCCCCTCTGGGTGATGGTCCAGGCGAGTTCTCTGAGTTTCCTGAACAGTAGCCAGCAGTCTCAAGCCCTGCTCCAGGACCTCGTCGGCATCGTCAAACGCGCCGGCTACGCCGGGGTGAACTTCGACATCGAGGGTGTCCCGGCGGCGGACGCCCAGGCGTACACCGACTTCATCACGCAGGCCGCCGCCCTCCTGCACGGGATCGGGGCCAAGGTGTCCGTCGCCGTGCCATCGGAGACGGCGGCGGACCTCGGCCAGTGGTGGGATGCCGCCTACAACTACCCCGCCCTCGGGGACGTGGTCGATCAGTTGATCATGATGGCCTATGACTACCACTACGCCGGCGGGACGCCCGGGCCGATATCGCCGATCTCCTGGGATCGGGCGGTCATCGCCTACGCAAGCAGCGTGGTGCAGCCCTCCAAGGTGATCCTGGGCATGCCGGTGTACGGCTACATCTGGAACGCCGCCACCGACGCGGGCACGGCCTACTGGGAGTCCGGCATGGAAAACGAGGCGCATCTGTTCGGGGCGACCATCACGCGCAACGCCGCCGCCGACGAGGCCACCTTCACCTACCGCGCGGGCGGCTCGACCTACGTCGGCTGGTTCGTGGACGCGCAGGGGGCGGCGGACCGCATCCAGTTGGCCCATGACACCGGCATCGGCGGGGTGATGGGCTGGCGGTTGGACTACAACTCGACCGACTGGTGGCCGTCGTTTACCCAAGCCCTGGCGAACTGGCACTGATGGGACGTCTCCCGTGCGGGGGAGGGGGGCAGCGGCCCCTCTCCCCCTTCCGTCCCCGGCGCGGCGCCTCAGGCCCCCGGCGCGGCGGCCCGGCCCACCCCGAGGGGCACCGGCTCGTCGTAGAGCGTTCGCGGGCATTGCGGCCACGCCTCGTCGCGGGCGACGGCCGCGGCCAGGGGGGGCGGGACGCAGCGCCGGACGCCGACCTCGGCGGGGGTCAGCCATTCCGGCGTGTAGGTACCGCGGGCGGCGATCCGCTCGGGGGTGTACTCCGGGCCGGTGCCCCCATCGGTGACGACCCGGAGCACCGTCGCCGCGAAGTAGCGCTGGATGCGGCCATGGTGGAAGACCCGGTACCCCAGCGGGCCGAGCCGGACCTCCAGCCCCGTTTCCTCCAGCACCTCCCGGCGCGCCGCCTCCTCTGGCGTCTCCCCGGGCTCGACCGTCCCCCCCGGGAGCGTCCACCACAGTTCCCCGCCGAGTTCCCGCCGGATGAAGAGGACCCGGCCCTCGGCATCGCGCACGACCGCGCCCGCCCGCTCGCGCAGGAACCGCTCCAGCACCACGCAGTCCAGGGATCGCCCGAACTTGCGGCCGACCTGCAGCATGCGGCCGGCCTCGAAGAACCCCTCCGCCTCGCACATGGCGATGCTCGCGGCGTTGTCGGCCGAGACCAGCGCCAGCACAACCCCGTACCCGAGCAGCGCCCCCTGCCGGCACAGCGCATCCAGGAGCACCCGCCCAAGCCCGGCCCCACGGTGGGCAGCCGCCACGTAGACGGAACACTCGACCGTCGGGGCCCACCCGCCCCTGGAGTTGTACGGGGACAGGCTGCCCCAGCCGGCGACCTCGCCGCCCGCGTCCGCCACCAGGACCGGATGCCGGTCGGGCGCGTGGGCGCGCATCCACTCCGCCCTGTCCTCCAGCGACTCGGGCTCGGTCTGCCAGGTGGCGGTACCTCCGGCGACCTCCGCGTTGTAGATGGCGCTGATGGCCGGGAGATCCGCGAGAGTCGGCGCGCGGAGCAGCACAGTGGAGTCCCCCTGTTCCCGTGACCTGTGGCCGGGTACCTGCTCGCCGCACCCCGCGCGCGGGTGGACCGCTCTCGCGGCGCCCATCGACGGCGGCGGCGGCTCCGGCGCCCTACTTTCACGGCCAGGCGTCGTTCCCTGCGGACCCCGCGCCCCGCGACGTCCGCCGCGCAGCCGGGCGGAGCGCAGGCGCCGCGGTCCGGCGCAGCGGCGGACGGTCCCCGGGCGCTCCGCGCCGCGCACGCGCGGACGCGGGCCGGCCGGCAGGGGAACGGCCGCCGTCGCGGGAAGCCAAGGGCCACGTCCAGTCGGCACAGGCACGGAGGGCCGCCCGGCCGTGCGCCCGGGGGACAGCGCCCGGGCGGGCACCGGCCCCACGCCGCCACAGCCGTGTCCACATCGGGGGTAGCACCGTGACTGCGGACGAAGCACTCGCCGCCCTGCGCGCCCGGTGGGAGGAGATCAGCGATCTCTCCCACGCCGCCGACGTCCTGGACTGGGACCAACTGGTATACATGCCCCCGGGGGGCGCCCGCGCCCGCGGTGAGCAACTCGGCACACTCCGCCGCCTGGCGCACGAACGGCTGGCCTCTCCGGCTACGGAGGAGGAACTGGCGGCGGCCGAAGCCGGCAGCACCGATGCGGAGGTCCAGACCTGGCTCCGGACCGCCCGCCGCGAATACGAGCGGGCCTCCCGGGTGCCGCCCGACCTGGTGGCCGAGATGAGCCGCGCGGCCACCGACGGCTATGCGGCCTGGGTGGCGGCGCGCGAGCGCAACGACTTCGCGCTGTTCGCACCCGCGCTGACGCGCCTCCTGGATCTCGCGCGGCGCCGCGCCGACGCGGCGGGCCACACCGGCGAGCGCTACGACGCCCTCCTCGCCGAGCACGAACCGGAGATGCGCACCGAGCGGCTGCGGCCAATCTTCTCTCAACTGCGCGGGGCGCTGGTGCCGCTCATCGAAGCCATCGCGGGTAGGCCGCGGCCCTCGCGCGCATCCTTTGCGCGCCCGCTCCCCGAGGAGGAGCAGTGGCGCGCCGGCGTGCGCGCGATCACCGCCTTCGGATACAACTGGCAGCGCGGGCGGCAGGATCGGTCGGTCCACCCCTTCTCCACCGCCTTCGGGCCCGGGGACGCGCGAATCACCACGCGCCTGCACCGCGAGGACTTCGCCGTGGGCTTCTACGCGACGCTCCACGAGGGGGGGCACGCCCTCTACGAACAGGGCCTGCCGGAGTCGTGGAGCCGGGGTCCGCTCGGCCACGCGGCCTCCACCGGCGTCCACGAATCGCAGTCGCGGCTCTGGGAGAACATGGTCGGCCGCAGCCTGCCCTTCTGGGAGCACTTCACCCCGATCCTGCGGCAGTGCGTGCCGGGCGCCTTCGACGCCCTCTCCCCGGATGCATTGTTCCGGGCCTCCAACGTCGTCGAGCCGTCCCTCGTCCGCGTGGAGGCCGACGAAGTGACGTACAACCTGCACATCGCGCTGCGCTTCGAATTGGAGGTGGCCCTCCTACGGGGGGACCTGCCGGTGGCGGACCTTCCTGGTGCTTGGAACGCGGGGATGGAGGCTGCCTTGGGCGTCCGGCCGGTGGACGACCTGCACGGCGTGCTGCAGGACGTCCACTGGTCGCAGGGCGGCTTTGCCTACTTCCCGAGCTACACGCTGGGCAACATCCTGGCGGCGCAGTGGGTCGGCGCGTTTGAACGCGTACACGGAGAACTCGCCGCCTGGGTCCGCCAAGGGGAGTTCGCGCCGCTGCTGGAGTTTTTGCGCACCGAGATCCACGCGCGCGGCGCGGGCCCGACCCCCGACGAACTGACCGCCGCCGTGGCGGGCGGGCCGGTGGATCCCCGGCCGTACCTGGATTACATCGGTTCCAAGTTCAGGACGATCTATGGGCTCTGAACCGGAATCCCGCCGCGATGGGGCTAGGCGGCTAGGCGCCGCCCCCACCGCGGCGGACCGCACCGTGCCGGACCACGGCGGGGGAAGGGTATGGACGGCGGCCACCTCACGTCCGTGACCCGATGAGGCCACCCGGCCGTTTCGGTGGAACGTCCGCACACAGGCGGGTCAGCCAGCGATCACCCCGACTGCACCCGCGCCCGCCCTGGCCCCCGGTCCCCTTCCGCCCTTCAGAACAGGACCCGGGCCTCGTCACGATCCAGCCGGCCGGACGCGCGGGCGAACTTTGCCACCAGGACCTCGTCCTCGCGGACGGCCGCGCCGAGTTGGCGCAGGAGGTCGATGGCGCGCCGTACGGCGCCGATGAAGTCACCCTCCTGGATCGTGGTCTGCCGGATGAGCGGACTGAAGGCCTCGCCCTGGCTCCAGGCGTGCACCAGGGGCGCCACCACGGGATCGAACCGCACCGTGGCCCCCTGGTCGCGCAGGCGGCGCGCGACGCGCTCCACCTCGTGGACCGCCCCCACCTTGTGGAGCCCGTAGCACGCGTCGTCGTGCCGGGCGTCATAGTCCACCGAGGCGAGGACGGCCGCGATCACGTCCTCGCCCTCGCGGTGGAAGAAACCGTCGAAGATGAGTTCCGCCAAGAGGATCGGCTCGACGTGGAGGTGCCGCGCCACCTCGCCCCGGGGCAGCAGCCGCTCGCCCTCGATGTAGCCGAGTCGGGAGAGCAGGCCGCAGACACGGTCCATCTCCGCGCGGTAGTGGCTGCGCTCTGCCACCCCGACCAGGGAGGCCTGGGCGGCGTCGAGGCGCGCCCGGAGCTTGGCGAAGGGTGCCACCAGCGCGCGGCAGGGATCGGGGGTCTTGGGGCAGCCCTCCGGCGTCTGCAGTTGCGCCTCGATCTCCAGCAGGGTCCGGTCGAGGGACTGACGCGCCCGGCGGTGCCGGAGGCGGCGGCGCCGCCGCCGGTGTTCGGCCTGGACCGTCAGGAGCCGCTGGCGCTCGAGCGGGCAGGCCGCGGTGCCGAGGTGCGGGCAGCCGCGGTCCCACAGACCCTGCCGCTCGGCGAGCAGTTCGTCCAGATGCTGCCGCTCGGCGGCCTCCTCCTGGCGGCGCTGATACTCCCGGAAGTTGCGGCTCAGCACGTCCAGGGCCCGCTCGCGGCCGAAGGTGCGCAGAAGGTTGAGGGCCGTGCTCTCGGTGACGAAGAACTGGCTGCGCACGGGCTCCAGGGGGAGCGAGCCGTAGTTGAGCAGCGCGCCCCGATCGCGGGCGTCCACACCGATGAAGGCCAGGCCCCGCTCGTCCTTGCCGCGCCGGCCCGCCCGGCCCGTCATCTGCTGGAACTCCTGGACGGTGAGCGGCCGGAACTGCGTCCCGTCGAACTTGCGGCTGTTTTCGATCGCGACGCCCCGCACGGGGTAGTTGACGCCGACCGCGAAGGTCTCGGTGCAGTAGAGGAGGGGGATGAGGCCGCGACCGTACAGGCTCTCCACCGCGCGCTTGGTGGCGGGGAGCAGCCCCGCGTGGTGGTAGCCGACCCCGTGCAGGAGGCACTGGCCGAGCGGCCCGTTCAGTTCGCGTGCACCGGGATAGCGCCGCAGGGCCTCGGTGATGGCGGCCGCCATCTCCCGTTCGCCGGGCGCATCCAGGAACTGATGGTGGGCCGCCGCGTCCCGGGCCCGCTCCTCGGTGCCGAGGCGGGAGAAGACGAAATAGAGCGCGGGCAGGGCGTCGTGCTGCCGCAGGGCGGCGACCAGATCGAGGTGGCCCAGCCGGCGGCCCTCCCAGTCGCGCTCGGTGCTGGCCCGCTGGGCCTGCGCGAAGGTGGATACGCCGTCGGGGGTCACATAGCGCAGTGAGAGGGGAACGGCGCGCCTGGTCTCGCGCACGCGGGTGACCGGCCCGCCGGTGGTCTCCTCGATCCACCCCGCGAGTGCGTCGAGATTCCCGATTGTCGCGGACAGGCCGAGTAGGCGCACGCCGCGGGGCAGGAGGATGATGCTCTCCTCCCAGGCGATGCCGCGGTCCGAGGCGATGTAGTGGATCTCGTCGAACACCACCCAGGCCAGGTCCTGCAATCGCTCGTCGCCCGTGATCAGTTGGTTGCGCAGGATTTCGGTGGTCATGATGCAGAGCGGTGCCTCCGGCCGCACCGCCACATCGCCCGTCACGATGCCCACCCGTTCGGGGCCGAGAAGCGCACAGTACTCCTCGTACTTCTGGTTGGAGAGGGCCTTGATCGGCGCGGTGTAGATGACACGCCGCCCGGCGGCGGCCGCGCGCTCGACCAGATAGTCCGCGATCAGCGTCTTGCCCGTGCCCGTCGGGGCGGAGACCAGCACGCTGCGCTCGGCGACGATCGCCGCCAAGGCCTTGCGCTGGAAGGGGTCGAGGATGTACCCGCGATACGCGGGAGGGGCTTCGGGGGGTGACGTTTCGACGGCGGGTTCTTCATTCACGGTGCGCACACGATCATTATACCGGAATACGCCGGGTGCGCGTCGCCCGCCGGACGCAGGCGGGTCCCGCGGGCGGGCGCCCGGACCTGCACGGCCGTCCGGCGGCTGCAGCGCATGCCGGCCGGTGGAGGATTGGCCCGAACGATGGCGAAGGGCGCCACCGGTGACATCCAAGGTGAGGTGCTTCTGGAAGGGAGGGGACACCCCTGGTGCGGCGTCTGATGGCAGCGGGGCTCACCGGGCTCCTGCTGGTCGCCGGCACGGCCCCGGTCTGCATGGCCGCCACGCTCAGCCAGTACCAATCCCAGGAACAGACCGTCGCCGTTCAGCTGTCGGCGGCGCAGAACGAATACGACCTCGCCATGCAGGCCTGGAACGACGCCCTGACCGCCCTGGGCCGCGCCGAGACCGCCCTGCGCTCCGGCGCGGCCCACCTAAAATCCCTGACCGTCCAGACCACGCAGGCCCAAGCAGATCTGGCGCAACGCCAGCAGGCGGTCGCGGCCCAGAAGGTGGTGGTGGCCCAGGACCAGGGCAAGGCGGATCAGGGCCTTCTCACGATCGACGAGAACGGCACGGTCCCCTTCCTCGGCGTCCTGCTCGGGGCGAACAGCTTCGGCGACTTCCTGACGCGCCTGAGCATGCTTCAGAAGATCTGGGCGATGGAAGTGGGCTTCTTGCGCGCGGCGCAGGCGGCTCAGGCGCAGCTGCAGACCCTTGAGCGGGCGCAGCGGCAGGAGGTCGACCACCTCTCCAGCCTCAAGCAGCAGGCGGCGAACCAGGTGGGCGTCCTGCAGGCACAGGAGCAGACCGCCCAGACCGCCAAGGCCGCGGAGGACACCGCCGTCCAGACGGCGCAGAACATCGTCGGAAAGCTCGCCGCCGAACGGAACGGCCTGCAGGCCAAGATCCAGGCCATCCTGGCCGCGATACAGTCCGGCAAGGCCTCCTGGAGCCAGATCCTCGGCCTGATCCAGCAATTGTCCGCCCAGTACGGGATCAGCCCGGCGCTCGTCGAGGCCGTCGTCCTGCAGGAGTCCGGCGGCGACTCCAAGGCGGTGAGTTCCGCCGGTGCCCAGGGTTTGATGCAGTTGATGCCGGCCACCGCGGCCGCCCTGGGGGTCAGCAACGCCTACGATCCCGTCCAGAACCTGGAGGGCGGCATCAAGTACCTGATCGAGCAGCTCAACCACTTCCACGGAAACATCCAGCTCGCCCTGGCCGCGTACAACGCCGGGCCGGGGGCCGTCGAGAAGTACGGCGGCATCCCGCCGTACACGCAGACGCAGAACTACGTCCGCAACATTATGGCCATGTACCAGGCCGGTAAGTGAGATCGAGCGGGGCCGGGCGCGCCCGGCCCCGCTCAGCGGCCTGCGGCTCTGCGTCCGGCCTCGGACAGGGCGCACCAGGCCCGCCGGGGGTCGCTGTCGGCGCGACGCGGTAGACCCGCACCGCCATCCCCCGGGCGACAGGTCCCGATCCGTCCGCCGCCCATGCGCGGTTCCCCCCCAGATGCCCCGCCCAGGACGACCCAGACTCGGTTTCCGCACCGGACGCCAGCCGGACCATCGGGGGACAGGGGGCCGAGGCCGCCGTGCGGTATGGCGTCGGCCAGAGGCCCGACGCATAGACGGCTGGGACCGCTTCACCGCCCAAACGGCGCCGGGCACGGTTCTCCCGCCGCTCCGCCCCGTCCCGCCGCCCGGGCGGGCCGGTCCAGCAGGCCGGCCCGCCCCATGCACCGCGGTCCCACGGCCGTGCCCGACGCCCGCGCCGTCAGGGACGCCGGATCGGCTCGGTCGCCCCGCCCCCGAGCGCCGAGCGGCGCACCGCGTCGATCGCCGCCATGTTGCCGATGGCATCCCGCGAGGTCAGCAGCGGCTTCACCCCGTCGAGCACGCAGTCGTGGAAGTGCTCCACCGCCGCCAGGAAGGCGGGCTCGTCCTTGGCGTCGTGGAACTCCTCCGCGGGCCGGCCGGCGCGCTGAAGCGTGAGGGTCGCCCCCTGGCCCCGGGGGTGATAGGGCTGCGCGACCACGATCTCCCCGGCGGTGCCCACGATACGGGTGAGCAGGGTGGTGTTGGAGTCGAAGGAGCAGGAGAACGTCCCCGCGCGCCCGCCCGAGAAGTGCAGCATCCCCACCACATGGGTGTCCACGCCGCCGCCCGGGGCGAACACCCCCTGGGCGGTCGCGGCCGCCGGCTCCTCGCCGAAGAGGAAGCGCAGCCAGGAGATCGGGTAGCAGCCGACATCCATCAGGGCCCCGCCGGCGAGTTCCGTGCTCATGCGGATGTCCGTGGTGCGGCGCGGCCCGCTCAGGGAGAAGTGGAACGCCGCGTGCGCGTTGCGGATCTCGCCGATGGCGCCCTCGCGCAGCCAGGCCGCGATGCGCAGGGTTTGCGGGTGGAACCGGTAGACGAACGACTCCACGTGGACGATGCCCGCCCGCTCACACTCGGAGACGGCGGCGGCCGCCTCAGGGGCGTCGGAGGCGAGCGGCTTCTCGCACAGGACGTGCTTGCCCGCGCGTGCGGCGGCCACCGTCCATTCGGCGTGCAGGGAGTTGGGCAGGGGAATGTACACCGCGTCCACGTCGGGATCCGCGATCAGGGTGGCGTAATCCGGCACCACCCGGCGGATGCCCTGCTCACGGGCGTACACCTCGGCCCGCTGCACGTCGCGGGCCGCGACGGCCTCCAGCACCCCGCGCCGGGAGGCCCGAATCGCCGGGATGAACTGCGACGCCGCAATGTTCGCCGTACCGAGGATCCCCCATCTAACGAGATCGGCCATGCACTGATCTCCTCCAACAAGCGCGCAGCCCGGCGCCCCGGCCGCTGCGGCGGATTCGAACGTCCGGGCGTGCTTTCCGCGCGCCGGCCCGACTCCCTGCCGCAGGCGCCGGCGCCCCGCCCCCTGCTCCGAGCGCGCTCCGTGCGGCCGGCCTTCCCGGCCCCAGCCGCGCGCGCCCGCCGGCGCCGCCGGGGTGCACACCGTTGCGGACCAGACGCGATTGATGCACCATGCAGCAGGACGGCGGCGCGGGCACGCCCGGCCGACGGGCGGTGGCGGGCACCGGCCCGGCACGAGGCGCGGTTTCTCGAAGGATCCGGCGTCCGGCGCGGCGACCGGGCCGGTTTGGGGGGACCCTTGGTGGACGGCGGCGCGGCAATGTCCCGCGGGGCGGCTTCGGTGTCCCGGCAGACCCACTGCGGCGACTGCCGCGACACCGTCTGCGCCCTACGGGGGTTGTGTGCCACCCGGGTGGCGCCGCCCGAACCGGAACGGCCGCTGCGGGCGCGGGCGGAGGCCTTCGCGCGCTGGTACGGCCGCCCCGCCGTCCGCCATCGGGCCGCTTCCGCCCTGGTCCTGGCCACCGCCAGCCTCGTCGCGGCGGAACACCCACACGCTCCAGCCCTCGCGGGCTTCGCGGTATCCACGGCCCTGGCCCTCTGGTGGTCGGCGCCGCGGGCCACCCCGGCGGGCTGGCCCGGACTGGTCGCCTTCGCCGCCGCCGCCGGCCTCCTCGCCGGCGGGTCCGCGGGCGGCACCGCCTGGATCCTGACCGCCGTCGGCCTGGGCGTCGCCGCCTCGCGCCTGCGCCTCCCGGCCGCGCTCGGAGCCTGGTCGCTCTGCGCGGCCGCCATCGGCCTGGCGGCGCCGCTGCGCGGCGCGCCGCCCTCTCCCGCCGCCCTGGCGGGGTGCGCCCTGGGGGCCGCAATCGGCGCGATGATCTCCGAGCGGCGCCGCTTCGCCGAGCGCGAGCAACAACTGCTGGCGGCCATCGCGGAGGCCTCCGTGCGCGCCGTGCTCGCCGAGGCGGGCGCGGGGACGTCCGGAGACGCGCCGGATAGCCCTGGCGACGCAGGGGTCGCGCCGTCCGCCGAGAACCCCGTGGAGAGCGGGTTCGACACAAGGTCGGAGGGGATGAGCGACCGCGACGGCTCTAACGACGCTCCATGAGGGGATCGGGCTGCTGTTTCTCGCGGGGTCGGTCGTGGAGGCGGTGTGGGCGTACCTGGCGCACCGCCGCCGGCAACCCCTGCCCAAGGCGTACTGGCGCCTGCTGCGGGGGACTGCCGGCCTGATCGCCGTCCAGATCGTCCTCGGGATCCTGTTCGTGACGCTGCACATGCTGCCCAAGCAGCGGCTGCACTTCATGTATGCGGCCCTGGTGACGCTGACGGTGGCAGCCTGCGAGATGCTCCGACCGACCGCGTCCCTCGGACGGATCCTGCGCGAGGATGGCCACTTCGGCGAGGCCGGCATCTATGCCCTCCTCACCATGCTCTCGGCGCTCTTCGCGCTCCGCCTATGGATGACGGGCCTCGGCATGATGTGAGTTCCGCGGGACCCGGGTCCATTCCGCCCCGAACGGGGGGAGCACCCACGGCAGAGGCCACGCTCGGCCCAGCGGACGACACGGGTGGAACCGACAGGGCCGAGGCCAAGCGCGAAATGCGCCGTCTGCGCGCCCACCTCGCCGATCTGCAGCAGCGCCTCTACGCGGACGGCCGGCATGCCCTGCTGGTCGTGCTTCAGGGCATGGACGCCTCGGGCAAGGACGGCACGGTCCGTCACGTCTTCCGGGGGGTCAACCCCCAGGGCGTGCGGGTGCAGTCGTTCAAGGAGCCCACGCCTGAAGAGTCCCGGCACGACTTTCTCTGGCGGGTCCACGCCGCGGTCCCGCCGCTCGGCATGATCGGGGTCTTCAACCGCAGCCACTACGAGGACGTCCTCGTGGCCCGCGTGCACGAACTGGTGCCGGAGCCCGTCTGGCGGCGGCGGTACGCCGAGATCAACGAGTTCGAACAGATGCTGACCACTGCCGGGGTGACCGTGGTCAAGTTCCTGCTGCACATCAGCCGGGCCGAGCAGGCGCGCCGTTTCGAGCGCCGCCTCCGCGATCCCCGCCGCCACTGGAAGTTTTCCCCTTCCGACCTCAAGGAACGGGAGCACTGGGACGCCTACCAGGCGGCGTACACGGATGTCGTCCGGTTCTGCTCCACGGAGGCCGCGCCTTGGGCGGTGGTGCCCGCGGATCACAAGTGGTACCGGAATCTGCTTGTGGCCCGGGGTGTCGTGGCCGCCCTGCAGACGATGGATCTGCGGTACCCCGCCCTCCCGGAGGTGGCACGTTGAACCCGGCGGGCGGAGGGGTCGTGCCGGTGCGCGTCCTGATGAGCGCGGGCGTGGCGCAGGACCTGCAGGCGGCCGCCCTGGCCGCGGCCGCCGCGGGCGGGGGCGCGGCGGAACTCCTCCTGTACCACGGCCGGCAGGAGTTCGCCGGGTTGCTCCCCCGGGCCGAGGTTTCCTACGCCGCCGGCCTTCACGCCGCGGAGATCGCGTCCGCGACCCGGCTGAAGTGGGTGCACGTCACCAGCGCGGGGGTGGACCGCCTGCCCCTCCGGGAGCTGGCCGCGGCGGGCATCACGCTCACCAACGCGCGCGGCCAGCATGCCGATGCGATGGCGGACCACGCATTCGCGCTCTTCCTCGCCATGGCGCGCAACATCCCCGCCTGTGTCCGCGACCAGGAGGCACGCCTTTGGGGGCGCGGCTCTGGTTCTCCCACCCCCGGTGAGCTGGCCGGACGCCGCCTCGGCATCCTCGGCCTCGGGGCCATCGGGCGCGCCATCGCGCGCCGCGCGGCCGCCTTCGGCATGGACGTCTGGGCCTCGCGTCGCCACCCGCCCGCCGGTGGCGACGGCGCCGAGCCCGGGATCTCGCGAGTCCTCGGTTCCTCTCGCGCCGAGTTTCTGGAGATCCTGGAAGCCTGCGACGACGTGGTCTCCGTCCTGCCGTCGACTCCGCAGACGCGGGGCCTGTTCGACGCGGCGGCGTTCGCCGCCATGCGCCCGGGGACCCGCCTGGTCAATGTCGGGCGCGGCGACGTACTGCAGGAGGCGGCGCTGGATGCGGCCCTCCGCTCCGGCCGGCTCGCCGGGGCAGGATGCGACTGTTTCCCCCGCGAGCCCCTGCCATCCGACTCCCCGCTCTGGACCGCCCCGAACCTGCTGATCACACCCCACATCGGCGGACAGCACCCGGGCTACGAGCGCCGGACCATGGCCATCTTTGCCGCCAACCTCACCCGCTACTGCCGGGGAGAGCCGCTTCAGAACGTGGTCGACCTACACGAGGGGTACTGACTCCGGGGTGCCGGCACCCCCCGCCCACTGCGCGGCCCCCGCCTACGGTGCCGCGCCATTCGGCTCCGCCTCGGGGAATTCGTGCAGGCGCGTCCCGTCCAAGAGCCGTTCCGCCTGTCCGGTCGGAACCAGGAGGAACTTGCCCGTCGCCGTGGCCAGCACCGGCCCCCCGTCTGCGGACGCCAGTTCCGCGGCGCAGATCCACAGGCGGCCCCGGTGCTCCGACACCCGCCCGCGCACCACCACCGGCGCGCCGATGGCGACGGGCCCGCGGTAGCGCACGGTCGCCTCCGCGGTCATGGTGAAGGCACCGCGGCTGAAGGCCGCGTACCACATGGCGTCGTCGCACAGCGCCAGGACGATGCCGCCGTGCAGGACACCCGCAAAGCCCTGGAACGTCGGGGAGGGCGTCCACCGCGCCTCCGCCCCGCCCGCATCCACGTGGAAGCGCAACCGCATGCCCATCGCATTCTCCCGCCCGCAGACGATGCAGTGGCGGCTGCTGAGGATCGCCGGCACCCTACACCGCCTCCAGGAGGCGGCGGCTGCGCACCGCCGCATCGGCGGCGAGCCGCTCATGGTCGATGCCCGGGAACTCGCCGCGCTCCATGACGATGCGCCCGGCGACGACGGTCAACACCACGTCGGCGTCTCGCGTGCCGTAGAGCACACCCGCCGCGAGGTCGGTCCGCGGCGTCTGGTGCAGACCGCCGGTCTGGACGAGGATCAGGTCCGCCGGGGCGCCGGGGGCGACGGTGCCACAGCCCTGGGGCAGGCGGAGCGCCCGTGCCCCCGACGCGGTGGCCATCTGCAGCAGGTCCCCGCAGGGCAGAGCCGCGGCGTCGCGCAGAACGGCCTTCTGCATCCACGCGGCCAGCCGCATTTCCTCCCAAAGACCGAGGAAGTCCGTGCTGGCCGCCCCGTCCGAGCCGACCCCGAGCAGGACCCCCGCCGCCCGCATCTGCACCACGGGGGCGATGCCCGAACCGAGTTTGGCGTTGCTGACCGGATTGTGGGAGACCGCGACGCGCGGCATCGCCAGGCGGTGGATGTCCGCGGCATCGACGTGCACGCAGTGCGCGAGGAGACAGCCGGCGTCGAGCGCCCCGACCTCCTCGAGAAAGCGAACCGGCGAGACGCCGTGCCGGGAGCGACAGCCCTCGTTTTCGGCCAAGGTCTCGCTGACGTGGGTGTGGATCGACACCCCCTCGCGCTCCGCCACCGCGATACACGCCTGCCAGACGTGCACCGAGCAGGTGTATTCGGCGTGCGGCGCGATCATGGCGGTCAGTCGGCCGGACGGGCTCTGGCGTGCGCGCCGGCAGAGCGCCTCCCCCTCGGCGAGGGCCGCCGGCCACGTCGGGCGTAGGCCGACGATCCCGCGCGACAGCACGCCGCGAATCCCCGCCTCCTCCACGGCGTCGGCCACCGCGTCCATGTGGTCGTACATGTCCGCGAAGGCGGTCACCCCGCCGCGCAGCATTTCTAGGCACCCGAGCATGGCCCCGGCGCGCACGTCGTCGTCGGTGAGGTGTTCCTCCGCCGGCCAGATGCGCTCCTCCAACCACCGCTGCAGGGGGAGGTCCGCCCCGTAGCCGCGCAGCAGGGTCATGGCCACGTGGTTGTGGCAGTTGACCAGACCCGGCAGCGCGACGAGGCCGTTCCCGGGGACGACGCGTGCGCCGGGCGGCGCGACCGTCTCGGCCCCGCCTACGGCGGAGATGCGCCCGTCCTCGATGACGATGGTGGCATCTGGCCGGTCCGGCGAACCGTCCATGGGCAACAGGTGGACACCGCGGATGCAGAGGGCCATGGCCGTCAACCCCTCCCCGGGCGCGGAGTCGGTGAGTGGCGACGCGCGGCGTCCGGTGGGCGCGTACCCTCCCGGACCCGTCCCCGGCGGCGCAGACCTATCTCCAACTCTGCAGGTAGGTCTGCTGTTGCGGCGTCAGATCGTCGATCGCCGCCCCCGCCGCCCGGAGCCGGAGGCGCGCCACCCGGTCGTCGATCTCCGCGGGGACCGGGACGACCGCGTGCGGCATGCCGCTCCCGCCCGTGGCGGCCGCTTCCAGGCAGAGGGTCTGGATCGCGAAGGAGATGTCCATGATCTCCACGGGGTGCCCGTCCCCGGCCGCCAGGTTGACCAGGCGTCCCTCGGCGAGGAGGTAGAGCCGCCGGCCGTCCGCCAGGCGGAACTCCTCGACGTTGGGGCGGACGACCCGGCGGCCCGCCGCCAGCGCTGCGAGTTCGGACGCCTCGACCTCGACGTTGAAGTGGCCGGCATTGGCCAGCACGACGCCGTCGCGGCAGCGCAGGAAGTGCTCCTGCCCGAGCACACGCCGGTTGCCGGTGCAGGTGACGACGAAGTCGGCGTCCGCGACCGCCTCCAGGGCGGGCCGCACGCGGCACCCGTCCAGGACGGCTTCGTTGGCCGCGACGGGATCGACCTCGGCGACCGTGACCCGCGCGCCGAGGCCCTGGGCGCGGCGCGCCACCCCGCGCCCGCACCACCCGTACCCGACCACCAGGACCTCCTTGCCGGCCACGAGGAGGTTGGTGGCCCTCAGGATCCCCTCCCAGGCGGACTGGCCCGTGCCGTGACGGTTGTCGAACAGGTACTTCATCCGCGCGTCGTTGACGGCGATGACCGGGAAGCCCAGGACCCCCTCCGCCGCCATGGCCCGGAGGCGGTGCAGCCCCGTGGTCGTCTCCTCGGTGGCCCCGCGCACCCGCTGCGCCGCCTCCGGGCGCTCGGAGTGAAGAAGGGCGATGAGGTCCGCGCCGTCGTCGAGGATCACCTCGGGCCGGCTGTCCAGGACGTCGCGCAGGAAGCCCGTGTACTCCCCTGGCGTCGGCGCGTGCCAGGCGTACACGCGGGGGCCGAGCGTGGCCAGCCCGGCGCAGACGTCGTCCTGCGTGGAGAGGGGGTTGCTGCCGGTGATGGCCACATCGGCCCCGGCGCGGTGCAGCGCCACGGCCAGGGCGGCCGTCTTGGCCTCCAGGTGCAGGCAGATGCCGACGCGCACGCCGCGCATCGTGCCGCGCGCGGCGATGTCCTCGGCCACCGCCCGCAGTACGGGCATGTGGGCTTCCGCCCACTCGATCTTGGCCTGCCCCGCTGCGGCGGAGACCGCCCGGGTGCGAGAAGGCTTCGGAATATCCGGATGTTCCTGCATATCGGCCGTCCCCCTGCGCCGGCGATGCGCCGGCGGTCAGTCCTTGTGAAGCGGCGGCCGCGGCCGCGGGTCCCTGCGGGGCGGCCCCCGAACACGGGCACCGGCGGCGGCGCTGCGACCACCTATACCGGCCCCGGTGCCCCTGGACAGGCGCGGCACGGGCGTGCGTCGAGGTCGCCGACGACGGCCAGCAGCAGGCGGCGGACGTCCGCCGTGGCGCGTGCCATGGCCTCCACCACCTCGGCGTGCGAGAGCGGGCGCCCGGCCAACCCCGCCGCCCAGTTGGTGGCGATGGCCACGGTGGCGTAGCAGAGGCCGGCCTCCCGCGCCAGCACCACCTCGGGGACTCCCGTCATCCCCACCAGATCCCCCCCGAGGCGCGCGTAGGCGCGGATCTCGGCGGGGGTCTCAAAGCGCGGCCCCTCGGTGCAGACGTAGGTCGCCCGCCCCCCGAGCGCGAGGCCGAGCCGGCCCGCCGCCCCCGCGAGGGCGGCGCGGAGTTCGGGGCAGTACGGCTCGGTCATGTCGGCGTGGTATACCCGGCCGTCCTCACCGTCAAAGAATGTCGACGGCCGGCCCCTGGTGAAATCGAGGAACTGGTCGCAGAGGGCGAGGCTCCCCGGCGGGATGCCGTCGGCCAACGATCCACAGGCGGCCGTCGACAGGCAGTGCCGGACGCCGAGGTGCCGTAGCGCCCAGATGTTCGCCCGGTAGTTCACGCGGTGGGGGGGTACGCTGTGCCCCGTCCCGTGGCGCGGCAGGAACGCGACGCGCCGGCCGGCATACGCGCCGGAGAACAGCGACACGGTACCATAGGGGGTGCCGATGGTCGCCGGCTCGGCTCCCTGCAGGAGGCTCGGGTCGTACAGGCCCGTTCCACCAATGATCGCAACCTCCGTCGTCACGCCGACACCCCTCTCCGCCCCCCGCGACGGGGCGGATCACCCGCCCCAGAACCGGCCGGGCCGCGTCATGTGATCGTGCAGCAGGCGGACGGCTTCGGCGACCTGCGCCTGCACCTCCGGGGACATCTGCCCGAGGACCGTCTCCAGATAGGCCGCCCGGGTGCGCAGCACCCCATCGATCACCTCGCGGCCGCGGCCCAGGACCTGCAGCCGCACCACGCGCCGGTCCCCGGTGTCCCGCGTGCGCTGCACGAAGCCCGAACGTTCCATGCGGTCGATGAGGTCGGTGACCGTGCTGGAGGCCCGAGAGAGCCGATTGCAGAGATCCCCCATGGTCATCTCGCCGTCGCGCACCAGTTCCACCAGTGCGTCGAACTGCGGCGGGGTGAGGTCGAACGAGGAGAGGTGCTGGCGGCCGCGCTGCCGCATGATGAGCGCCACCTCGCGGAGCAGCCGCTCTACCTCGGTGGCCAGCACCGGTTCGTCCCCTGCCGCAGCCGCGTCCTGGGCCCCGCCCCGGGGCGAGTGCACCACGGCCATCTACTCCTGTCCCTGCGCCCAGGCATCCCCCGCGCGCGCATACGCGACCATGTCCTGCGGCCGGAAGAACAGCCCGATCTCACGCTCCGCGGACTCCGGGCCGTCCGAGCCGTGGATGAGGTTGTTGCCGATGGTGAGCGCCAGATCCCCGCGGATGCTGCCGGGCGCCGCCTTGGCCGGATCGGTCGCGCCCATGACCGCCCGCACCTGCTCGATGGCGCGGGGCCCCTCCCAGACCATGGCCAGGATCGGCCCGGAGGTGAGGAAGGCGATGAGTCCAGGAAAGAATGGGCGCTCCCGGTGCGGGGCGTAGTGCGCCTCGGCGAGGCCTCGGTCCGCCTGGAGGAACCGGGCGCCGACGAGGCGCAACCCCTTGCGTTCGATCCGCGACACGATCTCGCCGACGAGTCCCCGCTGCACCCCGTCCGGCTTGACCAGCACCAGCGTCCGCTCCACTCGCCCACTCCCCTTCGATTGGCGTCGCCGGCCGCTGCCGGATACCCCGCGTTCGATACCGACCGCCCGCGCCGGGCCGGTACCCGGCGCCCCTTGGGCCAGTGCCCGCCGGGACGGGCCCCGTTGCGGTCGACCGATACATTCCCCTCCGGTCGGGTCCCCCGCGTGACGCGCCCGCTCCGCCGGCGCGTCGGGGGCGGCGCAACGACGCACGCGGCCACGTCCCCCCCCCGGACGCGCGGGGCGGCACCGCCTGACGCGGTTAGACCGCGAGCCGCACGGGCCCCGCCCCGCCGATAGCAGCGTCACACCCCGATCCCGTCCGGGGAGGGGCCGCCGCCATCGGCAGGGTCCCGCGCCGGCCACAGAGCCATGGCATAGGGCCGAAGCCCCTGCGCCCAGCCGTCTATGCCGGGTCCGCCGCCACCGGATTGCTCAATTCACCGATGCCCTCGACCCGCACCGTGAACACGTCGCCGGCCCGGAGGCCCCCGAGCCCCGACGGCGTCCCGGTGAGGAACACGTCGCCCGGCATCAGGGTCATCGCCTGCGAGGCGAAGCGGACCAACTCCACCGGGTCGGCGATCAGCATCCCGGTGGAGGCGCTCTGGCGCACCTCGCCGTTGAGGATGCCCTCCAGACCCCGGTCCACCGGGTCGAACTCGGTCTCGATCCAGGGGCCGAGCGGGCAGAAGGTGTCGAAAGACTTGGCGCGCATCCACTGCACGTCCCGCTCCTGGATGTCGCGCGCGCTCACGTCGTTGGCCAGAGTGTATCCGAAGATCGCCGCCGCGGCCTCCGCCCGATCCCGCGCCCGGCGGATCCGCCGGCCGATGACGATGGCCAGTTCGGCCTCGTAGTCCACGCGCGAGGCCTCGGCCGGCAGGAGGATCGGCTCTCCCGGCGCAACCAGGGCGCTGGGCGCCTTCAGAAACAGGATGGGGTCCTTCTTGGCCGGCGCATCCTTGATGTTGGCCGCGATGATGTCGGCGATGACCGTATCGGGCCCGCGCTCATCGTCCCGGTGCTCTTTGTAGTTCAGCCCGACGCAGAGCACCTTTGTCGGCTCGGCCGGCGGCAGCAGGGCCAGGCCGCGCAGCGGCCGAGCCTCACCGGTCTCCTGTCCGCCCGCATACGGGGCCGCGGAGAGAATGCGCACCTGTTCCCCGTCGATCCGGGCCCAGCGGGGACCCGCACCTGCGTTGCACCGCACGAATCGCACGGACCAGCCTCCCCACGGCGCACAAAAATGCCCCCGCACGTCTGGGGGCACAACCATCGGATGCCGTCGCCATTGTTCCCCGTCCGCCCCGGTCTTCCTCTCGCCCCGGACCGTTGGGCGCTGTCAGGGGGTTCGTACGGCGAACTCGGTGACAGCCCCACCCTCGATGCGGAAGGCCCGCAGCGCGGGGGCGTCCGGATCGGCGAGCGAGCAGATGAGGTAGAAGGCGCTGGAATAGAAGGCGAGACGGATATCGGTCTGGGAGGGATAGGCCGCGGTGTGCGGATGGGAATGGAAGATGCCCCAGAGGTCCTCGGCCCGGGACTCGATCTCCATGGTCACCCGCAGGAGGTCTCGGGGATCGAGGTCGTAGCGGGTCGGGCTTTGCAGCGCGTTGCGCGCGGGATAGAAGCGGAGCGGCGACCCGCCCCGGCCCGCGACGAGGCCGCAAGCCTCCAGGGGATGCTCGGCGCGCGCGTGTGCCACCATGGCCGCCCGCAAGGGCGCGGGCAGGACGACCTCGCCGCTCACCGGTGCGCCTCCCCCTCGCGCCGCAAGGCCCACGGCAGCATGCTGGCGTATCGGTCGCCGCCGTCCGGGAGCACGCAGGCCACCCGGCGGCCGGGACCGAGATCCGCGGCCACACGCAGCGCAGCCCACACCGCCGCGCCGGCGGACGGGCCGGCCAGCAACCCCTCCCGGCAGGCGAGGTGGCGGGCCGTTTCGAAGCCGTCCTCATCAGAGCAGGCCAAGACCTGGTCGATCAGCGCGCGGTCGAGGACGCCCGGCACGAACCCGGCCCCGAGCCCCAGCAGCCGGTGCGGGCCGGGCCGCCCGCCCCCGAGCACGGGGCTCCGCGCCGGCTCGACGGCCACCACGCGGATGCCGGGCAGGCGCCCCCGCAGGTAGCGCGCGGCGCCGGTCAGGGTGCCCCCGGTACCCACGCCCGCGACGAAGGCATCACACCGCCCGCCGCACTGCTGCAGGAGTTCCGGGCCGGTGGCCTCCTCATGGGCCCGCGGATTGTACGGATTTTCGAACTGCCGCGGCCAGAACGCCCCGCGGCGGCGCACGATCTCCTCGGCCGCAAACACCGCGCCGCCCATCCCCTCGATCCCGGGGGTCAGCACCAGTTCCACGCCGTACCAGGCGAACAGGGCCCGCCGCTCGGCGTTCATGTCCTCCGGCATCGTCAGCACCAGCCGGTAGCCGCGCACGGCCGCGACGACCGCGAGCCCGATGCCGGTGTTGCCGGAGGTCGCCTCGACGATGGTGTCCCCCGGCCGCAGCAGGCCCTCCCGCTCGGCGGCGTCGATCATGGCCAGGGCGATGCGGTCCTTGACGCTGCCGCCCGGGTTCATCCACTCGAGTTTGCAGACGACTTCCGCGCTCGATGCGGGCGTATGCCGCAGGCGCACGAGCGGGGTCCGGCCGATGAGGGCCAACGCGTCGGGAAGGATGTCCTCCGCCCCCGCAGGCTCTGCCGCGGGGCGGGAAGGCCCGTCGGGGCGCGACAATGTCGCGCCTACTGGCTGGGGCGGCTCGCCCGGCGCCTGCGGCACTAGCGATCCCCCACTTCCTCCACCGGGAGTTGCTCGTTCATCCACTCCACCATGCCGCCCGCCAGATTGTACGCCTTGGCGAAGCCCGCCCGGCGCAGCATGTCGACGGCGAGGCCGGAGCGGTCCCCGACACGGCAGACGAAGATCATCTCCTGGGCGGGGTCCATCGCGTCCCGCGCCCGGGCCAGGCTGCCGATCGGCACCAGTTCGGCCCCCGGGATGCGCATGGCGCCGTATTCGTAGGGTTCCCGCACGTCGATGATCAGCGCGCCCTCCCGGAGGCGCTCGTAGGCCTGGCGCGCGCTCAGTTCGGGGATGTCCGCCGCGGCGGGCGCCGCATCGGCGGCATGCGCGCCGTCGTGGTCGGCGCTCGGGATGCCGCAGAAGCCCTCGTAGTCGATGAGTTCGGTCACCGTCGGGTGGTCGCCGCACACCGGGCACTCGGGGTTGCGGTTCCAGCGCAGCGCCTGGTACTCCCCAGCCAGGGCGTCGTAGAGGATCAGCCGGCCGCTGAGCGGATCGCCCGCGCCGAGCAGCACCTTGACCGCCTCGACGGCCTCCAGCGTGCTCATGTGGCCGGCAAGGGCCCCGATGATGCCCCCCTCGGCACACGAGGGCACCGAGCCCGGCGGGGGCGGCGCCGGGAACAGGCAGCGGTAGCAGCCGCGGCCGGGTAGAAAGACGGTCGCCTGGCCCTCCCACTTGAGGATGGAGGCGTCGACGAGGGGCTTGCCCAAGAACACGCAGGCGTCGTTGACCAGGTAGCGCGTCGGGAAGTTGTCCGAACCGTTGACCACCAGGTCGAACTGGCCGATGATCTCCAGCGCGTTCTCGCGCGACAGCCAGGTGGGATAGCTCCGCACCTCGACCCCGGGATTGATGTCCTCGATGTGCCGCCGCGCCGATTGGACCTTCGGGCGGCCCACGTCGTGGGTGAAGTGCAGGATCTGCCGGTGGAGGTTGCTGATGTCGACCGTGTCGCCGTCGACGATGCCGATCGTGCCGACGCCGGCCGCGGCGAGGTAGATGGCGGCGCCCGAACCGAGCGCCCCGGCGCCGATGATCAGCACCCGGCTGTCCAGCAGCCGGCGCTGACCGGCGACGCCGACCTCGTCGAGCCGGATGTGGCGGCTGTAGCGCTGCAGTTGCTCCCGCGACAGCAGGGGCCCGCGCGCGGCCGCCGGTGTGTCGGGCTCGCCGCCCGCCATCGCGGGGATCAGCGCCACCTCGTCGCCGTCCTTGAGCGCCGTGTCCTCGCCCTGCAGCGTCCGCGTCTCCACCTGGTTGACGTAGACGTTGAGATGGCCCGGCACGACGCCGTCCGCCGCGAGGATCCGCGCGGCGAGGCCGGGATACCGGCCGGCGAGGTCCTGCAGCAGGAGACCGACCGACGCGGCCTCGGACTCGACGTGCGAGGCGCGCTCGGTGAATTGCCGGTACGGCGTCGGTATGTATACGCGAATCGGCACGGCCCAGCACACTCCCCACAGCCCCGGCGGCGCGGCGCCGGAACGACGTATCCTACAAAACCAGGCGACTTTCCGCCTTTCGACCGGATTCTAGCGGCGCAGGCAGGGGACGTCAATGCGAACCGGCGTCGCCCCGCCGCGCTGCGGCCTCCGCCGAGCGGCCGAATTCCTGCGGCGGGGGTGCTTTTCCCCGCGGGCCCGCCTGTGGTAAGATGTGCGGGTTCGCGGGGTCGTCGGTCATACCGGGCTGTAGCGCAGCTTGGCAGCGCGCCTGAATGGGGTTCAGGAGGCCGGCGGTTCAAATCCGCCCAGCCCGACCAACTAGGACAAGGAAAAAGCCCTGTGGCCCAACGGCTACGGGGCTTTTTCCTTTTTCTTACCATGTCGCGGTTGTACGCCGGGATACGCCGGGTTACGGGGGGGTTAGGGTAGGTTCCGGGTAGGGACGATGGGTAGGCGATACATACGCGATGCATATGTGCCACAAGGGTTTCGGGCACCGGGGGTATGCGTAGGGTAGCGGGCGGGGTAGGGTTTGGACGCCTTGCGCTCGGCGACCGTCAGTGATACTGTGCGACACGACGACGAGATAGCGCTGCCGCCGAGGAACGGGGCGGGGCGCAGGCCATCACGGCCGCGCGGTTAAGGCGCGTCCTCCGAGAGGGGGACTGCGCCTTTTTTCTGCGTTCGGTGGCAGCGACCGAAGGAGGTCGCTGCAATGCCTGCACCCGCGCCCAACCCCCCCGCCATCGTCCCACGATTCGTCACTCTCGCCGAATCGGAGCGCGCGACAGGTCTCAGCAAGCTCGGCTTTCGCGAGATCGTCCTGCCTCATGTGCGCACTCTAAAGGCTGGCGCTCGCCGGATGGTGTACCTCGAAGACTTGCTCGCCTGGATCGAGGCCAACACGGTGGGCCCGACTGTAACTGCAGTGGAGGAAACTTCGCCGGATATCACTCCGAAGCGGGGCCGTCCTCGCGCCATCTGACCAAAAAATGCTAAACCCCGCCTGCCGATGTGAGGCAGTCGGGGTTTAGCGGGGGCAGGACGCAGCGGGGACGGTCGGCTAGGAGTGTCGCGCCAACCGTACCCTGATGCGCCCGCCTCGTCAACGGGGAGGGGCGCAATCATGCCAAAGGTGCCGTCAATCGCCACCAACCGCCAACTCTCGGCGGTGCTGGACGATGCGATTATGGCGCTCTTCGAGGCCAACGATCCTCCGGTGATATTCCGGCGCGGTAACACCCTCGTCCGCACCACCGATGAGGGCGACGGTCCTGAAATTGAAACTCTCAGCATCCATGCGATCCTGGAACGACTCGCGCGAGTCGCACGCTGGGTTGTACGCAGGAAGGAATCTGCTGTGGACGTTTACCCGCCGAGAGAAGTTGCCGAAACTGTATCCGCTTCGCCTGATCTACCACTGCCGCGCCTGAGTTCAGTAGTGCGGACGCCCTTCATCGTGCCCAACTGCAAAATAATCTCAAAACCAGGCTACTACTCAGAGTACGAGGTTATGCTGTACATGCCCTATGACTTCAACATGCCCGATGTGCCCGACAAGCCGACTGCGAACGATCTAGCTTGTGCTAGGTCGCTGATTTTAGATGAACTACTCGTAAACTTCCCATTTACTGATGAAGGCAGCAGGGCAAATGCTGTCGCAATGATACTGCTGCCATTCGCGCGGCAGTTGATCGACGGGCCGACTCCGCTGCACCTCGTCGAGGCGCCCAACGCTGGCACTGGTAAGAGTCTACTGGTGAGCACAGCAGGGGTGATTGCCGGCGAGGATCGTCCTGCGATTATGACCGAGAAGGCAGGGTGGCGCGGCGAGCCGGACGAGGCGGAGTGGCGGAAATCTATCACCAGCGCACTCAAACGCGGGCGGCAGTTTATACGCATCGACAACATCCGGCACGGGTTGGACTCGGCTGCCCTGTCCGCAGCGCTCACCTGCCGCACATGGGTCGAACGTGAACTTGGTTACACGAGAGAGTTGGAACTGCCAGTAACCTGCGTGTGGACGGCCACCGGCAACAACATCACTCTAAGTCGCGAGGTCGCACGACGAACGGTTATCACTCGCCTGGACGCTAAAGTGCCTCAACCTGAGGACCGACAGGACTTCCTGCACCCACTCCCGGCATGGGCGGCACAGAACAGGGGTGCTCTGGTTGGAGCGTGCCTGACAATGATCCGAGCTGCAATTGTGGACGGGCTTACTCCTGATCTATCGGTGCCGATGCTGGGAAGTTACGAGGTCTGGACTTCGGTGATGAGCTCGATTTTGAAGAGTGCCGGAATCAGTGGATTTCTTGGCAATCGAGGCGGTATATACGATCACATCGACGAAGGAACTGCGGCCTGGTTCAGCTTCGTGCTCGATGTGTGGTGGGGCGTGCACGGGAGCGCACCTGTATTGTCGCGCGAGCTGTTCGAGTTGGCTGACAGGGTTGGACTTATTGAGGACCTGATCGGTAAGGCCAAGGGCAGTTCGGCAAAGGTGAAGTTTGGCCTGGCGCTCAGGAAAAGGCTGGGCCAGATTGTCGGCAATGTCCACGTTGAGGGCGGAGAACCAGATCACCATGGCCAGCCATCATACCGGCTAGCAATAGTCAAAAATGGCAATGTCTCCGCAGGGGTTGACCCAACCCCTGCGCAACCCCTGCATCAACCCCTGCACCCCTTCACGCCAACGGACGCAACGGGTTCCGGGGAAGCGCAGGGGTTGCAGGGGTCAACCACCCCCGCGCACACGCACGCACCCACGCACGAAGTCTGTATTGTGAACCCCTGCACCCCTGCAAACGGCCATGTAGACGTTGTGCCGCAATGCGTAGAGGTATTCGCAGGGGTTGCGCAGGGGTTTACCAACCCCTGCGCCGATCCCGACGACTACGACGAACAGGAAAGGGCTGCCATACAGGCCGACCGCTAGGAACACGAGTTGGGAGGTGGGCTTATTGTCGTCACTCGCCATCCGCCGCTTGAAGCGGCACCAGCGGCTGGAGTGAGTTGTGCATGTCGAACTGGGGGGGTCGCCCCCGCCTCCGGCGGGGACTCCCAAACCGGGGCAGTTGGTTCGGTGCCACTTCTCGGAGGTGAACTCCGTGTCGCTGACGGTGCGCAAGATCGAGTCCCCGTATCTACCCAGTGACCTGCCTGGAGCCGCAGTTCGGTATGCCCAGGCCGGATTCTGGGTCGTGCCGCTGTGCTGGCCTCGCCCTGATGGCACATGCGGTTGTGGCGGAGGACACGTTGGACGCGCCGTGGGCAAAGCGCCACTTATGCCGGGGTGGAAGGAACTGAGGTTGGGCGTCGGAGGCGTGCGGCAGGCGTGGAGGCGGACGCCTCAGGCGAATATCGGCCTGCTACTCCACGCCAATGACTTGCTGTTGATCGACCTCGACGGCGTACAGGCCGTTGCGGAGGTCTCGGAACTCGGGATGCCCAACGCGCCGACCGAGGACTGCGACCGTGCCGGTGGCGATGTGGGCCTGCACGTCTTCCTGCGGCGTGGCGACCTGCCGCTGCGATCGCTCGTCCACCGGGGATCGTCACACGGCATCGACCTCAAGAGCGAGGGATTGGCCGTTGTCCCTCCTTCCCGCAGGTTCACTGACGGTCGCATGGTGAGCCGCGAGTGGTGGCCGGGATCGAGCATCCTCGACATCCGGCCAGCGCCTGTACCGCAGTGGGCGGTGGTCATGCTCAACGAGGCGCCCGCACAGACACAGGCGCCCGCTACCCCTGACCCTGTTCCTGGCAAAGCCGCCGGAGGCGGCGCAGCCCCCCAGTTTGACGCTCCTGCCAACCTCCCACTGTGGGCACAGGCACTCATTGACCTGGGACCAAAACGGTTCGCAGACCGCTACCCCTCGCGCTCGGAGGCACTATTCGCCCTGGTGTGCGCGATGGTCCGCGCCGGCTGGACTGATGAGCGGATCATTGCCGACTGCCTGGTGCAGCCGTGGATCGCGGCTATGAGCGACAAGCACGGCAACATGAGGGTGTACCTCAATCGCGACGAGAATCGCGGACTCGTACCGCGAGCGCGGTCGAAGGTTGCCGAGGAGTTCGTTGACTGGTAGCCGTGAAGGAGGTGACGCGCGAACGCCCGGCCTCAATGACCGGGCGGGGTTGGGGTGCCGCACCTGGCGGGGTGCGGCGGTGGTCGGATGAAAGCGGGACGGGTGGGGACACACGGCGGGCGGTGCTTCGGCACGTCGGCCGTGTCCCCTCCCCGGCCGGACGGGGGGCGGTCGAAGTGGACCAGCATCCATGGAACGTCAAACTTCCCGCTCCATCGACTCTGCCTGAGTTCGTGCGCGAAATCGTCTACAAGGGACCGGACGCCTTCACTGGTGAGCGGCGCCCTCACTGGTCCCGGCTTGGCTACAGGCTCGCGCGGGAACTGCGGGCTGCAGGCTGGACGCAGGATCAGGTCGAGTTGATGCTCACCCACTGCAAATGGGTGAGGACTCCCAGACACGACGAGTTCGCCTTCGTGGTCGCACACAAAACCTTCGTTGAGAGTCCCTATGAGGCCGACTGGCAGTTCGCGGACCCGGCCAAGTTCCGGCACAAGAAGCAGGCGAGGGTTCCTGCGCGATGATTGCGCTGGTGGTGCTCCTGATGCTGGCCCTGCTGAGCGGCCGACCCCCGTGGGACTCGGGCAACCACAGTGGCGTCGGCCTGGCGAACCGACTCTGGGAGGAGGTGATGAAATAAACACCGAAATGTCTCACTCGGCTGAAGGTCAGGTTGGCGCGGCGCTCGCAGCAGCGCACGACGTGGAGGCCATCAGCGCGACCGCGACCGGAACGGTGCTCGCCAACTGCATCGTCGCGATCGGCAGTGACGGCTCACTCAAAGTCGAATGCAGCGATGCGCTCCTGCGCTTCGGCCTGGTCCCGAACCTGCGCCCGGCAGCGGCTCCGACGCAGGCACCTGCTCCGACGACTCCGACGCAGGCGCAGTCCTGACCACAGACCTCGGTGGCGCGTGGAGAGGACCGCCCCCTCTCCACCGCTACCTCCGGGGGGACCCACCGCTCCGTATCGCTCCGGGGGGGTGTAGTATCTGGGGTGCGGCCACCAGCGCCGCCTCGCTGCCTCCAGGGGCTGACACCACGTATGGATTCCGTCCTGCTCCATTACCGGATTCCCGCCGGTCCACCCGTCCGGGGGTGGACTCGCAGGACGTTGTATGTGATGCGCGTTCTCACGAGTTTGGGAGGGGGGCAGTGATGCAGGGGACAGTGAATCGCCCGACCTTGGAGGAGATCATGACCGTATCGCGCGAGTGGGGGTTGAACCCCACCTCCAAGCGTGCCGAGGGTTTCGCGCTACTGGAACGCGGGGACGGCGATGCTGCACGATTGGTCGCATACCGACTCTTGAAGTGGACTCCAGAACAGTGGCAGGGCGTTAGGCGCTCCTGGAACGAGTTGCATCGCAAGCGTGCTACTGCTGCTATGACGAAAGTTTAAACAAAAACTTAACTTGAACCAAACTCGCGCAACAACCAATCGCTTGCAGCAATGGCTGCCTGTTCCATGTGTCACCTAATCATCCTTTTCTGACACAATGTACGAACATCGCGCGAACGTCAAAAGCGTTGATGCGCAACGACTTCACCAAACACAACAATTCAACGAAGAACACATGAGCGTATTAGGCGCGGGTGGCGTGTGGTTGGTGCGCGACCAGGAGAACGGCCGCGCACCAACCATGCCGGCCGGGCGAATGTCTTGCGCCACATGGCGCCCCACGCCAGAACGCCCGTAGCGCATCGGACGGTCGCGCGTGGGTGTTTGGACACGTGGCGCGAGATCGTCCATCTACGGCCGTTCTGGACGGGCATGCCGATCGGCCGCGCACACCGCACACGCTCCACCGCAAACCAACGCAAAACGGAGAACGGCGGAGGTAGACCGCGACCACACCGCGCCATACGCCATAAACGCGCCTAAACGGTCACATCAGTCAGTTGTGGGCCCGTGGTTTTGCTGGCTTGATTGCCAGGCACCTTGGCAATCGAATACCGAAACGGCAACGGGGCGCGCACACGTGGAGGAAATCCATGGCAACGCAGAAGACCGCGCCGAGGACCCAAGACGCACCGGCAACGCCCATAACCGCACCGGCAGCCGCGCCGACGACGCTCACACCGCAGGACATGGAAGCCGCCGTCGCAGCCTTCATCCGCAACGCGCTCGGCTCGGCTGCACCGGATACCTCGCAGTTCGACGCGGAGATTGCCGAACTCGAAGGCGAGGTCAAGACCCGCATCGACAGCGGTAAGAATGGCGCCGTGCTGAACGTCCTGCAGCGCGAGTTGGAGGACGCCAAGGCCCGTCGCTCGGAGTTCATCGCCACGGTCGATTCCAATGCTGGCCGTCGTATCGAACTCTCCCTCATCGCCGTTCGTCACTGGTCCAACCCGGCGAACGAACTGCCCTCGCCCAAGATCCGTAACCACTCACAGCGCGGTGAAGGCGACGGGACCCGCACCGAACCCAAGTACGTCGCCAAGGTGAACGGTGAGGACGTTTCGCCCTCGGACAACAGCTCGATATCGACGCTGGCACACAACCGCCTTCACAAACTCGGTGCCGACGTACTCCGTGCGGAGTTCGCGAAGCAGAACAACGGACTTGCCCTGGCGGATCACCTGAAGGCGCATGGCACGCAGGCCCGCACCGTGAAGGTGACCTGCCCGGACGACAAGACCCGCACCGTGGAGTTCACGCCTCTGCCCAAGAACGCCTGAACCGCCCACAGTATCGACCGTCCCGAAAATCGCGCGCCCCTGCCTCGTTTGTAGCCTGAACTCAGAACCGCCAACAGCGGGAAGGGTTCAGGCTACCGGCGAGCTTGGGGGGCAACTGGAGGTAGACAATGCCACGAGGAGTCAAGCCCGCGCGGGAGGTGATTCGGGTCACGTTCGACCTGGAGCCTGAGTTGGCGAGGACGCTGCGACGAATGGCCGACGTGAGGGGAGTTGGGGCGCGGGTGATAGTCGAGGAAGCCCTGCGGCAGCGGTTCGAGTGGTTGAGGCAGCAAGGTCGCGACGGACGCGAGCCGGAGATTTGAGCTGCGGGAGTTTGGAGGCGCAATGTGGAGTGGCCTGGCGGCTGGACCTGGACATGGACGACGGTGAGGGCGGCGCGTGAGGGATCGCCGCAACGGCCCCGGATTCGGCCGTGGGCGCGACTTGGCCCTGTGCGTGGGTAGGAAGACACCCCGTGCGCGGGTCGTGCCTCTGCGGCCGTCCTACGCGGGGATCACGCGTTCTAGGCGCATGCATCAGCGGAGTCGAGTAGAGCGGACCAAAACTGCGCCAACTGCTGGTCCCCGTTGAGCATCGCCTGCAGTACTCCCTCCTGACCAGCACAACGGGCCAAGTCCGGCCGGTGCCTGACCACCGCCAACACGACTTCCTCAACCTCACCATTGGATACCTCACGTCCGAGTGCCACCCGCAGCAGTATCGACATAACCCTATCACTCACACCGTTCACCTCCATGCAACTGGCTGATAGTGTGGCGGGGTTCGCGTGTAATGTTCAAGAGGTCTACACCAAGCGAAATCGTTACAATCCGTGTGGCGCAAGGAGTTTGGGGGTGGTGAGGGGTACAGGTGGAGTGAATAGTGTGCGCTATGGATTACAAAAGTGCGGTGTACGGTATTTGCAGATTGTGCGGGGTTAGAGGGTGCGGTCCGTGCCTCTCATTTTGCGCTATGGAGGTATAAGAAATTGAAACTCGCGGTACGGGCTTGCGGGCTGAGTTTCATCGTGGGGTGGGTGCTGGCCGCAGCGTTGGCGCTGGTGCTGAGGTAGCCTCACGGTACGTAAGGAGTCCGTGAACATTGCTTGAAGGGGGTGGACTCCATGGGTATCCCAAAGACACCGATCAGGTCACAGGAGTTCGAAGACGCGGTTGAGGGCAACTCGGCCGCGAGTCGGCTTGTGTGGTACGGTCAGGCCAGGGACGTGTGGTGGAGCGCGGGAAAGGAGGACCGGGTTGAGACGTGGTGCGTGATGATGCGGAGGTTTATTGAACTGCCAGTTATCCAGCAGGAGAGGTTGGTTAGTGAGGAGGTGGAGGTGGTGGGGGAAGGTACGTGAACCACTTTACCTTCACTGCACCCAGTGCCTGCGCACATCGCGCACCACATCGCGGATAAGCCGCAACTGCCCGATATCGCAGTTGTGGACCAATGCGGCTATCTCCTGGCGCAGCGGGTCCTGTTCGTCCGTGTGAGGGCGTTCGTCCACGGCGCTCATGATGAAGCCAACCGGCGTCCTCAGTGCGGCGGCGAGCCGCATCAGCACATCCACGCTCGGCACGGCAGCCCCGGCTTCGATCCTCGGTATGTACGTGGGGTGGACCCCTGCCGCCTCGGCCACCTGCTCCTGCGTCAGGTTTGAAGCCTGCCGCACAGACCGGAGGCGCGCCGCCAAGAGTTGCCGTTGTGCGGGTGTCACACATCATCCCCCGGCGCACAATGTCCCAACCTACAGTCAGGAAGGAATATCCGGTCAATCATAGAAAACTGACGGTGCGTATTATGTCCGAAAGGGGTGCGGCTGATGCCCGATGGTTGGGCGCTACTGGCGACGGACAATCAGCGGCCGGTCGTATTGGAGAAGGACCTGGGCTCCTTCCGCCTGACGGTCGCGCGGGACCTGACCCGCTCCAATTCCTGGTCATTCCTGATCGACTGCGACGGGGCAACCGTCGCCACAATCTCGGCCGACGCCATCCAGGACGAGAACGAAGCTGCACGGGCGGCGGAGGCGTGGGCGCGGGAGTACGTCGGGTAATCGAGCGAGTGCGTATGTTGCCACCGGAACTACTGGGTGGGGGCGGTTTCGCATGCCTCGGGTCGTGAACAGAGCTTGGTGGGTGCGACACGGGTTCCGAGTGAATGTGACGGATGGCGGGGTGGAGAGTGCAACCGATACCGGCAGCGGAACATCCACGGCTTCGCCCGCTGCGGTCGCCGAGGGGTTCGCTTCCCGGCGGGCGCGACGGATGAACTCACTCCGCGCCCCCTGGTGGTCAGGACCATGGACGACCTTTGCCATCTGGTTGTCACTCCTCTGCGGTATGGTCAGTGCACTGTTGACCATGGTGCTCCTTTGGACCGTGCTGTACGGAACTGCCATGCCGGGATTCGTGGGCACTGGATGGATCGACCTGTGCAGTATCGGTGTCACCATTGTCGCCCTGTGGCGGCGTGGTATCCGGGCCCGACGTGTGCTCGGGCTGACAAGTCGCGAGGCGGTGGCGGCGTGGAATGCCACACGTACAGTAGGCTCGCGGATCACAGGTGGCTTTCGTGCCATATGGACGGCTATCGGTGTGAACGTCGTCGTAGGGGCAGGCGTGGTCATCGCGGCGGCAGCGTGGCACGCCTTGACCACCGTGCCGACGCCGGTCCCGGTGGAGTTTCACGACACAAGCGCCACAGTACCTGTGGCACAGCCCGCCGGTCCCCGATCCCAGGTCGCCGCCGGTTGTATTCAAGGACAAATTGCGAACAACTCGCTTGTGGTCATGGTTCGCGCTGGTCTGGGGGGACCAGTCGCGCGAGGGGTTATCGACACAGGTGCGGAGGTGTCGCAAATCCCGAGCGTGTACCTGGATCAGCAAGGTTGGACGCCCGACCACGCAGTGAGTGGCCGGGTGGGTGCATTGCTGGCGGCGTTCGGACTTAACCCTGCACAACAGGAGACGATCACCGGAGTCGGTGGTGGCAGCATGTCGGGCGATGTCTATACCGGCAAACTCGAACTGTCTGGCAATGACTCTGCGTGGTTCAGCACACCTACCGTACAGGTGTTAGCCACAAGTGGACCTGCGTTGCCCACTGGGGCAGTGGCACTGGTAGGCATGCGGGCGGTGAGTGGCATGGCGTTGAGCATCGGCGCGAACACCTGGACGCTATGTCAATGAAGTCAGCACACACTGTCGAACGCAGGCAAGGAAACGGCAACCAGCGTCGAACTCTGCAGCACCGACGACAGGAAGCGGGGAAAACCGTGGGTGCTGCGTTACTTGTTATAGCCCTCATCGTCGTAATCGGCATAGTGGCATCGCGGAATCAAGAGGCTGCAAGGAAATAGCAGGAGGAGGCTGCGCGGCAGGCCGAGGCCGAACGACAGGCAGAACTCGCCGAGAACCAGCGCCGCGCGAGTCTTGACGTGGCGCGGCTGAACTGGGGCGATGTCGTCGGAACCCACACAGGCACATGCCCCAAGTGCGGGCAAAAGGCCCTGCTCAAGGTCTACAAGACGGGCAACGTCGAAGCGCACTGCACGGCATGCTCGCACCGGACCGAGGTGTAGGGGCCGTGGTGGTACTGGTCATCGGCATCGCCGCCTGTCTGGCTTGGCTGATCTTATCGCGGCAGTCAGGACCAGTTCCGCCGCCGGGAGCCGACGACCCTACTACCGCGTCAGCCACATCGCCGCGCATCCGTCCGGCCCGTATCCCCCTCCACGACCACATCCGCTACCTCGTGATTCGCCGGAGTGGATTCCGCTGTCATTACTGCGGAGCGACCGGCAAACTCGAAGTTGACCATATCATCCCTTTGGCGGCAGGTGGTACGAACGATATGAGCAACCTTGTGGCTGCCTGCCCACATTGCAACCGCTCCAAGGGCGCACGAGCACGACCGAAGATGAGGTAGAAGTCAGCACGCAGGGATCTCTCGGATTGGAGCGTAATAGAATTGACTGAGGATGAAGTTCGTGACATTTTGTTGGGGTGCCACAGAGAATCACTCGCGGTGGACTACAAGGCTGATCTTCCTCCTAACGCACGTGCAGAGGAACTTGCAAAGTACGCATCCTCCTTCGCCAACACCGAAGGCGGTATCCTGTTCTACGGGGTAAATGCAAACTCGCCGAGCGAAGCCCCGTCGGACTTTCCGGGCGTCGAGTCGATGATGGGGCGCGACTCGGTAGCGACGTGGTATGAGCGTAAGGTAAATGCTGTTCTAACGCCGCATGTCACTGTCGAGTCGCATATGCTGCGCGAAGGGCTACCCGTGCCTGCAGGCAGGGTTGTACTAGCAGTTCGTGTGCCACGGAGCCCAGTTGGACCGCATATGATTTGGTCTAACAAGGACGACAAAAACCGTAGAAACGACTTGCAGTACAGGTACTATGTACGCCATGAGACTGAGTCCGAGCCGGCAACCGAGCAGGAGGTGCGTGCCATGTACGGAAGGTCTTTCGGATCGCCAAGACTGTATCTACGACCAGGGTTCCTACCAAGCCTGAAGTGGCGTCCCTGCGTCCAAGTTGTTAATATTGGGGCAACCGCAGCACGGAATGTTCGCGCTCGCTTCGAGCTTGGATACTCCCTCGATGTCAAGGTGAATGTTGAAGCATCGTTACGGTCGCGTGGAGAAAAAGGCGACATATATGCTGGAATACTTCAACCCGGCGAATACTACTCATACTTATTGACCCCTCGAAAGTACGCATTCACAGAAACGGGCAATGTGATGTGCCTCGCGCGATTTGAAGACCCTTATGGCTTGTCCTATGAGGAGTTCATGAGTTTCGAGTTGAGGGATTGGATCGAGCAGGTGACACTAGGCAGGGTGTGGTCTTGGGAGTTGGGCCAAGCGAGCGACAATGATTGGGCAGAGATTGGCTGTTGGGAGCCAATGCTACTACAACAGCGAGACATCCGCAGAAATGAAGGCCCGAAGACGCCCGAACCGTAAACCGGCATGGCTCACTCTATCTCATAGAGTTTGTCGTCGTGTACCTCAAGCCGTTTCTTGAAGCCACCTAGCCGTTTGAACTCTACAATGTGAGGAGATGCTTTCGCCTTAGCGTTGAGCCACTCACGCGCATGCATGTTGGCAATAAACCCTGTTGTAAAGAGCACACCTAACATGCGACTCTGCTCCGTGCCTTGCACGTTCTCAAGAATCACAATTCCTGCCGTATCCTGCAGAGGATGCTTGCGGTCGTTCCAAAATCCAACATCCTCCGTCAATAGAATCCGCTTTTCCTGTCGTGCCCACTTGCGTACTTGCTCATCTGGCGCATGTGCTCTGATAGTGTCGATGCTACTCTTGATGTTCCATCCCTTCGCACGGAGGTCAGCAATCAGCTCCGGGGATATGTCCGCATCGGCGCATAAGGACCGACGATCTGCCCACGTGCCACTTGTCTCATCGCGCACACCCTTATCAGGCAGTGTGTCCACCCTCCATAACAGTCCGGCTGCACTTACTCGACCCAATTCGGCAAAGGCTGTTCACGCTCCGTTCCTCGAAGTCCTGCTCGTGCGTTGGATCGCACAGTACACTGCGAGGATGTCTCGATGGTTGACACATCGCCACATAGGACCGGCCAAACCCCACCGTTGCCCGCATTGGCCCCGCATTCGCCACGTGGCGCACGATAGGCCATTGCGGGGGTGATTGGCCATTGGCGGTGTAGATAGTGCCTAGAATCGGCCGGAGAAAATGGCAATTTGCCGGTGGGAAGGAATTGGCGCCTACCCATAGAATCAGGAGGCCCCAGGAGGGATGATCGTGAACATACTCGCCTGGAGGGACAAGAGCGGCAAGCAGGTGAAGGTGGACGGGAAGCTCTCATGGCGCCTGCGCTGGGACACCAAAGACGCAGGCACCGGCAAGCGGAAGAACGAGTACGACACGTGCCACGGCAGCCGGCGCGAGGCCGAAAAGCAGTGGATCGAACACGAGGCCGAGATTCGGGCCGGTGGCGTCAACTACGTCCAACCTGCCAAGGATCTACTCGCCGACTACCTGCCGAAGTGGCTGGAGCGGCGCCGCGCCGACCTGCGACCCACAACCTGGGGCAGTTACGATCAGATGGCCCGCACTCACGTCAAGCCTGCCTTGGGCGCCACGAAGCTGGCCGACCTGACTGCGGCTACAGTCGAATCGTGGGTGGCGGATATGTTGGCAGGACGCGGGCCGGAGGGGCATCCGGTAGGTGCGAGGACAGCGGCATACGCCCGGACGGTTCTACGGATTGCCCTGCAGGACGCTGTACGCCTCGGGTTGCTGAAGGACAACCCAGTAGACCGGACCCGTCCGCCGAAGCAGGCCCCACGCCATGTCGAGGCGTTCACTCCACAGCAGGCGATGATCCTCTTCGAACGCGCGGCATCGACGCGGTTCCGTTCCCTGTTCGAGTTCGCGTTCTACACCGGGATGCGGCGTGGCGAGATACTGGCGCTGCGGTGGGATGACGTGAATATGGACGGCGCCATGCTGGTGGTGCGGAGAAGCCGCGTGAAGGTCGGGGGCAAGAGGCGCGGACAGGAACAGGCGCCTAAGACTGCGGCTGGGGAACGGGCTGTGGCGCTACCGGGACTGGCCGTGGACGCGCTGCGGCGCCAGTGGGCGGCACAGGCCAAGGACAAGCTGAAGGCCGGGCCAGAGTACAACGACCAGGGTTTTGTCTTCGCTACGATGCTCGGCAACCCGCTCGGCCCTGACGATATTAGCCGCGACTTCCGCAGGTTGCGAGACAGCGCGCCTTGTCCTGGATGTGGTCGCCACACGTCGCCTGACAAGAGCGCCAAGGGAAGCCACTCCCCCATGACCCACTACCGCTGCCGCTGTCATAAGGAGTGGGACGCGACCGGGCTGCCGCAACTGCCGTTCCACGCCCTCCGCCACTCGGCTGCCACCATCCAGATCGCCTCAGGCGTGCCGGTGGAGGTAGTAAGCAAGCGGCTGGGGCACCGGCGCATCAGTACCACACTCGACACCTACGGGCACCTGTTACCGGAAGCCAATACGGCGGCGGCGAGCAAGGTGGACGACTTCATGGCTAAGGTCATGGCCGGGGAGAAAGGGCATTGAACCAACGTCCGGGGTAGGATTCGGGTAGGTATCGACCGCGCATTTACCGGAACACGTTGCGGCACAACGCATTTGCGGAACACAAATCCTGAATGGGGTTCAGGAGGCCGGCGGTTCAAATCCGCCCAGCCCGACCAGTTTGATGACTAGAGCCGCAAGCGATTCAGGGAACGCCCCCAGCCAGGAAGCTGGGGGCGTTCGCCGTGTCTGTCACCGGATTGTTACCGGAACGGTGGCGTGGCTGGTATGAGTTACCGTCGCGTCAGCGGATGGCGGTCCGGCTGGGGAGGGTGAGGCGCAGTGAGTGCGGGCAAGGCACTCGCCTGCGCAACAGCGCACCGGGCGCCACATCGGGCGCAGGACGAAGCTCACCCCTGACATGGCGCGGCGCATCGCCGAGGCCGTGGCGGACGGCGTATCCCGCGAGGGCGCGGCGCAAGCGGTGCGCGTCGGACGCGCGACGCTCATGCGCTGGCTACAGCAGGGGCGGGAGCAGGAGGCGGGCCCCTGCCGCGACCTGTGGGACGCCATAGAAAAGGCGGAGGGCCCCTGTGAGGGGGCCGTTATCGGCGGCGGTGCGGAAGGCGGTCGAGTCGGGCACCGGGCAAACCGCCCCGTGGCTGGCCGAGCGGAAGTGGTCCGAGCGGTATGCGCGCCCGGACCGCCTCTCCGTTGTCGGCCACGACGGCGGCGAGGTGCGAATCGTCGTGGAGCACGTTAAGGATTGGCGCGGCAGAGACGTTGTCGAGGTGGAACCCGAGCCGGCGTCCGCAGGAGGACGCGGTCGGCGCTGACGCCGCGGGACACGCCGAAGGGGCCGGGTCGCCGCAATGGCTGCCCGGCCCCTTCGGCGTTACCGGCCGGCGTGGGGACATGGAGCAACTCCGCCGTGCCGGTCAAGGTGCGTGCGGGCGTCACCCTTGTACAGCGCCTGCATAGTCTGTCCGCGCAAGCGGATGGCGCCGCCCGGGAACCAGGCGGACAGCCGCTGGCGGGAGGTGTTAAGAGGTGGCGCACGCGTACTCTACAGGTCCTCTGGAAAACGAAGTGGTGATGGGGGCGGCGTCGCACCCATCGTCAGAGACAGTGTGGACGAAGGTGCTTAACAACCACCAGTACCGGACCATCAGAGCCACGATCCACGTGTTCCAACTGAATGGCACCAAAACTCTGATCGACAGTGTCAGCCTAGCGGTGGGGCCCATGTCGTCCGGTTTTCACGTATCCAACGTGTCCTCGGCGCTTGAGTTCGAGGTCCAGATTGGCATCTCGCCGTGGAAGGCCGCCGACGATGTGCTCATCGGGGTGTTTGGCAAAGATGCATCCGGCAATCTGAACCCGAGTCATCGCCTGGTCCAACAGGAGTTGACACCAATCGACGACCCGTCCTGCACGGTCGACCCGAACGCGAAGAGTTCCGATAAGCGATAGGCGGACCGATCGGCCGACCGATAGGAGGGAGGCCGTCAAGCCCCCCTAGGCAACTCCCGTGGAAGGGGTTCGCGAGGGCAGGGCAGCCAAGGCCACCCGGCCCTCGCCGTCTCATCGGGGACATCGACGCCGTCACGATCTCCACGCCCAACCGCTGGCACTTCCCCATCGCGCGCGCCGCCATCCTGGCCGGCAAGCACGTCTTTTGCGAAAAGCCGCTGGCGATGGACCAGACCGAGAGCGCAGAGTTGCTGGACCTGGCGGGACGGGCCGGCCTGGTCCACACGTGGCCTTCACCTTCCGGTTCCTCTACGCGGCCCACGAGGCCCAGCGCCTGGTCCGGGGGGGCGGCAGAGGCAGTGGGCAACCATCACTCGCGCTTGTGTTATTATATTCCATCGAGGGATGGCTCAGATGTGCCTCGTCCGATCCGGTCGTTGGGCGAGAACATCCGGCGGCTGCGTGAACAACGCGGCCCGTCGCAGAGCACCCTGGCGCTTGCGCCTGGTATCGACCAGGGCCACACCTGTCCACCATCGACCGCGGCAAGTGGGCACATCCTCACGTATCGGTGTTGCGGGTCATCGCCCGTCCTCTCGGTGTGACGGTGGACGAACTGCCCAGCGAGCCGGTTGCCGAAGCGGCACTCCCCAAGGGGGAGGAGTGACCATGGCGACAACGGTGCCGCGGCTGCGAACCTACCGCATCGTGCTGGAGTGGGACGATGGGGGCCCGGACAACCAGGGGTGGATGGTGACGGTTCCCGCCCTACCCGGCGCGGATGGTCCTCCACGGCCCGACACTATATCGAGTAGGTAGTTCAGTAAAGTGCGTACCCAGATACCGCTGATCGTCGTCTAAAGGGGGCACATCATGGAGACCGTGATAGTGCATCTCGACGAAGGAGATGCCTTGGCATCCGCCGCCGGAGCCCCTGCCCCAAAATCGCGCTGTACGCGCAGGGGTCTCTTCACCAACGCTTGCGGAGCCGCCGGGGCAATCGCCGGCACGGCACTCTTCGCCGCGTGCGGCACGACGGCCGCTCACCCCGCCCCGCGTTCGGCTTCCCCCGTGATCACGATGTTGCCCACGAGCCTGTACACGGGCTTTCCGATTAAGCAGCAGCAGGCGCTACTTGACCAAACGAGCGCTGCTTTCCGCCAGCAGCACGGAGGGCTGGAGATCCGCCTACTCGAGCCCGGTTACCAGACATCGGCGCAGGCTTCGATGATCGCTGGCGACGGGCCCGATCTGGTGACCGACTATGTCATGACCGGCTACACTGCCGCTGACCTGCTGCTCGACCTCTCCCCCCTGGTCAAGAGGGATGACGTCAACCTCGGTAATTTTGTGCCGGCGCAACTCGAGTATTACTACCAGTCGGCGCAACTCTCGCCTACGAACCCGCAGGGCCTCTACGGCCTACCGGCCGATATCAACACCGTTGCCTACGTGGTCAACCTTACCGTCCTGGACGATATCGGTCAATCCTACCCCCTGCCGGACTGGACATGGAAGGAATGGACCAATATGTGGCAGGCGGCCACGACCAAGTCCAACGGCAGCAAGCCGGGGCGCTCGGGCGGCTGGATCGACTGGCGCGGCTATGACCAGAGCGGCAACATGCTGACGCCGTGGGTCTTCCACGGTTGGGGCGGCGGCTATGTGGACCCGACGGATTCCTCCCGCTCCTTCCTGGACAACGCGCAGAGCATCGCGTGCGGCGAGTGGGCCTATGACCTCATCTTGAACGGTGTGTGCAACGGCTCACCCAACTTCGCCAGTGGACTGGTGGCGAGTTTCATCGTCGCCAGCGGCAGGATGATCGCTCCGGCCCGAACGTTTACGGGGTTCAAGTGGGACTTCTTCGCCCCGCCGATCTGGCCTGTGCGCAAGACCAGCCACACCGCCGCGGACTTCGTCGGCATTTGGGCCGGTACCAAAGAGCCGAGCCGAGCCTGGGAATTGGTGAAGTGGTTGACGTTGGAGCCGGATTGGCAGCGGATGCTGATGAAAGTGGGGCTGATCAGTCCGAACCAGCCGAGCATGTGGGAGGAGTGGAAGGCCGCCGTCGCAGCCGCCGCCCCGCCCCTGGCGACCAAAAACCTGCAGGTGATCGTGGACCAGGTGCAGGGGCAGGAGCCATACGTCGGCAACCTCTTCAAGAACGCCAGCAACAGGGATAAGATGGTCCTCCTCGATATGGCAACCCGTCTGCAGCAGCGCAACCTGACAGTGTCGTTGGGATTCCGCGAAGCGGCGCAGCAGATCGGCGCCATCGAGGCGGAGGCCGCCTCTCAGTTGCCGGCGCAGCGGAGCCAGCGGCAGCGATTGCAGCAGCAGTTCCCAAGCCAGGGCCCGCCAATCGCCTCCGTTCATCCGGGAATGTGATGGCCCTTAGTACTACCCTGGCACCTTGGAGCAAATGGGTATTTCGGCGCAGACAGAAGGGCGGTCAAGGCAGGGGGGGGGTAATTCTTTAGGAGTAGCGTTGACGATGTGATGGAGGGGGCGCAAGCACCGCAGTGATGGTGAGATGAGGAAGGGCGAGTCGCGCCCTGGTGG
>Ga0080006_1126755_pt1 | contig 162885 bp, 118 predicted proteins | sample RS3BMetagenome_FD_69209 | JGI IMG/M metagenome (GOLD analysis project Ga0080006, IMG submission 69209) | Ferric oxide microbial mat and aquatic microbial communities from Rainbow Spring, Yellowstone National Park, USA - RS3B (SPADES... ...
CGTCCCACCGCCGCAGGGTCGTGGTGGTCACGCCCAAGAGGGCGGATGCTTTCTTCAGCGTCAGAAGCTTGTCTTCCATGGATCGATCTTACAGCGTGGAGGGTCCTACGACAATACTAATGAAGTGTATGAATGTGCGTGAAACTCGGCAACTGTTACGAACCCTCCCCTTCGCCCTGATCGTGCTCGTCGGGTCGATTCCGGTCGCTCTGCCTGCCACGTTCACCTTTTCGCAGGCCCTGGGCGCTCAGGAGCTGTCCGGCGAAGGGGTACTGGCGACGCGCCTCTCGGCGATCGAGGAGGCGGCCAGTGGACATCCTCTGCAGCGACAAGACGGGTACACTGACCCAGAACAAGTTCACGGTGGGGACGCTCCTGCCGATCGCCCCCCACACCGAAGCTGATCTCCTGGCGCTGGGGCGGCCGCCTCGGACGCCGCGACGCAGGATCCGATCGATCTCGCCATCCTCGCACAGGCCGAGGTCAGGGGTGTCGTCGCACCCCTGGCGTTGTCCTTCACGCCTTTCAATCCTGCGACTAAGGAGACAAGTGCGAAGGTGGATTGGCAAGGTGCAGCCTGGACGCTCCACAAGGGCGCGCCTCAGGTGCTCGCGCCGCGCTGCCAGGCAGGCGACCCGGAGCTGACCGCAGCCTTGCCGGATCTCGCGAGGCGGGGCTTCCGCGTGCTCGCCGTCAGCGGAGGTCCCACGGGCCAGGAGCAGGCGATCGGCCTGATCGGCCTCGTGGACCCCATATCTGTTGCTGTTCGGTCATCTGCGGCCGGGGTACCCGTACCTGTTCTCCCGTAAACTCATCACGCGAATCAACCTATTCACCCTTGACCGAGGATGTGGCTGCCGTCCGCGCAGCCGCGGACCAACTCGGTTATGGCAAGCTGGATACAAACAACTTCCTGTCGATGGCGGTTCTACGCATGCTGGTGCAGAATGGAAAGAACCTGCACGCGCTGACCAGGGATGGCGGCCAAGGCCGTCTTCCAGCTTGGCCGCCCGGAGGCGGCTCAGCCGCTCGTGACACCGCTGGCCCTGGCGCGCCCGATGACCCCCGCGTGACCGATGCAGGCCAGGTGCCGCAGACGATCCAGGGTCCTCGCGCTCCGACGCAGGAACCGCCGCCTTCCACGCCAATACTGCTAAGGAAGACTGCCAACGGAGGCGCTCGGCTTGTTCGATTCCGATAAGCCGCTCATCGTCCAGAGCGACCACTCGGTGCTGCTCGAGGCGGATCACCCGCAGTTCGAGGCGGCCAGGGACTTCCTCGCACGCTTTGCGGAGCTCGAGGCCAGCCCCGAGCACGTCCACACCTACCGCATCACGCACCTCTCGCTCTGGAACGCAGCCGAGAGCGGTCTCGCAGCGCCGGAGGTGATCGCCGGCCTCGACCGCTTCGGCAAGTACCAGCTGCCGCAGAACGTGGGCGCGGAGATCTGGGGCGCCATGGCCCGCTACGGGCGGCTGGAGCTGCGGCCGGCGGGCGAGGACATCGTGCTCTGGGCCGACGATCCCCTGCTGCTGCGCGAGGTGCGGGGCCACCCCAAGGTCTCGCCGCTGCTCGAGCTTCTCGGGCCGCAGGGCGTCAAGGTGGCCCAGGGCCAGCGCGGCCACCTCAAGCAGGCGCTCCTGCGCATCGGCTGGCCCGTCCGTGACCTCGCGGGCCACGCCGTGGGGACCCCGCTCGCCCTCTCGCTGCGCGAGCGGACGCTCTCCGGCAAGGAGCTGGAGCTTCGCGGCTACCAGCGGCAGGCGGTAGACGCGTTCTGGGCAGGCGGCCAGGCCTCCGGCGGCAGCGGTGTCGTCGTCCTGCCCTGCGGCGCCGGCAAGACGCTCGTGGGCCTCGGCGCGATGGCCAAGGTGCAGGCCGAGACCCTGATCCTCTGCACCTCGACGCTCGCGGTGCGGCAGTGGATCGAGGAGCTCCAGGACAAGACGTCGCTCGGGGCGGACGCGATCGGCGAGTACACGGGCGTGAAGAAGGAAGTGCGGCCGGTCACGGTCGCGACCTACCACATCCTCGGCCGGCGCGAGCACCGCTCGCTCTTCGACGCACAGGACTGGGGCCTCGTGATCTACGACGAGGTGCATCTCCTGCCGGCGCCGGTCTTCCGCATGACGGCGGAGATCCAGGCGCGCCGACGGCTCGGCCTCACGGCCACCCTGCTGCGCGAGGACGGGCGGGAGGGCGACGTCTTCAGCCTGATCGGCCCGAAGAAGTTCGACGCGCCGTGGAAGGAGCTCGAGGGGCAGGGCTGGATCGCGCAGGCGAACTGCACCGAGGTGCGGCTCGACCTGCCGCCGGGGGCGCGCCAGCGCTACGCCGAGGCGGAGGAGCGCGAGCAGTTCCGCATCGCGGCGGAGAACCCCGCGAAGATCGCGGCGGTGCAGGCGATCGCGCGACAGCACCTTGAGAGCGGCGACCAGGTGCTGGTCATCGGGCGCTTCCTCGCGCAGCTGGCGGAGCTGGCGGCTGCCCTCGAGGCGCCTCTCCTGACGGGCGAGACGCCGCTCCCGGAGCGCGAGCGCCTCCTCACCGCCTTCCGCGGTGGCGATCAGCCCCTGCTCGTCGTCTCAAACGTCGCGAATTTCTCCCTGGACCTGCCCGAGGCGAGCGTGGCGATCGAGGTGTCGGGCACCTTCGGCTCGCGCCAGGAAGAGGCGCAGCGGCTCGGGCGCATCCTGCGTCCCAAGGCGGACGGGCGCCCGGCCCACTTCTACGCCCTCGTCTCGAGCGACACCCGCGAGCAGCAGTTCGCGATCCTGCGCCAGCGCTTCCTCACGGAGCAGGGTTACCGCTACCGCATCGTGCGCTACGGCGAGGAGCGGGGCCTGGACGAGGGCGGTGTCGTGATCGCCTTGGAGGATGCGCGCAGGCGGCTGCGCGGGGGGGCGGGCGATGCCTGAGCTGCCGCTCCTCGAGCGGAGCATCTCCACCAAGATCTCGGAGCTGCGGCGGGTCGCGCAGGCGGCGGGCATCGACGTCAAGGGCCTCGCGCCGCAGGCCCTCCTCGCGAAGGTGGTGGAGGGACTCTCGACGCAGCCGGGTGTGGAGAAGGCCCTCTCCTTTTGCTCGGCCGAAGCGCGGGCACTCCTCTTCGACATTGCCTGGCACGGCTCGGGCGTGCTGCCTGGGCGCACGATCGACGGGCCGGGCGGCCACAGCCTGAAGGGGCCCGGGATCCGGGAACTCTGCGAGGAACTGCTGGCCAATGGGCTCCTGCACTCGCTCGGCGTCCGCGACTACTGGGCGACGCGCCCCGGCTACCACATGGCGGCGGAAACGGCGGCGTGGGCCGCGCCGGTGCTGGCGGTGGAGGCCGCGCAGGCGGCGGGCCATCCATTCTACCTCCAGCTCTCTAAAGCGCCCGAGGACAGGGCGTCCCTCAGCTGCGAGTGGCTTTCGGATCTCGTGCGCGTCCTGGGCGAGCTCCACCGCAAGCCGGCGGGCATCACGCAGTCCGGCAGCATCTACCGGCGCGACGCGGAGCGCCTGCGGCGGCTGCTCACGCCGAGCCGCCTGGATCTCGTCTCCAAGGCCTGGGGCGCCATCGCCGCGGCCATGCCGGACCCTTCGCTCTACGGCCCGTGGGCCGGCCAGGCGCAACCGGACGTCGGCCTCCTGCTCTGGCTCGCGTTCGGCCTCGGCCTGCTCGCCGTCCGCAACGGCGAGATAGAGCCCGTGCGCGACTGGCGGCGCCGCCTCGGGAAGAAGCCCGTCTCCGAGATCTGGCGCAGGGCGGTGCTGGCCGTCTGGGACCTGCACGCCCGCTCGCTCGTCGCGGACTACTGGCAGAAGTTCATCAGCCCGGAGAGCTGGCTCCTGCCGACGCGGCTCCTTGCCGCCGTCCAGGCGGGGCGCACGGGCCTCTTCGAGGCGGTGCCGCCCCTCGAGGCGGCATCGCTGCTGCGGGCCTTGGCGCAGCTCGGCGCGCTCGAGGCGGGCACGGTGGCCGGTGAGCCCGGCGTGCGCCTCATGCCCGCGGGCGAGGTGGTCTACGGCGGGCAGCCGGTGGAGCCGGCCCTCGAGGGGCGTTGGTCCATCCTGCCGAACGGCGACATCCTGGTGCCCCCGGACCTGCCGCCCGCCCGGCTTGCCTGGCTGGAGGCGGTGGCGCGGCCGGCCAGGGTGGATGTCGTGTGCACCTATCAGGTATCCCAGGAGAGCCTGCAACATGGGGTCGAGGTGGGCGTGAAGCCGGACGACATCCTCGGCGAGCTCGAGGCGTGGAGCCGCACCGGTCTGCCGCAGGCCGTGCGCTTCCGTATCGAGGAGTGGCTCGGGCGGGTCGGCCGGTACCGCTTCGTGGAGGCGGCCATGCTCGTCTGCCGCACGCGCGAGGACGCCGAGGCGGCGCTCGCGCTGCGTGCGGTGCGCCAGGATGTGATCGAGGTCCTGGGCGACACCTGCCTCGTCATCGCCGCAGGGCGCGAGGAGCAGGTGCGGGCGGCCCTCGAGCGCGGCGGCTACGCAGCGCTGCAAGGTGTGTTCAGCCTGAGCGGCCTCTACCACGAGGACGCCCTCAAGGAGCGCAGGAAGAGCCAGCGGATGCTGAGGTCTCTCGACTGGGGCGCTGGGACCGTCATCGAGGCGCTGTAGGCGGACGCGGAGGCTGAGGCCTCCCGTACGTCGGGATCACGGCCCTTGGGACCGCCCGGCAGGCTCGGCGTGCCGCAGGCCTGCGTCCCGAAGGTCCGCGCCGCGTCGGTGCGGGACGACGCACGGACCGCCCTGCTGCGGCGCAGCGGGGCGGCCGTTGGACGAGGACCGGGGGACACCTTAGTCAGCGGACGAGATCGCTCCGGTACGGCTCGCCGACCGCGGCCAGGAAGAGGTCCGGGCGCACGGGCCAGCTGTCGTCGAAGCCGAGGCGCCTCGAGATGGAGAGGGCGGCGGCGTCGAGCGCCGCAAGGAGTTCCGTGAGCCCTTCGCGGGACATGTAGCGCTCGTGCCGGCCGGCCACGCTGAGCGCCGCGACGGGGCTGCCCCTGCTGCCGAGGACCGGCACCGCGAGCTCCGCGGAGTACGGCTCCATCTCGCCGAGGCTCAGGGCGACCCAGCTCTCGCGCGTCTCCCGCACCTTGTGCCACACCTCCTCCGGCGTCCGCGGCGTGCGGCTCGTCAGGGCGGTGAAGGAGACCCGGCCGAGGATCGCGTCCACCTGGGCGTCCTCGAGCGTCGAGAGGAGAAGCCGCGTCGAGGCGCCGCAGTAGAGCGGCGCGCGGCGTCCGGGGCGGATGTAGAGCCGGGCCGGCGAGAACGATCCGAGCACTTCCACGTAGACGCCCTCGTCGCCGCTCAGCACCACGAGCTGCACCGACTGGTCGACCTCGTCGCGCAGCCGGTCCATGATGTCGCGCCCGGCCTGCAGCGGCTCGATCGTGTCCTTGACGAACCCGGCGAGCTCCAGGATGCGGTAGCCGAGCCGGTAGGCGTCGCCCTCGCGGTCCAGCAGGCCGTACTCCTGGAGCGTGCGGAGCGCGCGGTGGCACGTCGCCCTGCTGAGGCCCGACCTGCGCGTCAACTCGCTCAGGGTCTGCACGCTGTCCGCGCTCTGTCCGAAGAGACCAAGGAGATGCAACGCCTTCTCGAGCGCGCCCATCTGGTCGCTAGCCAAGCAAAAGCCTCCTGTGGGATACGCGGTTTCCTTCCTGACGCAAGCGTGGCCCACGAACGTTATGGAAATATGCCTTCGACGGAAGCAGGATCTTTCCTCCGTGCGACGAACATTGCTGGCCAATAGGATGGACGGAGTGGTCCATCTGATGAGAAAGGGTGGTGCAGGTTTTGGCTCGACACAAGGGGATTCTTGCTCTGGGGGCGATCCTGGCGTTAAGTGCCGGGCTCGTCGGGGGGGTTGTGCATCCTGCCACCGCCTCGGCCAAGGCCCTCAGTGGAGGCAGCCTCGTCATCGGCGAGGCGGACGCCGACCCCGGGAACTTCGATCCGATCGCCACCTTCACGCTGGCCTGGGGCGAGATCGCCTCGAACATCTTTGACGGCCTCGTCTTCCGCACGCCGACCCTGAAGATCCAGCCGGGACTCGCCACGTCGTGGAAGTGGCTCAACACGACCCACCTCGTCATGCAGCTGCGCCACAACGTCCTGTTCCAGGACGGTGAGCCGTTCAACGCGAACGCGGTGGTGTTCACCTTCGACCGCCTGACCGGCCCCCTGGGCCAGAAGGGCCCCGAGTACGCCAACTACAACGCCATCCAGAAGGTCCAGGCCCTCGGCACGTACGAGGTCGAGTTCACCCTGAGCCACCCGGACCCGACGCTGATCACCAAGCTGGCGGGCTACGGCGCGATGATCGTGCCGCCGAAGTACATCGAGAAGTACGGCAGCACCTACTTCGGCACCCACCCGATCGGGACGGGCCCGTTCAAGATGGTCAAGTACGTCAAGGGATCCGAGGTGGTCCTGCAGCGCTTCGACAAGTACTGGCGGGGACCGGCCAAGCTGGCGCAGGTGACGTTCGAGTTCGTCACGGAGGACTCGACGCGCCTTGCGGACCTCCAGACCGGCGCGATCGACATCATGCAGGCCGTCCCGGTCGCGCAGGCCTCGGTCGTCAAGTCCGACCCCTCGCTGCACCTCATGCCCGTGTCCTCGCCGACCGTCTATGAGCTCGGCACCGACATGAGCGTCGCCCCCACCAACAACCCGAAGGTGCGCCTGGCGATCGCCGAGGCCATCAACATGTCGGCCATCATCAAGACCGTCCTGCACGGCTACGCGCAGCGGATCTCCACGTTCCAGGGCCCGCTCTCGTTCGGCAACGACCCGAACCTCAAGCCGTACCCCTACGACCCGACGCAGTCCAAGGCGCTCCTGCAGCAGGCGGGCGTGAAGCCCGGGACGACGGTGACGCTCGGCTACGTCGGCAGCGACTCGACGTTCGAGCAGGTCGCGCAGGCGGTCGCCGGCTACCTGCAGCAGGTCGGCCTGCAGGCGAACCTGCAGCCCTACGACGAGAACACCTTCTTCAACAACCTGATCCCGGCCGGGCAGGGCAAGGCCGGAGACCTCTGGGAGTTCGGCTGGGGCGGCTGGACCCTCGACTTCGACAACACCGCCGTGCTGCTCTACACCCCGAAGCAGTTCTGGAACCCCACCTACTCGAACCCCGAGGTCACGAGCCTGATCGACGCCGAGCGCAGCACGCTCGACACCCAGACGCGGCTCCAGGACTTCTACAAGCTCGACACGATCCTGCACAACCAGGTCGTCGGCATCCCGCTCTACGACGTGACGAACCTCTGGGCCACCGACAGCCGGGTGCACGGCTTCGTGGCACCGCCGGACGACCGCGTCTGGCTCTGGCCGGTCTCCGTCAGCCAGTAAGGCAGCAGAGGGGCGGCGGCGCGGCATCGCTCCGCCGCCCCTCATCCTTGTGCGATCCGGGGTGATATGGCCGTTGGATCTTGCGTGGTACGTCGTGCGCCGGCTTGTCAACGCGGCGGCCGTCATCCTGCTCGTCTCGGTCGTGGTGTTCGTCGCCATCCGCCTCACCGGCGACCCCGCAGCCTCCATGCTGCAGGGCGTCGAACCGACGCGGCAGGCCATCGACCAGCTGCGCCACGCCCTTGGCCTGGACCAGCCGCTGTGGCGGCAGTACGAGCTGTTTCTCGCCGGCGCCCTGCACGGCAATCTCGGCACCTCCTACGACACCGGCCAGCCCGTGGCGTCGCTGATCGGCAGCCGCCTCGGCGCGACGGCCCTGCTGGCGGTCGCCGGGTTGGTCGTGGGAGCCTTGATCGCGTTCCCCGTCGGCATCATCGCCGCGTTGCGGCCGAACTCCCTCGTCGACCTCGGCGCGCGGATGTTCGCCCTGGCCGGCATCTCCTTCCCGAACTTCTGGCTCGGCATCATGCTGATCACCATCTTCTCCGTCGCCCTGCGCTGGCTGCCGGCCTCGGGATACGGCACATGGCAGTCGCTCGTGCTGCCCGCCCTCACGCTCGGGCTCATCCTGTCGGGCATCCAGAGCCGCCTCGTGCGCTCGAGCATGCTCGAGGTGCTGCGCCACGACTACGTGCGCACGGCGCGCGCCAAGGGGCTCAAGGAGCGGTCGGTCATCATGCGGCACGCGCTGCGCAACGCCCTCATCCCGGTCGTCACCTACATGGGATCCACCTTCGGCGCCCTGCTCGGAGGCATCGTCTTCGTCGAGGTGGTGTTCTCCTGGCCGGGCATCGGCAGCCTCGCCTACCAGGCCGTGGAGCAGCGGGACTTCCCGCTCGTCCAGGGCATCGTGGTGGTGACGGCCTCCCTGCTCGTGCTGATGAACCTCCTCGTGGACCTTCTCTACCTCCTGCTGGACCCGCAGATCCATCTGGAGTAGGGGGGAAGGCATGATCGCGCCCGCAAGTCCCGAAGACACCCAACAGGAGACCAGGCAGCGCAAGGGCCGTCGCCTCGCGCGGCTCTTCGTGCGGAGCCCCAGTGCCGTCATCGGCGCCCTCTTCGTGCTGCTCACCGTGCTCGCCACCGTGTTCGGCCCGCTTCTGGAGCCGCACGCGGCGACGGCGATCAACCTCAACGAGGCACTCCTGCCGCCGATCTTCGTGCATGGCGGCTCCGCCATGTACCCGCTCGGCAGCGACTACCTCGGACGCAACCTCCTCGGCATGATCGTGTCCGGCACGCGCATCTCGGTCGACCTCGCGGTCCTCGCGGTGCTCTGCTCCATGGCCGTCGGCACCCTGATCGGGCTCTACAGCGGCTATGCGGGCGGCTGGCTCGGCAACCTCCTGATGCGCCTCACCGACCTGCAGATGGCCTTCCCCTTCATCCTGATGGCCCTCACCCTGATGGCCATCTCCGGTCCCGGCCTCTGGAAGGTGGTCGTCGTGCTCGCGCTCTCCGGCTGGACAGACTACGCGCGCATCGTGCGCAGCCAGACGCTGCAGCAGCGGCACATGCTCTACGTCAACGCCGCGCAGGCGAGCGGCGCCTCCCGCGCCAGGATCATCTTCCGCCACATCCTGCCCAACATCTCGGACTCCGTGATCGTGCTCGCGACGATGAACATCGCCGTGAACATCCTGCTCGAGGCGGGCCTCGCCTTCCTCGGCCTCGGCATCAGCCCCTCGACGCCGTCCTGGGGCTCCATGGTGGCCGACGGGCGCAACTACATCGAGACGGCGTGGTGGCTCACCGTCTTCCCCGGCTTCGCCATCTTCTTCAGCGTCATGGGCTTCAATCTGCTCGGTGACTGGCTCCGCGATGTGAACGACCCGTCGCACGGGCACTGAACCGGGAGGGACGGAAGGTGGATAGCCTCTTGCTGGATCCCTTGCTGCCGTGCCTCGAGGGGGATCCTCTGGATCTTTCGCTGCTGCTTGAGGACGACACACCGGGCGACGCCCTGCTCGGCCTTGCGGACTGGCTTGCCGCCCTCGCGCAGCGGCGCCGGGCCGTGCGCAGGTTTCTGTGGTCCGGCGAGGAGGCAGGTCACGTCCTCGAGATCGCCCGGGTTTACGCTGGACCGCCGGCGAGCCTGACGGCAGGGGCCCGAGGGCGCTTTCGCCTCGCCTGGCGGGATCCCGCCGCGGCGGTGCTGCTCGCCCGGGCCATCGCGCAGGTGCGGGTGCCGGCGGGGGCGCGCTCGGCCGCCTGGGTGTCCGGGGAGCTTCAGGTCCAGATGGCGTCGGGCGAGGTGGCGACGCTTGCGCCGGCCGGCCCGGGCGCAGGCGCGCAGGCGCCGCAGCCGGAGGTCCTCGCCCTGATCCCGGGCCAGGGCGGCATGCCCGGGGGCGTTTTGGTGCCGGCGGGGGTCGAGGCGGAGTGGGTCCTCGCCTTTGCGGCGTATGCGGTGCGCCTCGCGGTCTCGTACGAGGGCGAGCTGCCGCTGCCTTTGCTCGCGACAGGGGAACGAGGCCGGAGCGGGCCCTTCCTCGACCAGGATTCCGACGCCATCCGCCGTGATCCGGGCGGGCGCCTCAGCCTGCCGGGCGGCCCCGCGGGGATCGCGGCCCTGCGGGCGATGGCCGCCCTGCCGGCCTACCCCGAGCGGCCGATCCGCCTCCAGCGCCTGGGCCCGCCGGCCGTCTCGGACACTCCGATCTACGAAGGCACCTGGGAGGTGCCTTGGGAAGGCGAGCGGCTGCTCGGGGCCCTCGAGGCTCTCCTGCGGCAGACCGGCACGCCGCCGGGGCGCGTCGAACTTTTCCTGTCCGAGACCCTCGCGGTGCGCCGCGATCTCGCGGAAAAGGCCCGTGAGATCCTAAGGCGGCACGGGTCCGACGCGACGGAGATCACGCCGCGCTCCGCCTACAAGCAGGCCTACCACTGGCTCGCGGAGGAGGTCCTGCCCGACCTGACCTCGGTGCCGGTGGCGGACATCGAGCTGCGGGTGCCGCGCCACGCGGCCGCGGCGGACGAGCTCGGCGACGCCTGCAGCTGGGTGGCGGGCCTCGCGCCGGCGGACGAGCTCCTGCAGGTGGCCCTCGGGCTGCCCGCCGGGGCCGTGCGGCTCGCTCTCTACGACGAGCCCTGCTACGCCGCCCTGGCCAGGGACGGGACAGGGGCCGTGGTCCTCGAACGCCGCCTGACACCGCTCCTGCGGCCAATGGACCTTGGGGCGATCTATCCCGGCAAGTCGGCCATCGTCGAGACGGGCGGCGTCCGCCTCAGGGCGGCCGACGGCCGCCTGCTCGCCGAGACGCCGGTCGAGACGGACACCGAAGCCGCCTTCCAGGCCTTCATGGCGGGACTTTCCGACCTTCGGCCCATCCTCGAGGCCAAGACGGGCCTGCCGCTCCTCGGCCGCCTCGAGGCAAGCGTGACGCTCTCGGAGCCGGACGAGGATCTGCCGGTCCCCTGGGAGCGCTTCTCGCCCGCGGAGGAGCTGCACGAGGAGATCTACTTCGGGGCGATCGCGGCCCTCGAGCCCTTGACGAAGGAGCGCGGCGGCGGAGCCATCCGCGCGCCAGGCGCCATCGTGCCGCGGGTGCGGGTGGAAGAGGGCCTGCCCACCCGCCTCACCCTGCGCGCGACCGCCGCCGCGGAGGAACTGCGGCCCTGCACCCCCATGCCCTTGCGCCTGCGCGAGATCGTCTGGCGGGACGGGCGCCTCCTGGCCGTGCCCGAGGACGAGCCGCCCGACGGCTACGGCGTGCCGGCGGGCCAGCTGCCGCCTGGGCTATGGCTCGCGTCGCAGCCCGCCGACGGGGGGATGGCCCCTTGGCCCGGGTCCCCCGACCTGACGCAGCCTTACAGGCCCGAGGAGGCCTGGCCCCTGACCCGGGCGGCGGCGGCCGGGTCGGGCGCCATCGCATGGGTGGAAGGCCATAGCTACATGGGCAGGGAGATCCCCGCCGCCCTCTGGTGTCCCGGCGTCGAGGGGCTCCTTTACTCGCCGCGGCGCATGGCCTGCCACCTGCCGACGCTCTTCGTCGTCGCGGGCCACCACGCGAACGAGACGTCGTCGACCGTCAGCGCCCTGCGGCTGCTCCAGGGACTCAGGGAGGCGGGCCCCGGAGCCGTCGTGCTGGTGGTGCCGATGGAGAATCCGGACGGCGCGGCCCTGCATCGCGAGCTGGCGGCGGAACACCCGCGCTGGAAGCTGCACGCGGCGCGGTTCAACGCCGTCGGGCACGAGTTCGGCAGGGACCCCGTGGACTCGCCCTTCGGCGAGGCGCTCGTCCGCCCGCGGCTGACCCAGGACTTCTCGGTGGACGTGCTCGTCGACGACCACGGGGTGCCGGGCCACGAGTGGGCACAGCCGTTCAGCGGACGGAGCTCGCCGCCGCTCTTCCCCGTCGCCTACACCTATCCGAGCGGCGTCTTCTACGGCATCGGCCAGGGCGGCCCCGGCGACGACGGACCGGGGCAGGAGATCCTGCCCTTCTGGCAGCGGGTTGTCGGAGCGCTCGATCTTGATCCGGAGCTCAAGGAGGCGCAGGCTCTCCTCTGGGACCGCTATGAGCGCTATGGCCAGATGCTCTGCCCCGACCGCTATCCCTCGCGGCGCGACCGCGGCTGGCCCTTCCAGACGGCGCGGCGCGCCACGAGGCGCGATGCCGCCCTGTGGCCGCTCGAGTTCGTGACGGAGGTCGCCGACGAGGGGGCCTCGCCCGAGCAGTTCGAGCTCTGCGTCAGGGCGCACCTGCATGCGGACAGGGCGATGCTGGCGGAATTGCAGGGCATGCCCGGCAAGCCGTCGCGTACCAAGGAAGCAGGCCAAGGGCAGCCGTGACGAGGAGAGATGGCGGTCTGGAGACGGCGATCGGATCCGGGCACGCCTTCACGCGCGTGCTCCAGGCGGGTGACGAGGGACTTCTCTTCGAGTTCGGCGCCGGCATCGACCCGATCGTGAACGCGCGGGCGCAGGCGTTCGCCGAGACGGTGCGCGCCGCCCGCATTCCCGGTGTCCGCGGCGTGACGCCGGGCTACCTCTCGGTGCTGGTGGAGTTCGACACGGGACAGGTGGACGCGCGGGACCTGCCAGGGGCCCTCGCCGCCCTCGGCGGAGCGGCGGCACCCGGGCGGCCCGCCAGGCGGCACGCGATCCCGGTCTGCTACGGCGGCGAGATGGGCCCGGACCTCGAGGAGGTGGCCAGTGCCACGGGCCTCGCTCCGGACGAGGTGGTGCGCCTGCACGCGGGCCAGGAGTACCGGGTGTACTGCCTCGGCTTCTCGCCGGGCTTCCCGCTCTGCGCGCCCCTGCCCGCCGCCCTGAGGCTGCCCCGCCGGTCCCAGCCTCGCACGCGGGTGCCGCAGGGCTCCGTCGCCATCGCCGGACTGCAGACCGGCATCTACCCGCTCGAGACGGCCGGCGGCTGGCACCTCATCGGCCGGACACCCGCAAGCGTCTTCGCCTGGGGCAGGCCGAACGCCGCCGCGATCCTGCCCGGCGACACCATCGCGTTCCGCCCCGTCGGCGAGGAGGAGTACAGGGAGATCGCGGACAGGGCGGCCATCGCGGAGACCCTGGCGCGGAACCTCGAGGGTGGCGCCGATGGCTAGGCTCAATATCGTGCGGCCCGGCATGCTGACGACGGTCCAGGACATCGGCCGCTACGGCCAGGGACACCTCGGCGTGCCCCAGCAGGGAGCCCTGGACCCTTACGCCCTGCGCTGGGCCCTGCGGCTCGCCGGCGCCGGGCGGGGCGATGCGGCGCTCGAGATCACCCTGCTCGGCCCCGTGATCGAGGTGCAGGGCGCCTGCTTCGCCGCCCTGGCCGGCGCCGAGCTCGGGGCGCAGCTGAACGGCGTCCCGTGGAGGACCGGCACGAGCCAGAGGCTCCGGCCCGGCGACCTCCTCACGTTTCGCGCCCCCGCCGAGGGGCTGCGCGCCTACCTCGCCTTCCGCGGCGGCGTCGCGGGCGACCTGGTGCTGGGAAGCCGCGCGACCGATCTCCAGTCCGGGATCGGCGGCCATCATGGCCGGGCCCTCAGGGCAGGCGACGTCCTCGAGGTCGGGGACGGCCAAGGCGAGCCTGCCGCCGCGCCGGTGCCGACCGCGATCCTCAGGGAGAGCCTGCGCGTCCTGCCGGGGCCGCGCGACGATCTCTTTCCCGAGGGGGCCCTGCGCCAGCTCACCTCCGCCCCCTACCGCGTGACGCCCGAGGCCGACAGGGTCGGGATGCGGCTCGTCGGGCCGGAGGTCCCCGGGGCGCCTGGGGACATCCCGTCCGAGGGCATCCCGCTCGGCGGCATCGAGATCCTGCCGAGCGGCCAGCCGATCGTCCTCCTGCAGGGGCGGGGGTCGGTCGGGGGCTACCCGGTGCTCGCGACGGTCATCTCCGCGGACGTCCCGGCCCTGGCGCAACTCCGCCCGGGGAGCCGCCTGCGCTTCGAGGTCGCGTCGCTCGCCGCGGCGCGCCTGGCCCGCGAGGAGATGGAGAGGAGCCTTGCGCTGCCCCTGCATCCCTTGCCCTGAGAGGAGGGTCTTGCTTGCCGCTCTCTGTGGACCTCAACAGCGACCTCGGCGAGAGTTTCGGCGTCTGGCGGCTGGGGGAGGACGAGGCGCTTCTGCCCAGGATCACCTCGGCGAACATCGCCTGCGGCTTCCACGGCGGTGACCCGCGGGTGATGCACCGCACCGTGCGCGAGGCGACACGGCTCGGCGTCGGCATCGGGGCGCACCCCGGCTTTCTGGACCTCGTCGGCTTCGGGCGCAGGAACCTCGCGGCGACGCCGGACGAGGTCTACACCGACACGCTCTACCAGATCGGCGCGCTCCATGCCTTCTGCCAGGCGGAGGGCACGCAGCTTCAGCACGTCAAGCCCCACGGGCAGCTCAACAACATGGCCTTCCACGACCAGGCCATGGCTGAGGCCCTGGCCTCCGCCGTGCGGGACTTCTCGCCGCGGCTCATCCTCGTGGCCTACGGCGGCGAGCTCTTGCGGGCCGGCGAGCGGCTCGGGCTGCCGATTGGTCACGAGGTGTTCGCGGATCGCGCCTACCGTGCGGACGGGAGCCTCGTCGGGCGCTCAGAGTCCGGCGCCATGATCGGGGAGGAGGAGATCGCCCCGCGTGCCGTGCGCATGGTGCAGGAGGGCGGCGTCAGGGCGATCACCGGTGAGTGGGTCGCGCTGAAGGTGGACACGATCTGCGTCCACGGCGACACCCCGGGTGCCCCCGCCCTGGCGGGGAGGGTGCGCGCGGCGCTCGAGTCCGCCGGCATCGCCCTTCGGCCGCTGCGGGAGGTGCTCGGATCGAGATGACGGCGGGCCGTCCGCAACGACGCCCCGGCATCGCGGCCTGATCACGACGCCGCCTCGCTTTGCGCCACCGGGAATCCCGACCCGAGATTTGCTGGCCCAGATTCTCCGGCGCACGGCCACGCCCGCCGCACAGGCCACGTATGCGCGCGGCTGGACGGCCAGGCGCTTCAGTTGACGATCGCGTCCGCGCCCTGGCCCGCGGACAGGACGATCTCGCCAGCCTCCTCCAGGCGGCGCGCCAGGGCCACCAGGCGCTGCTGCGCCGCCTCGACGTCGCGCAGCCGCGTCGGGCCGAGGTAGCCGAGGTCTTCGCGGATCACGTCGGCCATGCGGGTCGACATGTTGCGGAAGAAGACCTGCGCCATGTCGTCGGATGAGGCCTTGAGCGCCAGCACGAGATCGGCCTGGTCCGCGTCGCGGATGATGCGCTGGATGGAGCGGTCGTCGACGAGGCGCAGGTCCTCGAACAGGAACATCCGGCGGCGGATCTCGTCGGCGAGCTCGGGGTCCGACGCCTCCATGGAGCCGAGGATGCTGCGCTCGGTGGAGCGGTCGACGCAGGTCAGGAGCTGCACCACCACGTCGACGCCGCCGGGGCGGGAGAGGTCCGTGCCGAAGAGCGACGCGATCTTGCGCTCGAGGACCTGCGCCACCGAGGCGACCAGCGCGGGGTTCATGCGCTCCATGGTCGACACGCGCTCCGCAACCTCGCCCTGCTGCTGCGGCGTCAGGTGCTTGATGATCGCTGCCGCGGGGACCGGGTCGAGAAAGGAGAGGACGAGCGCGATCGTCTGCGGGTGCTCGCCGCCTATGAGCGTGACGATCTGCGGCGGGTCCAGGGCGCGCAGGAACTCGAAGGGGCGGGGCGCGTTCGCCTCCGCCAGGCGCCCGAGCATGTCGCGGGCGCGCGGCAGGCCGAGCGCCCGCTCGAGCACCTCGCGCGCGTAGCGCGCACCCATGCGGAAGGGGCCCTGCATCCTCTGCAGGTCGCAGAACTCCTCGAGCACCTCAAGGCGCTCCGCAGGTGGTACGGGCTCGGCCTGGGCGAGCCCGATCGTGACCTGCTCGACCTCCTCCTCGTCCAGGTGCTCGTAGACCTTTGCCGCAAGCTCCGGCCCAAGCGCCGCCATCACCACGGCCGCCTTGCTCACCTTCATCGCCGTCCGTAGGCCCGCGAGCGGGCCCAAAGGTGCCCGCGGCAAGTCCGCGGGCCTCGTGGGATGCGCAGCCCGGAGGGGTTCTTCATGAGGCCTGGAGGTTCGGCGGCTCGCCGTGCGACGCCTCGGAGGGCTCGAGGTATACCGCGAGCTGCTCCTGAAGCAGGCGGGGGTTCTGGCCAGCGAGGATGCCGAGCATGCCCTGCAGCATCATCTCCTCGTCCTCGCGCTCCTCCTGCTGCAGGCGCTCGAGCCGGAAGCCGAGCGGCAGCCAGAAGAGGTTGGCCGAAGCGATGCCCCAGAGCGTGGCGAGGAAGGCGGTGGCGATCGAGGGCGCGAGGCGCTCCACGTCGCTCAGGTGGCTCAGGACGGATACCAGGCCCACGACGGTGCCGATGATGCCGAGGGTGGGGGCGAAGCCGCCCGCCGTGCGGAAGAAGAGAGCCACGGCGAGCCTGCGCTCGCCTTGCACGTCCATCATCCGATCGAGGAACGCGCGCAGGCGGCTCTCGTCGAAGCCGTCGGCGATCTTCTGTACGCCTGCGGCGAGGAACGTCGGCAGCCCACCTGCGGCAAGCTCGTCCTCGAGGCGCAGGAGCCCCTCGCGCCGCGCGATGTCCGCCAAGGCGCCGATCTTCTGGATCGTCTCCCGGCGCGGGACGCCGCCGGGGCGGAGCATCCGGCGCAGAGCCGAGGGCACCGCCATGAGCTCACGGCGGTCCACGCTCATCACGGTGGCGCCGAGCGTGCCGCCCAGCACGAGCAACATCGCCGGCAGGTTCAAAAGCGCGTGCAGGCTACCGCGGTCGAGCAAGTCCGCGACGATCACGGCCAGGACGGCGCCCAGGAAGGCGGCGGGCGTGACAAGATCGAGCGCGGGTCGACGCTGCGCTTTGGGCAGCAAAGGAAGAATCACCTCCGGCAGCCTGGCGGTCATGGCGGCGAGCCGCTGTAGACCCATGGCTTTGCGCCCCCGGCTTTCGCCGGGTTTGCCACACTTTGCAGGGTGGTTCCGACCCTATTATGCCAAGGCTTGCCTCTTTCCGCAAGGGCGCGCGGCAGCAGGTGCAATCGGGATCTGCCTCTCGGCGCCCGGGCAGCCTAATGTTTGTGGTAACTATGACACAGCTCGCCCAACAATCGCCGCAGCAGGCACATGACAATCCTTGGGGTCGTTAGTCATTGCGGATATCAGCGGCTCATATGCAGCGAGTTCTACGGAGGCCGTCCGGGAAGGCTCGTTCCATCGTGTCCCTGGCATACTCGGCTCCGGCAAGCGCGCGCGGAGGATCAACCCCGGGGCGGTCAGCGAGGTTTCTAACCATTTCAGCAAGAACGTCGGGACTCCAGCAGAAGGACGTCCCGCAGGGTTGCTTGGTAGAGGACGCAAGCGTCCAAGAACGCCATAAACGCCAAAGCTACTGTTCTCCGTCGTAAAGACCTAGACTCTCAGAAACCTTGCGCAGATCCCGAAGTGCGCCCTGGCGCTCCTCATCACGAGCTTGCTTGAATCTCAGCAAATCGCCCATGCGGATCCGCCGGTGCGTTCCAACCATGTGATACGGGATCTTACTCTCATCCACCAACTTGACCAGATGGGGCCGAGACACATTCAGGATGTCTGCAGCCTGTTGGGTGGTAAGCTCGTGTTCATAGTGAATAATCGCGACCGACCGACCTAAAGAAAGGTCGCGCACTGCGCTCACGAGGACGCGAAACGCCGATGGAGGGATTTCTAGCCGATGAGCGCACGCACGGTGGTCGGCGGCGCTACGACTTGGCGCAGCTGCGGCCTGCAGTCCCGTGTGCCCGACGCAGCCCTGCGTCGAGCACGAGGAATTCGTCGAGTTCGGGCTGGCTTGTCTGCCTGTCCTGCGCGCGGGACATCGGCTGCCCTGTCCTCCACGCTGCGACTAAGTTGCGACGGTCGGCACTTGGCATCGTGGTCGACCACGTGCGTCCACCGCAAGCGCGCGGATGATCGCCTGGATGTACGCAGTGATTCGTCCGCGGGCAGCGGCTCGCTGCGTGCTGGCGATCGCGGGGGAGCGTCAGGGCATCCTCGGTCGTCACAGCCTGCCCCCTCAGCAATAACGAAAGGAGGCGGCAGTGCCGCCTCCCGCTGAACCTGAATGATCCACAGAACTGTCCCCGGGGAAGTGCCGACGCGGCACTCGTTTGGGAGGCCAAATGAACGCTTGAGGCGTGGGTCAGGGAAGTTTCACACGGACGGGCCGCGTAGCGCTATTCGTAGCGGCGCCAAAGTTGGACGAGTCGACATCCGATCCGTAGAGGCCGTTGCCCAGCATTCCGGATCCCCAGGCCCAGAGTGCTCCGCTCTCATCTTGCGCCAGGGCAACATCGCTGCCCGCGGAGATCGCCACGATGTGCGAGAGGCCCGGGGTGACGTAGATCCCGTGCGCATCCCAGGTCCACACGGTTCCATCGGATCGCAGGGCAAGGCCGTAGCTCGCTCCTGCGGCGATCGCCACGACATCGCTGAGACCCGCAATCTTGACCGGTGTGTCCGAACAGGCGTCGAGTCCGCACTCTCCTGTGACCGTCTCTGGGCCGAGCTGGCCGGAGGCATCGTCCCCCCACGCCCAGACGGTCCCGTCCGCTGCCAGAGCCAGAACAAAGTCCTGCCCGACCGCCACCGATGCGATGGCCGGGAGACCCGCCACCTGGTGCGGTGAGGACGGGCAGAACTGGTATAAGCTACCGAAGCCGCAGCCACCGTCGGGCTGAGGAACAGCCTGCTCACCTTCGACATTGTCGCCCCATACCCAGAGGGAGCCGTCCTTGGCAACCGCGGCTGCGGTTGCGCCTCCCGCGGCGATCGACGTCATGCCGCCGGGCAAGCCCGCGACCGGACCTGACGCCAGTAGCGTGGTCCCGAGCATCGGCCAGTCGGTCTGGCCCGTGAGTCCCTCACTGAGACTGCCCCAGGCGTAGACGGTTCCCCCGGAAGCCAAAGCGATGGCTCCATAGTTCCCGGCAGCGATCTGAGTGATGTTGGCCAGCCCGGACACCTCGATGGGAGCACGGGACAACATGGCGTTGCCCTCATCGCCTAGCTGCCCGTCGTCATCTGCTCCCCAGGCCCATACCGTTCCCTGGTCGGTGAGCGCCAAGCCGTACCGCCCGGGGAGGGAGGATCCGCCCGCCACGACTTCCTTTGAGGATGGCACCGAGGGAATCGGCACCGGGAGGGTCTGGCAGGGGATCACTGCGTCACACGCGGCGTTCATGCTGATGCCTGCCAACGGGGATGTCGCCGTCCCCCATCCGACCACGGTTCCCTTGGAGGCCACGGCCAGGGCGAAGCCGTTGCCTGCCGAGAAGGTGGCGGATACGGCTGTGACTTCTGGATGCGGGGTTGCGGTTGGAACGCTGGTGATCGAGGCGAGCTCGAGCGCGGGGTTCCAGCTCGTATGCGCCCCCAGCACCACGCTCACGAAGCGGAGCGAGACAAACGGCACCCCACGGATGATCTGGACCGGCACGTCAAGGGAGACGCGGCTCCCATGCACATCGACGTAGGTTTGCCCGACCACCACCCGCACACTCTGATCTCCGCTGACGATCGTGATCGTCTTCGTCGCCGCATTCCACTGCGCTCGCACGCCCAGCGCAGTTGCGACGGCCGGAAGAGCAACAAGCGTCCTACCGTTCTGGACGACAGGAGTCGCGTGGGAAGCGAGGCAGCTCCCGTTGACGATGACATTCACGGTCGGACTCTCGCAGTAGGCTATGGATGTGGAGGCCGTCTGCCCTGCCGCGACGGTCACTGTTTGAGACGCCACCGTCGGTGAGTAGGTGAGACCGTGCGCCTTCACGTAGGCGGTTGCAATGGTGTAGCTGCCCGGAGCCAGATAGTCGAAGGGCACTGTCCCGGCAGTGAAACTCGCGCTACCCGAAACATGCGGGCCCGTAAGGCGTATCGGCGTCGCGACATCCCCGGGCAGCCCGGTCAGATCGATGCTCAAGTTGCCCATGCTGGAGGCCGGCACCTGGAAATATAGGTTCCCGACAGAGAAGGCGGTCCCGCCTGGGGTGAAGGCCTCAAGGTTCCATCGATAGCTGCCCGGGGGAAGAAGTCCCGTCGGAAGAGTCCAGGAATCCGCCGTTCCGGAAAGCTGGCTCTCATCGAAGACCAAATGTGCCTGACCGTACGGGGCCTGGCTGATGTACATGGCGTACCCTGTGGCTCCTGGAGACGGCGTCCACGAGAAGACGATCGGTCCAGTGAGGTCGGGCCCTGGAGCAGAGACGGCGCCTGGCCCATCGATCACCGGTGGTGTGCTGGTGGACGGTTGGCTTTGTGGCGTGGAGATGGTCGTGAGTGCCTGCGTGGAGCCACTTGCACCTGAACTCAACTCCTGATTGACGATGACCATGCCTAGCGCCTTCCCCGCAAAGATCGCAAGTTTCAGCGCGGGCGCCAACGACGCCGCCTGAGAGACGACGGAGGCCGCCTCCGCGGACGACTGGCCGCCAACTTGCGTCAGGAGGGGCCCCAGCCATTGCGGCGCAGTCTTGATGAGATCGGGTAGGGCTCCAACGACGGCGCCAGGGTTTTTGTCCGCAATGCCCTGTTCCAACGCGACGAAGGCGCCCACTGTCGCTTGGCCCGTACCTTTCACAATCAGCTTCTCGATTTCGGAGGCCGCCAGTTTTTGGAGCGATGTCTTCGTTGAAGAGAAGACGTCCCCGCCGATCCCGAAATAGTCAAAGAGATAGGACACAGCGGTAGCAAACCCAAGTGCGACCTTTTCCTGGGTGCTGTCGAGAATGGCCGTCTGGCTGGTCCGGATAACGAGGGGTTGAGCATAGTTGACCTGCACATCCACATTCGAGGTCTGTCCTGGAAAGATGATGCCGGGTCCGAGGAGCGTCGAATTGCCCTGGGTAATGTCGATCTCGTAAGGGATCCCTGCATAAGGAAACCCGGGAACATCCGGAAATTGTGGGTCAGTGATTGCAAGAGACAAGGTGGCGGAGTTTGCATTACACGACATCGGTTCGGCCGAGACCGTAACAAAACTGTTGCCAGTTTGCGTGATTGGGCCAAAAGCCTGACACCCGAGAGATTGAGCAGCGCTAGCAGTCGGATGTACGGTTGCGGCCACCAATAGTACTAGGGCGAGCCCGACGGCACGAACCATCTTTCGATGTGCCACGCCATGCGTCACTCCTTCTCGATAGCCCATCGATCCCTGTCACGTCACGCTCAAGAGCGACCGAACATTCGGCCAAGCGGTGTCGGGTGGAGGCGCGAGCGAAAGCCCTCCATATCCAGGTGATCTGCTTGAAGGTTCAGAGCCAACCTTCCGGCCGCGATGGTTTATCGGGTGTGAGCGTCGGTATCACCCGCCCGCAAGTTGGAGAGATCAGACACGCGCTAGCAGCAGCTCGTGCTTGTGAAGTCCTCGCGCTTGCCTACGTACTGGAGTTTCGCCTTGTACCCCCCTCGACGGCAGGGGCCTCGGCTTCCAACCATTCTGCCACGAGTGGCACCAGCTTCTGATACCAGACAGCCGGGTGGCTCTGCCAGATGAGGACATCGAAGATCCGCAGCAGCGACCGCTGCAGGCGGTCCTTAGACGATCCATGGGCCGTTACGCCTGCCCTCCCCGCGGGAGTGACCGATGAAGCTCGCGGCTTGCACCGGAACGTCGTCTAACCGTGTTGGTGCGCCCATCTGTTCGAGGACAAGGCGACCGCAGACGGGGACGAGGTTTGGCCGCTTCATGTGCAGCACCTTGGTCACGACCGAGAGGCGACGGCTATCCGGGACTCCATGGCGAGTGCCGATGTGGAGGGTGTGGAGTTGCCCGTCGGGGTAGAGGTTCGGCAGAGCCCTGAACGCTCACCCCGCATCCTGCACGGAGCTACGCGGTTACCGGCAAGCGACTTGGGCCTGCATCTACTCCCACTTCTCTCCAGTCTCGTCTTGGGTTACTCTTACTCGCTCCCGCCTGTCGACTCCTGCCAAACGTTAGGCGAAACGAAAATCCGCCGTGAAGCGGTCCTGCAACTGGTACTTGGATTCGGCAGAGCTTAGATTTGGGTCACGTCCCAGGTTGGCGAAGGCGATCAACAAGGACGAGACTGGCCGATAAGGTATGGCACGCTCACGCGTTATGAGGCGCGGGTGTCGGCTTGCGTCGGCGCTCATTCCAGCGAGAAGGCGTGCACCTCATGGCCCGAGGCGACGAGCACAAGCCCTGGGGCCAGGGCGGGGCTGTCGAAGTGCGGCACGACGCCCAGCGCCACCTGGGCCAGGAGATGCCCGGTGGCCGCCGACAGCACGTCGAGCCGACCGCTTCCCTCGTCCACCGTGAACACCGCGCCGCCGCCCACGACCGGCGGGCCGGCATCGAAGCCGCCGGCGCGGAAGGCCACGGAGAAGCTGCGCGTGCCCACCCGCAAGGCGACGAGGCCGTCGGTACACGGGACATAGACGAGGCGGCCGTTGTAGGCGTCGCCGCCGTAGGCCCCGGAGCAGACGCCGCCGCTGGCGACGGCATGCCCGACGCCGCCGAGGTCGTCCGCCTTGAGGAGGTAGCCCACGCCCTCCTTGCCGATCTGGAAGAGGAGCCCGCCCGGCAAGGGCAATGGGGCGGTCGAGCCGAGGTCGAGGTCGAGGAGGTTCAGGCGCGCGAAGTCGCGCGGCGCGAAGTAGCCCAGGAGCTTCAGGGACGGCGAGAGGCGCAGGATGCTGTCGCCGCCGTCCCAAGAACCGTCCGACGCGCTGTTGCCCGTCGCTGCGTAGAGGTTGCCGTCCGATCCCACCGACAGGCCGGCCGTCGCCCAGATCGCGCCCCCCCGGGCGGTGGGCACGCGGTAGGTGGTAGCACCCTTGCCGGGACGCACGGCCACCACCTGGCCGACATAGGGGCCGCAGTCGCCGTAGAGGCCGCCGAGCGGCACGTAGACCGTGCCGTCGAGGTAGGTGAGGGCGCCGCGCTGCTGCTGGGCGTAGGCGTGCGTTCCCGGAAGGTCGAGACCATAGCTCCCGACCACCGCCCCTGTCCGGAGGTCGAGAGCGTAGAGCCGCTGCTGCGCCGGCTGCACCTCCGCCGCCACGTAGAGGCGGCCACCCGCGATCACGGGCGTGCCTGTGATGCCGAGGGGGTCGATGTCGCCGCAGGGCAGGTCGCGCAAGGGCACGGGCGTGCCGAGATGGCGCCGCCAGATGGTGCGGCCCGTCGCGAGGCTCAGGGCGTAGACGGTGTCGTTCTCCGTCGCGACGTAAGCCGTGCCGCCCCGCCAGAGGGGCTGCGCATAGACCGCCCCGTCGAGGGCTGGGGTGGTCCAGGCGGGCCGCAGACCCGTGACCTCGTGCTCGGGAAAGCTTCCCCAACGGCTCGCGCTGCCGTCGTAGGTGGTCCAGGCGGGATCCCCGACCCTGGCCGTGGCCAGAGGCTGTTTTGTTGTGCTGCGGGTGGCGGGCGCCTTCGTCCGGGAGCCGAGGTGGGCCGCCTGCGGGCTCTGCCCGCAGCCCGAAAGGAGCGCGAGCGACGCGACGACGACAAGCGCCTTGGTGGCAGATCTTGCGGGCCCGCTGCCCATGGCCATGCCCAGCCCCCCTGACGTGGACGTCCTGTGGCCGCAGTCTAGCAGATGGGCTCGCTGCGTGCAGGATGGCCCTCGCGACGGACGCCGCCCGCGGTGGGGCGGCGGGGCTTCTGTGAGGCGACTAGGCGTCACGCCTCTCGCCTTCCAGGCTGCGCCGCTCGCGCTTGCGGTGGTACATGCGGCGGTCGGCGAGGCGGTAGGCGTCGGCGAAGGATAGGGCCTCGCCCGGAACGAGGGCGCTGCCGTAGGATGCCTTGAGGCCGCCCGCGGCGAGCGGGGCTGACAGGAGCTCGGCAAGCCGCGTGGGGGAGAGCCCCTCTGTTTGCTGCAGCAGCAGGACGAACTCGTCGCCGCCGATCCTGCCGACGGCGTCCTCCGCGCGCAGACGCGAGCGCAGGTGCTGCCCGAACGCTTTCAGGGCGCGATCTCCCGCCTGGTGCCCGTCGCGGTCGTTCAGCTCCTTGAAGTTGTCGAGGTCCAGCAGGACGAAGAGGAAGGCGGGCCCGTCCGACGCGACCTGGGACGCGACGATCTCCTCGAAGCGCTCTTCGAGGGCGCGGCGGTTGAGGACGCCCGTCAGCGGGTCGGTGTGCGCCAGTTCGCGGGCGGCGGCCCGCTGCACGGATGTCTCGTTGGCCAGGGCGAGGTAGTCGAAGAGGGTGTGCAGCAGGAACCGGCGTTCGCCGTCGATGTTGGCGAGCACGAGGAGGACGACATCAGGCAGCTCCTCCGCGCCCACGCCGCCGGTGCAGAGCACCCCTTCCTCGCGCCAGCCTTGGAAGCGCCGCGGCTCCTGCTCGATCTGCGCGATCCACTCGCGGATCGGGGTGCCGGCGAAGAGCAGCGGCAGGCCTGGACCGAAGGAGCCCGCGACCCGCCAGTCGGGGCCGCGCCGCAGGAGGATGACGGCGGCGCGCGCGCCGATGATCTCCTCGAAGGCCCGCGCGATGGGCGGCCACCAGGAGTTCGGGTCGATGCGCCCCGTCATGAGGAGCGGGTTCATCTCCTGGACCCAGAGGAACAGCCGCTCCTGGCGCCGCAGACGGTCGACGGCGTCCTGGCGGGCGATCAAGGCGCCGATCAGCGGCGCGATCTGCTCCAGGCTCTGCACCGCCTCCGGCGGCAGGTCGGCCACATCGTGCACCGCGGCCGTGAGGACGCCGCGCACCGCGCCGTCGGCGATCAGCGGCACGGCGACCGCCGCGCGGCTGCTGAGCTCCGCGGGCATGCCGATCCGGGCCAGCTCGCGGTCCTGCGGCAGGCGAATGGTCCGCCGCTCCTGGTAGGCGTGCGAGACGAGGCCGGCCGGGGGGTCGAGAGGCAAGGTGAGATCCCGGACGGTCATGCTGCCGTAGCCGCGCATGGCCAGGGGGAAAGAGACGTTGCGCTTGGGGTCCGCCACGGAGAGCTGCGCCACGGGGAACGGCAGCTGTTCGACGATCGTCCGGGCGAGGGAGGCGAGATCCTGGCCGGGCTGGGAAGAGACCGCGGCGAGCCAGGCGGTGAGGCGGTCGCGCCAGGCGAACGCCCGGCTGAGGCTGGCGGCGTTCTGGCGCTGCTGGCGCAGCACGTCGCCCCAGCGCCGCGCGATGTCCGCGAGTTCGCGAACCCGCGTGCGCCGGTACACCTCATCGGCGGACGCCTCGTCATAGACGTTGCGCAGCCGGCGGGTCATGCGGCTCAGCGTGAACCCCAGAACGAGCGCCGTGGCCGCCACCACCGCGAGCCTGAGGAGGATGAAGTCGCCAAGATCCCGCAGCAGGTTGCGCAGCATGGCCGAGAACAGGGGCGACTCCGGCACCAAGGCCGAGAGGTAGCCGCCGGGGGTCTTCTGCCAGGCGAGCAGGTAGCTGGCGTGGCGCAGGGGCAGGTAGAGCACGGCGCTGCCCTTCGCTGCCGTGCGGAAGAGACGCAGGGATTGGCCCGAGACCACCTTGCCGTCGAGGCTGGCAGGGCTGGTGTAGGCGATGCGGCCGTCGCCAGCGACCAGCGTGAACGTGATCGGGCCCGGCTCGTAGAGCAGGAGGCCCCGCCGGTAGGCGGCGGTCTCCGCCAGGAAGGCGGCCTGGGATTTGGGTTCGGACGCCTGCCTGGCCGCCAGCTCCACTGCCATCGTCATCTCGCGCCTGGCCACGTCGAGCGACAGTGCGCTCGCGGCGTGCAGCGCGACGAAGCCGATGAGCGCCAGCAGGACGAGACTGCCGGCGAAGAAGCCGATGAAGATCCAGGTGAAGAAGCCCAAGCGGTAGCGCTCTGGACGATCCTTCATCGGCCGCTCCCTCGTAGCTGGCTGCAATCCCCTCTATCGTGGCAAAGTGCAGCCACCGGGACAAGGGGTGGTGGTCACAATCCGGCGATATGAAACGCTCGATAGGGGTTTGGATATACGGGAGGTACAGTGACAGGCGAACAAATGAACACTTTTGGCCGCGCTAGATTCTTCCACCGTCCGTACGTTCACCCCGCAACACGGTAGCGACATCTGGGCGTGCATCGCGACTTATTTGTCGGGGACCTCACCCAAGATGGTTCGGCAAGCTGCATGGCAAAGAACTTGAAATGCTCCACGGGGACCTCAGCCCGAACGGACGACTTGGCGCTGAGAGCGTAGGGCGGGGACGTCTCCGGCCTAGGGTCGGGTGAGGGGCGCCGGTGAGCACCGGCCCCTTTTCTCTTGTGGGTGCTGTGCTGAAAGTCGTCGGCCTCCTGAATGAGCGGAAGACCCGGCCCCTGTGGAATAAGCAACAGGGCGGGGTTGGCAACTCCAGACTGCGGATGCGTATCCATAGCGTGGTCCCCCCGGCGCGCACCTGTTCAAGGCGGTCGATGCGCTGCGGGTTGCGTGCGTGAGCGTTCAAATTCATTTTTTCCCTCTGCCGTGGTTAGCCCTCTTCGATGCCCGCGTCCGACCCGGGTCTGTGGACGCGGATGTAGAAGGATCGGGTCGGTCGGGCTCCTGGGAGCTGGTGCTTCTCGCGATTCGGCGGGTGAGAGCCTTACCTGCCGGAAGGTCGGCGACGAAGCGGCGGAGGAGGTCCAGGGTCGCTTCGACGTCCTGTCCACCAAGGGCGTCGTCGATCCTGTGGTAGATCACATCCTCTATCTGCTGGACCTGCCGGGCGAGCTGTCTGCCGACAGTGCTCAGCACCAGCTCGACCTCGCGGCGGTCCTCCTGACCGTGGCGGCGGTCGACCGCGCCTTTGGATACCAGGCGGTCCACCAGCCGGCTCGGGTTGGTTCCGGTCTCGCAGACGAGGAGGTCGCCGAGGCCGCTCAGGGTTAGGGGCCCATGATCGGCGAGGACGCGAAGCACCTCCGCCTGGGACGGCGTGAGGTCCAAGGGCCGGAGGGATTGGGCGAGTAGGCGATTGCCCTCCCGCTGCGCGGCCAGCACCAAGTACCGGAGCTCTTCAGCAGCTTTCATGCAGACCACCACCTGCTTCATAGGTTGCATTCGTGGGGGCCACGGCCGCGAGCCGCCATCGGATCGACACCGAGGGGACTTTCGGATGCCGCGCGCGTCTAGGGGGCCGTCGCGAGGGGAAGCACCGTGTGCCACGGCGGAGATCACCTTTAGGCATTGCATGTCGTGTAACAATATGATACGACAGACATACGATTTCGGAAAGGGGGTCTGCGAAGCGACCCACGCATCGACCCGGGGCTATAACCGAAGCAACCTCGACAGGGCGGGCATGGTTGGGCCACGCCGGCAGCCAACTCTCTCTCCCGCGGCGGCTACCGGGCGCGTGGCCATGGAGGCGGCAGCTCCAGGAATGCCCGACCGCGTCGAGGCCACGATCGGCGCGATTTCACCCAATACGGTGCGGCGCATCTATGAGCACATCTGGGGCGACGTCCACCAGGATGCCACGATCGGCCTGCGCGACCGTACAATCTCCGCCATCGCCGCACTTACGGCCGTCGGAGGCGCGGAGACGAACCTCGGGCTTTAGATGCACATGGGGCTCAATCTTGGCCTGAGCCCGCACGAGATAGTCGCCGTGATCGAGCAGACCGCCGTTGTCGCGGGTTTCCCGCGCGCTCAGGCCGCGCTTCAGGTGGCAAGGGAGGTCTTCGACGCGTCTGGCGTCGCACCGCGGTCATTCTGGATGGCGGCTGCTCCCGGTGGACATCAGTGAAGGGAGTGCAGGGGCGTGCGCATCCATGCGATACAGACTGGGTGGGTGCAGGTTCGTCGCAATCAGATATCGGCCCGAAGGGAAGACGGGGTTCGCGTGCTGCGCACCATCGTCGATCGAGAGTGGGCGCCGCCGGTGCCGATCTACGCCTGGCTTGTCGAACACCCGGAAGGCCTGCTCCTCATCGACACGGGGGAGACGGCGCGGGTGGCAGACCCCGGCCACCTCCCCGGATGGCATCCGTATTTTCGTCGCAGCGTCCGCTTTGCGGTACGAAGAGATGAAGAAATCGATGCGCAACTGCGCGCGCTCGGTGTGGACACGGCCGATGTGCGCTGGGTGGTGCTAACCCATTTGCACACCGACCATGTCGGCGGGATTCGCCACTTTCCGAAGGCGGAAGTGATCGTAGATCCGACCGAGTGGCGGGCGGCGCGGGGATCGTCGGGCATGCTGCGCGGCTACCTGCCGCAGCATTGGCCGAGCGCGCTGAAACCGCGGCACGCACGGTTTGAGGATGGCCCGTGGGGGGCTTTCGAGAGCAGCCTGCGGCTCACGTCGGCGGGCGATGTGCACATCCTCCCGACGCCGGGGCACACATCTGGACACCTCTCCGTGTCGGTCTCCCTGCCCGAGTTCGAGGTCCTGCTCGCAGGCGACCTGTCCTACACTCAGGAAGCGCTGCTCACCGATCGCTTGGACGGCGTCGCTCCCAGCGCGCGCCTGTCGCACCGGACGCTTCGGACGGCGCGACGCCACGTCGGTCTGCGTCCCACCGTGTACCTGCCATCGCATGATCCCGACTCTGCGGACCGCCTCGCGCGCCGCGCATTCGTCGAAGCCGACAACCGGATACAAGGACCGTCTGCCTTGCGCGGAGATGCTGGCGGCTCCTGACCTGCGGAGGAGGGTCAGAGCACGGGATCGTCGGGCGTCGCGGGGCCACCGCAGCGACTTCTGCCACGGGTTCTTCCGCTGGTACAACAACGAGCATCGCCACAGCGGCATCGTCCTGCATACTCCCGCGACGGTCCACGGCGGCATGGCTGTGCAGATCACAACGACGCGCCGAGGGGCACTGGCTTACCCACCCCGAGCGCTTCGTGAACGGCTGGCCACACCCGCCTGCCGTCGCCCAGAACGTCTGGATCACCGACCTGACGACACTCCGTGAAGGTCACTTAATTGGTTGACCGACATGCACGAAAGGGCTTGACACGTTCCGACGTGAACAGAGCTATACGAGGAGCATGTTGCGGTGAGCGTCTGGGATCACGCATGCCTCAGAGCTCGTCCCGGCGGGATGGTGCACCAATCGAGGCGGCCTCTGGCGTGTGTCGCGCACCGGTGGCCGGTTCGTCCTGCAGGGGCCGCGCGACGAGATCAAGGACCTCGCTGACACCTTCGACGCGTTCCTCGACCGCATCGACACCGCCATGGCCGCGGAGCGGCGCTTCGTCGCCAATGCCTCGCACGAGCTCAGGACGCCGCTCGCCGTCCAGAAGACCCTGCTCGAGGTGGGACTCGCCGACCCGGGCGCCGACGCGACACCCTGCGGGAGATGGCGGACCGGCTCTGGCAGCTGAACCAGCGCAGCCGGCGCCTGATCGACGGGCTCCTCGAGCTTGCCCAGTCCGAGCAGGGGATCCGCATGCCCGAGGAGGTCGACCTGGCGGCGGCCGTCCAGGACGCATCCGAGGCCATGCTGCCGGAGGTCCAGGCGCGCGGCCTGCACATCGAGCAGGAGCTGCAGGCTGTCAAGGTGCCTGGGGACCGCACGCTGCTCGAGCGCCTTGCGGGGAACCTGATCGAGAACGCCGTGCGCCACAACATCGCAGGGGGCTGGGTGCGCGTGGCGACGCGCGTGGAAGACGGCCAGGCCGTCTTCACCGTGGAGAACACGGGTCCCACCCTGGCTCCCGCAGACGTCCCGAGTCTCTTTGAGCCGTTTCGCCGCGGAGCTCAGGAACGGACGGACTCGGGCAAGGGCGCCGGGCTCGGGCTCTCGATCGTCCGCGCCGTGGCGAGGGCGCATGCGGGCAAGGTGGAGGCCACGGCCCGCCAGGATGGCGGCCTGCTCATCTCGGTCCGCCTGCCGCGCAACGAAGGCTAGATCGTCTGCTGCCGCACGACCGGCCTTCGGCAAGGTGAGGCCAGCCGATCGAGGGGAACGCCGGCACGCTCTCAACACCGGTAGGTGACATCGCCCGGGAGCGGGCGCGGCGACGGTTCTGGTCTAGAGGTAGGTCAGGAGCTGCTCGGCGTTGCGTCTCAGATGCTCGGGGCGCTCCTTGAACGCGCTGTAGGCGACATGAGCCAGGCCGATGTGGATGAGGTAGCAGAGAAGGCGCTCCTGCATCCTTGCGGGAGGGCCTCCATGCGCATACCAGTGCCGGTCCAGGCTCTCCTGCAGGTCGATCCCTTGCCATGCGGGATACCAAGCCCACCAGTACAGCAGCCAGGCGATGTCGTAGAGCGGGTCGCCGTAGAGCGCGTTGCCCCAGTCGATCACACCGGTCAGCCGCCCGGCGTCGACCAGCACATTGCGGTTCAGGAGGTCGCTGTGGACGATGCTCCGGAGGTCCGGCAACCGCGGCGCGAGCCGACGCAGCTTCTCGACGCCCGCGTCGAAGACCTCGGCGTCCTGGGGAGAAGCGTCAAGCCGCTCGCGCCAGCCTGCCATGCGCTCCGAGCGGTCGGCCACCGTGAGCAGGGCCTCCGCCCACGTCTCACTCGGAGCCGTCCCGTCCAAACGCCATAGACCGAAACCGTGATGGTCTCTGGGCTCGAGTTCCTGAAGCGCCTCGAGCGCATCCAGCAGTCTCGGCAGCAGAGTCCGCATCCCGCTCTCGTCGAGCTCATCGAGCGGTGTGCCCGGAGCGCGCTCGGACACGGCGTAGAAGCCGCTCTCCGCCTCGCCGACCTCAAGGACCTTGGGGATGGGCAGGGCGGCTGAGGAGTACCTGCTCATCACGCGATCCTTCTCAAAGTCGTCGAGATAGGCGCCGAAGCGGATGACCACCTCGTGCCTGTCCAGCGTGAGGGAGTAGGCCCGGGACCACTCTCCCGCGGCGAGGGGCGCAAGATCTCGCGCTCGGTCGCCGAAGTGGGCCATGACGAAGCGGCTCGCAAGGGGATCTCGTTCGTACATCCCTGCACGTCTTTCCAGCATCGCGTGCCTGTTCCTGTCCGACGCCTCTACCGTCGCGGCAGATCGAGAAGATATCCCTGGCCGTAGCGGCGGCGCAGCGGCACCTTTTGTCCCAGTTTCGCGCGCAGGGACGAAGCGTGCGCGTAGAGGGTCTGTGGCGCCACTTCGGCGCCGTCGCCCCAGACGCGGCGGATCAGCGTGTCGTCGTCCACGATGCGGCCGGATTCCTCGGAGAGCAGCCGCAGGAGGTCGTACTCGGTCGGGGTGAGCAGGATCTCGTCCTCGTCGCGCCAGAGAGAGCGCCTCTCGTCGTCCAGGAGGAGCCCTGGCGCGAGATAGGTCGGCCCGAAGCGTACGGCCCCGAGCCGCGGCGCCGGCGCCTCGTGTCCCTCGGCCTCGGCCAGGATCGGCAGCATCAGGGCCGTCGTCATCGCCTCCCGGGGAGATTGTCTTGAGCATGCCTTGAGGGAGTCTTCAGGCTCCCGCCTCGCCCACAGGATAGCATGCGCCCAGGGGGGATGGACGTGGTTCCGATGGTCATTGAGCAGTCCGGTCACGGCGAGCGCGCCTTCGATCTCTACTCGCGCATGCTGAGGGACCGCATCGTGTGCCTCACGGGGCCGATCGACGAGCAGTCGGCCGGTCTCGTGACGGCGCAGATGCTCTACCTCGAGGCGGAGGATCCCGAAGAGCCCATCCGCCTCTACCTGCAGTCGCCCGGCGGGGACGTCTACGCGGCGCTCGCGATCTGCGACACGATGGGGCTCCTGCACGCGCCGGTGAGCACCGTCGCGATGGGCCTCTGCGCCAGCGCGGCTGCCGTCGTGCTGGCCTGCGGCGCACCTGGAAAGCGCTTTTGCCTGCCGCACAGCACGATCATGATCCACGAGCCGTGGGTGCAGGGGCCGGGCAGCCGCACCACCGCGTCGGACCTGCGCATCGAGGCGGAGGAGACCCTGCGCCTGCGCACGGTCCTGCAAGGGCTGCTGGCCGAGCGCACCGGGCGCCCGGTGGACGAGGTGGCGCGCGACATGGAGCGGGACCTCTGGCTGCCCGCGGAGCGGGCTGTTGCGTACGGGCTCGCCGACGGGATTCTCGCAGGGGGGAACTGACGTGGAGAGGGGAATTGTCGCGAGCTGGCCCGCCTTTCCGCCTGAGCTCCTGCGCACCCTGCGCGAGGCCGGCGGGGAGGATGCGAGGCTGAGGTTCGTCCTGCTGGACGGCAGCCACCTGACCGCCATCCGCCTCACGGCCGAGACGGAGCTCGGCGTCGTGATCGAGACGGGGGAGGGCACCCGCACGGGTGTGCCGTGGCACGCCATCCTGCGCGTCGATGCCTCCAGCGGTGAGGAGGGCAGGTCTGTCGGATTCCGCACGACCCCGGTGCCGCGGGCGGACTGAGAGGAGGCCGGCGCGAGCACGGACCCGCACCGGCTGTTGCCCATGTCACGCGTCAGGTGGGTGCGTCGGCAGCGCCGATGACACCCGAGATGCAGGGCAGAACTCGTCGTGTGCCGGCAGCATCGCAGGGCACGGCAACCTGCCTAGGCAGCGCAGTGGTCAATATTCGACCACCTCGTGGTCAGAATGCAACGGACGCCTGACGACCCTGCGCAGCGAAGCCTTCGTCCAATGCGCCTGCCAGAGCGGCTTGCCGGAATCGCCCTCGTCCCCCGGCCCTGTCGCAGGGGAGGAATCGCGGCTGGCGAGGAACGCGCTTTTTTCGCGACATTGGCCCTGAACGGTACGGACCTCTCAGGGTCGTTCTGGACAGCTCTGATGTGATGGCCCACCTCGGTCGCACCGTATGACGTCCGCGCACCCGCTAAGTCGGTCGGGATCGAAGACAGGCCCTTCCTTGGCGAGTGGCGCTGACAGCGTGAGGTCGCCCACTAGGATTTACGGTGGTTGAGTGAGGGCCGTCCATCCAGTAACTTCAGGCTTGAGTGGGTGCCTGGACGCCGTTGCCGCATATGACCCGAAATAGCGAGCTGCTTCACGAGGAGGGATAATGTGGCCCGATCTGAGTCTCCCGCTGAGCACGCCCGCCTCGTCCGACTTGGCATCACGGTCGAATGGATCAGCATCGCCTGGATGGTCGTTGAGGTAGGCGTAAGCATCACAGCCGCCGTCCTGGCGGGAAGCGTAGCCCTCATGGCCTTCGGACTGGACAGTGGAATCGAGCTGGTGTCCGCAGGTGTGATGGTCTGGAGACTCTGGATCGAACAACACGGCGGAGCCCAAGAGCGCGTCGAACATGCTGAGCGCAGGTCCGCAAAGCTGGTCGGCTGGAGCCTGATGCTCCTCGCGGTCTACATTGTCCTAAGCGCCGCCTGGGGCCTGTGGCGCCGCGCACAGCCCGAGACGACAGCTCTCGGAATTGCCATCGCCGCCGCCGCTTTGGTCGTCATGCCGCTCCTTGTCAGGGTGAAGCGCCGTGTCGCCGACCGAATCGGCAGTGCCGCGTTGCGCGGTGATGCTGTCGAAGGTGTGGTTTGCGCGTACATGGCGGCTGTGCTTCTCGCAGGACTAATGCTGCGTGCCGTCTTCGGATGGTGGTGGGCCGACTCCGTTGCCGCCCTCGGCATCGTGTACTTCATCGTGCGGGAAGGCCGGGAGGCTCTCGAAGAGGCAATGGGCGAAGAAGACGAGGAGGAAGAGAACGGCGATTGAGACTCATGCGCGGTCACGGAGGTGAACCAGATGCTGACCGCTTACGGTGCCGCAGTCGTCTTCCTGATGATGGTATTCTACGCGCTGGAGTCCCGCTCTCCGTGGTTTACACTGGCTTTTGGCGTAGCGTGCTTGGGATCGTCACTCTACGGATGGCTCGCCGGGACATGGCCCTTCGGTGTCGTGGAGGCGGTATGGGCTGTAGTTGCATTTCGGAAGTGGGGTCTTCTAAGGCATTCGGTGAACAAGGGAACGGCCTGAGTCTACAACCCCGAGCATCGCCGAGCGGCCCGCAGGAACCCGCAGCCACAGAACCCCGGGGCGGGAAATCCAGTCGCAGACCCACGTGATGACCACGTAAAGCCCCTCGCTCGGGGGCGACGCTTCGCGCCAGCTGCGCAGCTCGCGCTCGAGTTGTTCGTGCCGATCGTCGAGGTAGGCCGTCACCAGCGTGTCCTTCGAGGGGACATGCCGGTAGAGCATCGGCTTCGTCAAGCCAGACGCCTGGGCGACATCGTCCATGGACGTGGCGCCAATCCCACGGCAGTACATCAGGTCGCGGGGCTGCCCCGATCAGGGCAGCCTTTGTTCTCAATGGGTACGCATTTGACCAGCCTGCGCCCGAGGAGTGCGCGAGCATGCTGCGGGTGCTCGCGGCGCAGGACGTTTCCGAAGCGGAGTTCGTAAGCTGGCTGCGGCGTCGGGTGACGGTTTAGGCTTTGTGCGTCGCCGCAGAACGGTTCTGTCCCGACCCACGCCGAGTTGCGTCCAGGTCCCTGGCGTCACGCCTCGGGCGAGATCTCCTTGAGGAGCTGCTTGAGGCGCCGCAGGCCGACGTGGATGCTCGCGGCAGGCAGTCCGCTGACGCAGAGGCGCAGATGGTCGCCGAGCTCGCCGCTGGGCGAGAACTCGTCTCCCGGCGCGAACACGACGCCGTGCGCCGCACTCCGCTGCTGGAGGAAGATCGCCGGCAGCCCCGAGGTGATGCGGCAGAAGAGATAGATGCCTGCTCCTGGCCGCAACACCGGCTGCAGCGGGCCGTTCTCCAGCTCCTCGAGGGCGGCGGCGAGCCGCTCCTGGTACACCTGCCGTGCGAACGCCACGTGTTCCCCGACGTCGCTCGACATCAGCCAGCCTTCGAGCAGCAGCTGCGGAATGGGACCCGTATGCAGGTCCGTCATCTGCTTGACGGACGTCAGGAGGCGCACGATGTTGGCCGGCGCCACGATGTAGCCGACGCGCAGCCCCGGCGCGATCAGCTTCGAGAAGGTGCCGACGTGCAGCACGAGGTCGTCCCCATCGTCGCTCTTCAGAGAGCGCAGGCCTGGCCCTTCGGCGAAGAAGCCGCCTGCGTCGTCCTCGACGATCGGCACGTTGTAGTCGCGGGCGAGGGCGAGCAGGACCTGTCGCCGCAGGGCGGAGAGCGTCGCGCCCGTCGGGTTCTGCGCGCACGGCTGGACGTAGATGAGGCGCGGGTGCAGGTCGCGCAGGATCCCTTCGAGCCGCTCGACGTCCAGCCCCTCGCCGTCGACCGGCACCTCGGCGAAGCGTGCGCCCTGCGCGCGGAAGCGCTGCAGGGCCCCCGGGAAGGTGGGGCGCTCCACCAGGACGAGGTCCTCCGGCTCGATGAAGAGCTTCGCGATGAGGTCGATCGCCTGCATGGCGCCTGTGGTGACGAGCACGTGCTCAACTCCCAGGCGGTCCATGCCGCGCAGGGGCAGGAGCCGCTTCGCGATGGCCTCGCGCAGGGACGGCAGTCCGGCGGTCGCGGAGTACATCAGCACCTCCGAGGGCCTGCGCGTCAGGAGATCCTCGAGCAGGAGCTGCATCGACGCGTTCGGGAAGAGGTCCATGTCGGGCCGCCCCACCTCGAAGTCGAAGCGGTAGGCGTGCGACCCGGACTCCATCAGATCCTCGAGGAAGTGCCCGCCGAGGTGGCGCCAGCTCTTCGAGGGGGTGAAGCGCGCCTCCTTGCGCACCGCAGACGGCCACTGCGGCCTCGCGGCGACGAAGGTGCCCTGCGTCGGATGGCGCAGGACGTAGCCCATGTCCTCGAGCTTGCGGTAGGCGCTCTGCGCCGTCATGCGGCTGACATGGAACGTGCGCTGGATCTCCCGCTCCGACGGCATGCGCTCGCCGATGCGGAACTCCCCGCGCTCGATGGCACCCTTCATCTGCTCGTAGATCCGGACGTAGATGGGGCATCCGCCCGTCGGCGCCCGTGCCGCGCCGCGCTCTTCCTCGTCGCTCTGCATCGCCGCACCTCGCCCTCCAGGGAAACGCCCCTGCAGCCGGCCCCCCGGCCTCTCCCTTGCCGTCTCGGACGCGATTCCATCCGGGCCAGAGGCGGACGGCCGGGAGTGATCCTAGCGGCGCAGCCTCGGGTCCAGCATGTCATTGAGGCCGTCGCCCACCATGTTGAACCCGAGGACGGCGAGGAAGATGCAGACGCCGGGGAAGATGTCCACCCAGGGCGCGATCGTCAGGAACATGCGGCCCTCGGCCAGCATGGCGCCCCACTCGGGCGTCGGCGGCTGGGCGCCGAAGCCGAGGAAGCCGAGCGACGACGCCACGAGGATGGCCTGCGCCATCTGCAGCGTGAGCTGCACCGTGATCGGGCCCACGAGGTTTCGCAGCATGTGCTGAAAGAGGATGCGCCCGTTCGTCGCGCCGCCGGCCTTCGCCGCCTCGATGTACTCGAGGTTCTTGAGGCTGATGGCGCTGCCGCGCACGATGCGGGCGAACATCGGCACGCCGAAGACGATGATCGTGATGATCACGTTCTGCAGGCCCGGCCCCAGGATCGCGATCACGCCGATCGCGAGCAGGATGCCGGGGAACGAGAGCACCACATCGACGATGCGCATCACGATGTCGTCGAGCCAGCCGCCGAAGTAGGCGGTGGCGAGGCCGATCGGGGTGCCGAGGAACGCGGAGGCGAACGCGCCGATGAAGCCGACCGACAGTGTCAGGCGGGCGCCCCAGAGGATGCGGCTCAGGATGTCGCGCCCGAACTCGTCGGTGCCCATCAGGTGCTGCCAGGAGGGCGCGGCGAGGATGTGGGCGTAGTCCGGCAGGCTGGGCTGGTATGGCGCGATCAGCGGGCCGAAGAGGCTGATGCCGATCATGACGAGCATGATGATGGCACCGACCACCGCGGAGCGCCGCTGCATGAAGAGGCGGACGTCGACCAGCGCCTGGCGCCGCTCGAGCTGGGGGCTTTGGGCCTTTGGGCTAATCATAGCGGACCCTCGGATTGACCAGGGCGTACGCGATGTCCACGAGCAGGCTCGCGAGGATGAACTCCATGGCGAAGAGCAAGAGAAGCGTCTGGATGACGGGGTAGTTGCGGCTCTCGACCGATGTGATCAAGAGGTTCCCGAGGCCTGGCCATGCGTAAACGACCTCCACGACGACCGCACCGCCCAGGAGGAAGCCGAACTGGATGCCGATGATCGTGATGATGGGACCGAGCGCATTCTTGAACGCATGCTTGAAGACGAGCATGGACTCGCGCACGCCCTTGGCCCGGCCGGTGCGCACGTAGTCCGACGTGAGCGTCGTGACCATGCTCTGGCGCGTGAAGCGGGCGATGCTGGCGGCCCCGGACGTGCCGAGCGAGATCACGGGCAGGATGAATGAGGTCCAGCCGCTGTCGCCGCCGGAGGGCAGCATGCGGAAGTGGACCGCGAAGAGCGCGATCAGCATCATGGCGAGCCAGAACGCCGGGAAGGAGACGCCCATCATCGAGAGCGTCATCACGGTGTAGTCGAGCGGGCTGTTGCGCTTCACCGCCGAGAGGACACCCGCGAGGACGCCGATCACGATCGCGAGCCCGAGGCCGAAGAACGCGAGTTCGACGGTGGGCATGAAGTGGTAGCCGATGATCTTGGTCACGGGCTGGCCGTCGCCGAGCGAGTTGCCGAAGTGCAGCGTCGCCGCGTTCGTGATGAAGTACCAGTACTGCACGATGAGGGGTTTTTGGAGGCCGAACTGGATCGTCAGGGCCCGGATCGTGGCGGCGCTCGCGTTGGGGCCCGCCATGATCACGGCAGGATTGCCGGGGATCGCGCGGACGAAGAGGAAGGCCAGGATGGACACGCCGACGATCGTGGGGATGATCTGCAGCACGCGGCGCAGGAAGTAGGCACCCATGTCCTGTCACTCGCTCCTTGAGGGGAAGGAGGGGCGCAAAGGGCGCGCCCCTCCTTGGACGAACAGGCGGTCTACTGCACGTATGCGCCGTAGATCAGCGGTACCTCGTCCTCGCGGACGACGATGCCCTTGACGTTGGACTGCGTCGCCCAGATGTTGTCCGAGACCCCGAGGAAGATCCACGGAGCCTGCTGCCAGGCGAGCTTCTGGGCCGCGGCGTACGCGGCGGCACGGACGGCCGGCGCGCCGCTGTTGAGGCCCTGCACCAGCAGGTTGTCGAACTTCGCGTTGCCGAAGAAGGCGAGGTTGTAGAGCGCGGGCGGCCAGGAGCTCGTCGCGAGGAGGGGCCTCAGAGCCCAGTCCGCGTCGCCGGTCGAGGCCGACCAGCCGGTGAAGTTCATGCGCAGCGTCGACTTGGCGCTGGGCGTGAAGATGGCCGAAGAGAGCGAGGCGTTGTCCATCGGCACAACCTTGATGTTGACGCCGACCTGCGCCAGCTGCTGCTGGATGAAGGTGGCGGCGTAGATGGCCTCCGTGCTGTTGCCGACCCAGAGCGTCGACGTGAAGCCGTGCGGGTAGCCGGCCTTCGCGAGGAGCTCTTTGGCCTTCTGCGGGTTGTAGGGGTAGCTGCCGGCGTTGATGGCGTAGGTGTCCGCCGGCGGCACCGGCGAGTTCAGGACGCTGCCGTAGCCGCTCCAGACCACCTTGATGAAGGTGCTCTTGTCGACGGCGTAGTTCAGGGCCTGGCGGACGAGCACGCTCTTGAGCGGCCCGACCTGCGTGTTCATGGCGACGTACCAGGCGGCGTTGCTCGAGCCGATCTGGACGTTGATGCCCTTCTGGGCCTGCAGTGAGGTGACGAGCTCGTTCGGCACGGGGTAGATGGCCTGGAACTGGCCCGTCTCAAGGCCGGCGATGCGCGCGCTGGCGTCAGCGACCGGCTTGTAGGTGATCGAGGCGATCTTGGCCGCGCCGGCCGGGTTCCAGTAGTGGGCGTTGCGGACGAGCGTGATGTGGTCTCCCTGGACCCAGTCCTTGAAGACGAACGGGCCCGAGCCGCCGACCGGGTTGGCGCAGAGGTAGTTGACACCCTTCGCCAGCACGGACGGCTCGATGACGGCACCGGCCGGGTGCGCGAACGTCGGCAGGATGGCGCCGAACGGCTTGCTCAGCACGAACTGCACCGTCTCGGCATTGAGCACGTTGATGTGGTTGATGACGGAGTAGAGGGCCGTGCGGACGAGGTGGTTGTTGGGGTTCAGAAGCCAGGTGAAGCTCGCCTTGACGGCCTGGGCCGTGACCGGCGTGCCATCCGAGAACTTCGCGGCGGGGTTCAGGTAGAAGGTGATCGAAGTGGCGTTCGGGGCTACCTTCCAGCTCTTCGCGAGCTCGCCCACGAGCTGCATCTTGCCGTTGTAGCCGACGAGCCCCTGATAGATGTTGGACTCGACGCCGAACGACAGGTTGTCGTTCGTGTTGTAGGGCAGAAGACATACCGCGTCGCCGCTGAGGCCGACCGTGATGTTGGCGGTGGGCGCCGCAGCCTGCACGCCAGCCGTGGTCGACAGGAGGAGTGCGGCCGTGCCGAGTAGCCCGCCAAGAAGCCTGCGCATCTGCATTCGGTAACCTCCTTCATGCGTGCTGTTGCATTGCCCCTGGATCCGAAAGGACAGGGGAAGCCCCGCCTTCGCAGCGTCTTCGCCCCTCACCTCCTCGATGGAAGGAAGCCGGTACCGCTGGCGCCCCGGCTGGCATGTCCAACACGGGTGTGCGACCGGGCGGCCGGGATCGTACCCGACGCCCGCCTGGCGGGCTTACGCGGAGACGACCTTCTTGGCCGCCTCGACCAGGGAGCGGAAGAGGGCGAGGGCCGCGGGGTCGTCGCGCCACAGCCCCTCCGGGTGCCACTGCACCGCGAGCCAGTGGGGATGGCGCGGATCTTCGAAGGCCTCCACCACGCCGTCCGGCGCCGTGGCCGCCAGGATCGCGCCCTCGGGCAGGGTGCGGACCGCCTGGTGGTGGAAGGAGTTCACCTTGATCTGGGTCTGGCCGATGGTCTCGGCGAGGTAGGTGCCCGGGACGAGTTCCACCGCATGGCTCTTGTGGCCGCGCGGGGCATCCTGGAAGTGTTTGAGGCTGCCCGGCCGCTCGCTCGGCAGGTCCTGGAAGAGCGTGCCACCACCGGCGGCGGCGAGCAGCTGGCAGCCGCGGCAGATGCCGAGCGTCGGCACGCCGGCCCGGTAGGCCTCCCGCACGAGGGCGATCTCGAAGGCGTCCCGCGCAGGGCTCACGCCGCCCAGGCCCGCCGCCGGCTCCAGGCCGTAGAGCGCGGGATCGAGGTCGGCGCCGCCCGTGAAGAGGAGGCCGTCGAGCCGCGACAGGAGGTCCGCAGCCAGGTCCGGACTCGCGCCGAGCAGCACCGGTACGCCGCCTGCCGCCTCGATGGCCTGCTGGTAGGGCGTATTGAGCCTGAACTGGTGTTCGTCCGCGTCGAAGCCGCACGTGATACCGATCCAGGGCCGCATGGGATCATCCTTCCTGGGTTTCCGTCAAATTCGACACCATGTCCTTAATACCTACATAACAAAGCCCTCGATCAACCTTATGAGACGGAACACATCCTGGAAATTGCTCGCAATGCCCAGGGACGCCCGCACCCCTCCGTCCATGCGGTCCGAGACCGAGCGCAGGAACTCGGCGCTTGAGGCTAGAGGGTGGCTGAAGCTCTCCTTGAGCAGCCTCGGGTCCATGTGCAAGGCCGACTCCCTGGCTCCAGGGTTGCAGTGGCAGCCGCTGCGCACCGAGATGCCGCGGGCGTCGGCGGCCTCTTGCACGAGGTTGTAGTCGAGGCGCCCGCCCTCGGCGTCCAGGAGGTTGAAGAGGACGATGGCGCCGTGGCTCTCGAGGTCCTTGGGGCCGTAGACCTCGCAGACCGGGCGGCCGCTATGGTGGCGCAGGTCCCCGAGCGCCTCGATAAGCCAGCCCGTCAGCAGCATCACGCGGCGGTGGATGACCTCAACGCCCGCGTTCTCGAGGTGGCGCAGCCCGATCGAAACGGCGGGCGTCGCGAGGTAGTCGATCGTGCCGTCCTCGAAGGCGAAGGGGCCGTCGAAGAGGCGGTGCGCGCTGCCGCGTCCCGAGAACGCCGCGACGGAGGCGAAGGCGACCGTCCCACCCGCGTACCACGGCCGCCTGAGCCTTAGAAGCGCCTCGCGGCGCGCGATGAGGCAGCCGACGCCGGTCGGGTAGCCGAACATCTTGTAGAAGGAGACGTCGACGAAGTCCGGGTGGACGAGGTCGAGTCTGAGGTCGTTCGTCGGGGCGAACGCCGCGGCGTCGAGGAGCACGTCGAAGCCCTGGGCCTTCGCCTGTGCGATCCAGCCGAGGTCGTGCTGCACGCCGCTGAAGTTCGACTGCGCCGGGTAGGCGAAAAGGCTCGGAGCCGTGCCTGCCCCCGCCGCGAGCTCCGCCTGGAGGAAGGGAGCGTCGAGGCGCATGTCCGGGCCGAGCGGGATGTAGCGCACCTCCGCCCCCTTGGCGGAGGCGAACTCCCTGAGGCCGTTGACGGAGTTGTGGTTGTCGGAGGTCAGCAGGAGGCGCGAGCCCTCCTGGAACGGGTAGCTCTCGGCGACGATCTTGAGTGCGCCGCTCGCGTTCTGCGTGAACACCACGAGGTACTCCTCGGGCGACGCCGAGAAATGGCGCAGGATGTCGGCACGGGCCTCCTCCGCGAGACGCGTCGCGGCTAAGGACGACGGGCTCGACGAATGCGGGTTTCCGTAGACGCCGCCGAGCAGGAGCTGCAGATGCTCGCGCAGCTGCGACTCCGCGTAGAGGCTGCCGCCGGTGTAGTCGAGGTAGGTGTGGCCTAGGTCGTCGAGCCTGCGGTAGTCCCGCGCCCGCAGGTCGTCGAGCGCCCGCGTCTCGGCATAGGCAGGCGTCTTGGCAAGAAACTGCTCGAATGCCTCAGTCATGCTGTTCGCGAGGGCTTGCGCCGTGCGCGGCGCGGGTTCGGGTCGATCCATGGAGCCGCCTCCTCTGAAGGCACCCGGCATCTCAGGGTAGGGCTGATCCACGATATGTCGCCTGGTGGACCCATTGCAGCACAGGGCCCCGGCCTCGCATAGATCCAGCCCCGCCCCCCTGGACCGGTTCCACCCGGTCCAGGGGGGCGGGGAAGCGAGAGGTGGGGAACAGGGCACGCGGGCGGCACGAGCCTTCGGCGCGGTCGCCGCGCTGACGCCGATTGGTGGGCGCATGGCTTCGCCGCCGTGGCTGAGGCGGTCGGAAGCGACCGACGTGCTAACCTCGTTCTGCGCTCGCCTGATGAAGACTCGTCACGCCCAGGTCGCCACGCCGCGACGACCTGCACCTGCGGGAAAGACTGGCGGAACCGGGTCGCGGACTCAGCGGCCGGTGCGCCGCCGGACATACTCTGCAAGCATCGGCTCGGTGAGACGATACGTACCCCGGCCGAGCCGCGTTGCGACTCCCGTGCCCAACAGCTCATGCAGTGCCCTGGTCACGGTCTGTGGGTGTTCGCCCTTGGGATACGCCTGCTCGCCGTTGGCAATGCGGCTCACGAGTGGCTGAAGACCCTTATGCCCGGTGAAACCGTTCCAAATCTCGTCGAAGGCCAGCTGCAGATGCTGCAAGGCCCGCTCGTAACCTACCTCCACGAGTTCCACCGAAAGTGTGGACGTCCCGATCTCCTGAGCACTGTGCCAGATCTCCTGGCAGACCCACATGGTGTCAGAAGGATGACCGCCCGTTCTGGAGACGATGTCCCTCAAGGCCAGGTCCGTCGGCAGCAGTCCGCGGCTGCGGAACTTCCCATCCATGTAAGAGACCCAGGCCGCCTCCGGGACGGGCGGGACATCCAGGGGAACGGCGAAGCGATAGAAGGCTTGCCTGCCCCTTCCGAACAATTCCCGCATGACGCCCGCCTGGGAGCCGAGGAACAGGTAGCTGACGTACGCGTGCCGCTGGAAGTGTGCACGGAGCTTCTTGAATACGGCCTCGCCACCGAGCTTGCCGAAGTCCTGGAATTCATCCAGGACGACGATGACACGTCGATCATCTTCTGCGGCAATCCTTTGGGCGAGATCGAGAGACTCTTCGAACAGGGCATCGTCGCTCTTTTTGGCCAGCGAGAACGCGAGATCGAATCCTGGGAACTTGAGGTCGAGCCCGTTTGCCGCTGCGGCCACGCCAGAGGCCAAGCTCCGCATGGCACGCACCGTTCGCTGCAAGCGGCTGCGGTTCTCGAACAGTGCGTCCACGAGCAACTCGGCGAAATCTCCACGTGATTCCACGCCGAAAAGATCCACATAAGCCGTGTAGTGACCAGAGGCTTTTAGGCGTCGAAGCGCTTCCAGGGCCAAGCTTGTCTTGCCCGTCCTGCGCGGACCGGACAGGAGGAGACGTTCGCCGCCCCCCAGCCGCTGCCCGAGTTCGTCGAGGAAGGCTGCACGGTCCACGACATCTTCCGAGTCGACGGGGTCCTGTAGGGGGAAGTACTGCTTGACCGGCAAGCAACCCACCTCATTTACACATATGATGTGCTATGTTAGCACTATATACGTGTATAATCCAGTCGGGTGCCAAGCATGCGATTCCACGGCAGTCAGCGGATCAGCCTGGAGGTCGCAGAGCTGACAGGGGCCCGCGGGAAGGGCTGACGGTCGGGGGTCTGAAGGCGGCGATGATCTTCGCACAGCAGATGCCGACCGCAGAGGCTGACGCCATCGCGGGGGCCAAGAGCAAGTGCCAGGCCGAGCGGCAGGCCAGACGTCACGGGCACCAGGGCGGACGCAGGCAGGCGTGGCTGGAGGGGCTGGGTGGAGGTCTCTCTGGCTCTCCGCCGCCTTCTGGGGTCATGTCTCTGCGGTGCTGTAAAAGAGGCTGGGCTACCTCGGACGCATCGGGGCTCCGGTGTTTGGTGTCTTGCTGAGAATGATGAGCATGAGATCGTGGGCACCGTCTACGGCGTGATTTGCCCCGACACCGTGGGCAGGTGTCAGCCGTTCATGGTGATTGACAACCTCGTTGTGCAGCAGGCTCATCGGGGAAGAGGGATTGCCAAGGGGCTCATGGTGGAGATGGAGTCGTTGGCAAGGGCGTCGGACTGTTCCCTCATACTTCTCGTCAGCGGAGCCCACCGCACAGAAGCGCATCGGCTCTATGAGCGGCTAGACTATTCCGTACCGGTTCGTGGGTTCAGGAAGTATCTTCGGTAACTGTAAGCACATTGCCAATATAAGTGTAGACGTAGCAAGGATACCGTGGACGGGAATGTGTCTATTCCACATCAAACACGGCCTCCTTGAAGTCGAGGTCTGCCCCTACTGTGCGGGGCCTCGTGTCTGGCCAGTTCTGCTTGTTGCACATGCCGCATTTGCAGGAGGTGTTCCACTTCGCGAAGCGGCCGGGCGGCTGGTCCTTGGGTACACCTCCGTACCATACCTGACTCATGGTCTTCAGACGGCGCCTGACGTACCGTTGCCTTTGGTGGCGGATCTGTTCGGTGGAATGCTGCCGCAATAGGGCCACCTCTCAGCTTCCCGATTCAACCTCGATCGTGACGATCCTCTGGTCCCTGATCTCCCATGGGTAGCCGAGCGCCGCGTTGACCAGGCGGCAGTCGCCGACCATGGCGTCGCTGCGCGCGTGCGTGTGCCCGAAGACCCAGAGGCCGCGAAACCGCTCCATCTCTGCCCGGCCGTCGAAGAAGAAAAACGCGGTGGTCGGGTCCTGCAGATAACGCCCCTTCGCCTGCCGCCAGTCCGGCCCGACGTGCGTCACCAGCACGTCAACCCTGTCGGCGATGGCTCGGAGCTTCCGCCGCTGCTGCAAAGTGCACCGCGTGGGCGCCGATCAAGAAATCCGTGAATGCGTGCTTCGGGCGCCCGAGTTCCGAGCCGCATGAGCGGCAGCGGAACCGTTGACGTGCACCGCAGTTTGGGCAGAGGTACTCGGCAGGTCTTCTCGCGTCCAAATAGTGAGCAAATGCTTTGGCCGCCGCCACCCAGGCGTCCCGGCTGAAGCGGTCGTCGACCTCAATGTGCGACCTGGGGAGCTCCGCAGCGAGACCCGGTGCATCCCAGACGCCAACCGCGAGCAGTTCGGCGAAGACCGGACCGCAGACGACCACGATCCCTTCCGCCGCCGCGTCGGCAAGTGCCTGTTCGGCGGCGTCCGCCAATGCCTTGTCGCTGTCCAGGAGCAGACAACGCAATCGGTTGGTGTCGACGGAGGTCGCCACGTCAGTCCTCCGGCGTGCGCAAAGCCTCGAGCGAAGGTTCGCGCAGCGTCCGCAGCTTGTCGCTGATCGCCTTCGCGTCGCTGTGCCAGGCGCCACGCAGCCTGTGGAAGTCCGTTTCCGGAGCCCCGCGACGAATCAGGATGGATCCATCGGATTGTGGAACAAACTCAAGCGGCGTTCCCTCGCGCAACTCTGCCCACTGGCGCAACACTTGAGGGATGACGACTTGTCCTCGAGAGGACAGCTTGCCACGGAACTTGCCTTGGGGTTCCTTGCCTGATCTCACTGCGGCACCTCCGCCGACGGACGTTTCCCACCCACCCAGGCAACGATCTTTCTCGACCATACCGCGGATGTCTCATCGGCAAGGGCATGCGTATGGTCGGTCATCGCAGTGGACCTCTTTGAGGAGCCCAGGTGAGCCGGCTGGGCGATGTGGCGTGTAGAGCCACGCCCGCCAGCCGGCGAGGGGGGACGTCGGTCCGTCTTGAGACTCAGCGATCCCCGCGGCCTTTTGCGCGCAGGTTCAGCACGTACATATAGAGGACCACGATGTAGAGAATGCCCTGAACGAGCAGCAACGTCGACGGACTGCGCGCGGCGTGCCCCCCTGCCTGAGAGGCGATGCCCACCAGACCGAGCACCAGCGAGCCGATGGCGCCGAGCCAGATCCCGACGCGCTTCGGCAGGTAGCTGTTCGCGCCGACCACGCTGCGGTGCGTGATCATGCGCTCCGGCATGTGGGGCGCGAAGAGGAGCCCTGTGATGATCTGCAGCAGCAGGAAGACGATCATGCCGATGATGAGCGTGCCTATGTCCGATCCCTCCCGCATCTGTCAGCGTGCACGACTCCCGGTACGAGGGCAAGAGTCCTGCGAAGGGGACGGCGGACGTCCGGCGGCAGACCTACACCTGCGCCAAGGAGGAAGGCGCATTGACGAGGTGGCGTCTCTGATCGCGTGATCGCCTCTTGCCACCATGTGTCAAACCGGCTCGCGGCGGGGCGTGACGGCGTTGGGCCGCCGGGCTCTCGTCCACAATGGTACTGGCACGTCGCGCGCGCTCCCGCGACACATCGCGGCTGGCCTTTGCGCAGATCGCGCGGCAAAGGCCGCAAGCTTTGTCGTTCCATGCTATAATCCATCCCGACTTTTCCCGAAAGGGGTCACCCGCCCGTGCTCGAGACTCCATCCAAGTACACCCTCGTGGCGGCAGCGGCGGAGGGCCCTACGCGCCTGAACGCGTTCGACAACGCCCTGCTCTCGGCCGGCATCGGCAACATGAACCTCCTCAGGGTCTCCTCGATCCTGCCGCCGGGCGCCGTCGAGATGGACAAGCTCGAGATGCCGCAGGGCAGCCTCCTGCCGACGGCCTACGGAGCCATCGAGAGCGAGCAGACCGGCGAGCTGATCGCTGCGGCGATCGGCGTCGGCCTGGGGGACGACGACCAGTGCGGCGTGATCATGGAGTTCTCGGGCCGCTGCTCGGCGGAGGACGCCGAGGCGGAGATCCGGCGCATGCTTGAGGTCGCCTTCGCCGAGCGCGGCCGCACGCTTAAAGAGATGAAGGTTCGCGCGGCGGCCCATCGCGTCCAGCGGATCGGCTGCGCCTTCGCAGCCGCCGCCCTCTGGTACTGAGATGTCGCGCCCACCGATGGAGCTCTGGCTCGAGGAACTGCAGCTCGGCAACATGCGCCTCGGGCTCCGGGCCGAAACCGTCCTGCACCGCGAGGTCTCGCGCTTCCAGGAGATCCTGGTCGTCGACACCTACGCCTTCGGCCGCGTCATGATGCTCGACGGCACCTTCCAGGTGACCGAGAAGGACGAGTTCGTCTACCACGAGATGCTGGCGCACTTCCCCTTGATGAGCCACCCGCACCCGAAGGACGTCCTCGTGATCGGCGGCGGCGACGGTGGCACGATCCGCGAGGTCGTGAAGCATCCAGAGGTGGAGCGCGCCGTGCTCTGCGAGATTGACCCCCGCGTGACGGCCGTCGCGCGCGAGTACCTGCCGAGCGTCGCGTCCGGCCTCTCGGACCCGCGGGTCGAGGTGCTGCACGAGGACGGCGTGAGGCTCGTGCAGGACCACGAGGCCGCGTTCGACGTCATCCTGATCGACTCGACGGACCCGGTCGGCCCGGCCGTCGGCCTCTACAGCCCGGAATTCTACGCCGCCTGCAAGCGGGCGCTCAGGCCCGGCGGCATCGTCTGCGCGCAGTCCGAGTCGCCGTTTGTGAACGGCGACGTCGTGCGCCGCGTGGCGCAGAGCGTCAAGGCGAGCTTTCCGTACCACCAGCTCTACCTCGCGCCGCTGCCGACCTACCCGTCTGGCGCCTGGAGCTTCACAGCCGGCGCGCAGGAGCCTCTGCCGCGGGAGGTGGACGCAGTGAGGGCCGCGGGCCTCGCGACGCGCTACTACACAGCCGAGATGCACAGGGCCGCCTTCGCCCTGCCGCCCTTCGCCAAGGCCCTGGTCGAGTGATGGACCTCATCCATCACGGACGCCCGCTCTGGGCGCAGGACAATCCGGCGTCTCCCCGCTTCTCGCTTCTCGGCGTCCCCTTCGACGGCACGGCCTCCTTCAACCCCGGCTCGCGCGAGGGGCCCCTCGCGATCCGCGTGGCGACCCACGGCCTCGAGGACTACTCGCCGGCCCTGCGCCGCTCGGTGCCCGAGGGCTTCCTCGAGGATGTCGGCGACGTCGAGATCCCCTTCGGCAACCCGGACGGCGTGCTCCGCCGCACGGAGGCGGCCGTGCGGGGCATCATGGGGAAGGGCCGCATCCCGTTCGTGCTCGGCGGCGAGCACCTCGTGACGCTGGGGGCGCTCCGGGCCCTGCGCCGCCAGGGCGATTTCGCGCTCGTCCAGCTGGACGCCCACGCAGACCTCCGCGACGCGTTCTTCGGCGAGAGCCTTAGCCACGCCTCGATCGTCTACCATGCGAGGGAGCTTCTCGGCCCGCAGCGCGTGCTGCAGTTCGGCATCCGCTCGGGCTGCGAGGAGGAACTGCGCCTTGCAACCTTCCTGCGGGAGGAATGGAGCCCCGCGGCGGCGCGGGACGCGCTTGAGCGAATCGGCGACCTGCCGATCTACCTCACGATCGACATCGACGTCGCGGACCCCGCCTTCGCCCCCGGCACGGGCACTCCCGAGCCGGGCGGCTGGACGTCGCGGGAAGTGCTCGAGGCGGTGCGCCTCTTCGGCGGGAGAAGGCTCTGCGGCGTCGACATCGTCGAGGTGCTGCCGAGCCGCGACCCGGCCGGCATCACGGCGCTTTTGGCCGCGAAGTGCCTGAGGGAGATCCTGATCGCGCAATCGGGGAGGGACATGGATGTTCTCTAGGGAGCTGCACCAGGCGGTCGAGGAGGCCTACCGGCGGTCCGCGGCCGAAGCCGGCTGGGAAGCTCCCCTGCCCTCCTTCGCCATCGAGCGCCCGAAGGACCCGAAGATGGGCGACTACGCCGCGAACATCGCCCTGCAGGCGGCGCGGCCGCTTCGCCTTCCGCCGCGCGCGGTGGCGGAGCGCATCCTCAGGCACCTCGAGCTCCCGGAGGACTTCGAGGGGGCGGAGATCGCCGGCCCCGGCTTTCTCAACTTCCGCCTGTCGCGGGCCTTCCACCCGCGCGTGATCGCATCGCTGATCGCGGACCCGCGCGCCTTTCTCGCCACCGACTGCGAGGGCGGCGAGCGCATCCTCCTCGAGTTCGTCTCCGCGAACCCGACAGGCCCCCTGAACGTCGTCTCCGCGCGCGCCGCGGCGGTGGGGGACACGCTCGGGCGCCTCTTGCGCCTGGCGGGCCACGACGTGCTGACGGAGTTCTACGTGAACGACGCGGGGCGGCAGGTGGAGATGCTCGCCCGCTCGATCCTTGAGCGTCGCGAGGAGATCCTCGGCAGGCCCTGCGAGATCCCCGAAGACGGCTACCACGGCGAGTATGTCGTGGACCTCGCGCGGGGCTTCATGGCGGAGGAGCCCCGCGACTTCGCGGAGCTTCCCGAGGAGACGCGCGTCGAGCTGGTGCGCGCCTGGGCGCTCGGGCAGATGGAGCGCATGCGCCTTGCGACACTCGAGCGCTACGGCGTCCACTTCGACAACTTCTTCTCCGAGAAGTCCTTCCGCGCTGGCGGCGGCACGGAGGAGGTCGTCGGCAGGCTTTCGGACCACACCTACGAGGCCGAGGGGGCGCTCTGGCTCAGGACGACCGCCTTCGGCGACGACAAGGACCGGGTGCTGAGGAAGTCGGACGGGCAGTTCACCTACTTCGCGCCGGACATCGGCTATCACGAGTCCAAGTACGTGCGCGGCTACGACCGCGCCATCGACCTCCTCGGCCCCGACCACCACGGCTACGTCGCGCGCATGCGCGCCGCCGTGCAGGCCCTCGGGCACGACCCGCAGAGCTTCGAGGTGCTGCTCGTGCAGTGGGTGCGCTTCCTGCGCCACGGCGAGGTGCAGTCCATGTCGAAGCGGGCAGGCGAGATCCTGACGATCGACGAGCTCCTGGACGACGTCGGCACCGACGCGGCGCGCTTCCTCTTCCTCATGCGCTCGCACGACACGCCGCTCGACTTCGACCTCGCCCTCGCCAAGGAGGAGTCGAGCGAGAACCCCGTCTACTACGTGCAGTACGCGCACGCGCGCATCGCGTCGATCCTGCGCCAGGCCGGCAATGTCACCGCCCAGCCGGAATTTAGCCTCCTGACGTCGCCGGAGGCGGAGGACCTTCTTCGGCGCCTGGGACAGCTTCCCGAGGAGATCCGGGACGCCGCGGCACACCGCGAGCCCCACCGCCTGACGCGCCTTGCCATGGAGCTCGCGCAGGCGTTCCACGCGTTCTACAACCGCAACCGCGTGCTCGGCGTGGAGGAGAGCCTCTCCGCGGCGCGCCTGGGGCTCGCGAGGGCGACGCAGGCGGCGCTCGCGGAGCTCCTCTCATTGCTCGGGGTGTCGGCACCGGAGAGGATGTAGCGTTGCAGCAGCGACAGCCTTCATCGGCTCGTCGCGAGCACTGCATCTGGTCGCGGCACCTGGAGCGGCGCGGCCTGCCTAAGTGGTAGGCCGCGCCGCTGTGCTCCTGGGTAGCAGAGGCTGCTTCGTCTTGCCGGAGGAGCAGCACTGAAGAGCCGTTAGGACAAAATGGTGGCATCCTCCAGGCAAGGCCACAGGGCGGATGGGCGAGCATGCTGCGAGAGGAGGAGCCCAGGTGACGCCAGCCGCGCTGCGCGACATGGTCGCTCGGGGCGAGAGTCTCTCGGTGGAGTTCATGGGAGAGGGGTGCCAGGCGCTCTCGGACAGGGATCTCGTGGAGGCCGTCGTCTGCCTTGCGAACCAGCCGTCACAGGAGCCGCAGTACCTTCTGGTCGGCGTCGAAGATGACGGCCGGATCACCGGTGCGCGGCCGCGGCATGAGCATGGCCGCACCGATCTTGCGCGTCTCGCAGCGCTCGTCGCGAACCGCACGAGGCCGTCGCTCTCGGTCCGGGTCGACGAAGTCGTGCTGGAGGGAAAGGGAGTCCTCATCCTCGAGGTCTCTCCCTCGCGCACACCCGTAGGCACCTCGGACGGTGTGTTCGTGCGTCGAGCCTTGGGTGGGGACGGTAGACCCGCATGCCTGCCGATGGGATTCCACGAGATGCAGTCCCTGCTGGCGGATCGTGGTGCGTTCGATTACTCGGCCGCCCTCATCGCCGAGGCGACGTGGGACGACCTCGATCCCATCGAGTTCGAGCGCTACAGGCGGTCGATTCGAACCTACCGCGGCGACGAAGTCCTGCTGCAGCTCTCCGATGCGGAGATTGCCAAGGCGCTGGGCGCGGTCGAGGCCAACGGGGATGTGCATGGCATACGTGTCCTGGGCCTCCTGCTCTTCGGCCGGGAAGAGGCGATCCGCAGGTACCTGCCCACGCACGAGGTGGCCTTCCAGGTGCTCAGGGGCACGGCGATAGAGGTCAACGACTTCTACCGCTGGCCGCTCCTGCGCGTTTTGGAGATGTGCGAAGAGCGCTTCCAGGCGCGCAATCGGGAAGTGGAGATCATGGCGGGGCTCTTCCGCATCGGAGTGCCGGATTTTGCGCCCGCCGCCTTCAGGGAAGGTCTCGCGAACGCACTGATCCACCGGGATTACGCCCGACTCGGCGCCGTGTACGTGCAGATGCATGACGAACGCATCGAGATCATGAATCCGGGCGGGTTTCCTGAAGGGGTGCGCCTTGACAACCTGCTCGTGACGCCGCCCAGACCGCGCAATCCGCTGCTCGCGGATGCCATGAAGCGGGCTGGCGTGGTCGAGCGGACGGGCCGCGGTATCGACACGGTGTTCGCCTCTCAGCTCCGCAGCGGGCGCCCCGCTCCTTCCTATCAGCGGAGCGACGCTACGGGCGTCTCGTTGGTGCTGCCTGGTGGGGAGGCGAATCTCGACTTCATCAGGCTGGTCGTGGAACAAGAACACGACGACCGGCCGCTCAGCGTGGACGGCCTGTTGCTCCTGAACGCTCTCTGGCAGGAGCGTGTCCTGTCGACAGATGAGGCCGCAAGCCTGATCCAGAAAACCGCGGCTGAGGCCAGGGCTGTCCTCGGTCGCCTCGTCGAGGGGGGCCTCCTCGAGGCGAGCGGTGAGACCAGGGCACGTGTGTGGAGGCTTTCTGCCGCTGTCTACCGGCGCCTTGGGCAAGCTGCGGGCTACGTCCGGCAGCGAGGCTTTGAGCCGTTGCAACAGGAGCAGATGGTCCTGCAGTACGCGAGGCAGCATGGTCGCGTCACGCGGGCCGACGTGATCGAGCTTTGCATGGTTTCTCCGAGCCGGGCATACGAAGTGCTGCGCAAACTGGTCAGGAGCGGGCGCCTGGCGCGGCAGGGAACCGGTCGGCGGAATACCTGGTACACGGTCGTTTAACGGAATCCGTTAAAACGACCTGCTGAGGTTTAACAGATCCGTGATATATCTGCATTTGTCTTCAAACATATGTTCGTCGCACTCGACCAAAACGTCTGCGACGGGCGGCTGTATGACGTTCCAGCGGTGCTCCAAGGCGCAAGCCTTGTCCCGCGCGATACGCCGGCCTTGGCCTGCGCGTGACGCCACCGGGCACCAGGCCTGCGATCATGCCGGCCGATCGGCGCTGTGCCGGCTGGCAGGGTACGGAATGTGGGGCAGTGCGCACTGGATCCCTGGCCATCTAATATACCACCCCGTAACTAACCTGTGGGAACCGCATGGGTCATGGTGGCGCGTGAGGGACAAGCGGCGATGTGATGGCGGTTTTGCTGTCACTCCACCGTAACCAGCCTGTAGCTCGGAGCCATTCCATGAGACAGAGGTATGAAGCAACCTGAGGCCATCCTCTGAAGTTCTGTCCTAAGAGGAGGCGTGCCATGGTGCGGTAGCAATGGCTCGGGGAGGGTCCAGCGTGGCTGAGGAAGCGCAACTGGACTGGGCCACGGCCGCGAGGGAGTCCCATGATCCCGTTGAGGTCCTGGTTTCTGATACGGAGGAGGGATTTCAAGAATGTCCTCAGCCGCGAAGTTGATGCATCGAGTCATCCTCGGTGGCGCCTGCGTCGCCCTCCTAACGGCGGCAGGCGCTCCTGCGTCCGCCGCTACGACTTCAGGCCAGGGTCATGCTCCGGTTTGGACCGCGACACCGCCTTTCCGCGTCAGGGGCAACGCCACATCGACATACCAGAACGGCTACTCGCCGCAGGAGGTCGCGGGAGCGTACGGCCTGAATCAGATCTCGGAGACGGGCGCCGGCGAGACGATCGCCATTGTCGATGCGTACGGCAGCCCAAGCATCCAGAACGATGTCGGCGTCTTCGACAGCCAGTTCGGCCTCCCGGCCCCCAACTTGACGGTTGCCTATCCGAGCGGCAAGCCGAGAACCGACAGCGGCTGGGCGCTTGAGACGTCGCTGGACGTCGAGTGGGCGCATGCGCTGGCACCGGGTGCGAACATCTTGCTCGTCGTCGCCAAGTCCGCCAGCACGTCGGACTTGATGGCAGCGGAAGACTACGCTACCAGCCAGGGCGCCAGGGTGGTCTCGAACAGCTGGGGCGGCTCGGAGTTCTCGTCTGAAGCGAGCTACGACACCCACTTCCAGCACGCGGGCGTCGTCTACTTGGCGTCGGCCGGCGACAGCGCAGGGGCCATTGAGTGGCCTGCAGCCTCGCCCTACGTGGTGGGCGTCGGCGGCACCTCCCTGACCATCACCGGCTCAAGCGGGTCCTACGCCTATGGTGGCGAGACTGCCTGGTCGAGTTCCGGCGGTGGCCTGAGCCAATACGAGGCGCGCCCCGTATACCAGGACAACTGGCAGTCCGTTGTCGGAACCCAGCGCGGCATCCCCGACATCGCCTGGGACGCCGACCCGAACACGGGTGTCGCCGTCTATGACAGTACCCTCTACCAGGGCCAAACCGGCTGGTACGAGGTCGGTGGCACGAGTGTCGGCTCGCCGAGTTGGGCAGCGCTCGTCGCGCTTGTTGACCAGGGGCGTGCAACCCCGCTCTCGACCTCTACGGGCACCGGCAATATCCTGCAGGATCTTTACACCCTCGCAGGAACGACCGCGAGCACAGGCTACACCACGGACTTCCACGACATCACAAGCGGCAGCAACGGCAACCCGGCCCTACCCGGCTATGATCTCGTCACGGGCATCGGGTCGCCGCAAGGGCAGAACCTCATTCCTGCGCTGATCAACGACGCGAACTAGCGCCTAACGGCTCCGGGCCCTGCCGCCATGCGGCGGCAGGGCCCGTTTCAGGTGCACCCGGCATGGGTGCCTGACCGGGGGGTCCTGCGGGCCTGATGGTGGCAACCTCAAGCCGAGGACAAGGGTATCCGCACACGTCGTAGACGGATCCCCAGCCGTCTCGGAAGGATCCATCCATAAGCGACGAGCCCAGCAATCCACTGGGCTCGTCGGTGAAGGCATGGGCTCAGTGCAGCACTTCCACCAAGGCCGACATGCTCGGGGCGCCCTCAAAGCCCGCGGCATTCCTATACAAACGGCAAGACCACGCAGCGCCGTCGGAGCTGGGAAACGGATCCGCGTCGTCCACGAGTATCGTGGGCGAACCATGCAGCGAGCCTGCTCGGCCTCGGCCGGGGCGCTGACAGGCGCAGGTGCACCTCGGCGTCCACCTGCCCTGCGGCTAGCGCTTTTGGCACCAGCTGATGGGTCAACCTCCAATTCGGGCAGCCGTCGGGGTATACAATCTTGATGGTCATCACTGGTGCCACCTGAGGCCGAACACGGGAACGCGAAGGACCGCCCGGTCAAGCCGGACGGCCCTCTGCATGCGCTTTGGTGGTCGAGGTCAGCAGGGCCTGTGGCGCATGAGGCCCAGCTGCTGGCTGACGCTGAAGCCCTCGCCGCTGCCCCTATAGCTCTGGGGCGCGGTGCGGCGCCTCTCGGCCTTGACGGCCTGGGCCGCCATGTCGGGGCCGGCTGCGACGAAGCCGCCGGAGACGAGCCAGGCCTCGCCGACGCGCAGCCTGCGCGTCCACTCGAGCGCTCCGACCGGTCCCTTGGGCTCTGCGTGTGTCATGAACATTCCCTCCTCCCTGCCGACTGGACGTATCCAGCCAGGCAGATCGCTTTGGCCATGCGGCGACTTGACAGCTCCCGGATCGTCCCTGATCCTCTACCGCCCGTCGCTGCTGTCCTGGCGAACCTGGTGCCCGGGGGTCGTTCCCCTTTTCTGCCACCCCGGGCTCCTCTCTGCCGCCGAGCCCAGTGTAGCGCAGATTCGAGAACTTTGTGTTAAAGCTTTCACAAAGATTTGGCAGCCTCCGGGACTGTTCAGGTTGCTGCTTGGCGCAGGACATGGTCTCGCCAGATGGCGGATGAAGTGCCGCCGAGAGACCATGGCGCCGGCCCCGGGCATGTCAGGGCGACTTGCGGGAAGGGTGGCGCGATGCGGCCGCTAGAGGTCCCTGGGAAGGCGCACGGTGACCGCGAGGCCGCCTGCCCTGCGCGCCTGCAGCCTGATCGTCCCGCCGTGGGCCCGCGCGACCGCATCGCAGATCGCGAGTCCGAGGCCGGCGCTGTGCGCGGAGTCCGTGCGCTGCGGCCCGAGGCGGTGGAACGGCAGCAGGAGGTCCTCGAGGGCCTCTTCGGGCACAGGGGAACCGCTGTTCGAAACCCTGAGCCACACCTCGCCAGGTGAGCTGCCGGTCAGGACGCTGATGAAGCCTCCCGGGCGGTTGTAGCGCCCGGCGTTCTCGAGAAGGTTGCGGCAGAGCTGCGCAAGCAGCGTCGGGTCGCCCATGAGGCTTGCCCGGCGCAGGCGGATGCGCAGGCTTAGCCCGGACTCCGGCAGGCGGCTCACGGCGTCCTCCACGAGCTCCTCGAGGTCGGTAGGGAGGGCGGCCGCCTTCGCCTGCTCGCCGCGCGCGAGCACGAGGAGCGACGAGATCAGGTGCTCCATGCGGCCGCTCTGCTCGAGGAGGCTCGAGGCCGTCGCCTGCCAGAGCGCGACGCTCTGGTCGTGATCGGCGAGGGCCACCTCGAGAAGCGAGCGCGAGATGGCGAGCGGCGTCCTGAGTTCGTGCGAGGCGTTGGCGACGAACTGCCGCTGGGCCAGGAAGGCCTGCTCGAGGCGCCCGAGCATGCCGTCGAAGGTGTCGGCGAGCTCCTTGAGCTCGTCCTGCGGGCCTTCTAGCGCGATGCGCTCGCCGAGGCGGTCGTACGAGAGGCGCCTGGCCGCCTCGGTGATGGTGCGCAGCGGCCCGAGCGCCCGGTCCGCGATGCGCCAGCTCAGGACGGCCACTATGGCGCCGAGCAGGAGGAGCGCGATCGCGGAACCGATCAGGAGGTGCTCGAGCATCAACCCCTGCGACTGCTGGAAGGCGGGGCCGATCATCTGGCGCAGATGCTCCGCGGACGCCGGCGGGCCGTGCGGCCGCGTCGGGTTCATGATGCGCTGGAGGTCTGGCGGCGGGCGATGCGGCAGCACGCGCGCGACGAGCAGGTAGGTGACGCCGAGGGTGCCTGCCCCGAACAGCAGGACAAGCCCCAGGAAGACGAGGGCGAGGCGCGTGCGGACCGTCATGGTGCCGCGGCGCAAGCCGCGTCTAGCGGCCATCGGGGATGCGGTAGCCGACGCCGGTGATCGTCTGGATGACGTTCGGCGGGCCGAGCTTCTGGCGCAGCCGGCTCATCACCACGCGCACGACGCCGCTGAAGGGGTCGGCGCTGTCGTCCCAGACGTGCTCCAGCAGCTCCTCGCTGCTCACGACGGCGCCGCGCGCCACGAGGAGGTACTCGAGCACCGCGAACTCCTTGCGCGTCAGCTCGACCTGCCTGCCCGCGCGGTGCACCTGGTGGGCCGCGGGATCGAGGACGATGTCGTCCACCTGGAGCTTCGGCCCGACCCTGGCCTCGAGCCGGCGCGCGAGCGCGCGCACGCGGGCCACGAGCTCGATGAACGCGAACGGCTTGCCGAGGTAGTCGTCGGCGCCGAGCGCGAGGCCCTCCACCTTGTCCTCGAGGCCTGTCGAGGCGGTGAGGATGAGGATGCGGACGGGGCTCTTGCTGCTCGAGAGCTCCCTGCAGATCTGGTCGCCGTGGACGCCCGGAAGATCCCGGTCCAGCACGACGACGTCGTACGCGTTGGCCATGAGGCGCTCCTGGCCCTCGAGACCGTCATAGGCGACGTCGACGGCCATGCCCTCCCGGCGCAGGCCGAGCGCCACGGTGTCCGCGAGCCGGGTCTCGTCCTCCACGATCAGTACGCGCACAGGACCTGCCTCCTTGGGGCGGGCACTCTGTCCGCCCGGCCCCATGATCCGCCAGAGGTTGTTGCAGAGATGTTACAGGGCCTGTGACAGCCGTGCAACGTGGCATCTCCTACCATGACCCTGCAACGTGCGGCCAGGGCGGCGGATTGCGCCGGCCGGCGGCGTGCGGAACGCCCCGGGGGCGGTCCGGGCAAGGAGAGTGGCGTATGCGCAGGCGGCTGATCTGGATTCTGGTCGTGCTCCTCGTGCTCCTCGGCAGCGGCGTCGCCGTCCTGCGCCTCAGGCAGGGCGGGACCGCAGCGAAGGCGATCGCCACGACGTACGCGTTCGGCACGGTGGCGAAGGGATCCCTCCACGAGACGGTGACCGGGTCGGGCACCGTGGCGGCGGGGGCCACGGCGGAGGTCTACCCGGCCGAGGCCGGCACCGTGGCGTCGGTGGACGCGGCGGTGGGGGAGACCGTGACGAAGGGCCAGGTGCTCGCGAGCCTGACCGACAACGGCAGCCTGAGATCGCAGCTCCAAAACGCGAGGGTCCAGCTCAGGCGCGACGAGGCCAGCCTCGCCGCGCTCCTGAAGCCGACGCCGACAGCGGCCGAGGTCACGGCGGCCGAGGACCAGGTGGCGGAGGACCAGGCGAAGCTCGAGGCTGACGCGGCGGCGTCGGAGGCGGCGCAGGAGGTCCTTGCGCCCATCTCGGGCGAGGTGCTCGCGGTGGACCTGCCAAGCGGCAGCTCGGCCGCGGCGGGTCAGGACATTCTCGAGATCGGCTCGAGCGGCAACTGGGTGGTCGACGCGACCATCGACCAGGTGGAGCTGCAGGAGGTCTATAAGGGCGAGGGCGGCGAGGCGACCGGCAGCGGCCTTGACGGCGCGCTCAGCGTCTATGTCTCGAGCATCAGCCCTGAGAGCTCCGGCAGCGACCGCGGCGGCGCCACCTACCCCGTCGTGCTGGCGGTCGAGGGGACGGCAGAGGTGCTCAAGGCCGGCGAGCAGGTGACCGTGTCGCTGCCCGAGAGCTACCTGACGCTGAGCGGCACGGTCGCGTACCAGCAGACGGCCGAGGTGACGGCGCCGATCGCCGGCACGGTGACGGGCCTCGGGCTCGCGGTCGGGGACAGCGTGCAGCAGGGGCAGACGCTTCTCAGCATCGAGAGTTCGAGCGAAGCTCTCACGCTGATGCAGGACGAGGATGCGCTCACCGCCGCCAAGTCGAGCCTCGCGGCCCTGACCGAGGGGGACTCCCCGAGTTCCACGGCGGTGCTCTCGGCCGAGGCGACGGTGTCGTCGGACGAGGAGACGATCGCGCAGGACACCCTGGCCCTCTCGGAGCTGACCCTGCAAAGCCCGATGTCCGGCGAGGTGACCGCGGTGAACCTCAGCGCGGGGAACGCGGTGAGCGCCGGCGGGACAGCCGCCTTCACCATCGAGAACGTGCAGAAGCTGACCGTCGCGGTGTCGGTCGACGAGCGCCTCGTCCGCGAGATCCACGTCGGCGAGGCCGCCACCGTGACCTCCCAGGCGGCTTCCGGCCAGACGTTCGCGGGGCAGGTCGTGTCGGTCGCGCCGGTCGGCAGCGACAGCCAGGGCGTCTCGACGTTCACGGTGGACGTCGCGCTCGAGCGTTCCGGGAGCCTCCTGCCGGGCATGGCGGCGGCGGTGTCGATCGACGTCACGAAGGTCGCGGACGCGCTCCTGGTTCCGGCGGAGGCGGTCACGGGATCGGGGGCCCAGGCGAGCGTCAAGGAGCTCGTGCAGGGCAAAGTCGTGCGGCGGCCGATCGTCGCGGGGGTGAGCAACGGGGTGTTCACCGAGGTCCTCTCGGGGCTCAGGGCAGGCGAGCGGGTGATCACGGCGACGGCCGTCTCGACGACCGTGCAGACGCGCCGCACGCCCTCGGGCGGCATGAAGCTGCCGACGGGCGGGCCGCCCTCGGGCGGCAGCGCGCCGGGCGGGACCGCGCCGTCCACGCCCTCAGGAGGGCAGTGAGATGGATGTCATCTCGGTCCAGAACCTGCACCACACCTACCGCAGCGGCAGCCTCAAGGTGCCCGCCCTGAAGGGGATAGACTTCGCGATCCCCGAGGGGCAGATGGCGGCGATCATGGGCCCCTCGGGCTCGGGCAAGAGCACCCTCCTTCATGTGCTCGGCTGCCTGATGCACGTCGTGGAAGGCAGCTACCGGCTTGCGGGACACGACGTGACCCATCTCGGTGACGACGCCCTCGCGGACGTGCGGGGCAGGCAGATCGGCTTCGTCTTCCAGTCCTACAACCTGGTGCCGCAACTGACGGCCCTCGAGAACGTGGAGCTGCCGCTCGTCTACCGGGGCACCCCTGGGCGTGAGCGGCGCAGGATCGCCCTCACCATGCTCGAGCAGGTGGGCCTCGCGGACAGGGCGGGGCACCGGCCGTCCGAACTCTCGGGCGGCCAGCAGCAGCGCGTCGGCATCGCGCGGGCCATGGTGGGGGAGCCCGCGGTGATCCTGGCCGACGAGCCGACAGGGAACCTCGACACCGCTTCCGGCCAGGCGATCCTCGATCTCTTCCGCGCGCTGCACCACCAGGGGAGGACGATCGTGATCGTGACGCATGCGCCGGAGGTGGCAGGGCTCTGCGAGCGGACGATCCGCATCCGCGACGGACAGGTCGCGGACGACGGCCCGCTGGAGAGGAGGGCCAATGGTGGCATTCGGGGATAGCCTGCGCATCGCCCTGCGGGCGCTCCTGCTGCAGCGCCAGCGCACCGTGCTCGCGATGCTCGGCGTAATTATCGGCATCACGGCCGTCATCGCCCTCCTGTCGGTGGGCACCGCCGCGAGCGACAGCGTGACGTCGAAGGTGTCGGGCCTCGGCGCGAGCGTCATCGACATCTCGCCCAGTGGCCAGAGCGGCGTGACGCTCGGGGCAGGGGACGTCGCCTGGCTCCTTGCGCGGGTGCGCGAGATCCGTGCCGCGGCGCCGATCATCTCGGGAAGCGTCACGAGCTACCAAGGGGGCAAGAGCTGGAGCACGACGCTCGTCGGCACGACGGCGGCGGCGCTCCGGATCGAGGGGCGCACGGTGGCGATCGGACGGGGGCTCAGCGGGAGCGACGTGGCCGGGGGGCAGGCCGTCGCGGTGATCGGCTCGACGACGGCGAAGAAGCTCTTCTCCGGCCAGGATCCCGTGGGCCGCGAGATCACGGTCGACGGGGTGCCCGTCACGATCATTGGAGAGCTCCAGACGGAGGGGAGCTCCGGGGGCTTCGGCCAGGATCCGGACGACGAGATCGTCGTGCCCATTGCGCTCGCCGAGGACGTCCTCGGCACCTCGGACCTCACCATGGTCGTCGCCGAGGCCAGGAGCCCGAGCTACGTCCCGCTCGCCGTCGGCCACCTGGAAGCGGTGCTCGACACCCGCTTCGACACGACGGACGCCGCGCAGGTGCAGTCCGCCGCGGCCCTGGGGTCCACCCTGAGCTCGATCACGCGCATCCTGACGCTGCTGCTTGCGGGCATCGCCGGCATCTCGCTGCTCGTGGGCGGCATCGGGATCATGAACATCATGCTCGTCACCGTCGCCGAGCGGACGCGGGAGATCGGCCTCAGGAAGGCGGTCGGGGCGCGCCGCCGCGACATCACGCTGCAGTTCCTCCTCGAGGCCTGCCTGCTGAGCGTCTCGGGCGGCCTGCTCGGGGCGGCGGCGGGGATCGGCGGCGGCGTCGCCGTCGAACGGGCGTTCAGCTGGTCCCCCCTGATCGACTGGCAAGGGGTCACGATGGCGATGGCCTTTTCGGTGGCGGTCGGCATCCTCTTCGGCATCTGGCCCGCCCTGAGGGCGAGCGGCCTCGACCCCGTGGAGGCCCTGCGCCAGGCATGAGCGGAAGGGCTGCCAGGACGGCCCGGAAGTCGAGACCGGGTGGATGCGCCAAGGACATTCTGATCGGTGCACGTGCTCATCATCGGAGACATGGCACGGCCGACGCGGTAGCGGGTCGGCCGTGCGCATGCCCGCGAGGAGGTATCCCGGTGCCGACACAACCGAAATCGTACAACAACTCACTGGACCCTCAGTCATTCACTGCTGTCTCAAGAACGGCCCGGAGCGGCGATGTTACAATCTGTTGGCGCAACTAAGCTTACCAACTGGGAACTCCCTGGAGGGCTGCAGTTGAATCCGTTGGATCGAGGCATCTTCCTCTGGCTCAACGCTCCGGCTGGCCACAACAGATCACTAGATGCACTGGGCGTGTTCTTCGGCCAGTATGGCATCTTCGCGTTCGCGGCCCTGATGGTCGTGCTCTGGTTCGCGTTGCCGCGTAGGGCCTCAAACGACCGCCGCCACCTGGCATACGGGGCCGTCGCAGCCGCGGTCGGAGAGCTTGCCAATTACGTCATCGCCAGCCTCACCTACCGTGCGCGACCGTTTGTCGCGATGCCGCACCTAGTGCACGTGCTGGTTCACCACAGCGCCGATTCCTCATTCCCGTCGGACCATGCAACGGCCGTGTTCGCAGTGGCGGTTGCCATGTCGGGCACCTCGGCGCCGCTTCGATGGGTGTTCTGGACGTTCGCGGTCGTGATCGGCATTGCGCGCGTCTTTATCGGTGTACACTGGCCGACCGATATCCTGGCAGGCCTCGTGATCGGCGCCGGCAGCGCTGTCTTGACGCTCCGAGCACACAGACTACTCGACCGCCCGATCGGGTGGCTTCTACGCCTCTTCCGTCTCGAAACCGAAGCCCGGTCCCGCGCGTAACGCCAGCTGACCCCGGACCCCATATATCCGCATCGTAAGATGCGGGAAGGGGTCACGGACGGTGGAAACGCACGGCATCAACCCCGCGAAGTGACCAAGTCCTGCTTGGGACGCCATGTCTTTAGCGGCGCCCTAAAGGGCGGACGCCGGACGAGAACATGGCTGGACGCGTTGGACTGCGTTTCGCCTATTCGACCTCCGGTGCCACGGCGGATCTATGTGGCCCGCCAAGGGCGACGTAGAGCGCGTCGAACAGGGCGTCTCCGACGCGGGCGGCCTCCTCATCGGAACCTATGACATCGCGAAGGCTGGAGCAGACCGCATCCAGGCCTAAGGCTTCCGGATGAAGGGCCTGGTCACCCGAGGCATCCGCTGCATCGACGATCGCGGCGATGCGCTCAAGCACGGCATCCTGCAGGCCGTGTCCTGCGTAGATTGCTCGGAAGCTGGCGGCGCCGTCATGGTGGCTGAAGCGCACTCCGGGAATGTCGAAGGGGATCGCGTCTACCGGCGGCGACACGTACGGTGCAATGAAGCGAAAGCGCGCATCGGGATCGATAAACCTGCGAATCAGCCAGATACAGGCGAGACGGTCGATCTTGATGCCCTGCCACGTTGCCCAGATCACGGAGCATCCTCCCCCCGAGGCTCCGGGCTGTACTGCCCTTCGATCGCGGCGCGTATGGCCGCGCTGCAAGTTTCGAGAGCCAATCGTGCGTCAGCCCCCCGCGGACATCCGAAGTAGTCCACCGCACGCAGCGCAAGATACCTGCGGCTTGCCGCCTGGTAGTCCTCCTCACAGGCGAGGAGATCCTCATGCGCTTGGGGCGGTGCGCTCAGCCGTGCCAGAACGCTCTGCGCTGCCCCCTCGACGCTGGCATAGGGCTCCTCGAGCTGCTGCCGGAAGAGCGCTTGCAGAGCCTCGCTGCGGTTCCGCGGCACAGGATCCACCTGCCAGAGGGATGCTTCGCCGCCCAACTCGCCCACTTCGGCCTGCAGCCACTGCAGCTGTTCGAGGGTCCGCGGCGTCAGTGGCAGCAGGTGGCCGCCCTCCGGCTGCGACATGGCACCCAGGCGCCTCAGCCTGCGCCAGACGAGCACGCGCTTGGTGGATGGCTCGGAAGGCAATCGATAGGTGAAGAGAAGCCACTCCGCCGTGACGCCACCTCCGCTCGGGCGCAACAGTGGTTGCAGTGTAATCAGCGGCGTCCCCATGCGCAAGTCTTGCAAAACACAACTGCGGATGCTAGTGTGACTGCAACGGCGGTTGCATACCGACGAGAAGAAAAGGGGGGCCTTTCCCATGAAATGGGTGACCCGCAAGAACGCCAACGTGGACCGCATCGCCTGCCCGTGGCTCATCAAGCGCTTCGTCGACAAGGACGCGGAGTTCCTGTTCGTGGCTGCCGACGAGGTCATGGCCGTGGCCGGACGCGAAGGCGCGATCCCGTTCGACGTCAAGGGGGTCGAGCTGGGTCACGTGGACGGACGCTGCAGCTTCGAATCGATCATGGTGAAGTACGGGCTTAAGGATCCCGCACTTCAGCGCTTGGCGCAGGTCGTCCACGGCGCGGATGTCTCGAGCGACCGCGCCATCGTACCTGAGGCCGCCGGACTTTACGCTGTGGCGCATGGCTTTGCGTTGGTCCATGGCGAGGATGACCACAAGAAGATCGAACTTGAGACTCCCCTGTACGACGCCCTCTACCGTTGGTGTGAGGCCGAGGTCCAAGGATAGCGCAAGGGGGTTGTGCCCTAGTATGCCGATCGCTGTCCTCGGCGTCCTGCCGCTGCCGCCGGGCGCCGGCTTCGACCACGGTTGCGTCCATCTCGGGAGTGGCCGAGTCTTCGTCGCGCATACCGCCGCTGGCACCATCGAAGTGCTCGACGGCCCGCAAGGCCGTCACATCGCCAGCATCCCCGGTTGCCCGGACGGCAGCGGCGCCCTCTCTCTGGAGGGAACACGCCTGGTCGCGGTGGCCAGCCGGGGTCGCGGCGAGGTGCTCTTGGTGGACGCCGTCGAGAGCATCCCGGCCGGACAGTTTGCGGTGGGATCGAAGCCGAACGGCCTTGCCTATGACCCGGTCCGTCAGGGCCTTCTCGTGGCCGATGTCGGCGAAAACGCCGTGAGTTTGCACGAGATCCCGTCGGGGCGGCAGCGCGCTGCGCGGAATCTGCCCGGTCGGCCACGCTGGTGCAGCTTTGACACGGAGCGCGGCCGCTTCCTCATCGCGATCCGCGAACCTGCCGAGATCCTCGCCCTGGACGCCGGGAACCTCGCGATCTCGGCAAGGGTGGCGATCCCTGCCAAGGGTCCGCACGGGCTCGATCTAAGTCTAACCCTCGGGCTCGGCTTCACTGCCTGCGACGACGGCCAGGTGGTCGCTTTCGCCCTCGATGGCGGCGAATGGCGCTTCACCTGCCAGGTCGGCGGGAGCCCGGACGTGATCTTCCACAACGATCGAACAAGCGAACTCTACGTCGCGACCGCCGAGGGTGTCCTCGCCGTGGTCGACACCGCGCACGGTGTGCTGGCCCAGACTGTGCCAACGGGCGAGGGGGCCCATACCTTCGCCTTTGATTCCGAGCGCCAGCGGCTTTACGCCTTTGTACCCGAGCCGCCGCAGGCGCTGCTCCTCGACGCAGCATCGGGGCATGGTTGAAGACCGTCGGGAAGTTGCCGCATGCACTTCCACGGGATCGTGGGCTGGGCGGGCGGCCGATCAGCTTGCCCGCCACGGCCCGTTCTGTCTGTCGCAAGGAGGATGCCGCGGCCTTTCGCGCTTGGCTGTGTCACGGCTAGTCCGTGGCGCCGCACCCCGCTTGTGTGCTGCAGTCTGCAGGAGCAAAGAGGTTGACCTGCTGCAGCGCGGCTAGCCTGAACCGCATGCCTGATCGCGGTGGCCGGGATGCCTCGGGCATTATCGCCGCCGCCGCCCTGCGCACTTCGGCTACGGTTTGATCTCGGTCGAGATCGCGCTCTACTGGCGTGCTCACGGGGTCCCGGCGCTGATGATCGGCCTGCTCTTCACGCTCGCGCTACTGGCAAGTGGGGCCCTCAGCGCGCACCTCGGCCGGAGGCGGAGCCTACAGCTGCTATCCCTGGCCATAGGCCTTGGCGGGGTGGTGATGGCCCTCAGCACATGGTGGCCACTGCTGATGCTCGTGGGCTTTCTCGCCACCTTCAGCCCCACCGGCAGGGACGTCGCCGCCATACTGCCGATCGCTCTCTCCCTTGCCGTGCGCCGGGGGAGGCGCCACTCGTCGCGGGGGGCGACGCAGAGGCGCGGCGGGACCAGGGCTCGGCGGCCGCGAGGAGGCGTGAACCGCACTGGGAGTGACCGCGACTTCTCCTTGCCTCGCGTCGCCTCGGGCGATAACATAGATGGGAAGTTGCCACGCGCCTTGTGGACGCGAGGAGGAATGGCGATGGAAAAGGCGGTCGGGGATCTCGAGCCACTCGACGTCGCCGCCGATCTCTTGCGCCAGGGTGGCGCACCGATCACCGCGCGGGCGCTCCTGACGGACACCTTGCGGGCGGTGGGCGGGGATCCCGAAGACGCGCAGCAGCTCGCGGCGCTGCAGACGGAGATCAGCCTCGACAACCGGTTCCTGCCGGCACTGCACGGCGCCTGGGCCCTCAAGGAGTGGCTGCCGAAGCCCAAGCCCTCGAGGTCCGGCAAGGCCCTCGCGGTGCATCGAGCGAAGCAGATCGTGGACGACGACGCCGATTCCGACAGCGTCGAAGTCGCGGAGGAGTGGGATTGACGGCGGCCGCCTGGGCTCCGTAGAATGCTCTACGGGCCCTGGCGGCCCGCCCTTTTTATTGCCCTGATGCTCTGGGAAGCGGAGGGAGTCTTGCGTGGCCAAGTTCATCTTCATCACCGGTGGCGTCGTGTCAGGCCTTGGCAAGGGGATCACCGCCGCGTCGCTCGGCCGGCTTCTCAAGGCGCGCGGTTTCAGCGTCACCGCGCAGAAGCTCGACCCCTACCTGAACGTCGACCCCGGCACCATGAGCCCCTTGCAGCACGGCGAGGTGTTCGTCACCGACGACGGCGCCGAGACGGACCTCGACCTCGGTCACTACGAACGCTTCATGGACGTCTCGCTAGGCAAGCTCTCGAATGCGACGACAGGCAAGATCTACGGACGCGTGATCGAGAAGGAGCGCCGCGGCGACTACCTCGGCGGCACGGTGCAGGTGATCCCGCATGTCACGAACGAAATCAAAGATTGGATCAAGCGGGCCCAGGAGGCGTCAGGAGCCGAGATCCTGATCTGCGAGATCGGCGGCACGGTGGGCGACATCGAGTCCCTGCCGTTCCTCGAGGCGATCCGCCAGCTGAAGTATGACGTCGGGCGTCAGGACGCCCTCTACATCCACGTGACGCTCGTGCCGTACCTCGAGGCGTCGGGCGAGGCGAAGACGAAGCCGACGCAGCACTCCGTCAAGGAGCTCCGGTCGATCGGCATCACGCCGGACATCATCGTCGCGCGGTCGCAGAAGCCGCTCGCGAAGGACCTGCTCGACAAGATCGCGCTCTTCTGCGATGTGGAGCGCGAGGCCGTCGTGCCGAATCCGGACGCCCCCGGCACGATCTACGCGGCGCCCCTCATCCTCGAGGAGGCGGGGCTCGGCCGCATCGTCTGCGAGAAGCTGGGGCTGCAGGACTGCCAGCCCGACCTCAGGGACTGGCGCGCGATGGTGGAGCGGCGCGAGAGCACCTCGAGGCGGGTGCGCGTCGCGCTCGTCGGCAAGTACGTCGCGCTGCACGACGCCTACCTCTCGGTGGCGGAGGCCCTGCACCACGCGGGGATCCACCACGGCGCGCGGGTGGAGATCGACTGGGTCGACTCCGAGCGCCTCGAGGACATGGACGCGCAGGCGGTGCTCGCGGAGGCGGACGGGGTTTTGGTGCCGGGCGGCTTCGGCGCCCGCGGCGTCGAAGGCAAGATCCAGGCCATCCGCTACGCCCGCGAGGAGAAGGTGCCGTTCCTCGGACTCTGCCTCGGCATGCAGGCGGCGGTGATCGAGGTGGCGCGCGACGCCATGGGGCTCGCCCACGCCAATACGACGGAGATCGACGTCGATACGCCGGATCCCGTCATCGACCTGATGGCGGACCAGGCGGACGTGGAGCAGAAGGGCGGCACGATGCGGCTCGGCGCCTACCCGTGCAGGATCGCGGAGGGAAGCCTCGCGGCCGAGGCCTACGGCGAGGACATGGTCTACGAGCGCCACCGCCACCGCTTCGAGGTGAACAACGCCTACCGCGAGGGCCTCGAGGCGGCGGGATTCGTCGCCTGCGGCCAGAGTCCGGACGGAAGGCTCGTCGAGATGATGGAGATGAGGGGCCATCCCTTCTTCCTCGGCACGCAGTTCCATCCGGAGCTGCGCTCGCGGCCCAACCGGCCGCACCCGCTCTTCCGCGCGTTCGTCGGCGCCGCCCTCGAGCGGCGGGAGAGCCGGACTTCTTGATCACCTTCTGAAGATGAACCGCTTGAGGCGCCCGGGGCTAGCCCCAGGGCGCCTCTCGACAGAATCGCTCTCTGGCACCGCTCTGGTTATGGAACCGAGGGGGACGCGGCCAGGTGGGCGAGCGCGAGGTCCACGAGCCTGAGCCAGATCCGCACGCCGAGTTCGAGAGCCCCCTCATCGATGTCGAAGCGCGGGTGGTGGTGGGGGAAATCCCGATCGGGCGCGCCACTGCCAAGGTTGAGGAAGGCGCCGGGCACCTCGTGCGTGTAGTGGCCGAAGTCCTCTCCGGCGAGCTGCGTCAGGGCTCCCCGCACATGCTCTGCGCCGAGCACGTCGCGGGCGGCCTGCGCGAAGAGGCGGCTCGGTTCCGGGGCGTTCTCGACGCTCGGGTAGCCGCGCGCATAGTGCAGCTCCGCCGTACCGCCGAAGGCGCCGGCCGTCGTCCGGGCGAGTGTCCCGAGGCGCTCCTCGATCAGGTCGCGGGTGGCGGAGTCCAGGCTGCGGACGGTGCCCAGGAGCCGCGCGCGGTCCGCGACGACGTTGGCCGCGTACCCGGCCTCGAGCCTGCCGATCGATACGGCCGCGGGCGCCAAGGGATCGACGCTGCGCGCGACGATCGTCTGGAGCGCCACGATCAGGTGGCCCGCCATGACGATGGCGTCCTTGGCCTCGTGCGGCATGGCCGCGTGGCCTGCGGCGCCGTGCAGGACGATCTCGAAGCGGTCGGAGTTGGCGGTGACGGGCCCAGGGCCGATCGCCGCCGTCCCGACGGGCAGCCCGCTCTGCACATGGATGCCGAAGATCATGGCGACGTCCTCGAGGACGCCGGCCTCCACGAGCGCCAGGGCACCGCCCGGCGGCACCTCCTCCGCTGCCTGGAACAGGAGCCGCACGCGCCCGGAGCGCGGCGGGTGCTCCTGGAGGCGCTTCGCGACGCCGAGCAGCATCGCCGTGTGCGCGTCATGGCCGCAGGCGTGCATCACGCCGGGGGTCCGGGACGCGTATGGCGCGAGGGAATCCTCTACGATCGGCAGGGCGTCGATGTCGGCGCGCAGCGCGATGAGGGGGCCGCCCTGGCCGATGTCCGCAACCACGCCGGTCGGTGCGAGGCGGCGTGGCAAAAGCCCGAAGGCGAGCAGCCGCTCCTCGAGGAAGGCGGTCGTTGCGGTCTCCTGCGCCGACAGCTCGGGGCGCATGTGCAGATGGCGCCGCCACTCCCTGATTTCCCTCTGAACCTGGCTGCTTTCCATGGATAAAGGCCCTCCAAGTGGGGAAGGTTTCATGCTTTCGCCAGCGAAACCATAACATCACCCTAACATAAGAGAGGTGTTCATGTGATCCGACTCAAGTCTGCCGCAGCCCTGCTCGGAACCGGCGTCCTCGCCCTGGCTACCCTGTCCCTCTCGCCTGCTCTGGCGGCCGCCGCGGGAGGCCCCAGCGGCACGGCGACGATCGGCACCTTCGAGGAGCCCGCGAACCTCAACCCCATCCTGGGTCCGAGTCAGACATTCACCGGCCTGGTCGAGGGGCCGATGATGCCGAACCTCTTCAGCCTCACGCCACAGGGCGAGCTCCAGCCGGATCTCGTCACCGCCGTGCCGACCCAGGCGAACGGCGGCATCTCGAAGGACAATCTCGTCTACACGTTCCACCTGCGCCCGAATGTCCGCTGGTCCGACGGCGTCCCGTTCACCGCTCAGGACGTCATCGAGACCTGGAAGCTCCTCGTGAACCCGCACGTCAACGCCGTGACGACCGAGGGCTTCACCGACATCAAGAGCATGACGGCGCCGAACCCGCTCACTGTCGTCATGACTCTCTCCAAGCCCTACGCGCCGTTCCTCAGCACCTGCTGGTCCAACTCCGAGGTCGCCATCATCCCCGCACACGTCTTCGACAAGGTCCCGCCCTCGCAGGTCAACTACTTCCAGTACAACGTGGACCCGACCCCGACGCTGGGACCGTACAAGTTCGTCTCATGGACGCACGCCCAGAGCATCGTCGAGACCGTGAACCCGTACTACTGGGGTCCGAAGCCGCACATTCAGAAGCTCGTCTTCCAGATCATCCCTGACCAGAACACCCTGCTCTCCGCCCTGCAGGCGGGCAACATCAACCTCTACTACTTCGCGCCCGTGACGCAGCTCTCGACCCTCAAGGGCATGAAGGGCGTGACGGTGTACGAGTACAACCAGGGCGGCCCCGGCGAGTGGGCGCAGCTCAACCTGCACGACCCGATCCTGGCCGACGTCAACGTGCGCCAGGCCCTCGAGTACGGCATCAACCGCCAGGCGATCGTCAAGTACGTCTGGAACGGCCTTGCGACCCTCTCGGCGGACACCCAGGGGCCTGCCCAGTGGAGCTACGACCCCGCGATCAAGCCGTACCCCTACGCACCGAAGCTGGCAGAGCAGATCCTGCAGAAGGACGGCTGGAAGGTCGGCCCCGGCGGCATCCGCGTCAAGAACGGCAAGCAGCTCGTTCTGACCTACTCGACGACCGCCGGCAACACCTGGAGGGCGGAGACGGAGCAGATCGTGCAGCAGGAGCTGCAGCAGATCGGCATCAAGATCGTCATCCACAACTACCCCGCGAACACCTTCTTCGGAACGATCCTCTACAAGGGCCAGTTCCAGATGGCCGAGTACCAGGCGACGCCAGGGCCCGACCCTGACCTGCGCACCTACCGCGCCGACTCGTGCCAGGCCTTCCCGCCCTACGGCTCGAACTACGGCTTCTGGTGCAACCAGACCGTGAACAAGCTCCTGGCCGAGGAAGAGCAGATCACGAACGTCCCGCAGCGCAAGGCCATCTTCGCGCAGATCGCCCAGATCGAGAACCAGCAGATGCCGAGCCTCTTCTACTACGTGCCGAAGGCCATCGACGCGACGTTCGGCCTCAAGGGCTACCAGCCGAACCCGGTCGCCCCCGTGACCTCGACCGCCGCCCAGTGGCAGCTCTCGCAATAAAGGCCCACCCTTAGCCGGTCCCCCAACGTAATGCGCCGGACGGTGTGGCGGCTCGCGAGGGCCGCCACACCGCTAGGCCTCTCGGTGCACTCAGGCGCCAGAATAAGGTGGAGCTATGTGGGTTTACGTCGCGCGCCGGCTCCTGCTGAGCATTCCCGTGATGCTCGGCATCACCATCCTGATCTTCGCGATCGCCCACAGTCTGCCGGGTGGTCCGCTCGCCATGTACCTCGACACGCCAACCATGACCCACGCGGAGATCCAGCACCTCACGGTGCAGCTCGGTCTCAATAGGCCGCTCTACGATCAATACATCTCATGGCTCGGCAAGGCCCTGCAGGGCGATTTCGGCCACTCGTTCGTCGACGGGCAGCCCGTGCTGCACGTGATCGGCGAGCGCCTGGGGGCGACGGTCGAGCTGATGCTCACGGCGGTGATCGTCTCGTACGGTCTCGCCTTCGTCGTCGGGATCGCGTCCGCCGTCACGCAGTACTCCGTGTTCGACTACGTGATGACGGTGCTCTCCTACGCCGGCATGGCGATGCCGGTGTTCTGGCTCGGCATCATCCTGATGCTGTTCTTCGCGGTCGACCTGCACTGGCTGCCGACCTTCGGCATGTTCACGCCGGGCGTCCCCTACTCGATCTGGGACAACCTCAAACACCTCATCCTGCCCGCGACGACGCTTGTGGTCTACACCCTGGCGCAGGAGAGCCGCTACGTCCGCTCGAGCATGCTCGAGGTGCTGCAGCAGGACTTCATCCGGACGGCCCGCGCGAAGGGGCTCCCCGAGCGCGCCGTCCTCTACCGCCACGCCTTGCGCAACGCGCTCCTGCCCGTCGTCACGGTGATGATGCTCGACTTCGCCTTTCTCGTCTCCGGGGCCCTGATCACCGAGACCGTGTTCGCCTGGCCCGGCATGGGCCGCCTCTTCTTCACCTCCCTGCAGCAGGGGGACTACCCGGTCGTGGTCGGCATCGCCGTCCTCATCTCCGTGGTGGTGGTGCTGGTGAACATCCTGACCGACGTCATCTACGCGGTCGTCGACCCGCGCATCCAATACAGTTAGGGTGATCCCCTTGAGCGTGGCTACAACTCCCGAGGCGCCGCTGGAAAGGGACCTGCAGATCTCAGCGCCGTCGCTCTGGACGCGCCTGCGGCGTCACAAGGCGGCGGTCGTGGGCGGGACGGGCCTCGCCCTGATCGTGCTCGCGTGCGTCCTCCTGCCGGTCATCCTGCATGTGAATCCCGATGCGATCGACTTCCTCGCCTTCCGCGCGCCACCGTCGCTGCACCACATCATGGGCACCGACGACCTCGGGCGCGACGAGTTCGTGCGGGTGCTGTACGGCGGCAGGATATCGCTGCTCGTGGGCTTTCTCGCCATGGCGATCGGCGTCGGCATCGGCGGCGTGGTGGGGGCGGTCTCGGGCTACTTCGGCGGCAGCGTCGACTTCCTCCTGATGCGCGTCGTCGACGTGGCGCTCTCGATCCCGCGCCTCTTCCTGCTGCTGCTGCTCTCGGTGACGATCGGCGCCAGCGTCTTCGACGTGGCGCTGATCATCGGCATGACCACCTGGATGTACCCCGCCCGCATCATGCGGGCGCAGGTGATGAGCCTCAAGTCCCGGGAGTATGTGGTGGCGGCGCGCTCGATCGGCGCCAGCTCCACGCGCATCCTGCTGAGGACGCTCATGCCGAACTCGATCGCCCCGCTCATCGTCAACGGCACCATCCAGGTAGGGCAGGCGATCGTGTCGGAGTCGGTGATGAGCTTTCTCGGCTACGGCATCCAACCCCCGACGCCGAGCTGGGGCAACATGCTGACGGACGCACAGACGTTCATCAACACGGCGCCTTGGCTTGCGATCTTCCCCGGACTGATGATCGTGATCACGGTCCTCGCGTTCAACCTGGTCGGCGACGCCCTGCGCGACGCCCTGGACCCGACGGGACAGCGCGGCGCCATGGGGCGCAAGGCGGCCAAGGAAGCCTAAAACGCACGATCTCCACTTCTCCGTCATCCTGGGCAAGGGGGTATTCCCGTGTCGCTGGAGTCTGAGGTCCACGCACGCATCCATGCTGCGATGACCGAACTGAAGGGCGAGCTCGTCGATCTGAGCCTTGACTTGCATGCGCATCCGGAGCTCTCCATGCGCGAGCACTATGCCGCCGACCGGATCACGGCATCGCTGGCGGCGCACGGCTTCGAGGTGCAGAGGGGCGTCGGCTCGCTGCCGACGGCATTCATCGGCCGGGCCGGCACCCTTGGCAAGAAGCCGCGGATCGCCATCCTGATGGAGTACGACGCCCTGCCTGAGGTGGGTCACGCCTGCGGTCACAACCTGATCGCCACCGCGGGGCTCGGCGGCGCGCTCGCCGCCCTTGCAGGCCTTGACGGCGCCGTTCCAGGCGAGCTCCTCGCCATGGGCACCCCTGGCGAGGAAGGGGCAGGGGGCAAGGTGATCATGGTGGACGAGGGCGCCTTCGAGGGCGTCGACGCCGCCATGATGTTCCACCCCGGCACCCACACCTGGCTCGTCCGCCACGCTACCGCCTCGACCCACGTCACCATGAAGTTCTACGGCAAGGCAGCCCACGCCGCCGGCAGCCCGGAGCTCGGGCGCAACGCCCTGAACGCCCTCATCCACACCTTCGTCATGATCGACGGCCTGCGCCAGCACATGCCCGAGACGGCCCGCATCCACGGCATCGTCACGCATGGCGGCGACGCGCCGAACATCGTGCCGGAGTATGCCGAAGGCGCGTTTTTGGTGCGCGCCTTGACCATGGACGCGGCAGAGAAGCTCTGGCAGCGGGTCAAGACCTGCGCCGAGGCAGCCGCGGCCGCATCCGGTGTGCGGGTGGAGTTCGAGGTGGGGAAGATGTACGCCGAGCGCAAGAACAACCGCGTGCTCGCGAACCTCTTCGGCAAGTACCTCGGGGAGACGGGCGAGCAGATCGAGGAGCCGGTCCTCAGGGGCGGCACGGGCTCCTCGGACATCGGCAACGTCTCGCTCGTGCTGCCCGCCATCCATCCCTACGTGGCTATCGCGCCGGACGGTGTCGCAGGCCACTCGCGCGAGTTCGCTGAGGCCGCGCGCAGCGCGCGTGGCCAGGAGGCGATGCTGCACGTCGCGGAGTCCCTGGCGCACGCCGCGGCGGACCTCTTCCTGCACCCGGAGATCGTGCAGGAGGCATGGGAGAGCTTCAGGACGACCGGCGCGGACCTTCCACAGTAGGGGCATTTGGGCTAGAGTCGTGCCGAGATGGCGGGCCCCGCGGCCCGGGAGGTCATGGCACTGGACTCGTCACTGGAGCAGTCCCTCGGGTTCGTCTACGAAAGCTACCTTGGAGCCGCGGCGGGCGGTGCGAAGGACATCGCGCGGCACCCTGGACTCGTCCGGGAACTCGCGGATCTCGCCGGCATCTTGCCGCCGAAGGATCTCCTGGTCGTCACGGGCAGCAAGGGCAAGGGATCGGTCTCCGCGCTGGCCGCGGCCGCGCTGAGCGGCACGGGGCGGCGGTGCGGGCTCGTGACCTCGCCGCACCTCATCCACATGACCGAGCGCATGCGCATCGACGGACAGGCCATCGGCGACGAGGAGCTCCTCGACATCGCCTATGGCCTGCGTCCCTTCCTGGAGCGGTATGCGGCTACGCTGCCGTCCGGCGTCTACCTCGGTCCCTCGGGGATCCACCTCCTCTTCGCCTTCAGCTGGTTCCAGCGGCAGGGGATCGACACGGCGGTCGTCGAGGCGGGACGCGGTGGGCTCCTCGACGAGGCGACAAGGTTCGGCCATCGCGTCGCGGCGATCACGACGGTGCGCCGAGAACATCTCGGGGAGATCGGACCCGAGTTCAGGGACGTGGCGCGGCACAAGGCGGGGGCGATCCCGCCAGGAGGCCTGGCCGTCAGCGCATCCCAGGATCCGGTGGCCATGGCCGCCCTGACCGCGCGGGCCGAGCTCCTCGGGGCGAGGCTTCTTTGCGAGGGCGAGGATCTCAGGGGCGAACCCTTGCCGCCCACGGTCTCCATTGTGACGCCGCGGGCTGGGACGCCGAGGAGCTTTGCCTTTCGTCCGGCCGGGCCCTATCAGGCGGGGAATGCGGCGCTCGCCCTGGCGGCGGCCGAGGAGCTCCTAGGTGCACCGATCGAACGGCCCCGCTGGGCGGAGCTCCAGCTTCCCGGTCGCCTGCAGCAGGTAAGCGAGGGGCCCGCCGTGATCGTCGACGGGGCGATCGTGCGGGAGTCCGCCGAGGCCGCGGTGCGGCTCGCGCAGGATCGCGGCGCGGGCCCCCTCGTCGCGGTGATCGGCGTGCCGTCCGACAAGGACTACCAGGGGGTCATCGCGGCGGCGGGCGCGGCGGCGGATCGGATCGTCATCACCCGCACCGCCACCCTGAGGCTTCGCTACCCGCAGGACGCTCTCGCGTTCGCGCGGAGCTTCGCGCCGGCGACGGAGGTGACGGCGGTACCGGAGGCGCTCGACGAGGCATCGCGGCTCGCGGGCCCCATGGGGACCGTACTCGTCCTCGGCACCCAATCCCTCGTGGCGGAAGTCCTGCGCCACTACCAGGTGGATCCTCGGCACATCTACGGATAGGACTGCAAGGAGGCGTCCAGGCGATGGGTGTCACCAATGAACTGGCACGTTTCGCCGTCCAGACGACGTGGCAGAACCTCGACGACCATGTCCGCGGGATCGCGCTCGACCACATCCTCGACACCTTCGGCGTCATGCTGGCGGGAAGCCCCGCCCCGGTGTCCGTCATCACGCGCTCGGTCTACGCTGAGCCGCCAGGAGCGTCGCACGTCGTAGGCACAGAGGACGCAGTCGCCGCACCCCTGGCGGCGCTTCTGAACGGTGTGGCGGGCCACGCCCTCGACTACGACGACACGCAGCTCGCCACATCGGAGGGATCGGTCTACGGACTCCTGACGCATCCGTCGACGCCAGTCCTGGCGGCGGCCGCCGCCCTTGGCGAGGAGCACGGGCGAAGCGGGCGGGAGCTTGTCACCGCCTACGTCGTCGGCGTGGAGGTGGCCTGCCGCATCGCCGACGCCATCGCGCCCCGGCACTACGAGCAGGGGTTCCACTCCACAGGCACGATCGGCACCCTCGGTGCGGCGGCCGCCGCGGGCAGCATCCTCCGCCTCGACGAGGCGACGATGCGCCGGGCCTTCGGCATCGCGGCCAGCATGGCGGCGGGCCTGCGCGAGAACTTCGGCACCATGACGAAGCCCCTGCACGCCGGGCGCGCGGCGCAAAGCGGCGTCACCGCGGCGCTCCTCGCCATGCGCGGCTTCACCGCGAGCGAGGAGATCCTCGAGGCGCCGCGCGGCTTCTTCCGCGCGGCGGCCGGCGGCTACGACCCGGCCAAGATCGAGGGGCGCCTGGGCAACCCCTTCTTCCTGCATTCGCCGGGCGCCTCGATCAAGCCCTATCCGTCGGGGTCCTTGTCGCATCCAGCGATCGACGCGGCGCTCGAGATCGTCCGCGCGCAGGACCTTCGGCCGCAGGACGTCGCAGAGGTGTACGTCGGCACGCACTCCCTCGTGCCGAACGCGCTCCTCTACAAGCGACCCAGGACGGAGCTCGAAGCGAAGTTCAGCATGGAGTACTGCATGGCCACGGCGGTCGTCAGGCGGCGCGCCGGGCTGAGCGAGTTCACGGACGAGGCCGTGCTCGAAGGCGATGTGCAGGCGTTCCTGCCCAAGGTGCAGGTGGCTGTCGACCCCGAGTTCGAGCGCATGGGTTTCCAGCACACGCGCACGCGCGTCGCGATGACCACGACGGGCGGTCAGGTGTTCGAGAAGACGGTGGACAGGGCGGTCGGCTACCCGGATCGGCCGCTGCACGAAGCGCAGCTCACGGCGAAGTTCCGGGAGTGCGCCATGCAGGCTTTGCCCAAGGAGGCCGCGGAGAACGCCCTCACGGCGATCCGGGGGCTCCCCGAGCTGGGCGTGCGGGAGGTGCTCGCCGAGATGCGTGCTCAGCCCCGGGCCTAGAGATCCGCGAGGAACCGCGCCAGCCAGGCGACGCGCGGCGCGATGGTGGAGACGAGAACGTGCTCGTAGTCGGCATGGGCGCCTGAGCCCACGGCGCCGAGGCCGTCCAGCGTCGGCACCCCGAGAGCGGCGGGGAAGTTGCCGTCACTGCCGCCGCCGGCGCCGCCCACGGGCAGATCGAAACCTTCGGCGGCCGCTGCGGCGGCCGCCTTTTCGTAGATCCTGCGCGACTCGGGCGTCTCGTTCATCGGCGGCCTATTGATGCCGCCCGTGATCTCGACCGACGTGCCGTCCACGAAGGTGGGGCGGCTGACGATCCGGGAGTGCACGCCCGCGTAGGCCGCCATGTCCGGCACGCGCAGGTCCACGCGCGCTTCGGCCTGGGCTGGTATGACGTTCGAACGCGTACCGCCGGAGGCAACGCCGACGTTCACGTTGACGCCCTGGTCGAAGTCGTTCAGGGCCTGGAGGTCGATGATCTGGTGCGCGAGCTCCAGGAGGGCGCTTCTGCCCTTCTCTGGGGCGCCGCCCGCGTGGCTCGCCACGCCCTGCACCTTGAGCCGGTAGGCACCGACGCCTTTGCGCCAGAGCTTGGCCGCGCCACGCACCCCTGCGCCGGGCTCAAGGACGAGGACGCACTCCGAGGCCTGCGCGAGCTCCTCGATGACCTGTCTCGACGTGTGGCTGCCAATCTCCTCGTCCGCATTGCCGAGGAAGACGAACGTCTTGTCCTTGCCGAGCCCCAGGGCCTGTACGGCCTGCAGGGCGAACAGGGCCTGGATCGTACCGCCCTTCATGTCGTAGACGCCCGGGCCGGTGAGACGGTCGCCCTCGACCCGGCAGGGCATGCGGTCGATGGTGCCCACGGGCCAGACGGTGTCGTGATGGCCGAGGAGTAGGATCTGGCGGTGGCCATTCCCGACGCGGGCGGCAAAGTGGTCCCCCTGGTCCGTCACGGGGAACCACTGCACCCGGGCGGCGAGGTCCCGCGCGAAGCGGTCGGCGAGGAACTGCCCGGCCCTGTCCAGGGCCGCCTTGTCTGTAGAGGGCGACTCGAGCTCGACGAACGCCGTGACGCAAGAAAGCAAGTCCTGAAGATGATCGTCCGCGAAGCGGCGGAACTCGGACATGGGTCTCCTCCTTCGCCAAAGAGGCTCTTGGCAGTGCATGAGCGCGTGTGGCTCAAGTCTAGAACCTGCACGCGGGGACGTACAGGGATCCGGCGCCAAGGCGGCTCGCCTGAGGCCAACAGAGCGGCCGACCGGCCGCTCAAGACTCCCTCGGGCAGAGCGTGAAGTTTCCGTGAATGCGGTCCCGAGAGGCACCTCAAGGGTAGGCCCCGGACGCCCCCTTGCCTTACAATCATCAGGGCTTCTACCCTGCCATAGATTGTCCAAGGTGGCGGCCGGGTGGCATGCAAGCCAGGCGTCATGGGGCCGACAAGGGGCGACATCTGCCCTTTGGGCGGCCTTCCTTTGGGAAAATTCGCGCTTGCGGCGAAAGAACTTGGCACTCTCGGCGTCTATGGGGATGGCGTGGTCCAAGAACCCACGCGGGCTGGAATCTCTCAGGGGCGCCAGAGGAGCGCTTCAGCAGGAACTCTTGGCCATCGTGGCGAAGCCCCTCCGATGTCCCGGGAGGACCTGTACAGCCAGACCCCGACCCCTTGAGCCAATCGAGGGCAGGTCTGGGCTTCGCTGCCCCGTCCTCCGGCCGCTTATTTATGACCCCAGGTACCGCCTGTCCCGGAAATCGGGAACCTCGTTACGAAGTTAAACCAGGCGGGGTTCATCAGGCGGAGAAACATCACGCAGGGAAAGGGGGGATGCCACGGGGCCGACGGAGTCCCTGGCACTTCTTTTGTCCCTAGTATCTTGAGTAGAAGGAGGAGAATGCATGCACAAGTTCCGGACCATCTTGTCGGTCGTTGCAACGGCCGCCATGGTCCTCGGGACGATGGGCGTAGCCAGTGCAGCCGGCACGTCGAACGAGACGCGCGCCGACTTCATTGTGCAGCTTGACCAGTCGCTGGGCATCCAGCCGGTCACGCCGTCGACGCCCGACTTCTCGGATGTGCCGTCGACCAATGCGGACTACGGCTACATCGAGGCTGCGTACCAGAAGGGCTTCATCAACGGTATCGCCAAGGGTCTCTTCGGACCGACCCTGCCGATCACCCGCGCCGAAGCCGCCAAGATCCTTGTTGAGGCCTACGAGGGTGGCAACTACACCCCGACCCAGACCTCGACGACCTTCACCGACAACGCCTCCATCCCGACCGCCCTCGTGGGCTACGTCGCGGAGGCCAACTCCCTCAAGCTGATGCTCGGCTTCACGAGCGGCAGCTTCGGCCCTGAGGCCTACCTGACGACCGCCCAGGAGACCCACCTGGTCGCGCAGCTCCAGGCCGTCCAGGCCGCGGCTGGCTTCAAGGTGACGGCCTCCTCGACCGACGTCGCGGTTGGCCAGATCGTCACGCTGTCCTCGACCGGCGCGGGCACGACCACCTACGCGGTGACCGGCGCCAACGCCTCGAGCGCGCTGATCTCTGGCACGTCGTTCGTCGCCTCGGCGGCGGGCAACTACGTCGTAACCGGCACGAACAGTGGCAACACCGCTTCGGTGACCATCGGCGTGTACGGAGCGGCCACTGGTCTCAAGATCTCCGCCCCGACCTCGGTCGTGGCGAACGGTGCTTCGCAGACCAACGTGACCGTCAGCGTCGTGGACGCGAGCGGCAACGTGGTCGCGAACAACACCGACGAGATCAAGCTCGTCAGCGGCAACACCTTCGCAGGTGAAGTCGGCACCTCTGCAACCACCGTCTCCACGAACCCCGCCGAGGAGCTCGCGGTTAACGGCGTTGCAACCTTCGTTCTGCAGTCTGGCACGGTTCCGGGCGCGTCCACGACGCTGACGGCTACTGACCAGACCACCGGCACGAGCGTCGTCAACCCGACGGGAACCAGCTACACCGCGGCCGTGGCTGACACGGCGCAGACCGCTGCGTCCCTCGGCGTCACGGCGCCGCAGTACCTCTCTGTGAACGCTGGCAACGAGCCTGCAACGATGGACGTGCAGGTCCTCGACCAGAGCGGCGAGCCGATGCTCTACGGGACCTACCCGTTCAGCGTTAGCATCAGCGGCCCGGCAGAGTTCACCGATGGCACCACGACTGCGCACAGCTACGCCTACACCGGCAACGGCCAGGCCGGCAGCAACGCCGGAGCACAGGCAGTGACGATTGACGGTCTGCAGGGCCAGACCGGCGCGATCACGGTGTCGGTTACTGGCACGAACCTCAAGGCTGCGACCGCAACGGTCACCGCGGTCATTTCCGGCTCTGCATCGGCCATCCAGCTGACGGCTCCGTCGACGACGTCGTTCGCCGAGGGGACCGACTCTGGCGCGTACAGCATCAGCTACGTCGACTCTCACGGCTATCCGCTGTCCGGCGTGAGCGAGAACCTCCTGGTCGTGGTCAAGAACGGTACCAACGTTGTTGACGCAACCGGCGGAAACATCCAGGTACTCACGAGCGCCAACGGCACCACCTACGCCGCCAATGCTTCCGGGGAGACGGTCGGCACCTCCGGTGTCACGCTGTCTGGAACCGCGCTGGCGAACGCTCTTGCAAACGGCATCGAACTCGCGGACACCGGCACGGCCAACTACAACTCGGCCGACGCTGGGACCTACACCATCCAAGTGTCCGACGCCGGTACGGACGGCCTGACGGCCTCGTCGACTGAGACCCTCACCGAGACCAACAACTCGGCGGCGGCACTCAGCGTGACGGGCGCTGCGTACATCAGCGCGGCGAACCCGACGGACACCATCTCGGCCCAGATCATCGACGCCTACGGTAACCCGGTTGCGGCGGCGGGCGTGCCCGTTGCCTTCAGCAGCGCGGCTACCACCACCTCGATGTACTCGGCGCCGACGCTCTCGGCCAACACGGTCAACACGAACGCGAATGGTGTCGCGACCGTAACCGCGACCGTTCCCGCGTACGTCAACCAGAGCACCAACCCGCAGTACACTGTGTCGGCCACCGCGACGTACGACCTCACGTCGCTCAACCCGGTCGGCTACACCGGTAACGTCCAGGGCTTCTCGGTCGAGAGCACTGTGGCGACTGGCGTGACCGTCTCTCTGAAGGACGTACAGTCTGGCTCGACCTACGACAACAGCAATGGCATTGCCACCGCTGGTGACGAGGTTCAGGCTACCGTCTATGCGGTCGACCAGTATGGTAACCCCGTCACTTCGAACGATTCCGTCACGCTGGCATTCAGCGGCACCGGATCGATCGCTGACAACGGGACCAACGGGCAAGCGCTCAGCACGACTAGCCCGACCGCAGCTACGTCCGACACCGTTACGCTGAACGGGATCAACGGTGCAGTCGTAGATCTGTGGGCTCTCGGCAGCGGACCTGCGACCATCAAGGCCAGCGACAACTCTGCGCCTGGCAGCGTCAGTGGCAGTGCAGCCCTGACCGTGGAGCCTGGGCAGGTTTCGGCGTTCGGCCTCAACACCAGCGGCGGCAGCAGCGCCTCGACGGGCGTGAGCGTCACCGCCAACACCCCGGTCACCCTCACACTGCAGGGGACGGACGCTTACGGCAACGCGAGCTACCTGTCCGCTAGCGGCGTGGTAGGGTATGCGGTGTACGTCGCGTCCAACGACGCCACGGGCGCCTTCCGCCTTGCCAGCACTGGCGGCAACGTTAGCACTGTCCTCGTTCCGGCGGGCTCGTCGGGCGTGACCGTGTACTACGTCGACAGCGCTTCGGGCACGCCGGACCTCACGGCTCCGGACTACGTGGCCTACAACACGACCAGTAGCGCATTGACGCTGACTGCAAGCTCGGGCTTCACTGGTGGCACTTACACTGTCACCGGCAGCACGGGGCTGAGCATCGCAACAGTCAGCAACGGCAGCTACACGTACACTGGTAGTGGCACGGCTACCATCACGTACGTCGAAGGCGGAACCACGGTCAGCTTCCAGATCAACCTCTGATCCTGGGGGACGACCTAGGGAGGAGCCTCGGCCACAGCCGAGGCTCCTCCCGTTTGCTGCGTCGTGGGGCCACGATTCGCCGCTGACGTCGGCATGCCCGACAGGTATTCGCGGACTAGCCTAGAAGGAGATTTTCCAGGAGTCGCCGCGATGAGCGGCATGTCGATGACGGGAAGGGTGGGGAAGCGTGAACGCAGTACGGGCGGCGTATAGCGTGCTTGCTGCGACAGTACTTGTTGCGGCTGTAGGAGCGGCGCCTGTTGTGCAGGCCGCGACGGTGTATGAGACGCGTGCAGATTTTGTGTACCGGCTCGATTTGCAGCTGGGCATCAAACCGGTTTACCCAGCGACGCCAACGTTCAAGGATGTCCCAGTGAGCAATGCCTACTACGGCTACATAGAGGCTGCCTATCAGGCGGGCATCACGAACGGCTTTTCCAACGGAACGTTTGGTCCTAGTCTCCCCCTGACACGCGCGGAGGCTGCTAAGTATGAGGTGATCGCATTTGGGCAGGGTAGCACCGCCCAGGCGATAACGTCCACCTCATTCAGCGACAACGCTCAGATTCCTACGGCGTTGGTGGGTTATGTTGCTGAAGCTAACAAGCTCGGTCTGCTCAAGGGATTTCCGAGCGGGCTGTTTCAGCCCAACGCCCAATTGACCACCGCCCAGGAACAGCACTTGCTTGAGCAGCTATCCAGCGCTATGAATGCCTCCGGGAGTGGCACGGCTGCGTACGCGATAAAGGTGACGGCGAGTCCGGAGGTGGTCAGTCCCGGGCAGTTTGTGACGCTGGTGGCCTTGGTGACGAACTCCACAGGCGCAGCAGTGGATGTGCCGGTGACCTTTGCCGTCACCAGCGCCAACGCAAGCAGCGCCATCGTATCTGGCAGTTCCTTCGTGGCATCTCAGCCTGGCGTATATACAGTTCAAGCCTCGGCCGATGGTGCTACTGGCACAGCTTCTATTCAGGTCTACGGTGCGGCCGCCGGTCTCAAGATCAATGCGCCGAGCAGTATCGTCGCAAACGGGAGCGCTTCATCGACAGTCACGGTGAGCTTCGTGGACGCGAACGGCAACGTGGTCGCAAACGACGACGGGAACGTCACGCTCCAGACGAGCAACACATCAGCAATCGGAGTGATGAACGGATCCGTTTCGAGCTCCAGCGCGACCGCTGTTGCAGCCAATGGCATGGCGACGTTCACTGTTGTCGGCGGGGCGCTCCCAGGCTCCTCTGCGACCCTCACGGCAACTTCTGGCGCCATGTCCGCCACGGCGACCGTTACGACCGCTACCCAGACAGCAACGTCGGTTTCGGTGACACCGGTGTCCCCCTATCTGGCCGTCAACGCAGCAGGCACCACACAGACGCTCATGGTGAAGGTGCTGGATCAAAGCGGCCAGCCAATGATCTACGGTACGTATGCCTTCACGGTCAGCATCTCTGGTCCGGCTACGTTCCCCGGCGGCGGGACGAGCCCTGAGAGCTTCGTCTACAGCGGCACCGGCACGAACTCCACGGGTACACCGGTCATCATCCAGGACGTCCAAGGCTCGACCGGCGCAATCACGGTTACCGCATCCGCGACAGGTCTTACATCCGGTACGGGAACTATCACGGCGGTGGTAGCCGGGGCAGCCACGGCCATTCAGGTCACTGCACCTAGCACACCCTCGTTCAGCGCTGACCAAGGCGGTGTTGGGTTGCAGTTTGCCATTGCGGTCGTGGACAGCCACGGCTATCCGGTAGAGAGCGCCCACTCTGTCGTGATCACGGTGAAAAACAGCTCCGGGCAGATTGCAACGAACATCCACGTCGATGGCTTCACGCAGACGTCCACAACCGGTGCCACTGACCCGAACGGTGTGACGAACGGCCACTTCACCCTCACGGAGGACGGTGCAGGTGCCGACGCGGGCGCATACACGGTACAAGCCACTGATCCTGATGGCGTTCTGGCGCCATCAGCGGTCATCACCTTCACGGAGACGGCGGGTGCGGCCAAGGTGCTGCAACTGACCGCTCCCCAGTTCATCAGCGCGGCAGCGCCTACCGCGACCTATACTGCACAGATTACGGACGCGTACGGCAACGCAGTTGCCCTGTCGGGCGTGCCCGTGACGTTCACATCAACGGCGAGTGGCATTAGCCCGTCCACCCAAACGGTCACGACGAACAGTTCAGGCCAGGCGCAGGTGACGTTCACGGTGCCGGGGTACGTGGGCACCACCTTCCCTGTGACGGCGATGGCTACCTTGAACGGCCAGAGCTACACGACAACACCAGTCTCCTTCACCGTGGAGAGCACCACCGCCAAGGCGGTGTCGGTCTCGATGGCGGACAATTCGTCAGGTACCTACTACCAGAACCCTGCGATGGCACAATCCGGTGATCAGGTGAAGGTTACGATCAAGGCCACGGACCAGTACGGTAACGTCGTCCAGACAGCCGACAAGGTGGTCCTCAGCGTTAGCGGCACGGGTACCCTGACCAACTGGAGCACGGCGGTGCTGGGCGGAGGCGGCCTGGGCAACATCAGTGCGAACGCCAATGGCACCTACACAGTGACCCTGTTCGGCGGGCAGGCGATCCTGGCAGCTATGGCCGGTACGACGGGCACAGTGTCCTTGCAAGCGACTGACGAGTCCGTGGTGCCAGCGGCAACCGGCAGCGCCGCCATCGGCATCCAGCCTGGGCAGGTCGCCGGGTTCGCCATCTTCGACAGTTCGGGCAACCTCGCGAGTAGCGAGTCGGTTTCGGCGAACACACCGGGAACCTTCCTACTCAAGGCTGTGGACATCGCCGACAACGCTGCGATCCCCACCATGAACTTCCTCGTGGTGCCCGTAAGTTCCCAGGCCGGTGGCCAGTTCCGTGAGGGAAGCGCTTCGGGGGCTAACCTTGGAGCGACACAGGGCGTGCTCGTCTCACCCGGCTCCGGCGGCGTCTCACTGTACTACGTGACAGGGAATGCCCAGACCGGGGTTGACCTCACTGCCCCGTACTGGGTTGGTTATCCGTCGGGCATCGGACAGAACTCCAACGGCTCGCTGGTCGTCCAGAACGGAGGTACGATCGCTTTCTCCAATAGCGCCAACGGCTCCCTCGCAGATCTGACGACGGCCGGGAACGTAAACGGTAGCGGCACCTTTACGGCGCCCGCGTCGGGCAGCGGCACGGATACCCTGGCGCTCGAAGTGGGCGGAAACCCCGTGTTGACGTTCCAGGTAGCCTGGTAAGGTACGGACTTGGTGTTGGGGGGGAGTCCTTCGGGGCTCTCCTCCGACGCGTCTACGGACTTGTACTACCCGTCACGAACGGGTCAAAGGAGTGTTCCTACCAGTAGGATTGCCATTTGGAGTACAATTGGACAGGAAAACTATGGCGCCGGTTGGGCCCCATGGCACGAGGAGGACGAACATGCGGAGGGTTCAGAGGATCGCGATTGCAGCCCTGGCGACCCTGGCGACGATGACCAGCACCGGGGTCGGAGTTTTCGCCGCCGGGCCGGGGTACGTGACCCGACAGCAGTTCGTGTACGATCTGGACCGTGCGCTCGGCCTGCAGCCGGTGAGTCCCGCCCAGTCGGACTTCACGGACATCTCCTCTTCCTCGCCTTACTACGGCTACATCGAGGCGGCTTACCAGAAGGGCTACATCCAGGGGCTGGGCCACGGTCTCTTCGGACCCACGGATCTCCTCACCCGTGCCCAGATGGCCAAGATCGAGGTTACGGCCCTTGGCGACACAGCTCAGGCCCAGGCGCTGATGACCCAGCACTCCAGCTTCAAGGACGATGCGCAGATCCCAGGCTGGGCGCGCGGTTACGTGCTCGAGGCGGTGCAGCTCGGCCTCGTCAAGGGTTACGCGAACGGCACTTTTGCCGCTGCGACAGACCTGACCCCAACGGACGAAGCCGCCTTCATCAGACAGTTCGTCGCGGTACTGGGTAAGGGCCCTCAGCCCGGCGGCACCACGCCCGCAGCCATCACCGTGACCGCCTCGACGACGTCGGCCGCGGTAGGCCAAATGGTGCAGATCTCGGCCACGGTCGAGACGACATCTGGCGCTGCGATCTCCGGGGCTCCCGTGACCTACACGGCGAACAGTGCGAACGTGATTCTCAGCGGCAACCAGTTCATCGCCTCGAGCCCTGGCGTCTACACGGTGCAGGCCACGTCGGGCACCTTGAGCGGCCTCGTGACGATCACCGTCTATGGCCTACCGGTCGCCATGAAGCTGGTGCCAAGCGGTCCCATCGTGGCGGACGGAGCATCGCAGCAAACCCTTGCAGCCGAACTCGTCGACCAGAACGGCAACGTCGTCGGCAACGCCTCCGGCAATGTAGTCCTGTACTATATCACGCACGGCGGTGCCACATCCATCGTCACTCCAAGTGTCCCAGCCACGCCGATGAATGTCACCCAGGCGCTCCAGGAAGGGACCGCGGCTGCCGTCAGCCAGGGCGTTGCGAAGTTCACGCTGCAAGCAGGTCTTGTTCCGGGGCAGAGCGACACGCTGTACGCTGCGATGTACACCGCGGGCGGGACCCTGCTCTCCAGTCCGACCGCATCGCAGATCACGCTCACATCCATTGCCGAGCAGGCATCGTCGCTATCGATCAGCGCACCCAGCTATCTTTCCGCCAACGCGAGCAGCCAGTCGACGGCCAAGGTCCAGGTGCTTGACCAGGCCGGTGAGCCTATGCTCTTCGGCTCCGTTCCCATCTCGGTCGCTCTGCAAGGGCCCGCGACCTTCGGCAACGGGTCGACAGGGCAGCAGGGCTACCTGTACAACGGTTCAGGCAACGCGACCTTGCCTGCCAGCGTGAGCGTGCCGATCCAGGCTGTCCAAGGGCAAACGGGTACCGTGACGCTGACCGCAAGCGCTACGGGATTGAAGCCCGCCACTGCGACGATGGCGGCTGTGGTGGCAGGGCCTGCCGCGGCGATCGAGGTCACGCCGCCCAGCACCGCGAGCTTCTCCGAGTCCGCAGCCAGCACCGGTCTCACGTTTGGCGTGGCGGTAGTGGACGCCCACGGGTACCCTGTTGGGTCGAACCAAGTTCTCGCGATCCAAGTCGACAAGAACGGGGCCGTGGCGAACAACATCAAGATCGACGGCTACACGCAGAGCAGCAGTGGAGTGCTCGATGACAACGCCGCCGCGAACGGCCACTTCACTGTGACCGACACGGGTAGCGGCGCCAACGCAGGCACGTATACCGTCAGCGTCACCGACCCGAACGGCAAGCTTTCCGCTGCGACCCCTGTGACGTTCACCGAGACGCCAGGGCAGGTGGCTCAGGTCAGCGTGAGCGCTCCCCAGTACGTACCGCTCTCCGCGCCTATGCTGACGGTCACCGCGACACTTGTGGACCTCTACGGCAACGTCGTGCCGGTCACCGGCACCGTTCTCGACTTCGCCAATGCGTCGACAAACCCATCGCCGGGCGTGACCTTGAGCGCGTCGAGCGCAACCACGGTCAACGGCATAGCAAGCGTAACGGCCACAGCCCCCGTGTACGTCGGAACCACCTACTCGGTCGAGGTGAGCGGCGCCGGCTTCTCCACACAGTCCGCGAGCTTTACGGTCGAGAACACGGTCGCCGGCAACCTGACGGTCTCGTTCAAGGACACCTACCAGGGCGGCGACTCGTCCGGCGCGTACGCCGTTCAGCACAGTACGACGACGGCCGAGGCCAGCGACACGGTGCAGATCATCATCGCTGCGGTGGACCAGTACAACAACCCTGTCACCAACGAGCCGAGTTCGACCGTGAACCTGCAGTTCTCCAGCAAGGGACTCGTGCCAGAGTACAGCACGGGCGGCTCCCTGAATCCGATCGGAACAAACGAGTGGTCCACGACCCTCGGTACCGGCGGCACCGTGACCATTACCGCCGTCGCGGAGCAGGCAGGCGTGGTCGGTCTCACGGCCACCGACACCGCCATCGCGGGCGGGTCCACCGGCGCTGGAAACTTCACCGTGCTGCCGGGTCGCTTCTGGGGCTACCAGGTTCTCGACAGCTCCGGCAACAACACGGCCACGAACAATGAGACGGTGCTGGCCAACACGCCGGTGGAGATCATCGTGACGCCGGTGGACGAGTACGGCAACGAGACCACGCTTACCGCGGCCCAGACGGTCCGCCTGAGCGACGGCTCGAACGGCACCTTCAGCCTGACCGCGGGCGGCAGTGCCATCACGAGCTTCCAGCTCTCGGCCGGCCAGGCCCAGCAGGTGATCTACTACCAGAACCCGGTCGCTGGCTCGTACCACATCACGGCGTACTGAGTCGGAGCAGGGGGAGGTGGGCCACCCCTCCCCCGTTTCCTTTCGTACGGGACAGGATCTTGAAGTCCAGGCCGCTTTCCGGAAACTTCGATGACCTGCCCGCATAACATAAAAAGTTGGAACCTAGCTGGCATGCAAGAGGAGGCGCACGACAACCATGCGAAGAAGGCGTGTCTTCGTTGCGTCCCTGGCGGCCGTGATCCTGACGATGGCCACTATGCCGGGGCTGGCCGGGGCAGCGGCAAAGGGGCCGCAGACGGTGAGCAGGGCGCAATTCATCTACGAATTCGACCGTGCGGCCAACATCCAGCCCGTGTACCCAGAGGTTCCCGACTTCACGGACGTCACGAGCACAAGCCCGTACTACGGCTATATCGAAGCGGCGTTCAAGGCCGGCATCATCTCCGGCGTGACCGCGGGCAAGTTCGAGCCTGGCGCATCCCTCACGCGGGAGGAGATCGCCAAGATCGAGGTGCTGGCCCTCGGCGACGGTACGGCGGCCCAAGCCTTGTCGAGCCAGGCGACCACGTTCAAGGACGATGGCGGCATCCCGTCCTGGGCCCGTGGCTACATCAACGAGGCCGTCAAGCTGGGCCTCGTCTCGGGCTACCCGAACGGCTACTTCCTGCCGAACAAGGCGATCACCGTCGCAGATACACCGCACTTCTTGCAGAAGTTCGCCGCTTCCGAAGGATCCCAGGGCACCTGGAGCGTGACCTTGAGTCCTTCCGCAACCGATGTCGGCGTGGGACAGCAGGTGCAGCTGACGACCACCGTCAAGAACCCTCAGGGCACAGTCGTCAGCGGTGCTGCGGTGACCTACTCCGTCAGTTCGGCGCAGGCCCTGATCTCCGGCAGCACCTTGGTCGCCAGCAGCCCCGGCACGTACACGGTCACGGCCACCTACCAGACGTATGGCGCCGCGGTCACGGGCACGGCCCAGATCGCCGTCTACGGTACGCCCGCGTCGCTGAGGATCGTCACCCCGGCGCAGATCGCGGCAAACGGCTACTCCCAGTACACGGTGACGGTCGACATCCTGGACCAGAACGGCAACATCGTCGCGAACGACAGCACGGACGAGGTCACCCTGGCCGCGAGCGGCGGCGGGGCCGTCTCGGCGATCAATCCCGGCACGGCCACTGCCGTGGATGGCGTCGCGAGCTTCACCATCACGGCGGGGTCGGTCCCGGGAGCCACTACCACCCTGATGGCCACGGATGCCAGCATCACCGGCACGGGTCACGAGGCCACCGCGACGCTGACGAGCGCGATGCAGGCCGCCGCGAGCATCTCCTTCTCGGCGCCGCAGTACATCTCCGCGAACATCTCCGGCACCACAGAGGTCGTTAAGGTGCAGGTGCTTGACCAGAGCGGCCAGCCGATGCTCTATGGGGTCTACCCCTTCACGGTGAGCATCAGCGGACCGGGAACGTTCTCCGGCGGCAGCACGGCAGCCCAGAGCCTCGTCTATGCGGGCAACGGACAGTCCGGGAGCGGCGCGCCGTACGCCACGGTGACCATCCAGGACATCCAGGGTGAGACGGGCGCGATCACGCTGACGGCCAGCGGTGCGGACCTCGCGACCGCCTCGGCCACCGTGACGGCCGTGATCGCCGGGGTGCCCTCCGGCATCGCGCTCTACCCGCCCGCCACCACCAGCCTGACCCAGGCCACGGCAGCGTCCGGGATCGTCTACGGCATCGGTGCGATCGACGCCCACGGCTATCCCGTGTCCGACGCGATTCCGGTCCTGATCACCGTCAAGAACAGCTCCGGCGCCTTGGCCACCAACATCTACGTCGACGGCCAGCCGCAGAACAGCACCCTTGGCGGCTATCTCGACACGTCCGCCATGTCGGTCGGCTCGTTCCGCCTCACGGTTGTCAGCAGCAGCGGCAGCGTCGGATCGTATACGATCCAGGCGACGAGTCCGACGAATCTCCTATCGAGTTCCGCCACGACGTCGTTCCAGGTGACCGCGGGAAGTGTGACCGGCGTGACGGCCAGCGTCGGGAGCGCCTACGTCAGCGCCCAGAACCCGACCACGACGGTGACCGTGCAGGTCATCGACGCGTACGGCAACCCCGTGGCCCAGGGTGGCATCCCGGTGGCGCTCTCGAGCCCCTCGTCCAACACCTACCCGGTGACCATCAGCCAGACGTCCGGCTACACAAACGCGAACGGCCAGTTCGTCGCGACCATCAGCGTCCTGCCGTACGTGGGGCAGAGCTACACCATCGACGTGAGCGCCACGATCAACGGCCACGCGATGTCCCCATCGCCTGAGCCCACCGTTTCCGTGCAGAACACCGTCGCGACCGAGCTCACCGTGACGCCGCTCGACTACCTGGAGGGCTCGGACTCGCCCGGCCACGACGTCAACAGCAACTACGTGGCGACCTCGAGCGACCTCGTGAGTCTCACGATCAAGGCCCTCGACCAGTACCAGAACCCCGTCGGGACCAATGACAAGGTGACGCTCACCTTCTCAGGCGCAGGTTCGCTGACGGCGCTCACGTACGCCGGCGGCGGCTCCGTGCCGGAGACCGGCTCGAACCAGTGGAGCGTGCAGCTCTCGGGCGGCCACGCCACGATCGACGCCGAGGCGTGGGCGGCCGGCCAGCTGTCCATCACGGCGCAGGATACCTCTATCGGCTCCGGGCCAAGCGCGACGGTGCCGATGGTGATCATGGCCGGGAACCTCACGGGCTTCGACTTCTTCTCGACCTCCGGGGTGAACGTCTCCACTCCGCCCGGCAGCGGCGGCTCGGGCATCAGCGTCCAGGCCAACACGCCCGTGGAAGTCTACCTAGAGCCGGTGGACGCCCAGGGGAACCCCACGGTCGCGCCGCTCGCGTCCACGGCTGTGCTTTCGGACGGCAACCAGGGCGGCAGCTTCCGGGCGAACACCCCGTACAACGCCAATGTCTCGACGTACACGGTCGCGGCGGGCACCTTGTCCCAGCCGTTCTGGTACGTCAACGCCACGGCCAACACGTACTACCTCACCGCGACCTACCAGCAGACGCCGACCACCCTCGCGCTCTCGACCCTACCGACGAACGTCACGGCGGGAACGGTCCAGGAGATCCAGCTGACATCCGAGGACCAGTACGGCAAGGCCTTGAACGGCACGTTCCCTCTGGAGATCACCTCGCCAGCGAGCGGACTTGACCTCCTCGCGCAGTCGCCCGGCGGCCAGGACGCCACCGTCGGGTCCACCGTGAACGGCAGTGGCGTCATCACTGGCGGAACGTACCTGAATGCGTCCGGCACAGGCACCATCGACCTCACGTTCAGCAATGGTGTTGCCGACCTCTACATCGAGCCTGTGGACGCCCAGCAGAATGCGAGCTTCGACCTGCAGGTGAACGGCACCTCGGCCGTGGCGCAGAGCGGCAACGCGAACGTGGTGAGCGCGGCGCCGGCCGTGATCGCCAGCGTGACCACTCCTTCCGGCAATACGGTCGTCGGCAGTGCCTACAACTACCAGATCAACGCGGTCGACGCCTTCGGCAACGTCGCGAACGGATCGTTCGCCTCCACCGTGAGCCTGACCGTCGGGGGCCTCGTGGTCTCGCCGAACGGGGCGGAGCCGACGGCCTTGGGCGTATCTGCCACCACCTCGTCCGGATCGAACCCAACGACCACGGTCGTGATCCCTGCCGGCACTGCCACGGGAGACCTCGGCTCCCTGACCTTCACAAACGGCGCGGCGCAGCTGCCGGTCGTGCTGACGTCCGCCTCGAAGCAGACCCTCACCTTCCAGCTCAGCACGGCCTCGAGCGCAGTGACCGCCAGTGCGTCGCAGACCCCATCGGTCGACGCCCCCGCATACCTGGCCCTCGAAGCGCCGACCGGGACCCCGCAGAACCCCGCTGTCGCGTTCCCGGCCCCTGACTATCAGGGTGGCCCGTGGACGCTCGCCACGGTGCAGGGCGCTGCGTACGGGGCGAACATCACCGGCCTCAGCAACAACACGACCTATCAGGCCGTGATCCAGCTCGTCGACGAGTATGGCAACGCCATCACGTCGGGTAGCGGCACCTCGCAGTCCCTGACCTTGAGCCTTGCCCAGGGCACCGACTCGAGTTCCTACCTCGGTACCACGTCCGGTAGCACCAGCCTGCTGCTCACGCTCGCGAACGGCGCGGCCGCCTTCCTCTACACGACGAGCGGCGCGACGGACACGTCGTGGACCGACACCCTGACCATCCCGAAGCCGACAGGCGGGACGGGTCAGGTGATTCTCCAGCTCACGTACAAGTGACCTGACGGCGAACCAGGGTGCAGCAGGCGATCAGAGGGAGCGCGCGCCGCGAGGTGCGCGCTCCCGCCCTATCACGCAGGCAGCAGACCGGGACTCGTGCGACCCGTGCGCTGCGCCCGCGAATCCAGAGGCCTTGGGAGGCGGCACTAGGCGGAGCGATGCCGGGGACGCATGACCATGAGCTGCCCCGGCCGCCTCGCCGAGGCGGGACGGGCCCGCTTGAACGGCAACCGCTAGCCATCGTTCCCTGCATGCCACCAACGCCGCCCCCCGTTGGACGCAAGACGACGGCAGCCGGGCTGAGCCGCCGCCATTCGTCGGCCTCGAGCGACAGAGCTGGGACCCCCTCCAGTGACAGAGTCACGCTGTAAGACTCTGAGGGGGAGGGAACGGCTCTGCGGATCATGCGCAGACTCCTGGCCTCGGCGAGCGGGCTTCTGATGCTCGCCGTCGGCATGCAGGTGGCGGCGGCGGCACCGGCTGTCGGCTACGCCAGCCTGCCGGGAAGCGTCAGCCCGTTGATCCAGAAGCACCTCGCCAAGGCGACAGGCGCTGTGCCGGGGAACCAGCAGGTGCGATTCCTGGTCGGCCTGGCGTCCCAGGACTCCGGCGGCCTCATGCAGGCCGCCAAGACGAACGCTGAGCGGCACGTGCAGCTCTCGACCCAGGAGGTGGCGGCCCAGTACGGCGCGAGCCCCTCGAACGTCGCCGCCGTCGAGCAGTACCTTGAGGACCAGGGCTTCGTCCTCCTAGGGGAAGAGCCTGATGGGCTCGCGCTCAGCTTCGAGGGAACGGCCGCTCAGGTGGATTCGGCATTCCTCACACAGCTTGAGGGCTACACCTACCAAGGCCGCAAGGGGTACCTGCCGATGGGCGGCCTCAGCATCCCCTCGGAGCTGCAGGGCATGGTGACGGGCGTCCTCGGCCTCGACACCCTGATCCAGCCGATGAGCATGCTCAAGGTCGACGGCGCGGTGAAGGGCTCGTCCTTCGACGCCCTCAACCACACGGCCTTGGAGATGCAGACGGCGTACCATGTCACGCCGCTCTTCCAGAACGGCTACGACGGCCAGGGCGAGACGATCGCCGTCGCGACCTGGGCCGAGTACAACCCGAGCGATGTCGCCGCGTTCAACACGCAGATGGGCCTGCCGGCGAACCAGTTCGTGGGCGGAGCGCCCTTCCAGGTCATCGATCCGACTGGCTCCGCCGCAGGGCAGGGCGGCACGGACGAGACCTCGGTGGACGTCGAGTGGTCGCACGCCTTCGCCCCTGGCGCACAGCAGGAGGTCGCCGTCGGGGATCTCGGCAATTATGACTTCCAGCAGTCCGTGTACGACGTCTACTCCGCGCTTGCGGCAGGCACGGATGGACTTGCTACACCGAACGTGATCACGACCAGCTGGGGCTACCCCGAGTGGGAGGCCCCGCCCGAGTCGAACCAGGTCCTCGACCAGCTCTTCGCAGCCGTCGCCGCGCAGGGCATCACGATGTTCGCCGCGGCGGGAGACGGCGACGTGCAGGACCTGAACGTCATCTATCCGGCATCCGATCCCTACATGCTGGCGGTCGGCGGCACGCAGGTCTCGCTGAACCAGGACGGCACGATCGCGGCGGAGAAGGCGTGGGGGCAGGCCCCCTTCAACCAGTTCTACACCGCGAGCACCGGCGGCTACTCGACCCAGTTCGCGGCGCCGCCCTGGGCCGTCCAGGCGCAGGAGGCCTATGTCCCCTCGACCCTGATCACGCCGAGCGTGCCTTACCTGCCGGGCATGCGCGGCGTGCCGGACATCGCCCTCAACGCCTTCGGGTATCTCGGCTCCTGGCAGAGCGCGTGGTGGGGCTTCCTCGGCACGAGCCTAGGGGCACCGAGCTGGGCCGGCATCTACGCCGACATGGACCAGATGGCGAGGGCGCAGACGGGCGGCTCAGGCCTCGGGTTCGTCGCACCCGCCCTCTACAGCGTAGCGGCGCAGGCGAGTTCGCCCTTCCATGACATCACCCAGGGCACGAACGGACAGTGGAACGCCGGACCCGGGTGGGATCCGGTGACGGGTCTCGGCACGCCGGACGTCGCGGCGCTCGCCCAGGACCTCGTCAACTATCTAAAGCAAGGCGGGGCGACCCTGCCCGGTCCCTTCATCAGCGTCGTCACGCCGAGCGCCGCGGACGGCACGAACAACTGGATCGGCATCACAGACCCGCTCGTGGCGATGAACACGCCGGACATGAACGTGCCGCTGACGGACGCCATCGTCGCGGGCAGCACGACCGAGATCTCGGGCAGCGGATTCGGTAGCGTAACAGGGGCTGTCTACCTCGTCAGCAACGACGGGGCTGTGGACATCTCCCTGCCGGTGACGAACTGGGGCCCGAACGGTATCACCCTCGACACCTCCGGTGCCATCGACGCGAACCCAGGCATCTACAACCTCGTGGTCGCCGTGCCAGGGCTTTCGCAGCCCCTCGTGACCGGCGTGGCGCTCGAGTCCGGCATCGCGCTCCTGAACCTCAACCTCAGCACCGCGAATACTGTCAGCGGGCCGCTCTCGGTCGACAACTACTCCGTGAACCAGGCCGTCTACGCGAACGGCGAGCTGAGCGCGCTCGTGCGCACCCTGGAGACATACCTGAGCGATGGGGAGATCCCATTCGAGATGCCCGCGGCGGTCTTCATCCCGGGCCTCTCGACGCCGCAGGCGCCCATCCTCGACAGCGCGTCGCCCGACAGCTTCACCCAGACCGGGGACAACATGCTCGTCACGCTGACCTCCCCCTCGGCGCAGCTCCTCTACGTGACGCTGAACCCCGTGAACGTCAACCCGGTGCCGCTCTACGGCACCGACATGTGGGGCTACCCCGAGTACCTGGTACCGGCGGGCGAGCCCTTGGCCGCCATCGACCCCGTGGCGGGTCCGGTCGGGGTGATCGTGCAGGACGCCTCGAACCCCGGCATGGTCGCACCGGCGCAGGCGGAGGTCAACTTCCTGCCGGGTGACCCCGTGACCTACAGCGTGACGCCGCTCGGCGACACCATGGGCGGCACGACCGTGCAGACAGCCACGTACGATCCATCGCAGGCCGTCCCGTTCCAGCTTCAGGTCCTCGACCCGAACAGCAACGTCATCCCAGGCGAGCCGTCTTCATGGACGGTCAGCCTGGAGAGCGAGGGGACGGTCGACGCGGCCGTCTACTACTCGACCGACTCTGGCCAGACGTGGCTGCAGGCATCCCCCGATGCGGTGACGCCCGCGACGTATGATGTGCCGGCCTCGGGCCCTGTCCTGATCTCGATCCCGGACCCGAACGTCGGCGACTCCTTCTACGCATGGGTCTCCGCGCCACCACCGGCAGACCTCCTACCGTGGATCTCCACTGGCCCCTCCGAGATCGCCATCAACGTGGTGCCGCAGAGCGCGCTCGCCTTGCAGCCGCAGGGGGCATCAGAGCTCGGATCTCTCAACGAGGTCGGCGTGGTGGTCTACGACCAAGAGGGGAACCTTGTGTCGGGCGCGACCGACCAGATCTCCCTCGCGGTGCAGGGGAGCGGTGTCACGGTCTACGACCAGAACCAGGATCCGCTCGTCCCGAGCCCTGACGGTACCTATCCCCTCACGCTGCAAAACGGCCAGGCCCAGTTCTACTACACGACGACAACGTCCGGCCAGGTGACGTTCTTGGCCTTCGACAACTCCGTCTACCTCCCGCCCGCGAGCCTGACGCAGACGATCCAGCCCGGGCCTGCGACAAGCCTCGCCGTGAGCGTCTTCTCCTCGGCATCGGTCGGAGCCAAGAACTTCGGCGAGAATCCGCAGCAGGCGGTCATCGTCGGCGCCCTCGACGCCTACGGGAACCTCGCGACGGGCTTCGGGGACCAGGTGGGCCTCGAGGTCACCGGGGGCTCCGGCATCACGGTCACCGACGGCAGCGGCAACCAGATCCAGCCGCAGGGCGGCCTCTACGAAGAGACGGCCCAACAGGGCCAGGCGGTGTTCCTCGTCTCCTCGCAGAGCCCCGGCGGGCTCAGCTACCTCGTCAAGGACCTCGGGGCTGCGGGTGCCGCGAGCGGCACCGCATCCGGCACGATCCTCACGCCATACGCGGCCGAGCTCGGCCTGTCCGCCGGCGGCAGCGTGGTCGCGAACGGCGGCATCTGGGCCGGAGTGCCGCAGCAGGTGACGATCACCGCGCAGGACGCGCTTTCAAACCTCGTCAGCAGCAATGAGGACACCGTGGCACTGGCCGTCTACGGCCCCGCCGGCGCTGCCATCACCGTGACGGACGCCGCGGGCAACACCCTGAGCCCTGACGCGAACGGCGACTACGAGCTCCCCCTCAGCCAAGGCACGGCCACCTACTATGTCACCTCCTCCCTCGCGGGCCTGATCTCCTACGGGGCAGAGGACCTCTCGGTGCCGTCGATCCAGGGTACGACCCTGCAGGCCTCCGTCAGCTCGTACCCTGTGACGCTCGATCCAATGCCGGTGCAGATGACCGCTGCGAACGGCGGGTCGGTCACCGTGCGCAGCGGCACGATCCTCCTCCAGCAGGGGGTGTCCTACGACTTCGAGATCTCCTTCGGCCTGAACGATGCGGCGATGCCCGTGACGCCGATCGTCGAGGTGATCGCCCCGGACGGCGGGGTCGCCTTCCTGCAGGGTGACCAGGCCAGCGTCCAGGGCGGGCCGGAGTCCATCCAGTACGCGGGCTTTAGCCCGGCGCAAAGCGGCGGCTACACCGTCAAGGTGTTCACGTGGAGCCACTGGCTGCAGCAGGGCGGCGAGCCGATCGGCGTGCCGTACCAGATGAGCGTGCAGACGCAGTAGGACAGGAGGGTTCCAGGGGGTGCCCGCTTCGCGACCACCCCCTGGACCACCCGAGTGACGAGTCCCCACACGAAAGGAAGGAAGGCATGCGCGTGCGACTGTGGAGCGGCCTTGCGCTCCTCGGCATTCTCATGGCATACGGCGTGCCGGGTGCCGCGGCGTCGGCGAGCCCCGGCCCGATGGTGAACGTGAGCACCGTAGGCTCCGGCTATCTGCCTGGAGCTACGGTGACGATCCAGGGCAGCGTGACGCTCGGGGGAACACCGGTCGCCGGTGCGGACGTGGCCCTCGAGGCGGACGGTGCGAGCGGACACACCTACTGGGTGGACGAGGTCACGACAGACGGGAGCGGCGATTTCACCGACACGTTCGTCCTGCCCTCGGCAGCGGCCCAGGAGTCCCAGATCAAGATCTACGCGGTGTACGGCACCACACGCGCCACGACGAGCTTCGAGGTGCAGACGCCGCCTCCCGCGCCGAGCGGCGGTGGTGGCGGCGGTGGTGGAGCCGGAGGCGCATCTTCGACGAGCAGCTCCACCTGCACCGACCAGCCCCAGGGCGAGGTCATCGACAGCCAGGTGGGCAGCCAGGGCCGCACCCTGACCTCGACGGACGGCTGCATCATCCTCACGGTGCCCGCGGGAGCCTTCAGCCAATCAACGACGATCACGGTGACGGAGAGCGCGCCGGGCAGCCTGCCGTCGGGCGACGAGACGGCGATCGCACCCCTCTTCGCCATCGACTTCGGCGGCGCGGCGGCCCAGATGCCCATCGGTGCCGAGATCTTCTATAGCGCCAAGAGCGTGGGCAGCGAGCCCCTCTCGCGCATTGGCCTCTTCGTGCAGGACGGTGCGGCCTACCGGTACATCAAGGACACCGCCTCGGCCCAGACGAACTCCGACACCTCCTCGATCAGCGCTGCGGGGAGCTATGTCCTGACGGTCAACACCCAGACCTTCAACGACATAGAGGCCGGCATCTGGCCGCAGGAGGAGATCGACGTGCTGCTCGGCCGGGACGCGATCGTCGGATTCCCCGACGGGGGCTTCCACCCGGACGGCACGGTGACGCGAGCGCAGTTCGTGAAGATGCTGACCCTTGCCCTGGGTCTCCAGCTTCCAGGAACACCGACGTCCGGGGGCTTCACCGACGTCAACCCGGGCGCATGGTACGCGCCGTACGTCGACGCGGCGGTCGCCGCCGGCTTCATCAAGGGCGTGACGGCCGAGACCTTCGCGCCTGAAGCGCCGATCACGCGCGCACAGCTCGCGGTGATGGTCTCCCGCGCGATGAACGGCTACACGCCGGCATCGCCGCTAGAGGTGCAGTTCACCGATCAGGCCCAGATCCCCGCCTGGGCCCTGCAGGGGGTCATGGCGGTCGCCCAGGCTGGCATCCTGCACGGGTTGCCGCACGGCGCCTTCGACCCTGCGGGTCTCGCGACGCGCGGCGATGCGGCGGGGATAGTCGGCAACCTCATCACGGTCACGAACCAGTAGCTCGGATAGCTCCTGCAAGCATCGTGCCAGGGGTTCACTGGGGGCGGCATGAGCCGCCCCCGTGTTCTGCCAATCGCTGTGCAAAGCGGTGTGCATTGCAGCGGGCAGCCAGTGGCTGGTATCATTTCAGTGCTATGTAACCCATGATTATCCCCTCGGGAGGATCCATGGCAAAGAAGCAGAAGACCGCGAACCTGCCGCGCCGGAGACCAAGCGGGGCGAAGATGAAGTCGTCCGCCAAGGTGCGCTCGCAGGCGTTTGTCCTGCCGAAGCTACCTGACTGGGCTGAGTTTATCGGCCCCGCCGCGCTTGCGGTGACACTTCTTGTCGCGACGCTCCTGCGCGGTCTCTACTTCCGTACGGATCAATTGGACGTCGGTGTGGCCGTGCTCGCCATCGGCGCGATCGCGCTGCTCGTGCAGCGTGCACGTCAGAACAAGACGTGGCAGGTCTCCTACCAGGACCTTGCGGTGTTCGGCTTCGCCGCCTTCTCATGGCTCTCGATCCTCTGGGCCGCGGAGGCGCGCCTCGCGCTCGAGCAGGCGATCGTCTACAGCGTCGGAGGCGTCATCTACCTCTACGCCCGCACGCGCGGCGAGGGCAAGCTGACCGATGCCCTCCTATGGGCCCTGGGCGCCACCGCCTTCGCCAGCTGGCTGATGGCAGGGGGCGTCTGGAACTTCCCTGCCGCCGTCACGGTGGTGGACAGGTTCTCGGGCCCGTTCCAGTACCCGGACACGGCAGGGGCCGTCTACCTCGCCACCTGGCTTGGCGCCACCGCAGGGCAGTTCGCTGCGCAGCACCCGAGGGCGCAGTACCTCTGGGCGGCAATTGGGGGGCTAGGGGCCTACCTCTTCGCGCTTACGCTCTCTCGCGGTGCATGGATTGTGGCGCCTTTCGCCGTGCTTGCTGTGCTTGCCGTATCGCGGCCGGGACTGCGCATCGCGGCTCTCGCCCAGACGCTGGTTGTGGGGCTTTTCGGCTTCGGCCTGGCCGCTCTGACCTTCCCGCACTTCCAGAACGCCGGCAGCCATTACGCCCTCCTCTACGGACTCGTCGCCATCGTCCTCGGGGCCTTGGCGCGGACGGTGATCGCATGGCTGCACGAGAGGGGCCTCGACCGCTGGCAGGTGGCCCTTGCCACGTTGATCGTGCTCATGGTCCTGGTGGGTGGTGCGCTGGCTTTCCGCGCAAGGAGCGGCCTCGCGCTCGCAGGCCAGGTCACGGCATCCGTGGCCTTGCCCAAGGGCGTGGATCACCTCTCGCTCCAAATTGCCGGCAGCGGCTCGGCGAAGGCCCAGATCGTATCTCTCGACCGCTTCGGCACCCAGACCACGATCGGCCAGGAGGCGATCCAGCCTGGCAGCGAGACCTGGACGGTGCAGGTGCCAACGAGCAGCACGAGCACGCGCCTCCTCTCGCAGGGCACAGGAAGCCTCAGGCTCGATCGGCTGACGGTGAACGGCAAGGCACAGTCCATGCTGCTCGCGCGGGCGATCCCGCAGTCCATCTATCATCGCCTGATCGGCATCTCGGGTACGGACCTCTCTGTCTGGGAGCGCATCGACTTCTGGCGCGACGGCATGAAGATGTTCGAGGCGTCGCCCATCCTCGGTTGGGGCGGCAACGCGTGGCAGTCCATCTACCAGGGCTACCAGTCCTTCAACTACAGTTCAAACCAGGCGCACAGCTCGCTCGTCGACGCGATGGTCTCCTATGGCATCTTCGGTCTCGCCTTCGTCCTGGCCATCGCCGCGGCCTTCCTGCTCGGCCTGCGCCGGGCGTGGGGCAAGGGCGACGCGGCAGGCGTCGCGATGGTCGCGGGAGCGGCCATCTGGCTCCACTCCCTGATCGACTTCGACCTGTCGCTCGCGGCGGTGCTCCTGCTCCTCTGGTTGGTGCTTGGCGCCATGCCGCAGGTGCAGGCCTTCCGTCTGCGCAGCCCGAGCAGGCTCCTGCCGCAGGTGCTCGGCGTCGCGGCGGGAGGGCTCGCGGTGTGGGTGGTGGTGCTCGGTGTTGCGGCACAGACCGAAGGCGCCTTGCAGCAGCCTTCTCTTGTCCAGATGAAGCAGGCGGCCTCTCTCGACCCCATGTCTGCACAGCTCCAACTCCAGATGGCCGAGGCGGAGCTGCAGCAGGCAGGCTCCTCGCCCTCCTCCAACGCCCTGCGGCAGGACGCGGTGCAGAACGCCTTGGAAGCCTACAGGCTCAACCGTCACAACCAGGCGATCGCGACGCTCGAGGCCCAGATGCAGATCGATCAGGGAGACCTCGCCGCCGCGGTGGCGACGCTGGCCGTCGCACAGCAGGACCAGCCGATGCTGCCGAACACCTACCAGAACTACCTCGAACTCACGACGACGCTCGCGACGCGCTCCCTGGGTCAGCACCAGCTCCCCGCGGCCAAGGGCTACCTGCAGGAGTCCTGGGCCATGTACCAGAGGTTCCTGCGCACCGGCGCCGCGACGCACGAGGTGGCGCCTCAGAACCTGCAGCTGCCGGCAGCGACGCCGCAGCTTCAGCTCTATGCGGGAGAGGCTGCGGCGCTCCTCGGCAAGCAACAGGTGGCAGTTCCGCTGCTGCAGGCGGCGGCGGGTGGCCAGCCGCAGGCGAGCCTCTGGCTCGCCGCCCTGGGCGCCGGCAAGGCGGCAGCGGGGCAGTATGCGGCGGAGAGCCAGTGGCTCGCCCAGATGGGCGTAAGCACGAAGTAGACACGGACCGCGATGGCGCGGATGGGGAGGGATTCGCCGGATGCCGAGGGTGTTGCACATCGTGCAGTCCGGCGATGGTGGCGGGGTACAGCGCCACGTCCACGACCTCGCTCTGGGCCTTAGTGGGCAGACGGCAGGTATTGTCACCGGGACGGAGGGCTGGCTGACCCGTACCGCCCGGGAAGAAGGCATCGAGGTGCGTCGCGCGCCGCACCTCGCGCGATCCCTGGATCCGCGCGGCGTGGCGACTGCGCGCAGGGAGATCGCGGGAACCTGCCAGGACGTTTCTCCCGACCTTCTCCACGCCCACGGCATCTTCGCGCTCTTGGCCGCATTGCCGATGGCCGGCAGCCTGCCGCTCGTCTACACGGGTCATGGCTTCCAATGGCACGACGAAGGGCACCCGTGGGGCCTGAGGCGCCTCTCGCTCGCGGTGCACCGGCGTGCGGCGCGCAAGGTGGCCGCATTCGTGGCCGTCGCGTCGGAATCGGACGAAGCGCGTCGCATAGGCTTTCCGCGCGTCGAACCGATTCCCAACGGTGTGTGTCTCTGGGATGCAGCGGCGGGCCCCGCAGATTCGAATACCTTTGGTGTAGCGACAAGACTCGTCCCGGGGAAGGGCCTCGAGGAACTGCTGTCGGTCCTGGCGGCGGAGCCGGACATGCATCTCTGCATTGCGGGCGACGGTACGATGCGCGAGCGTCTCGCACAGGAGGCGACGCTCCTCGGCTGTGGGGACCGCCTCGACCTCCTCGGCTGGCAGGACGACCTCCGGGCGTTCTACGGGGGGCTCTTCGCGTACGTCAGCCTGTCGCGCAAGGAGGGCTTGCCCTACGGGGTGCTCGATGCGCTCGCCGCAGGACTGCCCGTCGTGCTGAGCGACATCCCGGGTCACAGGGAACTCGTGGACGGGAAGCGCAACGGCTGCCTCGTGACGCCAGGAGATGCGGCAGCCGTCGGGAGCGCACTGCGCAGCCTGGTCACGGATCGTGCCCAACGAACCGCTGCCGGCGTCGCGAGCAGGTCGCTTGCGCAGGAGCGCTTCTCTCTTGATGACATGCTGGAGCGTCATGCCGCTCTGTACGCAGAAGTGGGGAGGCCTGTCCAGTGAGTCGCCATGTGCGCTGGGGACCGCGGCAGTATCTCCTCGTGCTCCTTGACGCCATCATCGGCCCCTTGAGCTTTCTCCTGGCGTTCTACATTCGCTTCCGCGGCCTGCCGGTCGTGAACTTCCACGCCTTCGAAGCGGTCGCCGTATTCGTCGCGGTGCTCGGGGTGGGCATGAATTCGCTCTACGGCCTCTACGAGGAGATCGGATCGCGCGAGGAGGCCTTTGCCCTTTCCGTGACGTCGGCGTTCCTCGTGCTCGTCCTCACCATGGCCCTCTCCTTCTTCCTTCGCGCCTTCGCTCTGCCCCGCAGCGTGATCCTGATCGCGTGGCCGCTCGCGGCGGCGCTCTACGGCCTCGCGCGTGTGGCGTTTGGGCAAGGCACCGCGGAGAACGAGGTGTTGCGCCAGAAGGCGGAGGAACTCGTGCCTGAGGACGTGCTTCGCGAGACGGCGGCGGGCCGGGAAGTGGTGCTGGAACCGGACCTCACGACCCTTCTGCTGTCGACGGCACGGATCGTGCGCCTGCCGGACGGCGTGGCCCTCGCCTTGTCGGCCTACGAGCTCCATCCGCATCAGCGCTTCCTGCGCCGCACCTTGGATATCGCGCTGGGGCTGCTGGGACTGGGACTTCTCGCAGTGCTGATCATTCCGGTGGGGATCGCTGTCATTCTGGACTCAGGGCTGCCGATCTTCTACGGGCAGGAGCGGGTGGGGCAAGGTGAGCGGATCTTCCGCATCCACAAGATCCGTACGATGCGCAACGGGGCGGAGGACGGGACAGGGCCGGTACTCGCCCAGGCGGAAGACGGAAGGGTAACGCCTGTGGGACGCTTCCTGCGCGCGACGCGCTTGGACGAGCTGCCGCAGGTGTGGAACGTGCTGCGTGGCGAAATGAGCATCGTCGGGCCGAGACCCGAACGGCCCGAGCCCCACGAGCAGTTCAAGAAGGACATCGCCGGCTATACGGTGCGCACCCTGGTGCGCCCGGGCATGACGGGGCTTGCGCAGGTCTACGGGAGCTACGCGACGGAGCCGTCCGTGAAGCTGCAGTATGACCTCGTCTACATCTTCCGTTACTCTCTGGGTCTCGATCTCTTCATCATCCTGCGCACGATTTCCGTGCTGCTCCAACCATCCAGGGCCAAGGGCAGAGAGGAGCCGATCCAGTCTTGGACCCACAGCGTACGCTAGGCGCCGTGGACCCGACATACGAGTCCGAGGCACCCTCGTTAGGGTCTCTGCTGAAGCCGAACCGGCTCTCAGAGTGGTCCTGGACGTTGGGCTATACGGCCATCCTCTCCACGCTCACGGTCCTGCGGTACCACGTGTGGCTCGCCACGGATGGAGATATGGGATTCAACATGCAGGCTCTCTGGCTCCTGAGCCATCGGGGCCTTCTGGCGGTGTCGACGTACACGGGGCACCCGGTGCTTGCGGACGCGGCATCGTACATCCTCGTCCTTCTCGCGCCGCTCTACAACGTGGGTGGCGTTGGCTTCCTCCTCCTGCTGCAGGCGTTCGCCCTGGGCCTTGGCTATGTACTCATTCGCAGGATCGCCGAGCACCTCGGGGTGGAATCCAAATGGGCGCACCTCGTTGGCGTCGTCTACCTCATCTACCCGACTATCCTCGGGGCGAACCTGTTCGACTTCCACGCGGACGTGCTAGCGGTGCCGCTGCTCTTCGCTGCGATGCTGGCCGCCCTTGAGGAGCGATGGTTCTGGTACGCGGCAGCCCTGATCCTGGCGCTCTCGGTGAAGGACACCGTGCCGATCGTGGTGATTGGGCTCGGTGTCACCCTGCTCGTGCGCCGGAGGTGGCTTGCAGGCTTGGCGACCATCCTTGCGGGGGCGGGCGTTCTTGGGCTTGACGTCCTCCTGGTCATTCCGCATCTCCTGCGCGGGACGATGACCCAATGGCTTTCGTACTACAACGGGCTTGGGGCCACACCGAGCGCGTTCCTCGAGCATGTGCTGCGTGATCCTTCGGTTCTGGTGGCTTGGGTGAAGTCGTTGCGCGACTGGGAGTACATCGCCTGGATCCTCGGGCCCGTGGCGGTAATGCTGGCCTTGGGGAGACGCCGGGTCCTGGGCGCGTTCTGGATTCCTGCCCTCCTCCTTTTCGAGGCCAACCTGCTGTCGAGTTCAGGAGTCACGACGGACCCGTTCAACGAGTTCAGTCTCCTGGCGATTCCATTCCTCTTCGCCGTGGTGGTCGAGAGCCTGAGCCGTATCCAAGCTGGTAGCGTGAAGCTGCGCAGTGCGGCGTTGGCACTGCCTGTCCTGCTTCTCATGGTGTTCGTGTGGCATGTGCACGGGCCCGACTGGAGCGATAGACCGGGGAATTCCCAGGCGTTGACGGCGGCGTCTGCCTTGATTCCGCAGAATGCCCCAGTTGTTGCGCCGAACGTCTTGGCCGCCTACTTTGCCAACCGTGCGCAGATTTACATGCCTTCCTCTCTGGTAGGCAGCACGCTGCGTAAGGGGACTTACGTGATCTTTGATGCTGCAGATCCCTTGGCACTCGTTGATCCAGACCCTGCCGGAACAGATGCTGCAGTGCTCCAAGCGGTCACAACGCCGGGCTTTGCGAAGCTCTTGTACAATCAGGATCGAGTGACGGTGTACAGGCTTGTTCGCGATGTCCCTGTCACTATTCAGGGGAGCTAAAGAATATGGCCACATCACGCGATATGCTCACACTAAAGCCTCAAGCAGAGACCCTCGGGTACCGGATGCTCCGCCGTGCCCAGAGCCTCGTCCTCTGGTTGGAGCTCATCCGCAATCTGGCAGTGCGGGACGTCGAGGTGCGATACAAGCACTCCCTGCTTGGTTTGTATTGGGCGATCCTCAACCCTCTGGTGACGGCTGGCATCTTCGGCTTCGTCTTCGGCGTGATCTTCCACGCCTCCAGCGGATCCATCCCGTACGTCGTCTTTCTCCTGACGGGCCTCACCTTCTGGAACCTGTTTGCTAATGGACTTATGTCTGCCACGGGTTGTGTAACTGGCAACGCGAGCATGCTTGCCAAGATATACTTCCCGCGCGTCGTTTTGCCAACGGCTGCAGTGTTTGCGCGTTTTATCGATTTTATGTTCTCTGCGCTGGTACTGCTAGTCTTCATTTTATTATACCACGTACAAGTATATTGGTCGGCCCTCTGGATTATTCCTCTGCTTGGTATTCAGGTCGTCTTCACCTTAGGGATTGCATATCTCTTTGCCGCGCTAAACGTGCTCTACCGGGACATGACACAGCTAGTTGGCTTAGTACTTATGGTATGGATGTATATGTCCCCTGTTATGTACGCAGCTTCAAGTCAGACTAGCACCCTTCAAGGCCTGCTACTGATGAACCCCATGGGCGGCATACTTCAGGCAGAGCGTGATCTGCTCTTTGCGGGGCAGCTTACAGAGCCGTCATTCCTATGGTCTGCCGCGGCCTGGGCTGTACTTGCTCTTGTCGGTGGTCTAGCGGTGTTCAAGCGGGTCGAGCCTCTGTTTGCGGAGGTTATGTAGATGGCCGCGCACGTGGTGGCAGAGCACGTGTCCAAGCGGTTTCAGCTTCGTCGCGACCGTTCGGACAGTGTTGGACATCTCCTTTTGCAGATGCTTCCTCGGAGATCAAGACCTAAGCCCGAGCCTTTTTGGGCATTGCAAGACGTATCATTTGAAATCAAGCAAGGCCGTAGCCTTGGTATTATCGGCAACAACGGATCGGGCAAGAGCACTCTGCTCAAGTTGCTGACCCGCACGATGCAACCCACGGAGGGTCGTATCGAGATGAGTGGGCGAATGTCCGCGCTGATCGAGCTCGGCGCCGGATTCCACCCGGACTTCACCGGGCGCGAGAACATCGTCCTGAACGCGTCCATCCTGGGTATCCGCCGGCGGGATATCGAAAGGAGCATGGACGAGATCATCGACTTCGCGGAGATTCGGCCATTCATCGACGTCCCGGTGAAGTACTACTCCTCCGGCATGAATGCGCGGCTCGGGTTCTCGGTAGCAGTGCACGTCCAGCCGCAGCTCCTCATCGTCGACGAGGTGCTCGCGGTGGGGGACGAGGCGTTTCAGCAGAAGTGCATGGATCGCATCTTTGCCATGAAGCGCAGCGGGACGAGCATCATCCTCGTCTCCCACGACCTTGGTTCCATCGAGCGCCTGATGGACGACGGGCTCTGGATCGACGGGGGTGTTGTGCGCGGGCGCGGGGTGCCGCGTGACGTCGTGTACTCGTACAGAAGCTTTCTCGGAGAGACGACGGCAAGGGACGGCGCAGCGCCAAACGCCAAGGAGACGTCCCAGGTCTCTTTCGCGGTGGACGCAGTGGCCATCCGCGGGCTGAACCGCCATGAGCAGAGTATTGCCCCAGGCGACCCTGCCAGCATCCATGTGCGCCTCACCAATGCGACGAGTCAGACGGTACGAGGTTACGTAGGCATCTCGATCCGCAGGCCCGACGGCCTGGAGGTCGCGGAGATCTCGGGCCTGCGGGATCAGCAGCTCGTTGCGATGACACCTGGCACCACGCATGTGGAGGTTCTGACGAGCGAGTTGCGCCTTGCGAGCGGCCAATACGAGGTAGACGTCACGATCTTCGACGACCAGGGCCGACGCCTTGCGAACGCCCGGTCCGCAGGCGCCTTCCGGGTGCAAGGCCAGGAGCGTACATCCGGGGTCATCCTGGTGCCGCACGAGTGGCGGAGGAGCTGAGGGAGGCAACGTGATGCGCATCGGGTTGGATGCACGCTACGCCTTCCGCAGCCAGCGGCGGGGGATCGGACAGTACGTCGCGGAGATTTTGTCGGGTCTCGCACGTCTCGACACCGACGACACTTTCGTCTTGTATGTGGATGCGCAGGCGGAGACTGGATCACTCGCGCTGCCTGAGGGCCGCTTTCAACTTCGCCGGCTTTGGGCACATAACCCCATGACCTTCGAGGAGGTCGCCTTGCCGCTGGCGGCCAGCCGCGATCACCTAGACCTTCTCCATCTGACGGCGAACTACGGACCAAGCTTTCCGCCGTGCCCGACGCTCTACACGGTACACGATCTGATCGAGTTCCTGAGGGACAAGATCGCCCCCTGGCAGATCGATTGGAGGCACCACTACGGCCGGGCGATAAGAATCCATACCCTACCCCGTCAGGCACGCCTCAGCCGCGGTGTCATCGTGCCGTCGGAGGCCACCAAGCGCGACGTATGCTCTGTGTTCGGCATGGTGCCGAGCCGTGTCTTTACGGTCCCCTTCGGCGCTCCGCGCGTTGCGCCGAAGCCCCATGCCGAAGCGCGAAGTCGCCTTCGAGAACGGGGATACGAGGTCCCGGACCGCTACCTCTTTGCGTTCGCTGCGCTGGATCCACGGAAGAACTGGCGGCTTGCTGTGGACGCGTTCGCTTCTGTCTCGCCGGAGTTCCCTGGCACGGAGCTCTGGCTCGCTGGGATGGAAGATACGAATGCATATCCTAATGATGCCCCGCCGTGGCTAAAGACATTTGGCTATCTGCCCAGAGAGGACGTCACGGATCTCTTGCAGGCAGCTGCGGCGTTTGTCTACCCTTCGCTCTACGAAGGATTTGGATTCCCTCTCCTTGAGGCGATGTCATTGGGCGTCCCCGTCATCGCCTCGGATATAGCGTCGATACCGGAACTGGTCGGGAACGCGGGCGTCCTCGTGCAACCAGACCAAGGTGGCGCTTTGGCGGATGCAATGCGGAAGATCCTGCTCGATAACGCACTCCGCGACGACTACGCACGGCGCGGACGTGCGCGCGCATCCACGTTCCGATGGGACGACACCGTGCGAAGCCACATCGAGATCTACCATCGACTTGGGGGTTCCAGGTGAGAGCCCTGATGGTGACCGGGGTTGACCCCGGCCACACCGATCGCGGAGATCGAATTCGAGCGCGCCATGTGCTCGAGGCGCTTGCACGTCGCTGCGACGTCGACCTAGTGCTGGTCGGCCCGACGCCGGACCAGGAAGGCATGGCGGCGCTGCGCGGGCTGGTTGCGCGCGTGACCGTCCTTCAACTGTCAGCGTTTGACCACGGCCTGGGTGCTCTTCGCGCGGCGACGGCAGGTCGACCGTGGAATATGCTGTACTCGCAAGAGTTGCGCGCAAGAGTTGAGGCCACCCAAGCGGAGTATGACGCCGTTATGGCTTTTCAGTTGAAGGTGGCTCCCCTGGCCGCACGTGTGCCGACCGCGATGAGGATGCTCGAACTGACAGACTCCTTGAGTCTATACCGGTCGCTCCTGCCCCGCTCCGAGAGGCGCAGCCGCCTGATACTCACCGGGATCGAACGTGAAGAATCTAAGTGGATCAGCGCTTATGACATGAGTTTCGTATCTTCAGCAAGGGACAAGCAGGCCGTCCTGCAGCATACGCCAGGTACCCGCATAATCGTCGTCGAGAATGGCACGACGGCCTGGGCCGAGCCCGTTCGGCCGGGAGCCAAAACATCGGTGCTGTTCGTAGGCAACCTCCACTACCCTCCCAACAGATCCGGCATCGAAGAGTTCGTTAAGCGAACGTGGCCCTTCGTCTACGAGCGAACAAGGCTTCCGTTGCGCATCGTCGGGGAATGCCCACCTGCCTTCGCGCGCGTGCTGCGAAGGAGCGGGGTGGAATGCGTCGGGTACCTAAAGGATCTTCGCGAAGAGTACGACCGCGCGCTCGCACTGGTGAATCCCGTGCAGTACGGTACCGGCACCAATTCCAAAGTGCTTGAGGGGTGGGCGGCAGGGCTTCCCGTCGTCACCGCCCCGCATGGGGCGGCGGGGTTGAACTGCCAGCGGGGGGAGCACCTCCTCATTGCGGATAGCACGCAAGCCTGGGTCGACGCATTGTCGGGTTTATCGGAATCACCTGACCTGTGGCAGCGCATGAGCAGGGCCGGGGTCCAGCTTGTGTCCGACCGATACAACGTGCGTTACCTGTGGGACTCCGCCCTCCAAGACGCACTCGATCCCGGGAGGCTGGCGCATGCGGATAGGGTATGACGTTCGCATGCTCGCGGGATCCGACCGCCCGAGCGGAATCGGCCGCTACGCCCTTTCTCTAATCTCTGCGATGCGTCAGTTCGGTATAGTGGAACTCTTTTCTGATCGACCGTGGTCGGTGCCGCCTGAACTCTCCGACTTGCGACTAAACGTCCTTCCACCTACGCCGTCTTGGCAACAGTCAAGGCTCCCTTTCGCCCTGCGGACTCGACACATCGACGTATTCCACGGACTGTCCTTCACAATCCCTATTTGGGCGCCATGCAAGACCGTCGTTACGATACACGACCTTGGGTACGTACGCGCAACGTCGACGGTGGCCCCTGACGTGAGGCGCTACCTGTCTCACCTCGCGCCCCAGGCCATTGCAAAGTCATCAGCAATCATCGTACCGTCCGAGGCGGTGCGTGAGGATCTGTCTCGCGCATATCCAAGGCACGCTAGGAAGGCTCGTGTCGTACCGCACGGAGTAGACAACATGTTCCTGCAGCACGACCATACTGAGTCGCAGGAAGAAATACGCCAGACACTGGGCGAAGATCGACCGTATATTCTGGCGGTAGGAACGCATGAGCCGCGAAAGAACCTTGCGCGGCTGGTCGAGGCATTTCGCGAATTGGCTGATGTTTTGCCCCACCGGCTCATCGTTGTGGGTGCAGCGAATAACGAAACGCATATAATTCGCGATAAGGTTGAACCAGATTTGGGGTCACGTGTGCGCCTTCTTGGCTATTTACCGAATCATGAGCTGGTCCGTTACTATAAAGGGGCAGATGCCTTCGTGTATCCTTCTCTTTTTGAAGGGTTTGGCCTCCCGCTGCTGGAAGCCATGGCAAGCGGTTGCCCGATCGCTACCTCGGAACGCCCCTGTATGCCGGAGGTGGCAGGGGAGGCGGCGGTGTACTTTAATCCTTTGAACCGAAGTGACATGCGAGATCAGATTCACCGTCTCTTGACGCACCCGGAGCTCCGCGAAGACTTGCGTCAAAAGGGCTTCCTGCGTGTGCAGGGGTACACTTGGGAGGCGACTGCATCGCGTACCTATCACGCCTACGAGGAAGCGCTTAGAGCCTAAGCAGGCGACCAACCCCCGCAAGGCAGGTGAGGTTATTGCCCCGGGTACTGGCCGGCATCGTGAACTTCAATAGAGCGAATGATCTTCGGCGGCTACTCGGTCGGTTGACGCACATGCGTGAGCATGCGTCGAACTACGTCTTGGATGTGCTTGTCGTCGACAATCACTCGACCGACGATTCAGATGAGGTCTTGGACGAGTTCGCAGTCCGCGGGGTATGCACGATAAGATTGGCAGAGAACCTCGGCGGAGCGGGGGGAGTCCGATGCTTCCACGAGTACGCAATGCAAAGAGATTACGAATTCGTATGGATGCTCGACAACGATGCTCTTCCCAGCCGAAAGTTCTTGGACCGCGTCCTGCAGTATCTTGGCGATCATCCTGATGTCGGAGTCGCGGGTGGACAGGTCCTCTCCCGGAACGACCTCGGGCGTATCGTCGAATGCGGCGCTGTTGTCACGGAGGCCGGAGAACTACGGCCGTTCCTGCTGGACAAGGAGCGACGACCACGGGGCGAAGTGTACGACTGCGATTATGTCGCGTTCTTGAGCACGGTAGTTCGCATGACTTGCCTGCGCGCGATCGGTCCGATGGACGACGCCTACTTCCTCCACTGGGACGACTGTGACTTCGGGGTCCGGGCCAAGCGCGCCGGCTGGAAGGTGGTTGCTCTCACCTCTGCAATTGTCATGCACCCGCCCTTTTCGGGGCGAACACCCCCGCCGCCTGTGCGATACTACGATGAGCGCAATCATCTTCTGTTCCTTCGGAAGAACGCCCCGAACAAACTCTCCCAAGTCGTGAAGCGCAAGTGGGGGTATTGGCGCTACCAAGCGATGTTCGGTGACGCTGCCGACGCCGTGGTCACCCAGGTGGCAATCGTGGATGGGCTCAGAGGAAGGGGAGGACCGAGCCCAACTCTCTATGATCGGGCGACTGCGCCTGAAGTCATAGCGGTCGTCCCAGGCTGGAGCGACATAGAACTTACAGATATGCTCCGAGACATCCCTCTCCACTTTCCCTCCGCCGCTGCGATAGTGCTGCGTGACGCTGATGGTCCCTTGTCCATACCTGAGCGCTGGGAGGAAGTCGCCCAAAAGTATGGGGATCGAGTCGCTGCTATCGTTCCAAGAGGACCGCTTACCATCTGGCATGTTCTCCCGAAGAGAGTATTGGTATACTGGAACGGCAGTTTCATTGAGATACCACCGGAGCTACGGCGCCCTGCGCTGTACGGGCTTAGAACGCTCTCTGAGGGCCCGGGGTTCTTGAGGCGCCTGTGCCGCTATGCAATTAGAGAAACTTACGGGAGGCTCTTGAAACATGCGATCCAACGGGCTAGCGCATTGCATCCAACTGTCGCGGCGGATAACGCGCGGCTAACTGGGGGGATCTAAGGGGGGCTTCGTTGGTGTACGACTACTTGGTAGTTGGGGCAGGATTCGCAGGATGCGTCGTTGCAGAGCGGCTCGCTCGCGAGAAAGGCAAGCGAGTGCTGCTGGTGGAGAAGCGTAATCACATCGGAGGCAACGCTTACGACTGCTACGATGACTCGGGGATTCTCATCCATAAGTACGGAGCCCACATCTTTCACACGAATAGCAAGAAGGTGGTCGACTATCTATCGCAATTCACGGAGTGGACGCCGTACCACCATAAGGTCCTGACGTACGTACAAGGCCAGATGCTGCCGCTCCCAATCAACCTCGACACCGCGAACCGCCTCTGGGGAACAACATATACCTCCTCCGAGCTTGCGCAGGTGTTCAAAAGTCTTTCCGAGCCAAAGGACAAACTGCTCACGTCGGAAGATGCCATCGTCAGTCAGGTTGGGCGCGAGCTATATGAACTGTTCTTCCGCGGGTACACTCAGAAGCAATGGGGCATGGATCCGTCGCAGCTTGATCGCTCTGTAACCAGCAGAGTACCGATCCGTACCAACCGCGACCCAAGGTACTTCACCGATAAGTACCAAATGATCCCGCGTCACGGCTACACAAAGATGTTTCAACGCATGCTGGACACACCTGGTATCTCTCTCATGCTCAACACGGATTACCGCGCCATCATCGATGAAGTGGCGTTTGACAAAGTCGTGTACACAGGCCCGATCGATGTCTACTTCGATGGCATCTACGGGTGGTTGCCGTACCGATCTGTTGAGTTGAAGTTCGAGACCCATCCAACTGAGTGGTTTCAGCCTGCGGCGACCGTGAACTACCCCAACGACTACGAGTTTACACGGATTACAGAGTTCAAGCGCATCACTGGGCAACGAGCGGATCACACGACGATCCTTTACGAATATCCAACTGATGCTGGAGAGCCGTATTATCCGGTACCGGCACCGGAACCCCGGGCTCTCTACAAACGCTACGCGGATGAGGCGCAAAAGCTTAGGTCAGTCGAGTTCGTTGGTCGACTTGCGACGTACCAGTACTACAACATGGACCAGGTAGTTGCGTCGGCGCTGGTGACAATCGAACGACTAGGGTAGTGGTCCACCCAAGCAGAGGAGATGTGATGAAGTGACCCCCGAGGAAGGAGCACTCGAGGCCCGAGTGGTCATCGACACACGGGCGCATGATCGGACTCCGCTAATCTCTTTCATCGTTCCTGTCTACAATGTGCAGGACTATGTGATACAGACTTTAGACTCATTGGCGACCGAGAACTTTCAACAGGTCGAACTGATCATTGTGAACGATGGAAGCACGGATGACAGCTTGGCGCGCGTACTTGACTGGGTCTCCACCATGGAGGCAAAGTGCCTCGTCTTGGAGCAGGCGAACGCTGGCCTATCCGCAGCTCGTACGACTGGTATGGAGTACGCGCAGGGGGAGTACGTCGGATTCTGCGACAGTGACGATTGGGCTGACGTCAACGCCTTCGTGCGGCTAGCCCAGTTTGCCAAGGAGCGGGATTGCGAGGTCGGGTTGCTGAGGTCTGCGGTCTATGACGACATGACGCACGACACGTACGATTTCTACGATGCGGGCGTCTGGGACGGGATCCTTGGTCGAGCCAGTACATTGGTTACAAACTCCATTCGAGAGCCAAGGCTGTTTCGACTGGAGTTTAACGCTAACTACCGGCTTATTCGACGTTCATTCCTCTTCGAGCACGGTGTGGAGTTCCCGCGCGGCAGGCTCTTCGAAGACCTCGAACCTCACTTTGTGGAGATTGTGTACGCGAAGCGTATCGCACTGATGGATGCCACCGGATATTTCTACCGCGTCGCACGTCCGGGAAAGTTGACCTACGATCGCGGAATGCGTCGCTTTGATGTGCTCTACGCAGCGAGGTCGTCCCTCAAGGAGGTTCTATCGGGAGGGATTGATGAGGTTGGGCTTGCAGTGGTGTTCCTGTCCCTTTGCCGAGTGGTATTTTGGTCGGGTCAATTCGTCCCCAACAAGGAACGGCGCAAGTTTTTCACAGGAGCATCCGAAATGTTCCAATCGATGGTCCCGCTCAGTGCAAGGCAGGATGCCATAGTACGGTGGTCCGGCGACGAATTCGAGGCGCTTCTGGTGGCGGCGTTTGCGACCGGTGCAGTGGGATTCCTGGTGGAGAGCAGCTGCGGCAATAAGCGCTCCCTGCTGAAGGCGATGCCAATGATTACGAACCGCGCGCTCGGGGGGCGCGCCAGACGACATGCGCTGCGAAAGGCCCGGAGGATGCTCACGTTCAAGTGAAAGGTTGGTCGTGCTAGATGCTTCGGCAGAGACAAATCGATCCGGTTGTGAGGATGCTCGATGGCCGGGTTCCGCAGAAACTCCTTGAAGACGACGCCTGGCGCATGCGAAACGATTTGCATGGCCCGCAGATGTTCCCGGACCGCTTCGGAGGCAGTTGCGTCCTGATTGGAGCTCGTTCGGGGCTTGAGGCAGTGATCGCCTTAAGGGAAAGGCCCGACGCCACCGTATTCATCGTTGACCCGAACACCGAGCAGCAGAAAACCATTGAAAACATCGCGCAGGCTTTGGACGCCAGTGGAAAACTCCGGTGGTTCACTCACGCCTCTGACTTGACGGCAAATCTCGGGCAAGACTTCATCGCCGATTTCGTCCGCATCGATCTAGCTAACTTTGACAGGGTCACGGTGGCAGAGGTGCTCGCCAACTGGCAAGTCGGTTACTTATGCGGCCAATTTGAGTCGACAGTGTTTGATCCTCTTAAGCTTTACCGTGAATGCAGAGATCACACCAAGCGGTTCTTCCTTAGGTACGCGGACAGTTTCCGCGCGCTCGCCGGAACAGGAGACCCTTCTCGCGTGGAGGTATCAGTGATCGTCCCGGCATACAATGTCGAACCCTGGATCGATGAATGCCTTGACTCGCTGACGTCGCAAGTCATGGAGAGAATCGAGATCATAGTGATCGACGACGGATCAATGGATGGAACCGACGCGAAGATCGACGAATGGGCACAGCGATTCCCAAATCGCGTGGTCGCTGTCCATAGCAAGAACCAGGGGGGGGCAGCTGCCAGGATGCAGGTGCTTCCGATGGCACGCGGTGAGTACATCGGCTTAGTCGATGCGGACGACTGGGTAGACCACGAGATGTACGAGCAGCTTTACCGGGCAGCGATCCTCGATTCGGCGGAGGTATCGCAGTGCGGGTGGCGGGACGTCTACGAGCGTTCCGGACGCATCGTCGAACATCTGAGCCGCAGTGGCAGGGAGGCGAATGGTCTCGGGGTAGTGGACAACGTGCGCACACTGTTGGCAGACCAGCCAACGATGTGGAGACGCATTTACAAGCGGGACTTCCTGTTCGGGAACAACGTCGTGTTCCCTACACATCTGAAGCGCTTCGACGATGCCCCGTTTCAGTTCCAGGCGCTCCTATACGCAACCAGGATCAGCAACATCCCGGAATGCTACTATTCATACAGGCTAGAGAGGCAAGGCGCTACGGTCGATATCAACGATCGCCGCCTGTTTGTGCACTTCGACATTGTCGATTGGATGAATGAGCAGGTCCTTAACGTGACCGATCGTGATGTGGAGACGTACTTCGCGGAATTTGAGATCAACACGCACCGTTGGGCGCTAAGCAAGCTGGACCGCGCATTGAAGAGAGAGTACTTTGTCAAAGCCGCAAGGCAGTTCGTTGAAGAGAAGCAGGTTCTCTCGAAGTGGGATCTCTTTCGCCTAGGCGCGAGGAAGGGGCCGGGGGCACTCGGCTTTGTCGCGCTCTGCATCTTTCAGGCCATGCTCTCCCCTGGTCGATCGAGCCGCGAGACTGGGATGACGGCGCGGACTGCCCAAAGCGCCGGCGAGGTGATCGGGCGACCATAGACTGCCTTGGTGAGGTCTACCGGCGGAGGACTGATTCGAACAGTCGTCGAACTGTGACACGGTGCATTGAATGATGGGGAGTTGAAGGCTCGTGCGTGTACTAGTGACCGGCGGGGCTGGGTTCATTGGATCTCACACAGTGGACAGGCTGTTGCAAGAGGGGCATGAAGTCGCTGTCATCGACGATCTTTCGACTGGCTTTGCCGAGAACGTCAATCCTGCGGCCTCATTCTTTGAGGTGGATATCGTTAACTCCGAGAACGTCGCCACGGTGTTCACTTCGTTCCGACCGGACGCAGTGATCCACCTTGCGGCTCAGATGGATGTCAGGGTGTCGACGCGTGAGCCGCTCTTCGACGCGTCGGTCAACGTGCTGGGATCGTTGAACATCATTCTTTCTGCGCTCGATGCAGGCACGAAGAAGATCGTCTACGCCTCCACGGGTGGCGCAGTGTACGGCGACCCAGAGTACCTGCCCGTGCGGGAAGACCACCCCCTGAATCCGATATCTCAATATGGCATCACGAAGCACACAGTTGAGCATTACCTTTACCTCTATAGGCGGAACCACAGGCTGCAGTTCACTGTGCTCAGATATCCAAATGTCTTCGGTCCGCGGCAGAATCCCAAGGGGGAGGCGGGCGTGATTGCCATCTTCACGCGAAAGCTTCTTCTCGGCGAGGACTGCGTGATCTTTGGAGACGGCAGTCAGGTGCGGGATTACGTATACGTGTCCGATGTGGTGGACGCGAACCTCAAAGCGCTGATCCGGGGAGACGGTCAGGTCCTGAACGTCGGATCGGGCATAGGTCACTCGGTGAACGATGTGTATTCCGCCCTTGCGGCCACGCTGCAGGTGACCAAGCCGCCGGTTTACGGCGACGCCCGCGTCGGCGAAGTATCGGCCATCGTTCTGGACGCATCGCTCGCGAATAGTGCTATCGGTTGGGCTCCGCTGGTCCAGTTCAATGAGGGAATCGCGCAGACGGTGAAGCACTTGCGCGATGTCGCAGCGTCTGGGCAACTTCGTTGAGGGCGTTTCTCCTCGCTGCTGGCCTGGGTACGCGACTCAGACCGCTCACCGATCATACGCCGAAGTGCCTGCTGCCAATTAATGGGCAACCTCTCCTGGCGATCTGGCTCGACCTCCTCGCGCGACACGGCGTAGACGAGGTGCTGATCAACACGCATCACCTTTCAGACCAAGTGGAGGGTTTTTTGAGTTCGGTGCAGACGCACTTGCGCGTGCGAACCGCATTTGAGCCCAAGCTGTTAGGTAGCGCGGGGACCCTTCGCGCGCAGCAGGACTTCGTCGCAGGCGAAGATGTATTTCTGGTTTGTTATGCCGACAACTTGACCGACGCAGATTTGTCTTCCCTTGTGTCAGCGCACCAATCATCCCGCCCCCCCCTTACCATGGGATTGTTCCGGGCAGCGAATCCAAGCGGCAGCGGCATTGTCGACCTGGACGCTGACGGCCTTGTACTGGGTTTTCAGGAGAAACCCGAAGCGCCTAGGAGCGATTTGGCCAATGCCGGCATCTACGTGGCGAGTCAGGAGATCTTTGCTCTGCTGGAGGACCGCATCCCCTTGGATGTCGGCTTCGATCTGCTTCCGAAGCTCGTTGGTCGCATGCGGGGCGTCCTGCTGGAGACTTATCTACGGGATATCGGAACGCCGGAATCCTATGCAAATGCACAAGAGGAGTGGCGGCGTGATCATTAGTCAGACACCGCTGAGACTTTCATTCTTCGGTGGCGGCACCGACCTCCAGAAGTTTTACGGAGCCTACGGCGGTGCTGTCTTCAGCACGGCCATCGACCGATTCGTGTACGTGGTCGTTAAGCGCCGCTTCGACAAGTTGATCCGTGTGTCGTACTCCCATACCGAGATGGTTGAGGAAGTTGACCAGATCAAACACGACCTTGTCCGCGAAGCGATGCGCGTTACAGGGGTGGGACCAGGAGTCGAAATCGTCACCCTCGCCGACGTCCCTTCAGAGGGAACAGGGCTGGGATCGTCCAGTTCTCTTACGGTGGGTCTTCTCAACGCCCTTTTCAGCTACCAAGGCGAGGTGCGCGGAGCGCACGAACTGGCTGAGCTCGCCTGCGACATTGAGATCAAGCGTCTGGGGCGTCCAATCGGAAAGCAGGATCAGTTCATCGCCGCGCACGGCGGACTCCGACACATTCGGTTCGAGCCGGACGAGTCGACGATCTGTGAGACGCCGGCGATTCCACAGGAATACATCGCGGCTCTGCGCAACCGGCTCTTGGCCTTCTTCACAGGAGGCAGCCGCTCATCCTCGTCGATTCTCGAGGAGCAGCGTGATCGAACATCGGAACACGCGGACATCCTCATAGCGATGCGTCAGCAGTCCTTCGATGCCATCGAGGTACTGCGTCAAGGGCGCTTGGATGAGTTCGGCCGGATGTTGGACGAGACATGGCGGCTTAAGCGGCAACTCGCCTCGAACATCACGAACCCTCTGGTGGAGGATATGTACGAGACCGCACTTCAAGCGGGGGCGTTGGGAGGGAAGATCGCGGGAGCCGGTGGCAGCGGGTTTATGCTCCTCTATGTGCCTCCGGAACGTCAGGATCAGGTTCGCGCGGTGTTTGCGTCCAAGACGGAACTGCCTATTCAGTTGGAGGCAAGAGGTAGCCGGATCACATTCCACACTGAGCGTTGACTCATGTTCATCATGGTTGACCGTGACGGAGTGCTGAATGAGGTCGTACACGGAGGCTACGTCACCCGTTGGCAGGACTTCCGGTGGATCAAGAACTCGAGAGAAGCCCTCGGGCGGCTACGGGCAGCCGCCGCCGACCTCGCCATCGTCACGAACCAGGCCGCCATCGGCAAAGGGCTCGCTACGGATCAAGGAATTGAAGAGATCCATCGGCGCATGCTCGCGTCCGTATCTCCGCCAACGCTGCGGCTACAAGACATTTACGTGTGCCCACATCTTGAAGAGGACAAGTGTGACTGTCGCAAACCTCGGCCTGGCCTCCTTCTCAAGGCACTGCGAGATCATCATCAAGATCCTTCTAGGAGCCTCATGATTGGTGACACCTGGAGAGACGCACAAGCGGCGGCAGAAGCAGGAGTACCATTCTTCTTGGTGTATACAGGCATGGGGCGTCTAGAACAAAGTCGGATCCGCAGTGAAGGCGTTCCATGCCTAGGAGTATTCGATGATCTACTTGCTGCAGCCGCCTATCTGATAGGGAAGGAATGAAGGGCATGATGTCATTCGCGAAAGCCTACTTCGATGAACTGCAGCGAGTGAGCGCCCAGATAGATTACGAAGTAGCGCGATCTATGGCAGAGCCCATACTCCGCGCCTGGTTGAAGCGCGGAACTGTCTACACAGCTGGAAACGGCGGTAGCGCCAGTACTGCCTCACATTTTGTGGCCGACCTTCAGAAGTTGACCATCGTTGATGGCCTCCCTCGCTTGAGGGCACTCTCACTCAGCGATAATATCGCCACCATGACCGCATGGAGCAACGACCAGTCCTATTTTGACGTCTTCGTTGAGCAGGCCAGAAACCTTGTTGCCCCGCAGGATGTTGTTGTGTGTATCAGCGGCAGCGGGAATTCGGACAACATTCTGAGGCTTGCCGACTACTCCAGATCGATTGGGGCCACCGTGCTCGGTTTGGTGGGGTACGAGGGCGGAAAGCTCAAGGACAAAGTGGATCTTCCATTGATCACACCATCAAGCAATATGCAGATCATCGAGGACCTGCACTTGGCAATATGTCATATGCTGGCGTCGTATGTTCGGTCAGCGTTGCGAAGGTACGCCGACACAAGTGAATTAGTTGCTGTGGCCACAGACATTGTAAAGTAGCGCTCGGGTAACGGACTGGGCGAAGAAGTACGGGAATTGGGAAGAGCATCCCTGCACTCGTGTCGCCGGAGACATGCTCCGTGGTCAAGCGAGTGCTGAGCAGTCTGCACCAAACCTACCCACCCCACTAAGCTCCTGCCCCGCCTATAATCCATTCGGTGGAGCTCCGGTAGGTACTCGGAGGAACTGCTGCGATACGACGTGCATTTGGCAAAATGGAGTCTTCACCGCAGCAGGTGTCTCAATATTCGACAAGAACTACGCAAGGAGAAGGAGCGGCGTTAGACATTGAGTAGTCGCGTGGAAATCCTTGACGCCCCGAAGGCGCCTCCGCGCGCTGCGCCTGCAAAGGAGCGCAGCAGGTTACAGGAACTCGACTACCTCCGTGCTTATGCGGTGGGCTTCGTTGTCATCCTTCATGTTATCGGTGCATATATGGGCACCAGTCCCGAGCTTGAGCACTTCTTTGCCAACACGGACTTCGGCATGGGCGTGGACATATTCTTTGCCATCTCTGGCTTCGTTATTGCTCAGAGCCTAAGGGAGTTTTGGACCGCGCAGAACGTGCCGCTCAGCACGCTCCTCAGCAAGGCTCTGGTCTTCTACCAGAAGCGGTTCATCCGCCTTTGGCCGAGCGCGGCATTTTGGCTTCTCGTCAGCCTTGCATGCGCGGTCATCTGGCACGCAAACGGAATGTGGCCAAACTTAACCCTGGCATTGAAGGGTGTTGTGTCTGGCTTCGTGTACATCTCGGACTTCGCGAATTACAAGCAACCTACGGTCCTCGGTTACTACTGGAGTCTGGCGATAGAATGGCAGTTCTACGTTGCGCTTCCCATGGTCTTGATATTCTTTCAGAAGAACTGGCTCCGCGTTGCTGTCATCTTTGCCGCAATGACCACATCGATCGCCCTCACGCCGGGAGGGCCGAGTTGGTGGATGTTCCGCTTCGACGGCATTGTCTACGGTGTGATCGCGTACGTTATGTTCCAGCAGGTGGGCGTGGTGTTACCGCGGTTCAAGACCATAGAGCATCCGCTAGGAAGCGCAGTGTTCACCCTAATACTTCTAGTCGCCATCGCTGTCATCCCGCCAGCCGTACAACCCTACCGCATTGGCGCGTCGTATGCGGCCCTACTTGGCGCGGTACTGGTTTCTTTCGGCGCAGCGAACAGAGGTTACATCAGCACGTTCGGCATGAAGCGCTTTGTGTCGTGGCTGGGCTCTCGCTCGTACACAATCTACCTATGTCATTTCCCCGCCCTGCTGATCGGTCGGAGTGTCATTGCGCACTTCATCACCGTGTACGGCGCAGAGAACCCAACGCGGCCAGAGCTGTTCGCCTCCTTGGCGTTAATTCTTGCGTTGATCGCCATCATGGGCGAGTTGTCCTATAGGTTCATCGAGAAGCCGAGTCACAAGGCTAGTCAGGCCATCAGCTTCCGCATCCGCGAAGGTTAGACGAACAAGGTGAAGAGCCCCCTCCTGGTGGATCACAGACCATAGCCCCTGGGAGCCGGAGAACATCGACAGGGTGTGCGCTCGCGAAAACTGGTGCCGACGCGCAGCGGTCCAGAAGGATGGAATGAGGGTGGTGGACGCCGGCTGAAAGACCTCTTGAGAGGCAATCAAGGGGTTGGCGCGGTGAGCGGAACATCGGAACATGTCCAGTGCTGTAGAACATCTCACTCGTGTCACCGCGTCGGTTGGCGAGTGGCACAGGATCGCACCTTGACGTCTGAGCTTGTTAATGGTTGCGCCAGATACGTTAATTAGCGTACCGTGCTATTCAAGACAGTTGAACAGAAGGAGTCTGGGCATGCGGCGAGGACCGAGCGGGCGATATGAGACGGTGCGCGTCGGTGGCGAGCCGGTGCGGTCATTCATTCCGCTGCCCCTGCCTCCCGCTCCGCCGATCGCGATGGATCCTTCCTTGCAGGCTCTCCTGGAGAAAGCCCTTCTCGAACTGGGACGGCTTGATGGCGTCTCGAACCTTCTGCCGGAGCCGGATATCCTGCTCTATGCCTACATTCGCAAAGAGGCAGTCCTATCCTCGCAGATCGAGGGAACCCAGTCGTCGCTTTCCGACCTGCTGCTCTTTGAGATTGCCGAAGCTCCAGGGGCTCCCCTGCAGGACGTCGTGGAGACGTCGAACTACGTGGCTGCGCTTGAGTTCGGTCTTGCCCGGCTCAAAGACGGGTTCCCGCTTTCGCTCAGGCTGCTGCGCGAGATCCATGGAACGCTCCTCGCGCACGGACGGGGGAGCGACCAACTTCCTGGGGAGTTCCGTCGGTCCCAGAACTGGATCGGTGGGTCACGGCCCGGCAACGCGCACTTTGTTCCGCCGCCGCCCCATATGGTGGTGAAACTGATGGGAGATCTTGAGAACTTCCTTCATGCACGCGATACGAGCCTCGGCATACTCACACGGGTGGCTCTCGCACATGCGCAGTTTGAGACTATCCACCCATTCCTCGATGGCAACGGTCGTCTCGGACGTCTGCTCATAACCCTCCTTCTCTGGGACGCAGGCGTCCTCTCACAGCCGCTTCTCTACCTTAGTTTGTTCTTCAAGCAGAACCGCGCCGAGTACTATCGCCTCCTTGACCTTGTTCGATCCGACGGCGATTGGGAGGCATGGATCGCGTTCTTCCTGCAGGGGGTAGCGGAGACTGCGTCCGGTGCCGTGCGTGCCGCAAAGCAGCTCACCGCGATTTCGGACGCCGACCGCGAGAGGGTGCAGGGAAACGGGCGGGCGGCCGGCTCTGGCCTGCGGGTCCATGCCGTGCTGCGCGAACGTGCGATCCTCTCGGTCCGCTATGCCGCCGAGCGCACAGGACTTTCGTTCCCCGCCACGGCCAACGCCGTGCAATTGCTCGAACGCCTGGGCATCGTGCGCGAAGTCACAGGGCGGCGGCGCGATCGCCTTTACGCCTACGAACGTTACCTCGCTGTACTCGCAGAAGGTCTTGAGCCGCTCTAGGCAAATCGCGGGTCAAGTCGGCAGGAGAACAGACGGCCACAGCGCATTACGTGGGACGTGCGACCTCTTTCCGCTCACCAGGTTACTGAGCGCCTGACAGCAGGCGTGGCCTCCACGGACTTGGGCGCCTTGGCGGGAGACTCGGTGGCACCGCTCGCGAGCGAGGTCGATACCACCCGACCATCTGACGACTCCGCCCTGAGCGATGCAGATGGGTCACGCCGAACCGCGGGGACTTTTGGGACATGCAAGCGAACCGCCTGCCACGTGGGGAAACCGTGCGGAAGCCAGAACGGAGGGAAACGCGATGGACGGGATCGAGCGGCCGCAGGACAATCGCTACGTCGCGCGCCTGGGTCTTGCGGGTGCTCCGAGCGTCGAGGCCGCGTACGTGCGGATCGGTCCACAGTTCTTGCGCCTGATGGTCGTCGCGATCATCGAGCGCGGTGCGCCGCTGGATCTTGGACAAATGGTGGACCGGCTTGCGAAGGCCGGCGTCCGGTCCCGGATCGGGGACCTGGGTGTCTCCATACAGAAGGCCTGGGCCGGACGATCGCCGATCTATCGCGACACGCAGGGCCGCTTCGACCTGGATCTGCAGGCGGACGACCTCGGGTATATCCTCAGAGACCTAGCGCTTCTACCCACGGCGCCGCGACTGGAGCCGATCATTGCCCCGACCCCCGCGCCACTCCCCATAGGAGCACCGGACGAGCCGCTCTCCAAGGATGAGGTGACAGCGGCTTTCCGGGACGCCAGCCTCTACGGCCTTGCGGCTTTCAGGCAGGTGGCCGCCGTGCTCGAGGCGTTCGGCTGGCCCCAATCGATGGAGGCGGTCGAGGGCATCCTGCACGGTTTCACCAAGTGGCGCTTCTCGTTCGACCCGACGCGCGTCCCTTTCTGGAAGACCCCGCTCGTCGGCATCGGCGACGATGGCCTCCTGCACCTGAACCCCGGCTGTCCCGAGGTCCTTGCCCTGCGCGAGACGGTGCGTCGGATGGCGGCTCCGCGGCTTGCGCAGGAAACATCGCGGCTCAGGGCGGAGGCCATCTCGAAGGCCATGCGGGCGCGGGAAGAGCACGCCCGGGCGGCGGAGGCCGCGCAAGAGCAGGCGAGAACCCACGCAATCCTGCGCGTGGTGTACCAGAGGGGCGAGGCGCCGAGCTGCGCGGCCCTGCTCGACGTCGAACGCAGGGCCATACGGACGTTCCTGCCGGCAGAGATGGGGGAGCTCTCGCAGGCACTGCGGGCATACGACGTGCTGTCCGGCCTCGACGTCCGCGAGGCGCTCGAGATGCTGCGGGAGGACCCGCACGACTGGCGGCTCGAGGAACTGCGCCCACTCGAGCGGACGTGGAAACTGAACCGATCAGGAAGACGCCTCAAGATCACCTTTGAGCTTGCGAGTGGCTCCACCACCGGCATCACGCGTCCGCTGGGCAAGCCGGAAGACTTCGCCGCCCACATCGTGAAGGGTGCCTCGGGCAGAATTCGCCGCCGCCTGGAAAGCGACGTCAAGGCGCTCTACGCCTTTCGTCAGTACGCGGTACTCCACGGCTACGTGCGCCTGCGCTGGGGCTTCCTGGACGAGTTCCTGTTCCTCGATTGGGCGTCCTCGCGCCGCGCGCCGCTCCTGCCGGAGCTGCGCGCGGCGATGGAGGCCAGGGAAAGGCTCGAGGTGGTGGTCGGGGGGGCTCCCGGCTGGAGTGATCCATGGTCGAGAGCACACCCCTGCACGGTGACGCAGATTCTCGAAGGGCACGCCGTACTCGCGTTCCCAGGACAGCCGTACGCCGAGATGATCCCTTTCGTGGACATCCAGGCCCTGCGGCCCTTGACCGAACGGCAGGACGGCTCGCGATCGGGGCCGCGGCCGGCCGACTGAAGGGCAGACCGCCTTGCGACGACCTATGTCGCCCCGGCGCCGCGGCAAAGACGTGATACCATGCACGCCCGGCGTCGCGGTGGACGGACATCACCGCAAAAGAGTGACCACCCCCGGTACGAATAGAGCCGCAGTGGCCTCGGTTGTGCTTGACCGTGCCGGGACCCTGTGGCACCCTCGAGGTACTTGACCTTCGGTCAACGAGTTTGCCCGCACTTACGGGGGGCGGCATTTGGCCAGGGAGCGACCTGCGACGGGCTTCAGGGTCTGGCGCGCCATCAGCCCGACGGCCCGCGGACTCATAGAGGTCCGGGCCCTGCGCAGCTTGGCGCAGGGGCTCTTCATCGTGGACTTCACGCTCTACCTTCGCGCCGCCGGCTGGGGAGCGGCGGCCATCGGCGCTCTCCTGACCGTCGAGGGTCTGGTCGGTTCTGCACTGATGCTGCTGGTCGGCATGCTGAGCGACCGCTACGGTCGCCGCACCTTCCTGCTCGGGTACCAGGGACTGGTGGTCGCCGGCATGGCCGTCGTCCTGCTCTCACCGTCGCCCTGGACGGTAGCCGTGGTGGCGGTCGCACTCGGACTCGGGCGTGGGGCGAACGGCGCCGCGGGGCCGTTCGGGCCGGCCGAGCAGGCGTGGCTCGCGCGCATGGTGCCACACACGCTGCGGGCGCGTGCCTTCAGTCTCAACAACGCCTCCACCTTCCTCGGCATGGGGATCGGTTCCGCCATGGCCGGCTTGGTGGTGCTCTTGACCCACGTGCTGCAGGGACCGCGGATGTACCTGCCGATCTTCGTCTTCGCCGGGCTCATAGCGGCGGTGAACGGCGTGCAGCTCTGGAGGCTGTCCGAGGCGCCGCAGGGCGCCACATCGCGCGCAGACGAGGCCGCGATGCAGACCGCGCCCACGCCGCAGCCTGACCTGCGCCGTGCGCAGAACGGCGCCCTTGCCCGCCTGATGGCCGTGAACGCGATCAATTCCTTCGCCATCGGCATGGTGGGCCCGCTGATCCCCTACTGGTTCGCCGTCAAGTTCGGCATCGGTCCCGAGGTCATCGGACCCTTCTATGCCCTCACCTATGTGGCCACAGCCTGGGCGTCGGTGGTCACCGGCGAACTCGCGGCCCGCATCGGCATCGTGCCTGCCGTGGTGGCCACCCGCACGCTCGGGGTCGCGATGATGGCCGCCATCCCGCTGCTGCCGACCTACCCCCTGGCGGCTGCCGCCTACGCCCTGCGCTCGATGGCCAACCGCGGCTCGGCAGGGGCGCGCAACGCCATGGGCGTCAGCCTCGTCGGCGACGAGCGCAGGGGTCTGGCCGCCAGCCTGAACGGTCTCAGCATGCGGTTGCCGTCGTCGCTCGGCCCTGCGCTCGGCGGCTGGATGTTCTCGCTGGGCAACCTGGACCTGCCGTTCTTCCTCTCGGCAGCCCTGCAGCTCGGGTTCCTCGTCCTGTTCGGCCTCGCCATGCGCGATGCGGAAGCGCTTGCCGCGCGCACGGACGCTGCGGGCTGACCGTTTCGGCTGTGCCTCGTGGAGCGATATTCCGGATCTTGGACGCCCCTGTGTGACCGCTGACCTGTGGAGTGGCGGTGAGATTGGGAGTGCGCGGCTTGTGCCCGGGCTCGGCAAACACATCGTCCACCCACGCGGTGAGTTCCGCGAGGGCCATCTCGTTTGGCAGGACCGACGGATGCTCCGAGACTGCACGCGCGGCGGACAACGTCCGCAACGACGACGGGCGGCTGGGATCTTGTCTGTCGCTCTCTGCCTCGTGAAGCGCCTTGCATTCCACCATGTGCGCCAGGCGGCTGCGGATCTGCAGGACCGGCGGGCAACTCCTGCCAAGCGCCCGCGACCGGAGCGGACAGCCCTGCCCCTCCAGCGACAGCCCAAAAACCGTCGACGCCGGCGGTGGACGCCTGGCGCATCCGCAGCGCACGGCCATCGAGCAGCGTGTTGGTGCGTTCGCAGCGCGCCGCCGCGACCGTTGCGCGAGGGCACCGCATGCACCTCTGCACCGAGTGTGGGGAGACTCATCCGGGACTGCGCGGGTTTGCGGCTGTGGCTGGCAGATGGCCAGGCGGACAGGCGGGAGATCGGGGGTCCCTGCGGCGAACCTTCTGCCTCAGGACGGACGAGCCTGAGCGAACATGCCACGGTGGCCCGCGCGATGCCTTCGCGCGGCAGATGACGACAGAAGGAGTTGGACGATGGACCAGGGGCGGCGCCGCAAGGTGGCGGAAGACGGCTCGTTCGTGCTCCCGCCGGAGGCACTCAAGGCCGCGGGACTCTGGCCCTCCGAGCCCGTGGAGATCCTGGTCAAGGCAGGGACCATCCTCGTGCGCCGCCAAAAGGCGCCCGCCCCGGACCTCGAAGGAGTCCTGAGGGATCGGTTCGGCCTGCAGGCGTTCCGGCCCATGCAGAAGGATGTGATCCAGGCCGTCCTGGCGGGCGAGGACACGCTCGCCGTGATGCCGACCTCCGCCGGCAAGTCGCTCTGCTACCAGCTGCCTGCGCTGGTCCTGCCCGGACTGACACTCGTCGTCTCGCCACTGATCGCCCTGATGCACGATCAGGTGCGCTCGCTCACACGCAGGCGCATCCCCGCCATCGCGATCACGAGCGCCCTCTCCGGCCCGGACCTGGCGGAGGCGCACCTGAGGCTGCGCGAGGGCAAGGCCAAGATTGCCTTCGTGGCACCAGAGCGCCTGCGCAGCCCGGACTTCCGCGATGCGCTCCAAGACGTGCGGGTGGACCTCCTCGCCATCGACGAGGCGCACTGCGTCTCGCAGTGGGGCCATGACTTCCGCCCGGACTACCGCTTGATCCAGGACTTCCGCAGTCTGCTCGGCGGCCCGAGGCTCCTTGCGCTCACGGCGACGGCACCACCGAAGGTGCGCGAGGACATCGTCAGGAGCTTCGCCATCCAGAAGGTCTTCGTGGCGCCGTGGGACCGGCCGAACCTGCGCTACGCCGTGCTCGCCGCGGCGGACGAGGAGGAGCGCCGCTACGAGGTGGTGCGCTGGCTGAGGCGCATCGAGAGCGGATCGGCGATCGTCTACGCGACGACGCGCAGCCAGACCGAAGCCTGGGCGGCAGACCTCACCGCGGCCCTCGGCAGGACCGTTCTGCCCTACCACGCGGGCATGTCGAAGGAAGACCGCTCTGCGGCGCAGGAGCGCTTCATGACGGGAGACGTGCCGGTCATCGTCGCCACCACCGCCTTCGGCATGGGCGTCGACAAGCCGGACATCCGCATGGTGCTGCACGTCTCCGTGCCGGAGTCGGTCGAGGCGTACGCGCAGGAGAGCGGCCGCGCGGGTCGAGACGGCCAACCGGCCTGGGCCGTCGTCTGCAGCGTGCTGCACGACGACATCGACGCGCGCCTCTTTCTCCTGGAGCGCGAGAAGCCGGACGAAGGCTGGCTCACAAGGCACCTCGAGGCGCTCGTCGCCGCCGAGGTGCAACGGCCCCACCGCTTCGCGATCAGCGAGAGCGAGCGGCCGCAGGCGACGCTTCTCCTGTCCGGGCTCGTCGAGCGGGGCTTCGCCGTCGCCGGCAGCCGCGAGCGCAGCCTGGAGGCCGTGACCCTGCGGCGCCCCCTGAGCCCTGACGACGCGAAGGAGATCGTGCAGGACATCCTGCGGCGACGGTCGGCGAAGCTCCGGCGCTTCGACGCCATGCGCGGCTACCTCGAGACGCGATCCTGCCGGCGCTCCTACCTGCTCGGCTATTTCGGCGCAGCGGAGAGCGTCCGCAGGCCGGCCATCTGCTGCGACCGCTGCCAGCCAGGGGCGTTCCGGGCAGCGCCCGCAAGAGCGGTGCCCAAGCCGACCCGCGCCCTGCCGAAGGCCGGAGGCAGCCGGGTTCAGGCGCTGGGATCCAAGGCGCGAGCCGTCCCGGACCCACTGCCGCAGGGCCGCCCTGACGGCGCAAGGGGCGAGAAGGCGGACGCGGCGCTGCAGGCGCTCCTCGCCTGGCGCGGGGAGCGCGCGGGGCGCGAAGGCGTAGCGGACGACGAGATCGTCACGACGCGGGAACTGAAGATCATCGCCGCCGCCCGGCCCGCCGACGTCGGTGCCCTTGGCCGCCTCGGTGTCCTGCGCGAGCCGCGGCTCGCGGTCTTCGGGGCCGAGATCGTGGCCACCCTGCGGAAGGCGGGGCGCAGGCCGCCTGCCGCGAAGGGGCGGCAGGGCAGGCGAGGCTGAGGGTTGGTCGCCGTCGCAAGCTACAGGTTGTGTTGCGCCGCGAGATATGCCAATATCGCAATATAAGAAAGGAAGTCTTAGGCGATGGCACAGGTGACGGCGGGCACCGCGACCGCCCGGCCGCGGGCACAGGAGACGCAAGACGCGCTCGTGCGCTTCTTCAAGGGTCTTGGCAACGCAGGCCGCCTCAGGGTGCTCGAGGCGCTGCGCCAGGGCGAGCTCTGCGTCTCCGATGTCGTGGCGCAGACGGCGCTGCCCCAGGCGCAGGTCTCGACGGCGCTCTCCTGCCTGCGCTGGTGCGGCTTCGTCGACGCGCGCCAGGACGGTCGCAGGGTCTACTACCGCATCGCGAGCGAGCGTGTGGGCGAGATCCTGCGGCTTGCGGAGCTCATGGTCTCTGACCATGCGCAGCACCTCTACAGTTGCGTCGTCCTCGGGGAGGAGCAAGAACAGGAAAGGCAGTTCGCCAAGGCGGACTTGCACGAGGAAGACTTGGAGGAATGAAGATGGCTGAACTGCGGCGCCTGCGGATGGAGGTCGAGGGGATGACCTGTCCAGATTGCACGCTGCACGTGCAAAGGGCGCTCGAGGCGGTGGGCGCCAAGGCGGTTCAGGTCGACCTCGCGCGGCGCGAAGCGCGCTTCGAGGCCGGGACAGAGCTTTTGGACGACGAGCTTTTTGCCGCCGTGCGCGACGCGGGGTACGAGCCCGTCGCCGTCAGGCCTTTGGCGGCCCCGGAGGAGCGGCGGCGGACTCTGCGCGGCAAGGGGGACGGCCAGGCCTGCGACCTCGCCGTCATCGGGTCGGGCAGCGCCGCCTTCGCCGCGGCGATCCGCGCGCGGGACCTTGGCGCGAAGGTCGTCATGGTGGAGCGCGGCACCGTCGGCGGGACCTGCGTCAATGTCGGCTGCATCCCGTCGAAGGCGCTCCTCGAAGCGAGCCGTGTCTACCACGAGGCGGGTCACCATCCCTTCGCGGGCATCGCGACGTCCGCGGGGGCGGTCGACATGGCGAGGCTCGTCCGGAGCCGGGACGAGCTTGTCCAGACGATGCGCAAGGAGAAGTACCTGGACCTCGTCGATCTCTATGGCTGGGAGCTACTGGCTGGCGAGGCGTCCTTCCTGGACGCGCGGAGCCTCAGGGTGGGAGAGCGGCGGATCGAGGCCGGGTCCATCCTGGTCGCGACGGGTGCGAGTCCTGTCGCGCCCGAGATTCCAGGGCTTCAGGCGGCGGGCTTCCTGACGAGCGAGCAGGCCCTCTCGCTCGACCGCGTGCCGCGGCGCATCGCCGTGATCGGCGCGGGCTACGTGGCGCTCGAACTCGGCCAGATGCTGCGCCACCTCGGCTCAGAAGTGACCATCATGCAGCGCGGCGAGCGCCTGCTTGCGGGCTACGAGCCGGAGATCGCGGCCGCGATGGCCCAAGTGCTCGCGGACGACGGCATCGAGGTGCTTCTCGGGGTGCGCTACCTCGGCGCGAGCGGAGGCGACGGTGGGCGGGAGCTTCAGGTGCTCCACCAGGGCAGCGAGCGCCGGATCGCGGCGGACGAGATCCTCGTCGCCGCCGGCAGACGCCCGAACACGGCCGCGATGGGTCTCGAACGGGCGGGCGTCAGGACGGGCGGCCGCGGCGAGATATTGGTCGGGCGGCGCCTCGAGACCTCGGCCCAGGGGATCTTCGCGGCCGGCGACGTCACGGGCGGTCCCGCCTTCGTCTACGTCGCGGCCTATGAGGGCTCGATCGCGGCGGAGAACGCTCTGGGCGGGTCGCGGGAGGTCGACCTGAGCGCCACGCCCGCCTGCATCTTCACGTCGCCGCAGATCGCGTCGGTCGGGATGACGGAGGAGGAGGCCAAAGGCGCCGGGCGTGACGTGAAGACAGCGGTGCTGCCACTCGCCTACCTGCCGCGGGCGATCGTCAACCGCGACACGCGCGGCGCCGTGAAGCTCGTCGCGGACAGGGGGAGCGGGGAGCTTCTGGGGGCGCAGATGCTCGCCCCCGGGGCGGGCGACGCCATCTACGCGGCGACGCTTGCCGTGGCCCACCATCTCACCGTCGATGACGTCACCGCCACCCTGGCCCCGTACCTCACGACCGCCGAGGGTCTGCGGCTCGCAGCCCAGACCTTCGACCGCGACGTGTCGACGCTCTCCTGCTGCGCAGGCTGAGCCGCACGCACGAGGCCGCGAGGGGAAGTCCTTTCGGACGCGGCTGCTCTCGGTTCAAGGCCTTACAGGCGTCGCGCCCGCAGCACCGCTTGTACTTGCGCCCGCTGCCGCAGGGGCAGGGATCGCCGCGGCGCGTGCCGTCCGCCCGACGCAGCGGCACGCAGTCGGAAGGGACGAAGCTGCGGCGCGGCCTTCTGCAGGCCGCGCTCTGGGTTGATGAGGAAGTCCCTGAGGGGCAGGAAGGAGCGGACGTCGTCCACGCGCACGACGAGATCGACGGGCGGAGCTTCGATCCTCTCCCCGGCCGCCTCGTCGGGCCCCGGTAAGCATGAACGGGATCTCGCCGTCGGACGCTTCGTGGATCTCGAAGAGGTCCCGCAGCATGGCGGCAAGGAGCCCGGAGCATCTCCTCGTGCGGTACCCCTGCGCGGCGAGCAGGGCCGCGCGCATGTACAGGGGCCCTCCGCGGCGTTGCCTCGCCGGGCAGGGGACAGATACCTCCCGCGTCGAATAGAGAACTCTCGTGTTGCTCCGGGATCTTCACTCAGAGCACGTTGCAGGGAGGCACAAGATTGGATAGTGAGCCGATGCTGGTGGATGAGCCGAGGACTCTCGTGCCCGATGAGGTTCTGGCGACCTGGAAGACGCTTGCGACGGTCATGGCGAGGTTCCGCCGCCTGAGCCAGCAGGCAGAAAAGGCTACGCAGCGCTGGGATCTCCGCCTTCTGCGCCAGCGCGTTCCAGAAGTCGCCCAGGCGGCCAGCGAGGTCGAGGCCGCGGCGCGAGCTGCGGAGGCTGCACTCGCCGGCTTCAGCGCTGCCGATTCCACCCCTGCCGCGGCCCAATACGCGGAGGAGATCGCGCGGGCCGCATCCCAGCTGCGGCTGCCGCTCCAAGGCGCCTTTCCGGAGTATGAGGCGTTCCCGCTGAAGGTGACGGTCGACCTCGTGGGCGAGCAGGCGACGATCGGCCGGCGCAGGACCACGACGCTTGAGCCCCTGGCGCTGATGCGCGAGGTGCAGGCGCGCCACCAGGCGCTGCACCGTTCGAACTTCAACGCAAAGCGCTTCATGCGCGCCCTCGTGGAGGCTTACGACCTCCTGAAGCGGGCCGGCAAGGCGAAGGGCATGGACGTTCCGCTCCTCGCCATCTACGAGATGCTGACGCTGCGCGGCGGCGCGGGGGAATACACAAGGGCGGAGTTCGCCTTCGACATCTACCGCCTGCGGCGCGAGTCCGACATGATGTACGACGGGCGGCGCAGGCTGAGCTTTCTGAACGGCCGGACAGGGAACTTCCCGGTGCCGAATGCCAAGGGCGGCGTGGACCCTTTGAGCGCGCTCAGCATTGCGGAGGTCGAGGTCAGTGACGGACAGTAGGCCTTTCGTCGATCCGGGCGGGCTCGTGGCGTTCTGGCGCGACCAGTACCTGCGCTCGTACGTCGCCGATGGCGGTTCGGCAGTGAAGTGGCTCAGCGGGCGCGAGGGCAGTGGCAAGACGGCCGTGCTCGAGGAGATGCGCCGCGTCGCCGAGGCCGAGGGCTACCTCACGGCCTGCGTGTCGGCCCGTGCGGTGCAGATCGGCCGGTTCGACGAACTCTACCGCGCGATCCTCGCAGACCTCTCGCTCGAGGGCATCGCCCGCCTCTTTGCCGCCGAGGCGGCGAAGCGCCTGGGCGCGGTCGACTTCACACCTGGCGTGGACGGCGATCTCGAGGCCTACCTGCTCCTCAAGGGGCGTCCGCCTGCAGCGGTCGCCGCGGACCTCGCAGGTGCCCTCGACTTCCTCTACGCCGATCGCAACATCGCGTCACCCGTGGCGACGGCCCTGCGCCATATCGCCGCGGCGGCGCTCCGGCCGTTCGTGGATCCGGAGGTCCACCGCGAGACGGCGAGCACCTGGATCACGGGCGGCAAGGTCTCCGCGACGCAGCGCCGGCGCGCCGGCATCGGCATGACCCTCGACCGCTACGGCGCGCGCGAGATCCTGCGCTCGCTCCTGCACGCGAACCGCCTCGTCGGCGGCAAGGGCCTTCTCGTGGCGATCGACGATATCGACGCGCTGCTCGGCGGGGACGCCGCGGTGCGCTACACGCCGCTGCGGCGCGACGACGCGTTCGAGGCGATGCGCGAACTGATCGACGAAGGTGCGGGCATGCCGGGCCTCTTCACCCTGTTCGCCGGTCGTCCGGAGATCTACGCGGACGAGCGGGCTGGGCTCGGCAGCTACCCGGCGCTCGCGATGCGCGTCGCGCCGGAGGTGCGCAGCCAAAGGCCCAATCCCTACGAGGACCTGCAGGACCTGGACGCGATCTGGCACCAGGACTGGCCAAGGTGGCGCGAGCGGCTGGCCGAGGCCTACGGCGCGACGCAGGGGGACGCCATCGAGTCGAAGGCCCTCTTCGCCATGGGGCCGGTCTCCCCTGTAAAGATTCTGGTCGAGGCGATCCGCACAAAGGAGGGCGGGGTCGGTGGAGCGTAGCATAGCGCGCACCTGCATCGAGCACCTGCGCGCCGGGGTGCCGTCGCGTCCCGTCGCGGGCGTCCTGTCGGCCGGGAGGACGCGGCTGCTCTCGGAGATCGAGGAGGACCTCAGAGCGCTGGAGAGCGGCCGTACGCGGCGCAGCATGCGCATCATCGCGGCGAACTACGGCGACGGCAAGAGCCATACGCTGAACGCCATCCGCACTCTGGCCGAGCGCGGGCATTTCCTGGTGAGCCAGCTGACGGTGAGCCGCGAATCGCCGCTGGACCGCGTCGAGCGCATCTACCGCAAGCTGCTCGCCAGGACGTACTACCCCGGGCTCGAGCGGCCGGGCATCGATGCCCTCGTCGAGGAGATCGAGCGGCGTCCGGAAGCGACGCAGCGCCTGCTCCGCTACGCGCAGGCCAAGCTCCACCCCAAGGTCGGTCTCGTGCTCGAGGCGAGGCTGGAGGGCAGGCGCGGCGACATCGAGCCTCTGGAGCGCGACCTCTCCGGTTACTTCCTGGCCACGCCTGAGCTGCGCCGGGCCTACGCGGACAACGTGGGCGCCGGGATGCCGGCGATCGACCGCTTCAAGCTGGACGACGCGTTCGACTACCTGCGCCTCGTCGGCGAGATGGCGACGGTCGCCGGACTCGCGGGCTGGGTGATCCTGATCGACGAGGTGGAGATGATCGGCAGCGTCGGCAGGCGCGCCCGCGCGAAGTCCTACGACTTCCTCCTGCGCCTGCAGGATCGCGCGCTACTGCCGCAGACCTACAGCGTGGCGGCGGTGGCCGCCTCGTTCCAGCAGACGCTGGCGGAGCAGCTGCGCGAGGGGGATGACCTGCCGCTCTGGCTGCAGGCGCGCGGCGAGGAGCAGCTGGCGCAGAGGATCCGCGAACCCATCCGCCAGCTGCAGAACGCGCCACACCTGCCGCCGCTCTCCGAGGCGGATCTCGCGCAGGTCTTCGACGGCATCGTCAGGACCCACGGCGAGGCGTTCGACTGGTCGCCGCCGCTCGGCGGCCAGGAACTCCTGAAACGCATCCGCGGGCCCTTGCGCGAACGGGACACCAAGGTGCGCCAGCTGGTGCGGGCCGCAGTGCACTTTCTCGACCTTTACAGCGTCTACGGTGAGGAACCGACGCTGCAGGTGCACGGTCTCGAGGAGCCCTTGGCCGCCGCCGCGCAGGACGACGAACCGGAAGACGGCGCGGCCGTCCGGCGCGGCTGGTCCGGCTGATGCAGGGTGCGACCGCGTTCGACGAGCGGGTGCGGCAGGTGTTCCGCGCGCTCGGCGAGCCCGTTGTCCTGCCCAAGGGCCTGGCGCTCATGCTGCGGGCGCAGGGACAGGTGCCGCGCTACGTGAGCGAGTTCCTGCTGGCGCAGAGGCCGCAGGAGCAGGCGGTCGCCGCCATCCGCGACTACCTCGAGGAGCACCATCCTTTGCCCAGGGACCGCAACCTCTGGCGTCACCGGCTCGTCCAGGCAGGGGAGCTGCGCATCGTCGACCGGCTCGAGGTGACGGTCGACGTGGAGGAAGGCAGATACCTCGGCCGCGTCGGCAGCCTGGACCTCGTCGCGCGCGTCGACCCGGAGTTCGGGCAGCGCTATCCGGGGCTTTTGAGCGGCGGGCTGTGGGGACGCATCGACCTACGCTGGGAGCCCCTGGGCGAGGACGTTCCGGCCACGATGGTCCAGGACTTCCTGCCGGCGCAGGCGCACGCGCGCCTCGATCCCTTCCTCGAAGGCCGGAGCCACTTCACGGCGGTCGAGTGGATCGACCTTTTGCTCACGTCGGCGGGATACGACCCGGAGGCGCTCTGCAGCGGGCTGCAGGGTGACGAGATCCTGCGCCGCAAGCTCCTCCTCCTGACGCGCCTCGCGCCGTTGGCGGAGCCCGGCCTCCACCTGCTCGAGCTGGGACCGAAGAACACGGGCAAGACGTACCTCGCGCGCAACGTCTCGCAGGACGCCTTCGTGATCTCGGGCGGCAGCGTCACGCCGGCGAACCTCTTCGTGCACCTCACGACAGGCGTGCCAGGCCTCCTCGCGCAGAGGCGCCTCGTCGCCTTCGACGAGATCGCGCGCCTGCACCTGGGCAGCCCGGAGATCGTCGCCGCGCTCAAGGACTTCCTCGAGAGCGGCCAGTTCAGTCGCGGGCGGCACGAGTTCGCGTCCGACTGCTCCGTCGTGCTGCTCGGCAACATCGACGTCGAGGGCGGCCAGCCCGCGAGGCGCTACCGCCACCTCTGCGAGCCGCTGCCGGAAGAACTGCGCGACAGCGCCTTCATCGACCGCCTGCATGCCTTCCTGCCGGGCTGGGAGCTGCCGAAGCTCGGACCGGGGTCGTTCGCGACGGGGGTCGGCTTCGTCTCGGACTACTTCGGCGAGGTGCTCCTGCGGCTGCGCTCCCTGCCCTACGAGGCAGAGTTCTTCGAGCTCGGGCGGGACTATCCCATGCTCGAAGGCATGACGCGTCGCGACGCCGTGGCGGTGCAGCGGGTCGCGCAGGGTCTGTTGAAGCTTGTCTACCCGACGGGACCCGCCGGCGACCAGGAGGTCATCGAAGCCATCCTATCCCTCGCAGGGGAGCTCCGCCAGCGCATCCACGACCAGCTTTGCCGGATCGCGCCGGGCGAGTTCCAGCCTCGCAGGGTCGGCTTTGGCGGCGTCCCGGAGTCCGAGGCGCGCGATCTCGAAGGGCGGAGTACGCTGCAGGTGCACCCGCGATCCATGGGTGCAGGCGAGGCCTTCTACCTGGATCGCGAGGCCAGGGGCGTGGAGGGCGGCGGCAGGCTGCTGCGGCTCGAGGCGTCGCTGCTCGCGGCGGGCCGCGGCCTCAAGGCGGAGGGCCGGTTCGGCACGGAGGCCGCCCAGGCCGCCAGAATCGCGCATAGCTTCCTCGTCGCGAATGCGCGCTCTCTCCGGATCGACCCGCGCAGCCTGGAGCACCGGGCGATTGCCCTGCAGGTGGCGGAGGGAGTGGCCGACGACGGCCAGAGCATCGCCTTGCCGGCCTTTCTCGCGATGATCTCCGCCCTGCGCCTGCAGGCGTTCCCCCTGCCGGTAGCGGGCCTCGGTGCCAGCACGCTGCACGGACACCTCTCCGCCCCCCCGGACGTCCTGGGCCGCCTCGGCGCCTTGCGCGCGCACGCGCCGGGCCTCCTTGTGCTGCCGCCGCTCGTGCGCGAGACGGAGGTGATCGTCCGGCGGCTTCTGCCCGACTGGCGCATCGTGACGGTGCCAAGACTTGATCTCGCCGTGCAGGAACTCGGCGTCTAAGGTGCACCGCCGTGACGAGGCGGGCTGCGCCAGGCCACGACACGGCTCGGCAACCGCAGCATGGGACCAACGGGCGCTGCAAATGTTCGCGGTGCCGTGTCGCCATGGGACTTGGCAACTTCCTGTCGTGCCGCCGGAGAAGAGGGTCTGGGAGAGGCGGTCGGGGGCGTCGGGGTTTGTCCGGGTGCGCCACCGCCGGCCGTGTTGAAGACGCCCGTCAGGAAACCGAGGGTGACGCCGAGCCGATGCCGGCGCCACCCTCGCATCGATCCGTGGAGAGCGTCAGGGTTGCCAGAGACTGACGGGATCAGTCTCCCTGCGAAGAGGCTTTGGATCGCGGCCGTCGCAGGGCACCGTCGCGCACAAACACGTCGGGGTTGTTCCCAGCCATGGTGAGGCCCGTGACACGCCCGCGGGCCAGTATCTCCGTGCGAAACCGGTGACAGGGCGAGTTATCCAATAATAGGTCCATATGGACAGGTGCAATCATCCAAAGGGACCAAGGATTGGCCTATGAAATGAGAGTATATGCCATGGGATGAGGTGGAATAGAAAGCGGGAAACGTATGCACCATGGAGTTCTTCGGAAAATGGTATCGACCATACTCTCTGCGCTTCTCATTCTCTTCGGGCTGCTCGGCAGCTCCGCTGCCGCGTCGACGGGCATTGCCTCCGCATCCTACGATGCCGCGACCGGGACGTACCAGATCCAGTATTACATGGTGAACGCCGACCCTACGGCGAACCCGACGATCTCTCTCGATCTTTCGGGGGCTCCCGGGCTCATCTCGTCCAGCGTGACCGACGCGGTCTACGCCCAGCTGGCGAGCGCGATCACCGTGACCACCACCACGCCGGGCGAGACGCTGCCCGTGAGCCATCTCGGTTGGGACAGCGGCTCCGGCATCCTCTCGTTCTCGTACCAGGGCGATCCCGATGCGGGGGACGCGCTCACGATCGCCCTCGGCCCGAGCCCCTACATCAACACCCTTGCGCCACTCTCCACCGTCGGGATCGGCGTCAAGACCGATGTGGACAGCGCCTATGCGACCGCGGACCTGACCATACCGCCCATGTTCTCTGCGAAACTCACATCCCTGACGACGGCTTCGTCCTTCGCCACGCTCAACTTGACCGTCTACCCCGAAACCCAGAATGTCACCACGGCCGTGTACGTGCAGAGTACCGACTCGGGGCTCGATCTCACGAGCGCCGGCATCCAGGCGACCGTGAACGGGTCGAGGGTGTCCGGCAACTACGACGCGGCGGCGAACGCCTACGTCATCCCAGGGGTCGATGTGGGCACGTCCTTCGCGCTGGGCCTCAGCCAAGTGCCGACAGGCCCCAGGTCCACCACTCCGTACGAGCTTGGCATCTCGACCCTGGCCGACCCTGCGGGAACCCGGGTGCCCTATACGCTCGGGTCCGTGCAGAACCTGGCCGTGAGCCTCTCCGATCTGGCGACCGGCGAGGCGTCCTCGTACGGCCTCAGATTCTACACGCAGTCGGCACTGGCGAGCGGCGGCGCCATCGACGTCCAGCTGCCCAGCCTGCAGGGGCCCCTGCCGCAGGCGGACGTCAGCCTGTCCGCGAACGGCACGTCGGTGCCCTTCGCCGCGCCATACGTCGACAGCTCCGGCGGCGACCTCGTGATCCCGCTGTCCGGCGCCATTGCCGCCGGCGCCGAGGTGAGCCTGACGCTCGGCGCCTACGAGGATATTCCGAACCCGTCGACCCCGTCCCAGTCCCAGGTGGCTCTGTGGACGACGGGCGACAGCGAGCCCGCCACGGTAGACGTCGGGTATGAGACCACCGCCAGCACGCCCGGGGCGAGCCAGGTGTCGGTGCGGACCGCGACCACTGAGATCGGGTCGCCGACGCGGTACTCCCTGACCTTCACCCCGACCGCGGCGCTCGCCGGCGGCCAGGCCCAGACGGTGAACATCACGGGTCTTGCCTGGAACGGCACGCCCGCGCTCTCCGACATCACCGCGCAGCAGGGCGGGACGGCCCTCACGCCGAGCTACGTCTCCTACGCGGGCGGCATGCTCTCCGTCGCCTTCGAGCAGGATCTCGCCGCCGCGGCGCCGGTGACCATGCAGATCGGCACCTTGGACGGCAACGCCGCGCTCGAGGGAGCTAAGGTGCCGGGCAGCGGCCCCTTGCAGGCAGGGGTGGCCACCTCGGCCGGCGAGGGCCTGACCTCGGCCGGGCCCGTCACCCTCGGCCTGCCCACGTACCAGCTGAACGCCTCCCCAGGGAACGGCACGGCCGGGGCGGCCGACGGGGTCTCGGTGTTCTTCGGTGGGCCGGCGGCCACCTTCGGGAGTTCCGACGTCCTCACCGTGGACTTCTCCCACAGCGACATGGCGCTTCCCACCGGGCAGACGGCGCCGGTCGTCGAGGTGCAGGGAGCGAGCGGAGCGGTTCCCTTGCCTGCGTCGGCCGTCACGTGGAGCATCGCCACGAAGACGCTGTCGGTCGGTCTCGATCAGCTCGTGCAGTCGAGCGGCCCGAGCAATGCGCTCAGCTTGAGCATCGGCATGGTGAACGGGGCTGAGGGCAGCGGGTACGTCGTGGCGAGCCTCGACGGCCAGCCGGCAAGCGTCTCCTCCTACGACATCACGGCGGCGCCGACCTTGACAGGTACGGACAGCACGCTCGGCGCGTCGGACACGTTCACGCTCTCCTTCGTACCGAGCGAGGGTCAACAGGGCTCCGCCACCTTCTCTCCCGACCTCAGTCCGTTCGCGCAGGCGAACATGCTGCCGCCGACCCTCGACGCGCAGTTCACGCAGCCGGGTAGCGCGCCCGTGGCCGCCGCCATCACCACGGCGGGCCTGTCGTCGATGCTCACGGTGCCGGAGACGGTCTACGCGGGGCTCACCGACCAGCTGAGCTTCACCCTGACGAACCCCTCGTCGTTCACGGACGTCTGGGCGAGCGGCGGGTCGGAGACGGACTCCCCTGGTGTGTTCCTCGGCACGCCCGACGTCACGGGCGCGGTCGAGGGCCCGACGGGCCAGCCCGTGCCGGGGGCAGAGGTCCTCCTCTCGGACGCGACGAACGCCTCGGCGGCCCCGATCACGCTGACCGCGGACGGCACCGGCCAGTTCGCGGCCAGCCTCGGCACCGACACCTACGAGATCGACGGCTACTACGACCCGAACCTCCAGATGGTCTTCAACCTCGAGACGCCCATCCTCATCACCGATCCCTCGGCCACACCGGACACGGGCATCACGGTGCAGGCGCCGCGGGCGAACGTCGTCGGAGCATCCGGCGCCCCGCCGGCCGTGACCGTCGTCACGGCTCCGACGACTGACGTGACGTCCGCCGCGACCGAGAGCGAGTCGGCCGGCGAGATGGTGCTCACCGTCAATCCGTCCCTTCTGGCCGGCATGGTACCTGCGACCGCGTCCGACCTCACATTCCATGCCCCGACAGACGCGGCGCGGCTCGACCTGCCGGCGGGCGCGATCCCCGCGGCGGCCGCAGATCCCGTCACCTTGAGCACCAGCGACGGGTCGTTCACCATTCCGGTCGGGAAGGTGCTCACGCCGGACGTGCTCAAGCAGCTCGGCGCAGCCGGCATCGCCGACGTGGCGCTGTCCATCACCGTGACCCCGGCGAGCGCGTCTGAGTTCCGCGGCGTGACCGTGCTCGGCACGCCGATCACCGCCCAGGTGACGGCCACGGTGTCGGGGACTGAGACCGCCCTGGACCAGTTTGCATCGCCGGTGACGGAGGTCTTGCAGCTTGCGGGCGCTGCCGATCCTAGCACGGCCACGGGAGCCATGATCGTGGACGGGACGCCGGAGCATGCGAGAACGCAGTTCTCCGGTGCGGACGCCACCATCGTGGCGTACCAGAGCGCCACGTGCGCCGTCATCTCCCAGCAGCTGCAGTTCAAGGACATCGCGGGCCTGCCCCAGGCCCAGGCCATCACGGACCTCGCCGACAAGCTCGTCACCTCGGGCGTCCGGCCGGGCGTCTACGATCCGACGGGCGGCGTCACGCGGGCCCAGTTCGCGGCGCTGGTCGTCCGGGCGCTCGGGCTCTGGGGCATCGGGCAGGGCGTCAGCTTCAGGGATGTCGGCAAGGGGTACTGGGCGGCCCCGATGATCGACGCGGCGTCGGCCGAGCAGTTCATCGAGGGCTACCCGGACGGCATGTTCCACCCCGGGGCTGAGATCACCAACGACCAGATGGCCGCGATCGCCGCAAGGGCCATGGCGTTCCTCGGCGTAGGGCAGGGAGTCGCGTCGGTGCGGCCGCGCGATGAGGCGGCGGTTCCCGCCTGGGCGCGGGCGGACGTCGCGCTCGTGCTGTCGCGCGGCATCATGGGCACCGACGCCCACGGCGACTTCGCGCCTGCGGCCGTGACGACCAGGGCACAGGCCGCGCAGATCGTCTGGAACCTGATGCAGGCCGCGGGCATCGAGTAGGACCGCATGCGCGCGCCGCAGCCGCCCCGGCCGGACGACTGCGGCGCCTTGCCGCGTTCCCGTATGTGGAGGCGACCACCAGGAGATCCCTGACCGGGGAGAGTGCCGGCATCGCCCGCCTTGGCTCGGCAGCACCCGCTCGCGCACGGCTCGCTGCTGCTTGTCGCGGCGACCTAGCATACCTTCGCGGCACGGGGCTTCAGCGGCGAGACGCGCTGCGACGGATGCCCTTCCCCGGATGCGAGGATCCGCCGAGGACGCGGGACGGCCCAGTTCCCGCGGGACCCGCCGCTTCAGGCGTCGCGCCCGCAGCATCGCTTGTACTTCCGGCCGCTGCCGCAGGGACAGGGATCGTTGCGGCCGGGGCCGAGCGCCCGCCGCAAGGGCGCGTCGCCTGACGGGACGAAGTCGCCGCGCGGCGCGCCCTCTTCCGGCAGGCTGCGATCCGGGCTGAGGAGAAGCGCGGCGAGCGGCAGGAACGCATCCGCATCGTCCCCGCCGGTGCGGATGTGGATCGTCTTCTCCTCGATGCTGGTCCACGTCGCATCGGCAGACCTGCCTGCCGCGATCTCCTCGTCGGTTGGAAAGAAGGGAATCTCCCCATCGGAATCCCGGTGAACGCGCATGAGATCCCGCAGCGTGGCGGCAAGGAGCTTGCGCATCTCCCTGAGCGGCAGCACGCGGTAACGCCGCGCCACGGCGACAGCCTGGCGAAGATGCCTGGCGGCCTCCGCCGGATCGAGGCGGCGCAGCATGTGGCCGACGAGCAGGAGGGCCTCGAAGTGACCGGGTTCGATCCGGAGCGCGTGCTCCGCGGCGGCCATCGCCAGGTCCGGTCTGCCGCCCGTCAAGTAGACGTTCGCAAGGCGCACCAGGTGCTGGGCGTTCGTGGGATCCGCGAGCAGGAGGCCGAGCAGGTGCTCCTCCGCCTCGCCGCTGCTGCGCGGCCGGTAGCCGTCGAAGAGTACGATCTCGCCGACACCGTCCGGCGCATGGATGCCGAAGCGGCGCAGAGCCCCGGCCGCGATGGCGCCTAGAGCCAGGTAGTCGAGGTCCGGCGAGGTCCATGGCCCGCCGCTGCCGCAGCTGCGGCAGCGGAAGTAGCCGACGAAGGTGAGATGCCGCTCGTCGTTCCGCTCCTGCGACACGAGGACGCGGCCGATGTCGTAGACGCCGCCGGCGCCGCAGGCGCCGCAGGTGAGCTCCTGCGGGTTCTCCTGCCAGCCGTCGCGGCAGAGGTCGCGATGCTCGGCCACCCGCCCGACGAACTCTCCCGGCAGCATCTTGACGCTTGGCATCTCCTGTCCGGGGTCGATGCCGCTCAGAAGCCTGTAGAGGGAAGGGTGAAAGCGCTCAAGTCCCAGGTCCACGTCCGTATGCACCTCGCGTCTTCCGGATGGGACGGCCCGACGCAAAGTCGTGACCGCTTGGCATGGCCATGGTACCTGCGCAATGGCTGGCCGCACGGGCCATCGTGGCGGCCTGCAGGCGCGTTGCGGTACGGATCCGCCCGAGGGAACGGCAGAGCGAGCGTACAAGAGCAGGGGGAGATGCGCAATCGGTCGACTTGCCTCAGAACAGAAGAGTACTCGAAGGGAGGGTTGTCCCGATGGCGCGAAATCACGTTCCAGACCTGCCTCGGAGGGAGGGATGGACGTGCCCCTCGTGTTCAAGGAACGCCAGGCGGTTCTGACGGAGTACGTCTAGACGGGAAGGGGGCGGGCGAAGCGCCGCCGTCCGATGAAGTGCACAGCCTCCTCGTAGCCGACAGACCGCAGTAGCGCGACGGCTATGGGGAACCCGGCACCGACGTTCTCAGGTTCGTGGGCGTCGGAGCCAATGCTCACGGGAACACCCGCGTCGCGAGCTGCTGCAAGGTAGGCGGCGACGGGGTAGATCTCGCCGACGGGCTTTCGCAGCCCAGCCGTGTTGCATTCGATCGCCATGTTGTGCTTCCGTAACGCCGCTGCCGTCTGGCGGAACTCGTCCCCGAGGGGGTGCTGCGCGCGCTCTCCGAAGATTTTCGGGAGGTCCGGGTGCGTGAGCACGTCGAAGAGGCCCGTCTGTGCCGCCTTGCGGCTGAGCTCGAAGTAGCGCTCCCACAGGGCGCGGCGGCCCAGCTTGGCTGCCTCGGCGCGATGCTCCGCGAGGTCGATGCCGACATCCGCGATGAAGTGCACGGAGCCGAGCACGAAGTCCCAAGGGTAGAGGGCGAGAAAGCGCGCGATGCCTTCTTCGGACGTTGGAACGTAATCCATCTCGAGACCGAAGGAGATGGGGAGGCCGCGGGATTTCTGGCGCTCGACGAACGCGCTGTACGCGTCAAGGCGGTAGAGGCAGCGCTCGTCTGCCCATGCGTTCGGCAGGAGTCGATGCGCCTCGCGGAAGCGGTAGGCGTGTTCGACCACCCCCAGGCGCTCTACCCCGACCTGCGCGGCCGTCGCGAGGAAGCGGTCGACCCACTCGTCCGGGTAGTTTTCCGGCGTGTAGGGGCCGCGCTCGAGGTGCAGGTGCTGGTCGGAGATCATCTGGCGTCTCCCTGGCCTATATCGGCTGCATTCACCGCGTAGACGTGCTCGAGCTCCGAAAGCGTCCCAAGGCCCTGGAGGAGGTCGTCCCCGGGCGGGGCGTCCAGACCCAGCGCCATCAGCGCGCGCCCGCCCGCGAACTCCCGGTCCAGCTCCAGCGTGGCGATGTTGATGCCGGCGCTGCCGAGCAGGGTGCCTACGCGCCCGACGACCCCCGGCAGATCCTTGTGCTGCGTCACTAGGAGGTAGCGCGGCAGCCGGAGGTCGAAGCGGCCGCCAGCGAGCTGAAGGATGCGTGGCGCCTCGTTGACCGTGATCTCCACTTGGCGATCCTCCTGCCCGGCGAACCACGCGGCGAGGCGCGGCGGGCCGCCGCCCTCGACGCCGATCTGCATCTTAAGGCCTGCCTCCTGTGCCCGCAAGACGGCGTTGATCGGGTTCACCGGTCCGTCGAGGATGCGCTCCAGGAGCCCTGTCAACACCGCCCGCGAAGCGATCGGCGCCGCATCGTCGGGGATCCCTCCGCGGCAGGCGATATGCAGGGCAGGCCCTTCGCCGCCCGTGGCGCCGACGACGCGGCCGAGAACTCGCCCGACCTGCAGCAGATGGCCTGGCATCACGCCGTCGAAGCTGGGAAAGGGGAGGTTGACCGCCTCCTCGGGGATCTCGCCCCCGAGCGCGCGGATGACGGCCTTCGCGATACGCGTGCCGATGCCCGACATCGCCTCGTTCGTCGACCCTCCGAGGTGGCAGGTGAAGACCATGTTGTCGCGCGACAGGAGGCGCTGATCGGTCGGGGGCTCGTGCGTAAACACGTCGAGCGACGCACCGGCGATGTGCCCCTCGTCGCAGAGAGCCTGCAGCGCCTCCTCGTCGATCAGCCCGCCGCGGGCGACGTTGAGGACGTAAGCGCCCAGGGGAAGCTGTGCGAGCTCGGCGTAGCCAAGCTTGGGGCCCGTCTTCGGCGTATGGATCGTGAGGATCTCGGCGCGCCCGAGGAGTTCTTCGAGCGAATCGACCTTCGTCGCGCCCCGCGCGCGCACCGTCTCCTCGGCGACGTAGGGGTCGTAGGCATAGGTGTGCATGCCGAACCCGTGCGCGATGCGGGCTACCTCGCGCCCGACGCGGCCGATGCCAATGATGCCGAGCGCCTTGCCGCGCAGCTCGCTGCCGATGAACGCCTGGCGGTCCCAGCCTCCAGAGCGCACGTGCCGGTCCGAGGTGCGCACGTGGCGCACGAGGCTCAGAAGCAGGGCGAAGGTATGCTCCGCCGCAGCCTCCGCGTTCGCCCCGGGGGTGTTGAGCACGAGGACGCCGCGAGCCGTCGCCGCGTCGAGATCGATGTTGTCGATGCCGGTGCCCGCGCGCGCCACCACGCGGAGCCCGGGCGCGCGGTCGAGGAGTTCGCGCGTCATGCGATGCGCGCTGCGGATGATCACCGCATCGAAGGAGGAGAGCCTCTCTCCCAGTTCCTCCACGGGGAGGAGGTCGTGGGCCTCCAAGTCGACCTCAGCCCTCAGCACCGCCAGTCCATCCGCTCCCAGATGCTCCGTCACCAATACCCGCGGTCGTCCGGTCATGTCGTCCTCCCCGCTGCGACGTCCTGCCTGTCCTCCTGCCACACTGCGAGCGCCGCGCGCACGCCGCTCCCATCCGCGCCCCGGTAGCCGAGGCGCGAGAGGGCAACCTCAAGGGCGCCGATGCCGCCCAGGAGATCCAGCGGCAGGACTGCCCCGACGTGGCCGATGCGGAATGCCCTGTCCTTCCAATCACCCTGTCCTCCTGCCAGCACGGCGCCCTCGGCGCGCGCCTGAGCACGCAGCGCCGAGACCGCAATCCCATCCGGCGTGGCCAACGCCGTTACGGTAGGGGAGGCGGACCCCCGCTCGGCCAGCGGCGGAATCCCGAGCGCGTCCCCCGCGGCGCGGGCCATCCGCCCGAGCAGCCTGTGCCGCGAGGCGCGCGCCGGCACGCCCTCCTGCGCGAGCAGGTTCAGCGACTCGCCGAGCGCGGCGACCAGGGTCATGGCTGGCGTATACGGAAGGTCCCCGCGCAGGTAGGGGCGCAGGTCGAAGTAGACGCTCTGCGGATCCGCCGTCGCGACCGCCTGTACGCCCCTTGGCGATAAGAGGACGATCGCCAGGCCCGGCGGTGCCATGAAGCCCTTCTGCGAGCAGGCGACTGCGGCGTCGAACCGCCCGTCCACGGCCAGGGGGACCGATGGGAACCCGCTGATGGCGTCCAGGAGCAGAAGCGGACCGCCCGCGAGAGCGTCCGCCACCTGTTCTACGGGGTGGAGGACGCCCGTAGAAGTCTCGTTCTGTGTCAGGAGCACCGCGTCGAATGCGCCCGACTTGGCGCGCTGGGCGACGCTTGGCGCGTCGATCGGCGATCCCCAGGGGAACCCCATCCGCTCGACCTGTGCGCCGCGCACCTGCGCGATGCGTGCGAACCGTTCGCCGAAGGCGCCGGCGACAGGTGCGAGTACGCGCATGCCCGGATGGAGCAGCGACTGGGCGACGGCCTCCAGACCGCCTGTGCCGCTCGTCGGCAGGATTGCGGCATCGCTCGCGCCGCCGAGTTTTGCGCACCCACGCCGCACCGCATCATAGAGCGCGATGAACGCCGCGCCGCGATGGTTTCCGACCTGCCGCGCACCTGCGCTCAGAATCTCGCTCGGAACCTGCGTCGGGCCAGGCAGCAACAGTCTCTCAGTCCACATGCCGATCCCACCTCCCCCGAAAAACAAAGACGCCGCCCATCCCCCTGTCAGGGACGACGGCATGGTCGCGGTACCACCCTGGTTGACTCCGAAGAGCCCACTCTGCGCTGTAACGCGGCGCGCGTCCGGCTTATCTCGCCGGCATCTCCCGGGTGGAATCGGGGCCGAGCGGCTGGCCGGCTTTCACTGTCCCGGCTCGCTGGGCTCGCTCGTCACGGCCTCTTCCCGATCATCGTCATTGTTCACTTTCGCCATAGTCTACGGGGACGCGTGCGCCACGTCAAGCGCCGGTCCCTGCCGCGGCCGGAGGTGGCCTGCACCGTGCGCAGCGCGGGCTGCTCCCGGGATGCCTGAACGCGCGGCGCCTGTCTGAAGGCCGGTGCCGGCCGCGCGCCTGCGCTGTCTCCGCGGTTGGCCAAGGCACGATCGGCCCCAGCCTGGGAGCGGTCGCATCGCGCCAAGAGAGTGGAATCTCGGCCGTTCCCGTCTGGGCCGGCGAAGCGGGCCTATACTGCGGCAGTGGCGGAATGCGAGCATGCCAGGCGCATCCCCTGCTCTGCGACCGCTCTCCCGCGCGGGCCAGCGGAGGAGCCGCGGCCCTCCGACGCGAAAGGCATCCTGAACACATCCACGGGAGCTGAGTGTACATGCCCACCGCCGACCGGCCAGCGGCGCGCCGCACCTGGCCGAGGCTGGCGCTCCTGACGGTGGAGGAGGGACTCCTCGCGGCGAGCCCGAGCCTTGTCGGGGCCCTGCGGAGCCTCGGCGGCGACGGGCCGCAGCCGCATCGCCTCGAGACCCCGGCTTCGACGTCTTCATCTCCCTGCCGCGCCTGCACTTCACGCCCTACGAGCACCAGCTGCACGCGGCGGCGGCCGCTCTGCAGCGCATGCGCGGGCGCGCGATCCTGGCCGACGAGGTCGGGCTCGGCAAGACGATCGAAGCGGGGCTCGTGCTGAGCGAGCTCCATCTGCGCGGACTCGCGGCGCACACGCTGGTGCTGCTGCCGGCCGGACTCGTCGGGCAGTGGAGCGAGGAACTCCACCAGAAGTTCGCGCTGCCGTTCCTGACGTACGGCACGGCGGCCTGGGACGAGAGCGAGGATCCCCTCGCCTCGCCGCTCGTCCTCGCCTCGATCGCCGCCGCGCGGCGCAGTCCCCTGCGCGAGCGGCTGGAGGCCCGGGACTGGGATCTCGTGATCGTCGACGAGGCCCACCGGCTGAAGAACCCGCGTTCGGCGTCGGCCATGCTCGTCAAGGGCCTGCCTGCCCGCTACATGCTGCTCCTCACGGCGACCCCCGTCGAGAATCGCCTCGACGACCTCTACCAGCTCGTGAACCTGGTGCGGCCGGGGCATCTCGGCACACCTTCCGCGTTCAAGGCGCGCCACCGCGCCAGGGAGGGCGGGCAGGTCGCGCACCTCGCCGAACTGCAGCAGGCGATGCGCGATGTCATGGTGCGGCACCGGCGCAGCGAGGTGGCCCTGATGCTGCCGCGTCGCGTCGCGGAGACGCTCAGGGTGCCGCAGTCGGCGGTGGAGGCCGAGCTCTACCTGGCGGTGTCCCGTCAGGTGCGCGACCAGGCGCGTGGCGCCTCGTCCTCGGCGCTCTTCGCGCTGCGCCAGATCCAGCGCCTCGCGGGATCGAGCCCGCGGGCGCTCGCGGGGAGTTTCTGGCCCGGGTGCTTGCCGTGCTTGCCGGCATGTCGGCGCGTGACGGCGCAAAGCCTGCAAGGTCCTGCGCAGGCCATTGGCGTCTGAGGGCCGGGCGCGGCGTGCGAGCGCGATGCGGACCGGCATTCGGCACGGCATCACGATGCGATGGATGCGGTGGGTGCCAGGGATGGGGCCGCGAAAGGGGATAGGGGCATGGGCGGGCGGCAGCGGGGCAGGGTGCGCCCCGACGGGTCGCTCGCGCTGCCGGCCGGGGTCTTGCGCCAGGAGGGCCTGGCGCCGGACGCAGCGGTGGAGATCCTCGTCAAGGCGGGCGCATGTCGGTGCCGGAGTCTGTGGAGGCGTACGCGCAGGAGAGCGGGCGCGTGGGGCGCGACGGCCGCCCGGCCTGGGCCGTCATCTGCACCGCGCCACACGACGACACCGACCTGCGCCTCTTTCTGCTCGAGCGCGAGCGCCCGGACGAAGCCTGGCTCAAGAGGCATCTCGCGGAGCTGGAGGCCGCAGAGCGTGATGCCGTCTACCGCCTTGCCATCAGCGAGAGCGAGCGGCCGCAGGCGACCCTGCTGCTGTCGCAGCTGGTCGAGCGGGGCTTCGCCGTGGCCGGTGCCCGCGAGCCAAGCCTGGAGGCGGTGACGCTGCGCCGCGCTATGACCGAGGCCGACGCGCAAGAGATCCTGCAGGACATCCTGCGCCGGCGGGCGGCCAAGCTGAGGCGCTTCTAGGACATGCGCGGCCACCTCGAGGCGCGGTCCTGCCGGAGATCCTACCTCCTCGGCTACTTCGGCGCGCTGGGCGAGACGCGCAGGCGAGCGGTCTGCTGCGACCGCTGCCAGCCGGCGGAGTTCCTGCCTCGACCGGCACGGGCAGTGCCGAAGCCAGGTCATGCGCCGCGAACAGCCCCCCCAGGCGCGAACCGGGGTCAAGATGCCCAGCCGGCGCAACGGCGGATCATGAGCCGATCCAGAAGCGACCAACTGCGACTTCGGACGGCATGGCCGCAGATGCTGGCTATCGGCGCCTGCCGCCGCGGCATCCGGATCCGCGCCAGAGCGCCCGCCTCGCGACGTGGCAAGGGAGCGCCGGGCGTCGCGGCACGGGCGCCGCAACGGACGGGTGCACAGAAGGAAAGATCCACCATTTTTCAGAGTCCTCGGGAGGGATGGCTTATGGCTCTGCCGAACTTATGCTGGCAGAGAGGGGAGCGATGGCACGGTGGACCATGAACTGAAGCCCTACCTCGATAGCCTGCAAGCGCAGCTTTCGTCCATGGAGCAGAAGATGGCCACCAAGACCGATCTTGAGAGCCTTGAGCAGAGGATGGCCACCAAGACCGATCTTGAGAGCCTTGAGCAGAGGATGGCCACCAAGACCGATCTTGAGAGCCTTGAACAGAGGATGGCCACCAAGACCGATCTTGAGAGTCTTGAACAGAGGATGGCCACCAAGACCGATCTTGAGAGTCTTGAACAGAGGATGGCCACCAATCTCGACGCTTTAGGACGGCGCATGACGGCCGATCTGGCTAACGCAGTGGAACGCCTGGACGCGAGCATCAAGAGCCGCAAAGAGGACGAGAACGCGCTCTACCGGATCGCGGAGGATCACGAGCAGCGGATCAAGCGCCTTGAACAACAAGCGCTCTGATCTTGCGGCGATGACTTAGAAGCCGGTCTCAGTGGATCGCGGGATCTACCACGCAGATCGCCCAGTGGCGAGAACCCTGCCTATGCAAATCGAGCAGCACCGCGCCTCCACGATCCCGAGGCAGGCGGTGCCTCTGGCACATGCTGTGTCCGCCAGCAACACGTTCGTTCACCGCAGCACGGCTGGGCGGATCCTGTGTGTCCACAGCGATCGAGAGGAACCTGCCATCCAACGTGCGCGAGATCGTGGCCGACAGCTTCTCCCGGTCACGCGCAGTTCTGCACGCATGCACATCCGGCCAAGGTGGGGGATGTGGTAGTGGCGTCCTCCGACATGAAATTGTTCGTTCGTTGGGCTGAACCTGGCCACCCTTCCTGCGAGACCGGAGGCCTTTGGCGACCGGCGAGGAAGCTTCGAAACGCCTGACCAAGCTGCATGAGCCATCTGCGGAGCGTTCTTTGCGACCTCAAGCATCCGAAGGAACCCACCGTGTTTCAAGGCGTTGGGCTGACGACGCAAGGCCGCTTCGGTGGGAGCAGTGAGGGATGGATCCTCTCGGTGCGCCGCCTGTTTGTTGTTCGGAGCAGGCGTGATCCTGTGCGCCCGCGCCATCACTCCACCGCCTAGACCGATCTTCCGACGCCATCGCGCTACTTCCTCGGAGAGTATGCCCTGACCGCCATGCGGGGATCGGGCAATGGTGGGTTATCCGCTCTTCGGTGTCTCCGCGGTCCAGCGATGGCGCCGGAATGGTGGGCGGCCGTCGGCCGCGAGCACTGGCACCCTGCGGTCCGGCAGGATGCCCGGTCTCGGGGACTGCCGCCGCGAAGACCCGTGCGACGCCGTTCCCCGGTCACGCGTGGAGCGCGGCCAAAGATCGGTCAGGGACAAGGGCGGTTCCTGCTGCACGGTCGTGATTTCAGCCGATTTCGGACGAACGGTTCCATCTGCGTCCGGGCTCGTTCGCGCATCTTCACGCCGGGCTCCCCATAGAGAGTGGAGTTGGGGCTCCACTCGAAAGGGGGACGCGTATCCGGTGAACGCCAGCTCGCCTCCGCGAAGGAAGGCGAACGGGAGGCACGTCAGACGGCTCACACTGTCTGGCGTGCTCCTTTCGATCCTGCTCGCCTCCGTCAGCGCCTTCGGCGCGACCTTTGCCCCAGCACCCGCCGCTGCGGCCCCAAGCCCAGGATTCCTCGGCCTCGGGACGCAAGCGGAGACGGCCGGCGTCCCGATCGCGATCACGGGTACGCTCCTCGACGCAAGCCAGAACCCGACGTCCGGTTCGGTCACGCTGACGGCGCCTTCGGGCTCCTTCGCCGGAGCGGGCCTTACCGACACCGTCACGGCCAACGTCTACGGCAACTTCAGCGCGGAGTTCCTCGACACCAAGGCGGGAACCGTCGACATCAGCCTCAGCGGGTCGAACGGCGCGACGGGGACCGCTACGGTGAACGTGTCGCCCGCCCCGGCTGCAGCCGTCGTGCTGAGCTTGCCGGCGAGCGTCGTCGCCGGGGGGAGTTCCCAGATCTCCGCAGTCGTCGACGACGTGTACCAGAACCCTATCCCGAACGCCCCTGTCACGTTCACCGTAGCGAACGCGGCGAATCCCACGGAGACGGGGAGCCTTGCCGGCTCCGGTACGACGGCGAGCGCCTCCACCGGCAGCCAGGGGAGCCCGGCCGCCGTCTCCTACGCGGCCCCGATCCAAGCGACGAGCGTAGAGGTCACGGCCACGTCGGGATCCCTGACCCCGGCGAGCGGCTCCCTGCCGATCGTCGCGGGGCCGCCGAGTGAGCTGACCCTGAGCGGTCCCTCCAGCGCGAGTCCCGGGCAGGTCGGCATCACCGTCACCGGCAGCGTCACAGACCAGAACGGCAACCCCGTCGGCAACCAGGCCGTGACCCTGACCGCGAGCGAGAACGGCAGTGCCGCCGGCACCTTCACGGGCGGCAGCGGCAACACTATCAGCCTCACGACGAGCAACACCGGCGGCTTCACCGCGAGCTACAACGCGCCCCCGGCGGCGGGCACGGTCCAGATCTCCGGATCGGCCGGCGCTGCGCAGGGGCAGACGACCATTTTGGTCGCCGCAGGCGCCCCGTCCACCATCACCTTGCGTCCGACGAGCTTCACCGCGGGCATCGCGACCACGGTGCAGGGACAGGTGACGGATGCGAGCGGCAATGCCGTGGCCGGCGCGTCGATCGCGATCACCGCGTCCCGCGGCGTCGCGACACCGGCTACGACCGTGACGGACCCGAGTGGTGACTACAGCTTCAGCTACCTGGCGCCGACCGCGGCGGGCAGCGCCAGCATCAGCGTGTCGGCGTCCACCACCGCGACCGACACGGTGACCAAGACGTTCCCGGTCACCATCAACCCTGCGACGGTCACGACGGTCACGCTCACGGCCGTGCCGCTCACCGCCGGCCAGGCCTACACTCTGCAAGGGGTGGTGCAGGACCTCTACGGCAACGGCATCAAGGGGGCATCCGTCACCATCGGCGCGAGCGCCGGCACCCCGCAGACGCCGGTGACGACCGGCGCGAACGGCGCCTTCAGCTTCAGATACCAGGCGCCGCGGGCGGTCCTTGGCGGGCAGGTGACGATCACCGCCACCGCAACCTACGGCAAGGGTTCCGCGACCGGCTCTGAGGCCTACAGCGTCGCGGCGGGCCTTCCCGCGAGTATCGCCTGGACGCCCGTGACCGCCCAGGTGCGCGCGGGCGAGCCGCTCACCGTCGGCGGCACCGTCTACGACCAGTACGGCAATCCGGTCACGGGCCAGGCGGTCGACCTCGCGGCGACCTACCAGGGCTCGCCCGCGGGCAGCTTCGCCGCGCCCTCGGTACAGACCGACGCCTCAGGGGACTTCACCGCCACCTACACGCCCCCGGTCACGGCCGAAAACGTCGATCTTACCGCCACGAGCGGCGCGGCGACGTCCCCCGTGCTGACGCTCGACGTCCTCGGCGCCACACCCGCCGACATGTCGCTCCTGGTCACGCCCGCGACCGGCACGGCGGGGCAGGCCCAGAACCTGACCATCAACGTCAGCCTCTCGGACGGCACCGCAGCCCAGAACCCGGTCGGCGACTGGCCGCTCACGCTGACCATCACGCCGCCCTCGGGCTCGCCCTCGACCCACGACGCGACGACCAACGCGACCACGGGCCTCTACTCCTGGTCGCTGCCGTTCCCGACCCTGGCCGGGACCTACCAGGTCGAGGTCACCGCCACCGGCACAGGGCTCAGCCGGACGGGCAGCTTCGCCGTGCAGCCCGCTGCGGCGGCGACGGTGACCATCTCGGCGCCGGCCACGGTCCCGGCGGGATCGCCGTTCCCGCTCTCGGGCCTTGTCTACGACCAGTACGGCAACCTCGTGACAGGGAGTCCGGTGACCGTCGCCCTGCAGTTCGGGGTGAGCGTCGCCACCGTGCAGACGACCAACGGCAGCTACAGCTACAGCGGCTTCGTCGCGCCCCAGACCTCTGGCGGCACCTTCACCTTCACCGCCGAGGTCGGCAGCGACAAGGCAACGACCAGCGTCAAGGTGGTGCCGGGGGCACCCGCCTTCGTGAAGCTCTCGCCGCTCGGGCCCCTGGCCGCGGGTGCCACGGGTGCGACGCTGCAGGGCACGATCACGGACCAGTTCGGCAACCTCGTGACGGGCAACGGGACCGTCAGCCTCCAGGCGTCGGACGGCACCTTCGCCGCGACCGGCCTTGCGACCGCCGGCGTCACGGCGACGAACGGCACGTTCCAGGCGACCTACGACGCACCCGACACGGCTCCCGAGACCGTGACGGTCTCGGCGAGCGAGGGCGGCATCGGACCTGTGACGGAGAGCGTCTCGATCGTTCCCGCCACCCCCGCGGCACTCACGCTGACCGTGCCGAACTCCCTGCGCGCCGGGGAGGACTACACGGTCGGGGGCACGCTCAAGGACGGCTTCGGCAACCCGGTCGCGGGGGCGAGCGTCACCCTGAGCCTGCAGGCCGCAGGTGACGGCAGCTTCGGCGGCAACGTCTCGACAAGCGTCACCACGGACCAGACCGGCAGCTACTCCGCCACCCTCACCGCATCCCAGGCGAGCGGCGCCTACGACCTGACCGCGACGGCGGGCAGCCTCGCCAAGACCGCCACGCTCAACGTCACCGGCCAGACGCCCCAGACCATGACGCCGCTCGAGCTCACGTACCAGAAGCCTGCCACGGCGGGCGCCGGCACCCTGCAGGTGCAGACGACCATCACCGACAGCTACGGCAACGCCGTCGGCGGCTGGCAGGTGGACCTCCTGATCAAGACGGCGGACGGCAAGACCCAGACGATCACCACCAGCACGGGCACCGCCGGCATCGCGACCTTCACGCTGCCGATGCCGACCGTGGCGGGCCCGCTCACGCTGACGGCGACGCCTGAGAACACCACGGGCCTCAGCCAGACCGACGACTCGATCGACATCGCGCCGGCCGCGCCCAAGAGCCTGACGCTCGTCTCCCCGAGCGGGAGCGACGTGGCGGCGGGAGCGAGCTACACGGTGGCGGGCGTCGTCTATGACGCCTACGGCAACGTCGAGATCGGAGCGAACCTCGTGGTCTCGGTCTCGGACGGCAAGGCGACGCAAGAGATCGCGACGACCAGCGGCACCTACCAAGCGACCTTCACGGCGCCGACCATGGCCGGAGCGACCATCACCCTGACGGCCGGCGTCCTCTCGGTCTCGGCGACGCCCCTCACCCTGACGGTGGTGCCCGCCGCCGCGGCGGCGATCGCCCTCACCTCGCCGCCGGCGACGATGACGGCGGGCGGCAATGCAACGCTCCAGGGCACGATCGAGGACCCCTACCAGAACCTCGTCTCTGGAACCGCCTCCGTCACTCTGACCGCGACGGACGGCAGCTTCGCAAACGGCCAGAAGACGGTCACCGTCACGGCGACGGACGGCACCTTCAGCGCCGGCTACACGGCCCCGGCCGCGGCACCAGAGACCGTCACCCTGACGGCCGAGAGCGGCAGCCTCCCGCCGTACACCACAAAGGTCCAGATCACCGGCGCGGCCGCCGCCAGCTTCACCGTCCAGCTTCCGGCGCTCATCCGCGACGGCGGCAGCTACACCGTCTCCGGCATGGTCTACGACCAGTACGGCGACGGCACGTCGGCCCCCGTCACGCTCACCTTGCAGCCGGGCGGCGGCACCTTCCAGAACGGCAAGAGCAGCATCCAGGTGACATCGGGCAGCGACGGCTCCTACCAGGTCACCTACAGCGCCCCGGGCGGCACCGGCAGCGAGGGCGGCTACACCCTGACCGTCGACGTCGTGAGCCTCGCGCCCCAGACCTACACCCTCGATGTCACCGGCGGCACGCCGGCGACGATGGAGCCGCTCACGCTCACCTACGATCCGAGCCCGAACCAGCCGACGGCCGGTGACGGCGAGGTGATCGTGCACACCGTGCTCTACGACCAGGACCAGAACGCCGTGGGCTCCTGGCCCCTGACGGTCACGGTGACAGATGAGAAGGGCGACGTCACCACCTACCACACCCTCACCGGCGGCTTCACGAGTGGCGCGATCAACGACCGTATCCCCATGCCGACCGTCGCGGGACCGGCCACGATCGTGGTCAGCGCCGACGGCACCCAGATCTCCCAGTCCCAGACGATCGACATCCTGCCCGCGGCGCCCTCGACGTTCACCCTCGTCGGCAGGCCCGGGTCGGGCAACGTCCCGGCGGGCAGCGCGATGCAGATCTCCGGCACCGTCTATGACGCCTTCCAAAACCATGTCCTCGCAGGCGTGACCGTCACCCTGACCTCCGCCGCCTTCTCCGCCGGCTCCGTGACGGTGCAGACGGACGGGAGCGGCAGCTACAGCTACCCGTTCACCGCCCCGACCAAGGCGGGTACCGCCTTCACGGTGACGGCGGCCGTCCTGGGTGCTTCCTCGCCGCCTGCGCTCAGTTACACGGTCGTGGCGGCGTCACCGTACACCTTCACCCTGACCGGCCCCGCGACGGCTCCCGCCGGCAGCGCGGTCACGGTGCAGGGTGCGGTCCAGGACCAGTACGGCAACCCCGAGCCCCTGGGCACGGACGTCCAGGTGAGCCTGGACGGCACGCCGCAGGCCACGGTGCCGACGGACCCGAGCGGCGCATACAGCTACCAGTTCACCGCACCCACCAAGGCGGGCACCATCGTCCACGTGACCGCCAGCGTCGCAGGCGTCAGCCCGGCTGAGACCCCGGCGGAGCTCGACATCACTGTCGTCCACAATGTCGCCGCGCAGATCGCCCTAACCCTGCCGACGACCGTGCAGGCGGGCTCCGCCACAAGCGTCGTCGCCTTCGTCTACGACCAGTACGGCAACCCGGTCGGTGGCCAAAGCACCCAGATCGCAACGAACCTCGGCACGCTCACGGCGGGCTCACAGAACGGCGCGACCCTGACCCTCACGAGTGGACCGGACGGGAGCCTGCCCTTCACGCTGAACGCCCCGATCGCCGTTGCGATCACCCCGAGCACCATCACGGTGACGGCCGGGGTCGCGGTCGGCAAGGCGACGGTCCAGGGCTCGGCGTCCACGACGCTCGTCGCCGCCGACCCCGCGACCATCACGCTCGACGCGCCCGCTGAGGCCACCGTCGGCACGAGCCTCAAGGTCTCGGGCTACGTGCACGACGCCTACCAGAACCCCGTGCCGGACACGAGCGTCACGGTGGGCGGCCAGACGGCCCTGACCGGCAGCGACGGCTACTACACGGCCACGATCACCGCCCCGGACGCGACCGGCACCTTCACGGTGACGGCCAGCGTGCCGAGCGGCGCCACCACCCTCACCGCCCAGGCGGCGATCGACATCCTGTCCGGCCCGCCGGCGGGGCTGACCATCGGGGCACCCGCCAGCATGGCGACCGGCGCGACGGTCACCGTCACGGGCTCCGTCTACGACGCAGGCAAGAACCCGGTCGGCGGCGCGACGATTGACCTCACCGCCACCGAGGGCGGCCAGAGCGTCGGCACCATCCCGGCAACCGCGCAGACGGACGCCCAGGGCGACTACAGCCTGACCTTCACCGCGCCCTCAGCCGCGGGCACGGTGACGATCACCGCCAAGCTCGGAGGGCTCTCGGCAAGCGTGACGATCGACGTCACGACACCGCCTCCCGGCCCCTCCGGGCCACCAGGCCCCTCCGGTCCCCCTGGCCCGTCGGGCCCCTCCGGCGGCACCTCAGGCGGCGGGTCCACTACCACGACGCCGTCCACGACCATCCTGACCCCGCCGGGCGGCCTGCTCGGCACCCCGGACGGCGGCTTCACGATGAACGTCTCCGCGACCGCCGTCTGCAGCGCGGTCGGGTCGCTCACCGTGACGACATCCGGCAGTGCCCCGAATGGCCTGCCGCAGGGCTTCGAGGCGATCAGCGGCGTCTACGTTCTCACCGGCAGCGCCTTCTGCACACCGCAGGTGGCGACGATCGCCTACGACAAGAACCAGGTCCCGGACCTGCCGTCCCAGCGCATCTGGATCTACGAGCAGACAGGCAGCACCTGGACCTTCCTGCCCACGACGGTGGATCGCGGCACGGGTACGGCGTCGGCCTACGTCAAGGGCCCGGGCACCTACGTCGTCCTGGCGATGAGCCAGCAGTTCAGCGACGTCGCCCAGAGCTACTGGGCCTACGGCTACATCGGCTCCCTGCTCGGCGCGGGCATCGTCTCGGGCTTCCCGGACGGCACGTTCCGGCCCGACCAGGTCGTCACGAGGGCCGAGTTCGTGAAGATGCTCGTGCTCGCCCTCGGCCTTCAGCCCAAGCTCGGCACCGTGCCGTACACGGACGTGGCCGAGGCGAGCTGGTACGCGCCGTACGTCGACGCGGCCTACGCCGAGGGGGCGCTACGGAACCTCGGCACCCAGACCTTCTCGCCGAACCAGCCCATGGATCGCGAGGACGTGGCGGCGGTGCTGGCCGCAGGGCTCAAGCTGAGCGGCCAGGCGACGCTGCATTTCACGGACGTGGCGCAGATTGCGCCGTCGGACCTGCCCTCGGTTGAGGCGGTCGTCGCGGCCGGCTACATGGCCGGCTTCGCCGACGGCAGCTTCCAGCCGCTCGGTGCGGTCACGCGCGCCCAGGCCGCCAAGATCCTGGCGCTCCTGATCCAGGACGAGGCACCCTAAAGCAGCCGGCCACCAGGGCCCCCCGCCGCGCCCGCGACGGGGGGCCCTGCTCGCGCGCGATCGGGCGCCCCGAGGATAGGCCGTCCTTCGCCATGCGCGGTCGGAGTGGGTGAAGAACTCAGGGGGATCGCCGTCGCCTTGGGCCAGTTCGCGGATGTATGTCACTTGCGTGGACAGTACACGTCCCATGGACACAGCGTGAAATGCCTAAGAGACATAGTTCTAGCGCGCATTTCACCAATCCGCACAGCGCGGCACGATCTTCAATGGACTTGGGCGCGGATGGAAGGCGTCAACCGACCACATTGAAGGTGATGAGCATCAAGTCATCCGTCTGCTTCTCCTTGACGGGCGTCGCTGCCGTCGCTCAGGCACGAGCCTCGCCGCTACCCACTGAGACGTAGCGCCCCGTGCCGCAATGCAATCAGAATACGCGCGCAATGAGTGGATGCGGAAATGTAATACATGACCTATAAAATCAAATCCACAAGAATCTAGACAAGTCAGAATTATGCGCACTGGATTGTTGCAACAATATAGGCGAACATGATCTGGTGGTTGCAGGACTGCGAAGGAAGTGGGCGTATTGTAGCGAATGCCAGATATGCGTTGCAACGCTATAACGAACCACAAAGGAGGATGGGGAGACGAGGTTGGAACGTAGGGTACGGTTGGGAAGTTCAATTAGAGGGCGCACGAAGGAAGGGAGGCCGTATCCCCCGAGAGTGGAATTCCGTCGCGTGGGTCGCGTTTCAGATCAGAACTCCGGTTGAACTCAAGCGTGAACTGATCGCGTACGCCCTCGCGACCGGGCAATCCCAGCAGGCAATCGTAACCCAGGCGTTAGAGGCATTCCTGCGCAGGGACAAGGATGAACCGAGTGACGCTACCTGATTCCAGGTGCTGGATCAGATCGCCGTCCGACGGAGAACTTGGTGCAGCGCGTTGAGCGAGCTGCGCGCCTTCAACTGCGATCACGCGGAAGCTTGCGGCGCTGGTCGCACGGGCGATGCACGGCTACACCCCAAACAGGCCGCTGCAGGTGAAGTTCACCGATCAGTCCGGCATTGGCCTCTGGGCCCGGGCGGCCGTGCTGCAGGCGGGGGAGGCGGGGATCGTGCAGGGCCTGCCGAGCGGCGCATTCGAACCGCTCAGCCTCGCGAGCCGCACCGACGCCGTCGCATGGCTCGGCAACCTCGTCAGCGTGACGAACCAGTAGAGCAGTACGCCCCCGTATGCCGCGCCGAGAGGCCCGCACCCAGTAGGGAGCGGGCCTCTCGGCTTTCCAGTCCTCTGCCCTGGCCGACCCGCACGCTATGCGCGGTCTGCGAGCACTCGGCCGAGGAGTGCGCTGTAGGCGAGGAGCAGGAGGGCGGCGAGGAGCACGGCATGGGCCGCCACGCCCACGAGGGCGAAGAGGCCGTAGCCGACCGCGGCCGGCAGGAGGTCCGGCAGGGGGATGCGCCGCGCGCGGCGGCCGCCGGCGGCGCCGACCGCCTGCGAGAGGCCGGCCAGGGCAACGAGGCCGAGCAGCAGCAGGAAGGCGGACAGCGCCGCCCCCGCCGCCAGGTGCAGCAGGAGGAGTTCCACCATGCCGGCGAGCACGACGATGCCGGCAGGCAGCAGGGCGTCCCAGAGCAGGAGGCGCAGGGGATCGAGACCGAGGAACTGGTGCCAGAGGGGATCGGTATCCATCTGAAAGTCCTCGACGAGGGCGAGCGGCGGGTAGACGAAGACGAGGAGGAGCCAGAGGAGCCAGGCGTCGCCCCGCACCGGAAAGATCGCGAGGTTGAGGCCGCCGAGGATGATGGTGGCCGCCCGCACGAGGCCCCAGAGCGAGGGCGGGTAGCGCAGCCGCGCCAGGGGGCCGCGGGCCATGAGCAGGCTCGGGCCCTGCCAGGTGGGGAGATGAAGGTACGGCCTGCGGCGGCTGAGGATGGCCGCCCGGCGCTGCTGTGCGGCGATCGCCGGGTTCCAGCGCCTGCCGGCGTCGATCGCGCGCAGCAGGTTGCGCCGCAGGCTTCTGTCGAGGAGCCGCGTCCAGTCGACGAAGCCGGCCACGCCAAGCATCAGGATGAGTCCCAGCGCGAGCCAAGCCGTGAGGTCCGCCTGGGGTACCGTGCCGTGCAGCGCGGCCTGCGCGAACAGCTGGCCGGGCCAGAGCGCGAGGCCGGCGTGGAGCGCGAGCGTGGCAAGGAGCGCGAGTGGGATGAGCCAGAGCGCCGCCCTTGCGAGGCGGCTACCTAGGGAGAGGCGGGCGAGGCCAATGGCCCAGTAGGCGGCGTAGGCGCCGACGACCAGCGGCAGAAGCACGGCCATGGCGACGAGATAGTGGCGGGGGGACTGCGTCGACAGCACGGCGAGCACAGTGCCGAGCGGCAGCGCGATGGCCGCGGCGCCGAGGGCGGCGGGCAGGAAGCGCAGGATGGCGAGCATCCGCCGGGAGACGCGGGCGCCGCCGACGTGCGCGACATCCGCCCCGGACAGGTGGAGCGGCATGCCGAGAAGGGCCAGGACCGACAGGACGACGAGGCCGAGGCCAAAGAGCGACGGCAGCGATCGGCCGAGCCCTTGGCCGACGGCCTGCGGCATGGCCCGCGCCACCTCCAGCGTCAGGGTGACGAGCGCCCCCCAGCTCGAACCGATCCAGAGCAGGCCGAGCGCCAGGGCGTAGAAGGCGTAGGCGTACCCGAGCGCCGCGGCATCGCGGTCTGGCATCAGGCCGACGGAGAAGAGCCACTGGCGCGAGGACGAAGCCCAGAGGCGCAACTGCAGCCGCAGCAAGCGCCCTGGGCCGACATGTGGCCTCAAGGCGTCTCTAGCCCTTCGCCCAAGGCCGCGCGCAGGAGATCCTCGCCGCTGACGGCGGCGAGGCCATATCGCTGCATCAGCTCCTCGGCCGAGCCCTCCACGAGGAAACACCCGTCCTCCAGGAGGAGGAAGCGGTCCGGCACGACGGCCTGCGGCATCTGGTGGGCGCTCACGAGCACGCCTCCGCCCTCCGCGGCGAACCGCCGCAGCTCCTTGTAGAGCGCCTCCGAGGACAGGGCGTCGAGCGGGCCGAACGGCTCGTCCAAGAGGAGCACGTCGGGACGGCTCAAGAGGGCGACGGCCAGCGCGAGCTTGTACTGCATGCCGCGGGAGAAGGAGGAGGCGTAGGCCCCCTCATGTCCTGCAAGCCCCAGCGTCGCGAGGAGCCGGTGCGCCTCGTCCTGCCAGGGCGTGCGGCCGTGCAGCTGCGAGATGAACTGCAGGTGCTCCCAGGCGGTGAGTTCAGCGTAGAAGGAAGGCGTGTCGGGGACGAGCACGACCCGCGAGGCGGATCGAGGCGCGCCGTTCTCGACCGTGCCCTGCTCGAGCTGATACCAGCCAGCGAGGCAGCGCAAGAGTGTCGACTTGCCCGCGCCGTTGCGGCCGACGAGCGCGACGAGCTCTCCTCGCTCGAGCGTGAGTGAGACGCCGCGCAAGGCCTCGAAGGCGCCATAGCGGTAACGGACATCCTTGGCGGACAGGAGAGGCGTGGCGCTATCGAACAAGCTCCCACACTCCGTGACGTCAGGTTCAGGTCTCAGGGGATCGCACTTCCTCTTGTACAACCCACTGTCCTGCCTGCAAGGCAGGGATCAGGTCCATGCCGGCGTCGCGCGGAGGAACCGTGCGACCAGCCGGCCGCTCATGCAACGTAGGTCGCGGTAAGTTGAGGAGTCCGCCCGGCGCAGCGCTGCGGCCACGGGCGGCGTAAGGTTGGAAAGGGATTTCCAATGCCTGTGTGGAATAGGGCTCCAATTCCTTGGACGACACGGTGACCGACCGGGTGAGACGCAGGGGATCACAGGCCCCACAGTGCATGGTTCCCGCGACGCTTGGCTGCCTTCCCGACTGCGAGCCTCGGGTCCGCGACATAGGCCCATTGCGGCAGGGCCGATGCGCGTCGCGGCGGAACCACCGCACCCGGTCTGCACCGCGAGACAGGGTGACTGCGACCTCGTCTGCAGCGTTCGGAGCCAGTCGTCATCTTCCCTTGCCCTTCGGTGACCTCCCTGCATCATGGACGCAAGGTGGCTCGGCGTTGAGACACGGGCTATGGAGGGGATGAGGAGTTGCCTCGTTGGAAGTCTGGCTCGGCCGTGTTCGGATGCATGCTGCTGATGGTGAACTTTGGCCTGCTCGTGCAGCCGGCGGTGGCGAGGGCGCAAGCTGGCGCGGTCTGCGACATGTCTGCGCAGATCGTCTCCAAGACCGCGGTGGAGGCGGGCGGCCAGACCTACTTCATAGCCCGGCTCACCGATGGTTCGATGGTCTATCTGAACACCGCGTACCGTCCGGTGTCCAATGCGGCCACGGTGCGCGAGATTAGTGCCATCGACGAGGTCGCCGGGATCTCGGAGAAGGCGCAGACCGGCCATGCCACCACACTGGCTTCTGGTTGGCAGCAGCAAATCGCGAACGCCCAGTCGGCGCTCGCCTCGCATCTGGGGCTGACGGGACTCGACTTCGCCACGAAGGTGCTCGGCATGGCAGCGGCGACCGCTGTCGACGCGTTCATGACGGGAGGCGCCAGCCTGCCCGCGGACCTCCCCATGGATGCAAAGGACGCGGCCACCGACCTGTTGACTCCTCAAACGCTCAGCTCGCTGCTGATCTATGACGATGCCACGCAAGCGGAGCAGGACTACCGGCAGATGACGGCGCTGCAGGCCGCGGGCGTGACTACCTTCGCACAGGCGGACCAGTTCCTGACCGACATGGCGCAGGCACAGGTCGATGAGACGCGCATGTTCGCTCTCATGAGCCAGGTGGACGGCCTCAACGACAGCGGCTGGCAGGTCGTGCTCAACACGCTGACCAGGTTCACCCAGGCCTTCGCCGGCAGGCTCATCGAGAAGCCGGCGTCGGCCCAGACGGTCGCGCAGGTGGGCAAGTACGTCCTGACGGCGAACGGTGCTCTGAACTTGGAAAGCGAGCTGACGCAGATCGCCAAAAGTGTCCCGGCGATCGCGGCGTACCTGCAGGCCGGCCGGCAGATGAGCAGCCAGGTGGCCGTGATGCTGCCGGACTCGCCCTCCTACCTTCTGAGCATGCCTGCCAAGTATACGCTGAGCTTGGCGTCGCCCGGCGCCGGATGCGCGTCCGCACCCGCCTCGGCTGTCATGCCTGTGCCGGACGTCACCGCCGTGAGTCCGGACCCTGTGGCCGGGGCCAACCGCGACCAGTGGCTGACGCTGCACGGCGCGAACTTCGCGGCGGACGACACGGTGACCCTGATCGACCTTGGCGAAGCGTACCCCATCCCGCCCGGCCGGACGAGGTACGTCAGCAGTTCGGAACTGCAGGTGTACGTCGACGTCACGACCGCTCCCGGGGAGTGGGCCGTGCGCGTCGTCAACGCTGGCGGCGAGATGTCCAACGAAGAGCCATTCGATGTGGTGGCCCCTCTCGCCTCGACGCAAGTGGCGGTGGTCTCCATCAGCCCCAATCCCGTCGTGGGCGCAAACGGCGATCAGAGCGTGGCGCTGGTGGGCAGCGGATTCCAGCAGGGTGCGAGGGTGACGCTGACAAGTCTTGGGCAGACCTTCCCGGTCCCGCAGAGCCGCACGCAGTATGTGAACAGCAGCGAGATCGACGTGTCGGTGGACGTGACGACACAGGCGGCATCCTGGACGGTTCAGGTGACGAATCCCGATGGTACGACGTCGAACGTCTACAGCTTCAAGGTCGTCGCTCCTGCCAGCAGCACAGGACCCGCGATCAGCTATGTGAGCCCCGACCCCGTGACAGGGTCTGACAGCGACCAGTGGGTCTCGATCTACGGCAGCGGCTTCGCGCAAGGCGCGAGTGTGACCTTGGCGAGCCTGGGGGAGACGTTCCCGATCCCCTCAAGCGCCACGCAGTACGACGGCAGCGGCGAGATCCAGGTCTACATCGACGTCACGACC